>Ga0209296_1000024_pt1 | contig 160679 bp, 203 predicted proteins | sample S_130206_EF_Meta_FD_187319 | JGI IMG/M metagenome (GOLD analysis project Ga0209296, IMG submission 187319) | Freshwater microbial communities from Lake Simoncouche, Canada to study carbon cycling - S_130206_EF_MetaG (SPAdes) (version 2) | ecosystem: Environmental > Aquatic > Freshwater > Lake ... | reverse complement strand
TCAAACCGTTAAATCAGTTGCGTATGATTGAAGATGCGACAGTTATCTATCGTATCTCTAGAGCACCTGAACGCCGTATTTTCTATATCGATGTGGGTAATCTACCTAAGTTGAAAGCAGAACAATACCTGCGTGACATTATGGTCAAGTATAAGAACAAGTTGGTGTATGATGCCAACACAGGTGAAATTCGTGATGACCGTAAATTCTTGTCTATGATGGAAGATTTTTGGTTACCTCGTAGAGAAGGTGGTAAAGGTACAGAGATTACTACACTTCCCGGTGGACAAAACCTAGGTGAGTTGGAAGACGTTAAGTATTTCGAAAAGAAACTATATAAGTCTTTGAATGTTCCTGTGTCCAGGTTAGATCCTAATCAGTCTGGGTTCTCTTTAGGCCGTGTTGGCGAGATTACCCGTGATGAGTTAAAGTTTGCTAAGTTTGTTGGACGCATGAGAACTAGATTCTCTGACCTGTTTGACCAATGCCTAAGAGTACAGTGTGTACTTAAAGGTATCTGTACTGATGATGAATGGAAAGTATTTAGAGAACATATTCACTACGACTTCATTAAAGACAACAACTTCACTGAGCTTAAAGAAGCTGAGTTGATGAAAGAAAGATTGTCATTGTTGGGTGAGGTTGATCCATATACGGGCAGATATTTTTCTCAAGCATGGATTCAAAGAAACGTATTGCGCTTGGATGACGATGAAATCAAAGTCATGCAAGATGAAATGGAAAAAGAAAAAGAAGCAGGATTTGGATTGCCAGTCGGAGTTACTACAGATGTTGCACAACAACAAATGTTAGGACAACTAGATATGGAGAAGAATACTCACCAGGCGGACCTAGATAAAAAGGTTAACCAGGCAAAAGAGAAAAATCCAATGAAAGAAGAATATAAACCAGTTTTAGAAGTAGTTAAAAGAACACTAAGTTAATAGGAGATAAAAATGGACACAACAAGAAACCTAATCGATTACGCAATGGATAGCAACGGTGTGGAATTTCGTAACGAACTTTACGCTTCTATTCATGATAGAGTGACTGCTGCTATTGAAGCAAAGAAACAAGAAATTGCTGGTAATCTAATCAGACAAGAAGCTAAAGAAGAAAAAGAAGAAGGTGCTGGCCACGAAAACGCCGAAAAGAAGATGATGAAATCTTTGGATAAAAACAAAGATGGCAAACACACTATGGCTGACCATCAAAAAGAATCTGTAGAGCCTTTAGATGAAGGCAAAATGGAAAAAATGACACTTACAGGATTATGGCACAAACATGGTAACGAATCCTATCATGCAGACCAAGGTTATGGTATTGGTGCAGGAAGTATGAAAAATAGTAGTCATGCTGCAACAGCTATAGAAAACCATGTTCGTAAACATTATGGAAATAAAGTTGCTGATGATATGGTATCACATTCAGACCACAGTGTTGCTCATGCAGAATATGCTGGTCCAGGTGAATCAGAACACCACGAAAAAGAAGCTGAAAAATTAAGAAAAAAACATGGAATTGGCGGTTCACTTCACGGTGAATCATATGTTAGAGAAGAAAATGAAGAAGTAAATGAAGCTAGTTTGACAAATAGATTTTTATTTGCACCTGGTGCACCAACAACAAGAGGTGGTACAGGCGCACATAGTTATGGTATCAAACCAAGACAAAAAACAATAGAAAAAAGAACTCAACAATTAAAAGATAAAATTAAAGGTTCTTTAGGCACTCACACTAGACCAAATCTGCCAGAAGAAAATGAAGAAAAAGGTGAAAACGCAGAGAAGCATGAAGAAAGACCAAAAAAACCAAATGCTTTCACCATGAAAAGCAAAGGTCCTTCCGAGTTTGCAAAATCATCTTCTGGCGGTAAAACAAAAGAAACAAAAACTGGACGCACACATAGCAGCGGCGACAGATACTAAAATTGGAATAAAATATGTCAAATGTTTATACCTATCAAGTCTTAAAAGACGATACTCAACACGCTGTTATTAAAATAACAGCTAAATTTGATGGTACTGGTCAAGAATCTAACACTGTAAGAATTCAAGCAAACACACTTTCTGGTGCTTTGGCGACCAATGGTTTTCCTGTTGTCAATGCAGCCGGTTATATAGCAAATACTCCACTATCATATTACGGCCTTTCTTTGTATCGATTATGGTACGATTGTGCAAGTTCAACGACAGCTGATGTTGAATTAACTTGGCATGCATCTACACCACAAACCATATTCTTTTTGAATGGTAATGGTGAATATGACGGTAATGGCAACTGGATTACTATTCCAAATAACTCACAAGGAACAGCTCGTGCAAATGGAGATATTGGCATTGTAACTCGCGGAATGTTAGCAAATGATTCATATACAATTATTATGGAACTACGCAAGCACAATGAATACTACTCACGCGGCCAATTCAGAGATCCTGCAGCATTCAACTACACACCTTATGGTATAACACCAAACGGCAATAACGGGATAGGTTAATATGAAATTAATTAAAGAAATCAACGAAACCGTTAATTATATCACCGAAGGTGCTGACGGTGCAAAAGAACTGTATATAGAAGGACCATTCCTTGTTGCCGAGAAGAAAAACAAAAATGGACGCCTATACGAATTCAATACGATGAAAAAAGAAGTATATCGTTACACCACAGATTACATCAACAAAAATCGTGCATTTGGTGAATTGGGACATCCAGATTCACCTACAATTAATTTAGACCGTGTATCACACATGATTGTTGGATTGCGTGAAGACGGTACTCAATGGATTGGTAAAGCAAAAATCATGGCAACTCCTATGGGAAATATCGCCCGTCAATTAATTGAAGGTGGTGCATCATTAGGAGTTTCATCAAGAGGTATGGGCTCACTGAAGAATGTTAACGGTGTTAATGTTGTTCAAGCCGATTTTTATCTGGCCACAGCGGCGGATATTGTAGCAGACCCTTCAGCACCTGGAGCTTTCGTTCAAGGTATCATGGAAGGAAAAGAATGGATGTTGGTGAATGGTGTTTGGACTGAAGTAGACCACGCAGAAGCAGTAAGAGAAATCAGAAAAGCTTCTTCAGCGGAAATCGAGGCAGTAAGTCTTCGCATATTTGAAAACTTCGTCAAAAAACTTTAATCTATAAATAAATAATCAAAATCAAGGAGATTTTTAAATGACAAACAGATTTAAACTGTCAGAAGCCGCTACTGCTATTCTAGAAGGTGCTAAAGAAACTTTCGATGCTAATATTGCAGCAAAGCGTGGACCAGGAGACAAAGGTGGAAAACTATCAGCATCTGTAGCATATGGCTCACACGATGCAGGTATTGTTGGACAAGATGTTGACAAAATGGATGACGAATTGCCAGATTACCTAAAAGGTACTCCATCAGCAACTCCTCCAGGTGCAACACCTCCGGTTGGTGCAGAAAAAGGTTCTAAGCTAAAAGGCCAACCACAAGAAACAATGGGTCGTAAAGATGTTATGCATCCAGTACAAGCTGACGCAAACAATCGTGATGCAATTCGTGACCGTGTTGCTTCACCAAAAGCAAAACAAACAATGCAAGCAAATCCAGGTGCAACATTCCAATCATATGCAGAAAATTTGGATATGTCTGATGATGTTAATGCATTACTAGAAGGTGAAAACCTTACAGAAGAATTCAAACAAAAAGCAACTACAATTTTCGAAGCAGCAGTTATGTCTCGCATCGAAGTTATTGCTGAAGAAGTTGAAAAACAATTAGTAGAACAATTCGAATCTGCTGTTGAAGAAATCAAAGAAGAACTAGCAGGTAAAGTTGATGAATATTTGAACTATATGGTTAATGAGTGGATGGAACAAAATGAATTGGCTATCGAAAATGGCTTACGTTCCGAAATTGCAGAAGACTTCATTGGTGGTCTACGCAATCTATTCATCGAACACTATATTGATATTCCAGAAGATAAAGTTGACGTTGTTTCAGAAATGGCAGAAAAAGTTGCACAACTTGAAGATGCTCTTAATGAACAAATCAATAAAGGTATCGATTTAACTAAAAAGTTAAACGAGCAAAAGAAAGTCGAAGCCGTTTATGAATCGTGCGAAGGCTTGACACAAACCCAAGTAGAAAAATTAAAATCACTCGCAGAGGGTGTGGAATTTACTACGGAAGATGAATTCGCAACCAAATTGGAAACTTTGAAGTCATCGTATTTCAAAGAAGACTATACAGTTGCAGATAATTCAGCTTTAGATGATGAAGTTTTAATCGAAGAAGAAAAGAAGACACCGCGTTCTGCTGATCCTTCAATCGACCAATATGCCGCTGGCATTTCTAAATCACTGAAGTAATAAATAAAAAATCAATTTCACACAAGGAGAAACCCTCATGTATATGACAGAAGAACTACAAAAGAAATGGGCACCAGTTCTAGAACATCCAGAATTGCAATCCATTACAGACCCATACAAGAAAGCAGTTACTGCACTTGTTTTGGAAAACCAACACCAAGCAATGCGTCAAGACCGTTTGGCTCTTAATGAAACATTAGTAGACAATGGTCCTACAAACGTAGCTGGTGGTATCTCTAACTTTGACCCAATCTTAATCAGCTTGGTTCGTCGTTCATTGCCTAACCTAATCGCGTATGATGTTGCTGGTGTTCAACCAATGACTGGTCCTACAGGTTTGATTTTCGCAATGCGTGCTCGTTACACTGGTCAAGGTTCAGGTAACCCAGAAGCATTCTTCAATGAAGCTAATACTGTGTTCTCTGGTATGAATTCTGCATTGAATCCATATGGTTTCACAGGTACAACAGCGACTGACTCAAACACATTCTTCCAAATCAATGCTTCCGGTTCTGCTAATACCACATCTGGTATCGGTATGCCAACAGCTAATGCAGAATTGTTAGGTTCAGAAGCAGGTGCAGCATTCCAACAAATGGCATTCTCTATCGAGAAAGTTACTGTTACTGCTCAATCCCGTGCGTTGAAAGCTGAATACTCACTAGAACTTGCACAAGACTTGAAAGCTATCCACGGTTTGGATGCTGAAACAGAATTGAGCAACATTCTTTCTACTGAGATTCTTGCTGAAATCAACCGTGAAGTTATCCGTACTATCTACAACGTAGCGAAAATTGGTGCTCAATACGGTACAACTACTGCTGGTTATTTCGACCTTGATACTGACTCTAACGGCCGTTGGTCTGTTGAGCGTTTCAAAGGTTTGATTTTCCAAGTTGAACGTGATGCAAACGTGATTGCAAAACAAACTCGTCGTGGTAAAGGTAATGTGATGATTGTTTCTTCAGACGTTGCTTCAGCGATGGCAATGGCTGGTGTTCTTTCTTACACACCTGCTCTACAATCCGACCTACAAGTTGATGACACTGGTAACACCTTTGCAGGTTTGTTGCACGGTCGTATCAAAGTGTACATCGATCCGTATTATGGTGGATACACATCTAACCAAGAATTGGTTACAATCGGTTATAAGGGTTCTTCTCCTTATGACGCTGGTCTATTCTACTGCCCATACGTTCCTCTACAAATGGTTCGTGCAGTTGACCAGTTCACATTCCAACCAAAAATTGGATTCAAGACTCGTTACGGAATGGTTGCAAACCCATTCGCAGAAGGTCTAACAGCTGGTAACGGTAGACTAAACTCACAAGCAAATGTGTACTACCGTCTGTTCGCAGTTAAAAACCTAATGTGATGGTTAAAAACTATATGTAAAAATATAGTAAAGTCACCAAAAAGAGTGATAGTTCAAAAGGGAATCGAAAGATTCCCTTTTTTTTGGCGCCTAAATAGGTGTATGTTAATTTATAAAGGAAATGAATATGATTAAATTCATTAAAGCTTTCTTCGGAAAAAAAGAATCCAAATTTGAACATCCATTGGATGCAGTAACCACACCTAATGTACCTGTTGTTGAAACACCAGTTGTTGAATCTGTGGTTGAGACTCCTGCAAAACCAGCGCAAAAGAAAAAACGTCAATACACCAAAAAAACTAAGTAATGTCAGCTTTAACAAGAACACCAGAGAATACGAATCCGTTACAATCATCCAAGTTCATCTTGGCATTTGAGAGATTGCCTACGGTTCAGTATTTTTGTCAAGAAGCAAATTTACCTGGTGTGTCTTTGGGTTCAGCTACATTTCCAACACCTTTGCGTGATGTTCCAATTGCAGGAAACAAACTGTCATACAATGAATTTGATGTGACGTTTATTGTAGATGAACAATTGCAATCTTGGAATGAACTGTATAAATGGTTGTTGGCAATCGGTTCACCAAAAAGTATCAATGAAAGAACCAGGTTAAATCAATTGCAGAATGAATATACTACTGGTGACAGTTACTATTCAGACGCAACTTTGACTATTATGTCTGCCCTAAATAATCCATTGTTGAGAGTGAACTATCATAGAATGTTTCCACTTTCAATTTCAGACATTAAATTTGATACACAATTAAGTGCAGATACTATTGTAACTGCAACTGCAACCTTTCAATACGAGTATTTTGAAATAACACCAGCTTAACTTTTTATTTTATATTATGGAAAATCTTGAACAAATCTTAGAATACTGGACAGCCGACTCAGAAGTAGACCAGACAGAACCTGGCAAAGAACTCCTAAAAATACCCAAACTACACAACAAGTATTTGTCTATACTCACCAAACACAAAATTACATCTAAACGGATTCATTTTGATTATACTCGTATGCGTAAGATTAAGTATGAATACTATTCAGGAAAGATGGACAAAGATGAACTTGAAAAATATGGTTGGGAACAGTTTGGATATACTCTTAAATCTGATATGCCCACCTACTTAGAATCTGATAACGATTTAATTAAATTACTTGAGAAAAAAATGTATCATGAGGAAGTGGTGTCGGTTGTTGAATCCATAATGGGTGAATTAAAACAACGCACATGGCAACTAAGAGAATATATCGCATGGGAGAGATTCATTGGAGGACAGTAATCATGTATATATCTCCAAGGTCAATGAAGTATATTTGAAGATACAATGTGAGAAACATATCTCACAAGAAATTTCAGAGTTTTTTACCTTCTTTGTTCCAGGATATCAGTTTGTTCCAGCGTATCGTAACAGAATATGGGATGGTAAAATCCGCCTATTAGACCTAAGAACTAATCATCTATACATTGGGTTAATAAAGTATCTCCAAGAATTCTGTGAATCTAGAGACTATACGATTGGTTACAGTCAAGATTCGGCACATTTGGATATTGAAGATGAATTCTCAGTTTATCATGCCAAGAAGTTTGCAGATAGTTTAAAACTATCGTCAAGAGGCAAGAAGATTGAAATAAGAGAACATCAGGTGGATGCATTTTGTCATGCAATGCAAACTCGCAGAGCTTTATTATTATCTCCTACGGCATCAGGTAAATCACTAATCATATATCTGATTGTTCGACAGTTAATGGACTATCAGAAATTAAAAGGACTGATTATTGTTCCAACAACTTCTTTGGTTGAACAGTTGTATTCAGACTTTGGCGATTACTCCGGTGAAAATGATTTTAAGAATCACGAACATGTCCACAGAATTTATCAAGGTAAAGAAAAAGATACAGACAAAGATGTAACTATTTCCACATGGCAATCGTTATATAAGATGCCTAAACAATATTTCGAACAATTCGACTATGTTATTGGTGATGAAGCGCATTTGTTCAAGGCTCAATCACTTACAAGCATTTTAACTGCATGTACCAACGCAAAATATCGAATAGGACTCACTGGAACGCTTGACGGCACTAAGACGCACAAGTTAGTATTGGAAGGGCTCTTCGGTTCAACCAAGCGCGTTATAACGACAAAAGAGCTGATTGACAAGAATGAACTATCAAAATTTGAGATAAAATGTCTTATTTTGAAACATCCAGATGAAATTTGCTTGGAAATGAAAAGTAAAGACTATCAGGAAGAAATACAATATCTTATTGCGAACGAACAGAGGAATAAGTTCATTAAGAATCTTGCGGTTAGTTTAGGTAATAATACACTTATATTATATCAAATGGTTGCCAAGCATGGACAAATCCTCTATGATATGATTAAGAACACCGAAAAAATTGGTGAACGAAAGGTTTTTTTCATTTCTGGTAAAACGGAAACGGACGATAGAGAGAGTATTAGGAAAATTATGGAGACGGAAAATGACGCTATTGTTGTGGCTTCTTTTGGTACCTTTAGCACTGGTATTAATATTAGGAACTTGCATAATATTATTTTTGCTTCACCTTCTAAAAGTAGAGTAAGAAACCTACAATCAATTGGACGAGGTTTAAGGCAAAATGAAGGAAAAGAAATTGCAACTCTTTATGATATTGCAGATGATTTACGTTATAAAAAACATATGAATTTTACATTGAAACATTTCGTTGAAAGAGTGAAGATATATACTGATGAGAAGTTCCCTTTTAAAACCTACAAGATAGGACTAAAAAAATGAATAACATCAAAGTAGTCAGATTATTAGACGGTACAGACATTGTATCCATCATTGATGAAATTAGAAATGGTGTATTTCTTTTAATTAATCCTATGGAATTTCAAGTTCAAGTTCGTGGGCAAGCATCTCACATTACCTTAGCTCCGTACTTACCCTTTCAATTTGTAGAAAAAAATGAAGTTATTATTTACTCCAAAGATGTTGTTTTTATGACAACACCAAAAGAAGAATTTGCCGAATACTATGAAACTTCTGTGGAACAACTCCTTGAGAATGCGAATGAAGAAGAACCTTTGCCTGAGAAAATTAAAGACCTGATGATTAAGGCATTTATTGCCCTTGATCCAGAAGAAAAGGTATTACATTAATTTCAATGGTCAACACCGGGAGACTAACATTAGTCAAGCCCTTTTGTCAACACATATTTTGGTATACTTGAATGAGCTCTAAACATTACATTAACAACGCAACCTTCCTACAAGAACTTTTGGCATACAAAGAACGCAAAGCTAAAAATCCAAAAGAACCAATACCAAACTATATTGGTGAATGCTGGATGAAAATTGCCGAAGGTCTATCACATAAACCAAATTTCATTAGTTATTCCTACAGAGATGAAATGATTTCTGATGGTATTGAGAACTGTCTAATGTATTTTGAGAACTTCAATCCAGCTAAGTCTTCCAATCCATTTGCATACTTCACACAGATTATATACTTTGCATTCCTAAGACGCATACAGAAAGAAAAAAAGCAAACATATATCAAGTACAAGTCTACAGCTCAGATGGGTATCCTAGATGAGTATGAGATGCAGGACTTAGATTCAGGAGGCACTAAGCAGTTTGAATTGTACGATAACATTGCAGATTTTATTGAAGTCTACGAACTTGGCCAATCCAAGAAAAAGGCCGATAAAAAGAATGCCAAAAAACCAAAAGGTATCGAGGCATTTTTGGAACCTGAGGGTGATTTGGCATTAACACTTGCGGAAAAGGCATTCTTGAATCCTAAAGAAGAAATTGCTTGACAACATGGACCTTTTAGATTATAATGAGAAAAACCTTGGTATAATTTCTGGATTAATCCTTAAAAACTTAACCTATGACCTGTTACCTAGGAAATGGTGGGGTAAAAACTCCACCAATCCATTATTTGGTCATTGCCATAATGCTACTGGTTGTTTATATAAAATATTTGGTTATAAAGCAATGCACACTTATAAAGCTTTAGACTATGAAGGTGTATGGCATTGGTGGGCATTGGACAAAGAAAACAAGATTATAGACTTGACTGCCGGACAATATACAAGTAGAGGTAAGAATCCTCCTTACGCAGAGGGCAACAAGGCAAGTTTGTTAGGGTTTGAATACCGCAAAAGAATTGCGAGACTTACAGATAGGGTAATGTGCGAATATGAAAGTAGCGATAATCACGGATCAACATTTTGGAGCCAGGAATGACTCCGTTCACTTTTTGGATTACTATGAAAAATTTTATAATGAAACATTTTTTCCTGCTATCGCAAGTGCCGGTATTAATACTGTCCTTATTCTTGGTGACACGTTTGATAGACGCAAATATGTAAACTTCTACTCACTCAAACGAACAAAAGAAATGTTCTTTGAGAAGTTATTCAATCTAGGTATTAATGTACATATGTTGGCGGGCAACCACGATACATATTTCAAGAACACCAATGACGTTAACTCGGTAGATTTGTTATTGAGGGAATATGGCAATATTAATGTGATTGACCATCCATCAAACATCTATGTTGGTCCTCATAAAGTTTGTATGATGCCTTGGATTTGTGCAGAAAATTATGAAGATAGTATGGACACACTTAAAGAAACCGATGCAGAGATATGCATGGGACATTTTGAAATTGCAGGTTTTGCCATGCATCGTGGCATGCCATCTGAAGAAGGATTGAATCGTGAATTATTCAGGAAGTTTACACACACTTTTAGTGGGCATTATCATCATAAATCTAATGCTAACGACATATATTATCTCGGGAACCCGTATGAGCTTACTTGGCAAGATTATGGTGATGACAGGGGCTTTCACATCTTTGACTTTGGCAGCAAAGAACTTACTTTCATAAAAAATCCAAATGTGATGTTTCATAGAATTGTCTATGATGACAAAGCAGAAACAATCCAAGAAGTTATGGCAAAAGACTTGAGTAAGTTTGCCGGTTCTTATGTCAAAGTGGTTGCTGTCAATAAGACCAATCCATATCTGTTCGACCAGTTTATGAACAAACTCTACATGGTAAATCCACTCGATATTACCATCATTGAAGACGCTTTAGACTTGACAGAAGGTGTAGAAGATGATAAGATAGATGAAGCAGAGGATACTATAACCATCATTAACAAATACGTTGATGCATTGGAAAACTCTGGCATCGATAACACAAAACTAAAGACTATGTTAAAAGAACTTTATGTTGAGGCATTGAACTTAGAACAAGCATGATTATTTTCCAGACGATTAGATGGAAGAACCTATTGTCCACGGGCAATACGTTTACTGAAATCAAACTCAATAAATCAACAAACACCTTGATTATTGGCAACAACGGTGCAGGCAAAAGTACAATTCTTGATGCATTGTGCTTTGGTCTTTTTGGTAAACCTTTTCGTAAGATTAACAAACCAAATCTTGTAAATTCAATTAACAACTCTGATGCAGTAGTTGAAGTTGAATTCACTATTGGTAAAAAACAATACAAGATTATTCGTGGTATTAAACCAAATACATTCGAAATTTACTGCAATTCTATTCTGGTAAATCAAGATGCCAGGGCTAAAGATTATCAAGATTTCTTAGAAAAATCGATTTTGAAGTTTAATTTCAAATCTTTTACTCAAATTGTTATACTCGGATCGGCATCTTTTGTACCATTCATGCAATTGTCACCAGCTGACCGGCGTACTATCATAGAAGAATTGTTGGATATTCAAATTTTCACTTCAATGAATGGTCTAATCAAAGAAAGAATGGCGACAATCAAAGAATCCACAACAAAAACAAAGTATGCACTTGAACTGGTGAATGAAAAAATACTGTTGCAGGAACACAACATCGAAGAACATAAGAAAAACAATGATGAAGAAATTGCCAAAAAGAAACAGGAAATTGTAGACAATGAGTTAATTAACTCAAAGTTGACAAAAGATATTTCACTGATTAGTAAACATATTGAAAAATTATCCACCAAAATCACTGACAAATTGGATGTTGAAAAACGATACAAAAAGTTTGTACAGGTTGAAGCTAAAATGTCATCCACATATTTAAAGGTGGAAAAAGATGTTCAATTCTATGAACACAATGATGACTGTCCTACATGTAAACAAGTAATTACCACAGAATGGAAAAATTCTCAGGTACAAGAAAAGCAGAATAAGAAAACGGAAATAGAAGGTGCATTGAAATCCATTACAGAAGAAATGGCAAAACTTACTACCAGAACAAATGAAATAATTGCTATCAACAAACACATAACAGAACACAACAATGAGGTGGTTAAACACAACTCCACAATCTCCGCGGTGAACAAATACATTATTAAACTGAACAGAGAAATTAAAGAGTTGGGTGACCGCAAGGACAACTTAACAGATGAAAATGAAAAGTTAAAAGAGCTTAAATTGGATTTGGCCAAATTAGAAAAAGAACAAGAAAATCTGTCTGTAGATAAACACTACCATGAGTATGCAGCTTCTTTGTTGAAGGATAATGGTATCAAGACTAAGATTATCAAACAGTATTTGCCAATCATAAACAAGTTTGTCAACAAGTACCTAAAAGCAATGGACTTTTTTGTTAACTTTAACCTGAATGAGAACTTTGAAGAAACAATCAAATCTAGGCACCGTGATGAGTTTAGTTATTCCAACTTCTCTGAAGGTGAAAAGATGCGTATTGATTTGGCTCTACTGTTCACATGGAGACAAATTGCAAAACTAAAGAATTCAACAAACACAAATCTATTGATACTGGATGAGGTGTTTGATTCTAGCCTAGATACAGTAGGTACAGATGAATTTTTGAAACTGATACATGAAATGGGACAAGATACAAACATATTTGTTATCTCCCACAAAGGCGACCAACTCTTTGACAAGTTTAGGTCTATCGTAAAATTTGAAAAGAAAAATAATTTTTCACAGGTGGTAAAGTAAAATTTACCTTTTTAATGTTCAGTAAAATGAACAGAGTAACTAAAAAATACTCAAATCTTTAACAGGAGTTTATAATGGAATCAATCATCACAATTAAAGAATATGGATCTTTTTCGGAAGAAAATTTAAAATTCGTAAAAGAACACATTTCTAAAAATACATTTCCCCAATTCTATAGCAATGAAGAATTTGAATCATTACAATTTGAAGGTTTCTTTCTAGTAGATGATAATTTAATTCAAAGAGAGGGATATGGTTCTTCACAATCATTTCGTGTTGGTGGCTTAAATCCAATGTATCTTAGTTTAAAATCGGATATTTTAGATTCTGGATGGAAATTGTATTGTAAACCTATTTTCGTTAAACGAACCGCTGGTGGAAAATTTTTAATAGTCGATGGCCGAACCAAAGATAAAATCTTAAAAGAAAAGAAATTTAAAAATAGAATTTGCGCTGTTATCAAAATTGATGAGCATGAAGAAGAAAAACTGTCTTACCGACTGAATGCGGGTGAAGATACACCAACAGCTGGATTAATATTGGAAGATGACCTACTTCAAGGAGCATTTAGAGCAATCACTAATGGTAATTTGGAATTAAATATCCAAGACATTAGAAAATGGATCAACAAATGCCTAGGCAATGGAAAATTCTCTCAAACAAAAAGATTTGAGTTAGCTGATAGGATATATCAACGTGCCGATTCGTTTAAAAATAATAAACTTTTACCAGTGGTTTTTGCAAGTTCAAAAGAGGCACAATCTTGGTTAGAAGGAAATAACTACATTGAAACACCAACTGTAATATACATGCCTTATGTTTCAAATTCTCCATTGAAAGCAATATCTCATGCTGCAAAATTGTCTAAACAGAATCCAAACAAAGAGATTCGTGTTGTTCCTTATGTGAGTAAGTTGACAGGACAAGATTTGCAGAAATCATACATCTCTTGCATTCTCTCTTTCAAAGATAAATTCCATACACATTTGGATGAAATGTCAAATGCATTTTTTGAAAGAATTACACCAAATACAAATAAGATTTATCTATATGGTTGTATTCCATCTAACATTGAAGAAATTTGTGAAGATATGAATAAACTTATCATTTTTGGTAAAACGGACCAAAATATAAACAACAACTATCTTACAAATAGAAATTTAAATTCAGTTTTTAACATTGCAGATTTTGATGACGAGGAGAATGAAAATGAGTGAAGTATTTAAATACAGTACAGAAGAAGTTGTAAAAAAAAGTACAACAGCAACAAAACAAGAACCTAAAATTTTTGATTTGGTTGATGAAAGTTCAAAAATTCTTAGGCAAAAAATGCCAGAGTTTGACTTTCAAAATCCTCCCGTGAATGCTAATGAGTTTGCATCTACGTTGGTAGAAACTTGTAAGAAGAATAAAGGATTGGGATTATCTGCAAACCAATGTGGTTTTAATTATCGTGTTTTTGTTATGGGTGCAAATGATGATTATGTGGCATTTTTTAATCCTAAGGTTATTTCTTCCGAAGGTGAATCACACATGATTGAGGGATGTTTATCTTTTCCACTTTTAGGTCTTAGAATTACCAGACCTCAAGAGATTGTGGTAGAATACCAAGACTTTGTGGGTGCAAAACATACCACAAAACTTAATGGTATATCTGCAAGATGTTTTCTCCATGAGCTTGACCACATGGACGGAATAGTATATACTGACCGTGCAAAACCTTTGGCACTTAAATCTGGACAAGAAAAACGCCAGAAAACAATTAGAGAAATTTCTAAAGCTCAAGCTAACTATATGAACATGATGAAAAAAATTGAGAAACTGAACGATGGCAAAACCGCAAATTGATCCTGTAGAAAAACAATGGGATGATTGGTTGGAGAAAAATCCAAAACATGAACACATTGATGTTGACAATCTGAAAAAAATTCTGATTGAAGATTTAACTTATGCATCTAAAATGGATGTAAAAGAGTATACACTGTATCAAAAATGGGTTGAAGTGAAAGAGCGTTATCCAACAGAAACAACCTTTACATTATTTGATGGCGAAGAACAACAATTGATTGATAAAGAGCAATCTAAAATAATTGATAAAGTTAAAAAGAACTTTTGGATGCCAACTGGTCCTGATGACTATGAAAAATTACAACCTGTATTAGAACTTTCCAATGGTGAACTTGCGGAAACATGGAATGCAGTCCGTACATTTTCTTCTACAATGAAGAACAACTCAAACATTGGTCGTAATCTATTCTACACAGTCAAAGATGGCGTGACAGACAAGTATCTTGGCGTCATTTGCATATCTTCCGACTTTCTCGACCTTACACCTAGAGATACTGCGATTGGATGGTCTAGGGATGTTAAGACACAACAGAGTATGATTAACCATACAGCAATTGGTTCTACTATTGTCCCATTGCAACCCCTTGGTTACAGTTACATGGGTGGTAAATTGCTGGCACTATTGTGTTTGGCCGATACAGTACAGAAAGATTGGAAAGAAAGATATGGAGACACTCTTGTTGGGGTTACTACAACGTCACTATATGGAAAAACAAAAGCCAACGGGCTTTCTCAATATGATGGTTTGGAACATTGGCAGAAAATGGGATTTTCTTCTGGATCAGTTGCATTTGAACCTTCTCGTTCTACCCGCAATATGGTGTTTGATTGGATTAAAGAAAATGAACCAAGAAAATACTTTGAGTGGTGGGAAGCAAAAAACCCACAAGGACTTCCATTGAAGCGTGACCACAAGAATCGTTCATTGAATTATGCATATTCTAAGCTTGGTATTCCTAAAGAACTGATTCGTACCGAACACCAACGTGGAATTTATTTTTCTCCGTTGTATAATAACACCAACGAATTTCTACGCAAAGAAATAGGTGATGCAGAACTGGTAAAATCTTTTGATACAAGTGAAGAAACTTTGTCTAATATTTGGAAAACAAAGTATGCAAAAGGCCGTATTCGGCAATTACAGAAACAAAATAAGGTATCGTATGAAAATCTTTTCTATGATGACCTAATCTATTTGTCTTGGGAAGAAACCAAGGCAAAGTATTTGCCACAAGTTGGCAGGTAAAACAAGTATACCACAAATATGCTTGACAAATGTCATATATAAATGTATGATGGTGACACTCACGCAATGTGAGGTTTTTTTAAATTATTGGAGTTATATTATGGAAAAAGTTTCCGCAAAACAAAAAATCTTGAACGCACTTAAACAAACCGAGGGTTACAACACCTTCACGGTTAAATCTGCACAACGCCGTTTCGGCATCAAGAATGTTTCTGCACGGGTTGAAGAACTTCGTAAAGAAGGCCATGTTATCTACACTAACACCCGTTACACAGAAAGCGGCGAAAAAATTAGTTTTTACCGCCTTGGTTCCCCAACCAAAGCAATGGTTAAAGCTGCAATGAGCGCAGGTTACTCACTAACTGCTTAATAAGCAAATCATAAACCACTTCTCTGCGGGAGTGGTTTTCCCTATTTTAATGGAGTTTACATGGAAATAAATATTAAAACAGAAGAACTTAGAAAATACAGTCTCTTTGTAGCAACACCTATGTACGGTGGTATGAACCATGGTCTGTATATGAAAGCGTGTTTGGACTTGCAAGGTCTCTGTATGCAATATGGAGTCCAGGTAAAGTTCTCTTTCTTGTTCAATGAATCTTTGATTACACGGGCAAGGAATTATTTGGTGGATGAATTCTTGAATCGTTCCGAATGTACACATATGTTGTTCATCGATTCGGATATTAATTTCAATCCACAAGATGTTATCGCAATGTTAGCATTGAATAAAGATGTTATTGGTGGTCCTTATCCAAAGAAAGCCATCAAATGGAGAGCAGTTAAGAAAGCTCTTGAACGAAACCCAACACTTGAAGCACAAGAACTAGAAAAAGTTGCAGGTGATTTCGTTTTCAATCCTGTTAAAGGAACTCAGCAATTCTCTGTACATGAACCACTAGAAGTGTTGGAAATTGGTACAGGTTTTATGATGATTAAACGTGAAGTATTTCCTAAATTTGCTACACAATATCCTGAACTTAAATACAAACCCGACCATGTAGGTCAGGCAAACTTTGATGGTTCAAGATATATCCATGCATATTTTGATACAGTAATTGATAAAGGTTCTGAGCGTTATCTATCAGAAGATTATATGTTCTGTCAATGGTGGAGAAACATGGGTGGTTCAATTTGGCTGTGTCCTTGGATGCGTACTCAACACATTGGTACTTATCATTTCCATGGAGATATGCCGGCTGTTGCCAATTATGTTGGAGAAATGTAATGCCTAAAATGTTGGAGGCTGGTCGTAAATTTGATGCTAACAAGTTAGAATATGGTTTACTTCCACCTTTAGCACTAGAAGAAACTGTTAGAGTTTTAACTTTTGGTGCTCAGAAATATGAACGTGATAATTGGAAAAAAGTACCCGATTCAAAACGCAGGTACTATGATGCATTACAAAGACATGTATGGGCCTGGAAAAAAGGTGAAATTAATGATCCTGAATCTGGCATACATCACTTGGCACACGCTATGTGCTGCTTGATGTTTCTGTATGAACATGATATAATGTATTCTAATGAAAATTTTGTAATGGAGAAAAATGATGAAACTATCAAATGAAACCCTAAGTGTATTGAAGAATTTCTCATCAATCAATCAGGGTATTGAATTTAAAAAAGGTAATAAACTTACCACAATTTCCGCAGGTAAATCTGTACTTGCACAGGCGATCCTCAAGGATGATTTTCCTGAAGATTTCTGTGTGTATGATTTGAACCAATTCTTGTCTGTGTATTCTTTGTTTAAAGATGCAACAGAACTGGAATTCGATTCTGCAAATGTTATTTTTAACGGAGGTCGCCGTAAGACTAAGTTCCGTAAAGCTGCAAAGGAAATGATTGTCACTCCTCCAAATAAAGAAATCAAATTGGATGAAGTTGATTGTTCTTTCACTTTCACCTCTGAAGACTATGCTGACATTATGAAGGCATCTTCTGTGTTATCTTCTCCAAATATCTCTGTGCAATCTGACGGTGAATCTGTTGAATTGGTTGCATATGATGCTAAAGATGATGCACAACACACCAACTCAATCAATGTTGGTGCTGGCAATGGTAAATCATATAAGATTGTTTTCAAAACAGAGAACATCAAGATGGTACCAGGTGAGTATGAAGTGCAAATCTCCTTCAAAGGATTCGCACATTTTAAAAACACAAAAGATGACATTCAATATTGGGTCGCTTTTGAAAAAAATGAAAGTGTAATGTAATGTTAATTCCATTTCTAGATGCCGAAACAGAAGGCACAATTTTTGTAAATCCAAAACAAATTTCTGTTGTATTTGAAGGTAAAAATCCTGAAGGTATTCAATTGACAATGATTAACCTGTTGAATGGTAATGTTGCAACAAGAGAACCTTTGTTGGAAGTTGTTGGTAAACTACAAGCGGAGTTAAAATGACCACAGTAAATACACTATTTGGCACATTTGATGAAAAACAATTAAAGAGCCTCAAAGGTTATGTCGAGGAGATTGTTACATGCATGAATAGAACAAAATCCAACAATGAATCTATTGCAGACATGATTGATTTGGCACATGATGAACTTAATCTTCCAAAAAAGATTATTCGTAAAATTGCCGTATACGAATTCAAACAGTCACTATCAACAGACTTTGCAGAATTCAAAGAAGTTGAGGCTCTAATTGAAGGTATCAAGGACGCTAAATGACATCAACAGGTCGTAGAAGTTTTGCAAAATCATTAGGCCTTTTAGGCCTTTTGTCTATTGGTGTAGAAGGTTATAAACAAGTTAGTGAACGTATTGTCTATAAAGATGATAAGGTTGCTTCGGATGAAATTGTAAAAAAACTTAATGAGGGTAGTCTTCTTTCTTTAAATGCCAAATATGGAGAAATTGATAATAATCCATACACACGTTATGCTCTTTATACAGGTTCAAACTATAAGGCTGGAACGGAAAAAGAAGTTACTGTCAGTTTGAAACCAGGACCGGATGGTAAACTTTACGTCAAGGAGGGTGACATTTGGCGTAAAGTGTGATACAATGAATTTTTTATATTATGGAGTTTTTGAATGGCTGAACACATGTTGTGGGTTGAGAAGTATCGCCCAAAAACTATTGAAGATTGTATTCTTCCGGATTCACTGAAAGCAACATTTCAGGAATTCGTGAATCGTAAAGAGATACCTAATCTCTTGTTATCTGGCACTGCTGGTGTTGGTAAAACTACTGTTGCAAAAGCCTTGTGTCAGGAAGTTGGTTGTGATTACATCATGATTAACGGTTCTGATGATTCAGGCATCGATGTCCTAAGAAACAAGATTAAGAACTATGCCTCGTCAATGTCCTTGATGGGTGGACGCAAAGTTGTTATCGTAGATGAAGCGGACTACCTAAATCCAAATTCAACTCAACCTGCGTTTCGTGGAGTGATTGATGAATTTGCATCCAACTGTTCGTTCATCTTTACTTGTAACTTTAAAAATCGGATTATGGAACCGATTCATTCTCGATGCACCTGTATTGATTTTAAATTGAATGGTTCTAAAGCCTCTATGGCTTCCAAGTTTTTCAAACGTATTGAAAACATCCTTACACTTGAAAATGTACAGTATGACAAGGAAGTTGTTGCTGCAATCATCACTAAACACTTTCCAGATAATCGTAGGGTCTTGAATGAACTTCAAAGATTTTCTATCTCCGGTGTCATTGACAAAGGTGCTCTTGGTGCAGTCGCGGATGTTCAACTTAAAGACTTGATTAAGGCTCTGAGAGATAAAGACTTTGCATCAGCTCGTAAATGGGTTACACAAAACTTGGATAATGATCCAACAAAAATCTATCGTAAAATCTATGATGGTCTCTATGACTTGTTGAAACCAAACTCTGTTCCACAATTAGTTCTACATTTGGCTAAGTATCAGTATCAGTCTGCATTTGTTGCAGACCATGAGATTAATATGATTGCTTGCCTGACTGAAATCATGGTTGACTGTGAGTTTAAATAATGCCTGACTTATTTAAAGAGATTATTCCTTCTATCCTTCAAACCAAGAAAGATGTTTTTGGAACTGAAGGGTATGATGATTACAAACCTTTCCTTATTAACCGCTCTCTGTCCTATCACATGGACTGTGTACTGTATGTCAATGAAATGAACATCAATCCGGGAATTGATAAAGACCTCCAATATCATTATCTTCTAAATACTATTAGATCCATGAAACGGAAATTTCAACCGTGGCAAAAAACAGAGGTTTTGAAAGATTTGGAATGCGTGAAGATACATTTTGGTTATTCAAATGAAAAGGCCAAAGAAGCTCTCCGCATTCTTAATGAAGACCAAATCGCTGAAATAAGAGCAAAAACAAATAAAGGCGGAATTAATAATGATAGGAATACAGGACTTAGTTGAAGTAATTTTAACACAACCAGACGATTTCTTAAAAGTAAGAGAGACATTGACCAGAATTGGTGTTGCTTCAAAGAAGGACAAAACTTTATTCCAATCTTGCCATATCTTACATAAACAAGGCAAATACTACATTGTACATTTTAAAGAGTTGTTTGCACTTGACGGGAAACCGACAGATTTATCTGAAAATGACTTGTCCCGTAGAAACGCTATTGCAATCCTATTAGAAGATTGGGGTTTAGTCAAAGTTGTTAATGAAGCGCAAGTACAACAACCTGAACCAATTTTCATTTCACAGATTAAGATACTGTCACACAAAGAGAAGAATGAGTGGCAATTAACGCCAAAATATAACATTGGAACAAAGAAAAAGATATAAATATAGGAATCTCAGGGATGGGAACTAGCATACCGTTGAAGGCTAGTAAAATTATCCAACGGTGCCGAATAACATGGCCAAGTCCTCTGCATTCATGTACGACTCGGTTCTCACGATCCCACCTTAGGGCTGTTTGATGCTACGGTAAAAGGCGTCCGGGCAATTGCACTGTCACCCGTTAGTTGGCCCTGTATTAAGTAAGCAGGATTATCGTTACGCCTTCGGGGTAACAAATTATTAACTCGCTTATTAAAGGAGCAAAAAATGCTATCATATGCAAATATGGCTATTGACGCCATTCAATCCGGTAAATCTTCTTGGGTCAACACATTCATTAAAAACGAAAGTGTCAGCAAACCTATGCAAGAATTCATTTCAGCACAATCCGCGTATACCAAACAAGTCTGTAAGACTCTGTGGGATGTATCTGGTGCAGTTGCTGGTAATGTTTTTAAATCTAAGAAGTAAGGAGAATATTATGACATATATTAAAGATGTATTTGGTAATGACCTTTTTGGTAAACTTCAACCTTTCACAATCGGCTTTGACGAAACAATGGATATGTTGCGTAAAACTGCCGAACAAACACAGAAGGCTGTTGGTTATCCGCCATATAACATCAAGCAAGTAAAAGAAAACAAGTACGTCATTGAAATGGCAGTTGCTGGTTTTGCTAAAACTGACCTTGAGATTACTATGGACGGAAACAAGCTTCTAGTCAAAGGTTCAACCAAAGATGAAGAAGGTGAACAATTCCTATACAAAGGTATTGCAAACCGTGGATTTGAACGTGCTTTTACTTTGAATGACAAAGTTGAAATAAAAGATGCAGAACTGGTAAACGGTATGCTTAAGATTTGGTTGGAAAACATTGTCAAAGCTCAAGATGCCATTAAAAAAATTGGCATCAAGGAGAAAACAGAGTGAAATCTCTTTTCAAATTTATCCAAGAAAAACTCCAAGAATTAAACCACTTACAAAATTATGGAAATGCTCTAGAGCAATACATTCTTGCCAATAATCCAACAAGTATCCACGATGTGGAAAAGTTGGAAAGACAATTTGACAAGAGAAATTCCAGAAAAAATTGGTAATCTAGGACAGGGGGCTTGACAAAGCCCCCTCTTTGTGTTATACTGCGTTCATTATGAAAAACCTTGAACAAAAACCAATCAAATTGCGTAATAAATTGAACCCGACAGAGTTCTATTGGACATACTCGACCTGGGGTGTTGAACAGATTGACGGTGTTGATTTTTTACCTGTAACCAAATTCGAACCTTCGGATAAAAGAAACCATCAATTATATCGGATTCGTAAAGATTCCTTGGAGAAAGTGAAAAATGGCTGATAAGAAACTTTATATTGTCGAAACTATTTCTATGTTTCGTATGCGTTATGTTGTGGAAGCTAATGAATCTGAACATGCAGCTGATGAAGTTGTGTTTGGACTTGGAAATACCGAGTTGAAAGAATTTTCACAACACCATGTGGATGAGGTAATCACAAGCACCCGTGAAATCTCGCAAGAAGAATATGTGAAATTGTTTGATATAGATAATGATTATTTGAAAGAATGGACTGTTGTACAAAAACTTGACTTTGTAAACAAAATTGATTACGATAAAAACGACCGCAACGAAGTGTAATAAATAAATCTCCTGGCGTTAGTATAATGGATAATACAGTAGGCTTCTACCCTTCCAATGGGGGTTCGATTCCCTCACGCCGGACCAATACGCGCCAATAGCTTAATGGTAAAGCGTTCGACTCATAATCGACTGAGTGTAGGTTCAATTCCTACTTGGCGCACCAACCTTTCAAGGAGATAACATGAAGAAGATGGTAACGGGACTTTTATTATGTGTGACTGTTGCCATTAGTCATGGCCAAGATGCTGGTTTGGATAATATCAAATTTATAGATGCAAAGAAACCAATAAAGTGTGCAGAAACAAAAGCACTTTTAATGGGACTAGAAAAAATATACGGAGAGAAAATACTTCGGGTTGCACCAAACGATTTGGCAATAGATGGGAAACCTACACAGATAGCTTTTCTAGAAAATGTGAAAACAAAATCATGGACAGTAATAGAATATGATGCAAAGTTTGCTTGTGTTTTAGGTTCAGGAGAATACCCGGAAGTATATTAATTATGAGACAGAAATTTATTGATGCGTACATGGATGTAGCAAGAAGGTTTGCACAACTATCGTCCGCAAAACGCCTACAAGTAGGTGCCATTGTTGTGAAAGATGACCGGATCATTTCTATTGGATATAATGGAATGCCAGCAGGTTGGACAAATGAATGTGAAACCATATTCTATGATGAAAATGGTGATGAAAGATTAAAAACCAAAGATGAAGTTATCCATGCGGAAGCGAATGCGATTGCCAAATTGGCTAAGTCTTCAGAATCTGGAGATGGTGCCACAATGTTCCTAACGCACGCTCCTTGCATTCATTGTGCTAAACAGATATACACAGCAGGTATCAAGAAAGTTTACTTTGGAGAACCTTACCGTGATGAATCTGGTGTTGCCTTTTTGATGAAATGTGGAGTTAGTGTTTGGTCTGATAATAATAAATAATTATGAAAAAATGGGGTGCCTATGTATTTGAAGATTGTTGGTTGTCCTGATGAAAAATTCAAACCTTATCTAAAAAAGGCCGCCCACTTCTTCGCTAAAAATTTGTTCTCACCTCAATTATCTCCACACATTTATGTTCTGGTTAAGTTTGATAAAACATTAGATAGTCATGGAAGTTGTGAAGTTGCTGATTATGAAACAAGTAGGAAACCTAGAGAATTTCTAATCAACATAAAACCAGGAATCGGCGCGCCAGCTTTGTTTAGAACAATGGCTCATGAAATGGTCCATGTGAAACAATTTGCATATCAACATACGAATGCTTCTTTGAGTGTTTGGCATAAGAAAGAAATTGATTCAGATAATTTAGATTACTGGTTTCATCCATGGGAAATAGAAGCATACGGACTGGAGACCAGTCTCGTTACAAAATTTTCAGTTGAAGAAAAGTTGTGGGAAGTCTTTGAAGAATTTAGGAATCCAGAAGATCCTGCAAAATATGAAGAAATAAAGTGGAAAACTTTAGAAACCACTAAATAAGTTGTATATATAGAGTTATAGTTAAATTTTTTTCGGAGTTATAGTGTCTCAGTTCCTCAAGTCCTTATTGTCAGCCTGTGAGTATCGCACACCGTTTATTGGTAGCGATAATCAACCATGGGCGCATGTTGGGGGTTGTGGAGGACGATAATAGAGTAAGAAAACTAAATCAGAATTCACAAACCCCACCCTAAAAAAGTGGGGTTTTTTGTTGTTCCAATACAACAAACGTGTTGACAGATGCATCGACTTCTGTTACACTAGGTTATTCGGTTGAGAAATCAATCATGTTCTTTAAAAAGTAAGTGTAATTTGTTGGGGCATTGTGTAGTGATAGCACAGGAGACTTTGAATCTCTTAGTCTAGGTTTGATTCCTAGTGCCCCTGCCATATAAAAACATTCTAAACTGGACGCAGGTTCTGTGAAGTAAGACCTTGGATTGATCCCCAAGAAGGTATGGAGAATAAGAATGTTTTTATATGGTATTTTTTGGAAGTGTGGTCGAGTGGTCTATGGCTCTAGTCTTGAAAACTAGCGATTCGCAAGGGTCCGTGAGTTCGAATCTCACCGCTTCCGCCAATAGTGAGTTGGATGAGTGGTTTAAATCGGCACCCTGCTAAGGTGTTGTTCGTAGTAATACGGGCCGTGGGTTCAAATCCCACACTCACTGCCATATAAAAGAATTTGTACAGATGGCCGAGCGGTCCAAGGCAACAGTCTGCAAAACTGTAAAACCGTGGGTTCAAATCCCACTCTGTACTCCAGTTGATGTTGTATTTTTACAACAATGTACTGATAGAGGTTGACAAAGTGTGTGGTTGTGTTATACTCCATGCATGAGTTGAGAAAGTCATCGAACTTCTCAACAAGGTTCATTAAAAAGTAAGTGTAATTTGTGCTCCCGTCGTCTACTGGCTAGGACGCTGCCCTTTCAAGGCGGAAAAGACGGATCGAAACCGTTCGGGAGTACCATAGATAAACGCATTAGAACACGCCCCTAGTAGCAGTAGCGAATCAAGGGTGTAATGTTGAGTGTGTTTTTCTATGGTAATATGGGGGTATAACTTAACGGCGAAAGTAGTAGGCTTTTAACCTATTAATCAGAGTTCGATTCTCTGTGCCCCTACCAAAAAGTGTAATGCGTGTTTTCTATAAATATATCAGGTGTACCAATTCTAAGGATGAATATGAGACAAGATATTATAGATAGAAAACAAGAAATTTTAAATTGGATTGATGAGAATCAGTCTAAATCTTTTATTTGTAAAGAGTTAAAATGTAAGCCAGAAACTTTAGAAAGTTACCTGAAAAGGTTTGGTGTTACATATAAAGGTAATATGGGTTTAAAAGGTAAAAAAACTGACAGTAAAAGATTGAATGCTATAGATTATGCAAAAACTCATTATTGTAGAAGCCATCTTTTAAAACTCAAATTAATAGAAGATGGTTTGAAAACACACAAGTGTGAAATTTGCAAAACTGAACAATGGATGGGTAAAGAAGTTCCCATAGAACTTGACCACGTTGACGGTAATCACTATAATAATGAATTGTCTAATTTGAGGATTGTTTGTCCAAATTGTCATGCACAAACGGACACCAATTCTGGTAAAAATAATAAACATAGAAGAAGATAATTGCCCCCTTACTCCAATTGGTAGAGAGAGCGGTCTTAGAAGCCGTAAAGTCTCAGTTCGAATCTGAGAGAGGGCACCATTTAAAAACACATTTACCAAACGCCCCTTTGGAGTGGGAGATAGTGTCCAAACACTGAAGTGAGGTTTAAAAATGTGTTTCTAAATGGTTTAGAAGTGTTCATGGACGCACACATCACTGTCACTGATGTAGAAGGGGATCGTTACCCCTCTAGACCGCCAATATATTCTTTCGTAGCTCAATGGTAGAGCAATCGGCTGATAACCGATAGACAAAAGTTCAATTCTTTTCGAAAGAACCAAGATATGGAAGTGTGGGTGAGTGGCTGAAACCGACAGACTGTAAATCTGTTCCCTAAAAAGCACGTTGGTTCAAATCCAACCGCTTCCACCAATCTCGTTACTACTTTCGTTAAAGTAGCGTTTGATTAGCGATAGAGATCCGGTGGCAGAAGACCGTTAGTGAGGAGAACCCTCTGAATCTGATAGGCAGTATTCCTCTGCACACAGACGTTAGAATAAAAGGAATGGACAGAGTAACTGCTCAATCAAGGGCTGGCGTGGAACCCAGTAGCTTGTCTTAATTCGGGGGATTAGTATAATGGTATTACGGCAGCTTTGCAAGCTGTTTACAAGAGTTCGATTCTCTTATCCTCCACCAATTTTAGCCCTACTAGTACAATGGTAGTACACTGGTTTTGTAATCCTGTGATGGCAGTTCGATTCTGTCGTGGGGCACCAAGTTTTATGCAGACGTTTTTAACAATATAAGGGTCCACCTTTTATCTACGCGGAAATCGTAGTGTCTGCTCCAGTTTTCTCGGTATAGTGAAATGGTATCACCCGTGCTTTGGGAGCATGAAGCGGAAGTTCGATTCTTCCTACCGAGACCAGTTTTATTCCTCAGTAGCTCAGTTGGTAGAGTAGCGGACTGTTAATCCGTTGGTCACTGGATCGTACCCAGTCTGAGGAGCCAGTTTTAGAGTAGGTTCAGCAATCAAAAAACTTTTATGGAAAAAAAGCAAAAACTACTCTGTTGTTTTTAGGTCATATGACGTAGACGGATGCGTAGCGGTCTCATAAGCCGACGAGAGTGGCTCGGTACCACTTATGACCACCAATTTCGGTCCTTAGTAAAATGGATATTACACTAGGCTACGAACTTAGGAGTGGGAGTTCGATTCTCTCAGGACCGGCCAATTTTAGGAGTATTAAATATGAGTGATGGTGGTAAAGGTTCTTCATCAAGACCGTTTAGTGTCTCCAATGAAGAATATGCAAAACGCTGGGACATGATTTTTAGTCGTGACCTGGAAGAAGTGAAAGAAGTAAATATCTCGGTAGCTCAATTGGCAGAGCAGCGGTCTCCAAAACCGAAGGTTGAGGGTTCGATTCCTTCTCGGGGTGCCAATTAAAAAGGTGGTGTAATATGAAAGATTTTGATATTGAAAAAGTGAAGCAATTCATTGTGAATCAAGGACCAGATACTAAAATCTATCTTGGTGCAGATTCAGAAAGATTGCGTGTTGATGGCGTATGGTATGCAGATTACGCATTAGCTGTTGTTGTTCATATTGACGGCCGCCACGGTTGTAAAATCTTTGGTTATGTTAATCGTGAATTGGATTACGACCACAAGAAAAGCAAACCTGCTATGCGACTGATGACAGAAGTTTATAAAGTTTCAGAATTGTTCCAAGCAATGTCTGATGTACTTGAAGACCGTCACGTTGAAGTTCATTTGGACTTGAACAAATCGGTTGAACACGGAAGTTCTTGTGTTGTGCAGCAAGCGATTGGTTATATCAAAGGTACATGTAATGTGACACCAATGGTTAAACCTGATGCACCTGCAGCAAGTTTCTGTGCAGATAGGTTGAAACGTATTTTGGCTGAACAAGAATTGGCCGAAGCGTAAGAAAATGCGGGTATGGTGCTAGTGGCAACACATAACTTTGCCAAAGTTAAGTTGAGAGTTCGATTCTCTCTACCCGCTCCAAATTCTCCAAAGTTTACTTTGGGTTGACTATAGTGTAACGGTTTAGCACCTCACTCTGTGAAAGTGATAGAATGGGCTCGTCTCCCATTAGTCAACCCAAAGTAAATTTGCCTTGTTAACTCAGCGGTAGAGTAACTCTTTTACACGGAGAAGGTCGGCGGTTCAATCCCGTCACAAGGTACCAAATATCGCCTTTGTTGACGGCGTACAATGAGATAAATTGTCAACAACTTGCTCTTATAGTATAATGGCATTACACGTCCTTGGTAAGGATGAAACACAAGTTCAATTCTTGTTAAGAGCACCAAATTTTGCAACTTTAGCTGATGTGGTCATAGCGGTGGTCTGAAGAACCATTGAAAGAGGTTCGATTCCTCTAGGTTGCACCAACATGCCAGTGAGACTGGGTAGTCAGAGAGGCCTTATACACCTTTTAGCGCCAGATTAGCGTTCTTGAGTGAGTTCGAATCTCACCACTGGTACCAAATTTATGCCCCCGTGGACAAATTGGCAAAGTCACTTCTCTCAAAAGGAAGAATCCTCTCGGTTCAACTCCGAGCGGGGGTACCATCTCTCTGTAGTTCAATGGATAGAACACGTTCCTCCTAAGAATAAGATGCAGGTTCGATTCCTGCTGGAGAGACCAAAACGGTATATTTTTTAAAAGGGCTTGACAAATTACACTTATTTTGATAGAATACGTTCATTGTTAGATTTTTAGGATAGGTACAGCAACACCTTTATTTAAAGGATGGTCCGGGGAACGATAAGGCAACAAACCCTTATCTCTTAGACCGATGTGAGTTTCGAATTCTCACTTGAAAGAAAAAGTAGAAAACTATCCTGTTGTATTTTAGAGTAGGTTCAGCAAACCAAAACTAACTGGTTCGATTCCAGCATTACCAACTATTGGTGATGTGCCGTGGGGCAATCAAACTACTCTGTTATTTTTTAGGTTGAGTTCAGCAAACTTCATTTTCATTATCACGAAAAAAAGTTCAACCTGTTGTTTTGAAAGGAAAATATTATGACAACATTTGTAGATGCCGTAATTAATCAAGAAGCCCGTACCACAAACGGTATGAAGGCTCGTAAATCAACTGCTAATGCAGTAGTTGACCTGTTCTATAACATTGGTGCATCACGCGGTAAAAACGTGATTCCAGCCTTCACCGCCGCATTCGTGGAAGATAAGGCATTGGCACTTCGTGTAGCTGCATGGGCTCGTGATGTCCGTGGCGGTGCCGGCGAACGTCAATTGTTCCGTGACATTCTTGTTCACCTAGAAAAGAATGATCCTGAAGCTGCTAAAGCTATGTTAGCTAAAGTTCCTGAACTTGGCCGTTGGGATGACTTGTTTGTCTTTCAAACACCTGCTTTGAAAAAAGTAGCATACACTATGTTGGGTGATGCATTGCGTGAAAAAAATGGTCTTGCTGCAAAGTGGACTCCTCGCCAAGGAAAGATTGCGGCTGAAATTCGTGAATTCTTCGGAATGTCACCTAAATTCTACCGTAAATCCCTGGTCGAAATGACCAAGGTTGTTGAACAAGACATGTGTTCCAAAAACTGGGACGGGATTAATTTCTCGCATGTTCCTTCTGTTGCGGCTAGCCGTTACAAGAAAGCGTTCAACCGCAACACCGAAACATACAAAGCGTATGTTGAAGCTTTGGTTAAAGGAGACAATCCTGAAGTCAAAGTAAATGCAGGCGCTGTGTATCCTTATGATGTACTGAAAGGTCGCATTGGATGTTATGGTGGTTCGTTTGACAAGACCGAACTGGACTTGATTCAAAAACAATGGGAGGCTTTGCCTAACTATGTTGGTGATGCAAACATTCTGCCTTTGGTGGATGTTTCTGGTTCTATGACCTGCCCAGCGGGTGGCCGTGGTTCGAAGTCTCAGTTGACTTGCTTGGAAGTAGCTGTGTCACTAGGTCTATACCTAGCTGATAAAAACACAGGTAAATTCAAAGACACATTTTTGACTTTCTCTGGCAAGCCAGAACTGTTGAATTTGAAAGGCAACATTAACCAAAAGATTAACCAAATGGTTAATTCTAATTGGGAAATGAACACAGATTTGGTGGCTGCATTCAAGAAAATCTTGGATGTTGCTGTCAAAGGTAATGTTCCACAAGAAGAAATGCCAGCGATGGTAATGATTCTGTCAGATATGCAATTTGACGCTTGTGTACAGTATGATGACGGAGCACTTCAAGGAATTGAACGCTCTTACAAAGTTGCTGGATACAATCTGCCAAAAGTTGTATTCTGGAACTTGAATGCTTCATATGGTAATGCACCTGTGAAGTTTGATGAGTCTGGAACTGCGTTAATTTCTGGTTTCTCACCAGCAATCGTAAAACCATTGCTGTCTGGTTCAACCGATGAATTTACGCCAGAATCCATAATGCTTAAAACCATTATGGATGACCGTTACAAAGTATTGTAATGGCAGTGGGGATTCGAAAGAGTCCTCATTTTGAAGTATATGTTTGTGTATTTCAAAATGATTGCGGGAATGGTGGAATGGTATACACACCGGGCTTAAAACCCGGCGCCGATAAAAAGGATTGAGGGTTCGAGTCCCTCTTCCCGCACCAAAAGAGCATATATATAATATCGCAGAGTATGGAAGTGGTCTATCCGCTTGGTCTCATAAGCCAAGAACCGCAGGTTCAAATCCTGCCTCTGCAACCAAATATGCGGGATTAGTTTAATGGTAAAACAGCAGATTTCCAATCTTCGGTCAAGAGTTCGATTCTCTTATCCCGCTCCATTATAAGTGTTTAACTGTTATCAGTTGAAATAGTATTGTACACAATGGTATAATAATACAAAGAGAACCCATAATCCATAAAGTGGCCATAACAGCTCTCACTTTAGCTTCACGGTCTTTTTGTTTTTGTTCTTCAATTCGACGGTCTTCAGCTCTGCGTTCTTCAATCATACGCAAGCGTTCGGCTTGCATTTCATAATAAACATCTGCATTACCAGACCAAAACAGAATATCCTTGAGTTCTTTTTCATGTTGGCGTAATGCTCTTGATTGCATAGCCACCTGTAAAGCCTGAGAACTAATTTGAGCATCACTCATCCTGATGCTTTGGACTTTTAATTTAACACTGGCAGTATGTACCTCGTCGGCAGCATTATAGAATTTGCTAAATTCATTTATTAGGCCGTTTATATCTTTTCCCAATGCAACTGCTTTTTTTATTCCAGCCACTGTTGCTTGTGCTATCGCAAAGGCGGTAAACGGATCAATCATTTCTTTGCATCCTTGGAACTAAGCGATTGTGATGGTGGTTTAGGTGGTGCTGGTGGCGGAAGTTCCGGCGGTACAGGAAATTCAACACATATTGTTTTCAACTGCTGTGGAAATTGTTGGACTTTTAAAACTTCAACGGCTTTTTGGCAAAGAGTTTCATTTTGGAAATGCCCAACGTATTGAATGTTTGGTGTAATAATCCCAGCAGAAACTAATGCAATAGACCAAAATGTAGCCATAAGTATACCAATAAAATGTTGACAAAGCTGACAAAAAATAGTATACTGACTAATCAAATCAGCCATTATTTATAAAGGACATACAATGGACATAATTGTTTTAAAACTAATCACAGGCGAAGAAGTTCTTGGAGAAGTTCAATCATCTACAGAAACAGAATGGATTATAGAGAATCCAGTTGGTATTGCAGTTGTTCGTGGCCAAAATGGACAACCTAATGTCGGATTCGCACCATTCCCTATTCATGCACCACAAGTAAAAGGTAGTATCATTTCTATACCTAAGAAACATGTAGTATATCACTACACTCCAGCTGAAGATTTTATCACCAACTATAACCAAATCTTTGGTTCAGGTATCGTTCTTCCACCAACAAAACAACTAATCGTTTAATGAGATTTTATACAAACGTACAATGTGTCGGTAACAGTATTCTTTACCGAGGCGTTATTGATGGAAAAAGGGTCAAACAAAGAGTTGATTATTCACCATCACTCTATATTCGCAGTAAAACTGGCAAGTATAAAACACTTGATGGTAAAACCTTAGACCGCAAGCGTTTTGATAACATCAATGAAGCTCGTGAGTACATCAAGGGCTTTAAAGATGTTGCCGGTGCGCCAAAAATCTATGGAAACAATCGTTATGAGTACGCCTTCATCGGTGAACAACATCCAGGTATGGTCGATTGGGAACAAGATAAGGTCGTTATTGGTGTGGTCGATATTGAAGTCGGTTCTGAAAACGGTTTCCCTGATCCTTATCTTGCGAATGAGCCTATCACAGCAATCTGTTTGAAATATATCAATGGACTTACATTGGTGTTCGGCTGCGGTGATTATGTTGTACAAGGTGATGAAGTATACGTTAAATGTAAAGATGAATGGACTTTGTGCAAAAGATTCTTAAAACATTGGACAAATAACTGTCCTGATGTTTTGACTGGTTGGAATACAAAGTTTTTCGATATTCCATATCTGATTAATCGTTTCCGCAAAATCGTCGGCGAAGAAGAAACCAAACTACTGTCACCATGGAAATACATCGGTGAACGCAAGACTGTTATCAATGGCCGTCCTATGACTGCATATGATATTACAGGTGTTTCATCACTTGATTATATTGAACTATACAAATGGTATGCTCCTGATGGTAAATCACAGGAGTCTTATCGTTTGGATGCAATTGCTTCAGCTGAGATTGGTGAAAATAAACTATCTTATGACGAGTATGATAACCTACACGAATTGTATCGGTTGAATTATCAGAAGTTTATTGAGTACAACATTAAAGACGTTGAACTGATTATCCGTCTTGAAGAAAAGTTGAAACTGCTGGAGTTGGGACTAACTCTTGCATACGATACCAAATGTAACTACGAAGATATATTTGCACAGACCCGCATGTGGGATGCACTTACATATAATCGACTGTTACAGGACAATATCATTGTTCCTCCAAAAGAGACACATGAAAAAGATGGAATGTTTGCAGGTGCATATGTAAAAGAAGTCCAAGTTGGTGCTCACGATTGGGTTGCATCGTTTGACTTGAATTCTCTGTATCCACACTTGATGATGCAATACAATATTTCACCAGAAACTTTGATTGAACCAGAAGATTACACAGACGATATGCGTCAGGTTCTCTCTCAAGGGGTTGATGTTGAAAAGATGTTGCATCGTAAAATAGACTTATCTAAATTGTCTGGTGTAACTATCACACCAAACGGCCAATTCTTTCGTACAGACATTCAAGGTTTCTTGCCGAAGATGATGGATGAAATGTATCAAGACCGCAAAAAATTCAAGAAGATGATGTTGAATGCCAAGCAGGATTATGAAAATGAAAAAGATGTTTCCAAAAAGTATGAAATCGAAAAACGAATTGCACGATTCAATAATCTACAATTGGCGAAGAAAGTTTCACTTAACTCTGCTTATGGTGCCCTTGGTTCTCAGTATTTTAGATTCTATGACTTACGGATGGCTTTGGGTGTTACTACCGCTGGTCAGTTATCGATTCGATGGATTGAAAACAAAATTAATCAATACATGAACAAGATTCTGTCAACGGAAGATAAAGATTATGTCATTGCATCCGACACAGATTCGATTTACTTGAAACTTGGGCCATTGGTCAATAAAGTATATGGTGTTGATGGTGTAGTTTCTATGCCTAAGACCAAAGTTATTGATTTTATGGACAAAGTTTGTAAAGATAAGATTGAACCACATATTGATAAGTCATTCAATGAATTGGCCGAATATGTCCATGGTTATGCACAGAAGATGCAGATGAAACGTGAAGCTCTTGCAGACAAAGGTATCTGGACTGCCAAGAAGCGTTACATTATGAATGTATATGATAATGAAGGTGTTCGTTACAATGAACCTGACTTGAAAGTTATGGGTCTTGAAATGATTAAGTCTTCCACGCCTGCGGCCGTTCGGTCAAAGATGCGAGAGTCTATTCAAATTATGATTTCTGGCACAGAGTTGGACATGCATAAGTTTATTGCAGACTTTAAAAAATACTTTACTGGACTTCCACCTGAAGACATTTCATTCCCTCGCGGATTAAATGGCCTAAGTAAATACTCCGATAGTAATAGTTTATACAAATCTGGTACACCAATTCATGTCAAGGGCGCAATTCTTTACAATCATTATCTCAGAGAAATGAAGTTGACCAAGAAGTATCCTTTGATTCAAGAAGGTGAGAAGATTAAGTTTTCATATTTGATTATGCCAAATCCATTCAAAGATACGGTTATCTCCTATCCAACAAGATTGCCAAAAGAATTTGACATTTCAAAATATATCGATTACAATACACAATTCGAAAAGACTTTCTTGGAACCAATTAAGATTATTCTGGATTGCATGGGTTGGTCAACAGAGAAACAAACGACACTAGATGACTTTTTTAATTAAGGAACAATATGAGTATATTAGATAAAATCAAAAAGAACAGCAGCATCAAAGATTCTGCAATTCTATCAAAATCAAAATTCTTTCTAAACAAAGATATGATTCCAACTGGAGTGCCTATTGTCAATGTTGCACTATCGGGAAAACTCGACGGCGGTTTAACACCAGGTCTTACAATGTGGGCAGGTCCATCAAAACACTTTAAGACAGCATTCAGTTTATTGATGGCAAAATCTTACATGGACAAATATGATGACGCAGCTTTACTATTTTATGATTCTGAGTTTGGCACTCCTCAATCTTACTTTGATTCATTCGGTATTGATACCGATAGGGTGTTGCATACTCCTCTTACCGACATTGAACAGTTAAAGTTTGATATTATGAAACAACTGACAGAATTGGAACGTGGTGAACACCTTATCATCGTTATCGATTCTATTGGTAATCTTGCTTCAAAGAAAGAAGTTGAGGATGCATTGGATGGAAAATCAGTAGCAGATATGAGCCGTGCTAAACAAGTTAAATCCTTGTTTCGTATGGTGACTCCACACCTGTCATTGAAAGATATTCCAATGGTTGTAGTAAATCATACTTACAAAGAAATTGGAATGTTTCCTAAAGATATTGTAGGTGGTGGTACAGGTTCTTATTATTCTGCCGATAATATTTTCATTCTTGGTCGCCAACAAGAAAAAGAAGGCACCGAGATTGTCGGTTACAATTTCATTATCAATGTAGAAAAATCACGTTATGTTAAAGAAAAATCTAAAATTCCTGTTTCTGTATCTTTTGATGGCGGTATTAGCAAGTGGTCTGGCTTACTTGACATTGCCCTTGAATCAAAACATGTAGTGAAACCTACAAATGGTTGGTATTCTAAAGTTGATCCTAAAACTGGTGAAATTGAAGATAAAAAATACCGAATCAAAGACACTGATACCAAAGATTTCTGGACCTCTATTTTGGAAGATCCAACATTTATGAAATTCGTTGAGGAGAAGTATAGTGTTACGTCAGGTGACATTATGCAAGAATCGGAATGATTGAAGGAATAGACTACTGTTTCATTTATCCTAAGGATGATAAAGAAACGGCACATATCAAAATTCTAACTGGCGACTATAAGGATACCTTATTCAAATATGGTAAGGTATCTTTTAGAGAGTATGCCGAAGGGCCCCATTTACTTTTTGCTTATTATGTGTTAGAATGTCCTGTGATGAAGCCGAAACTTTTGGAGAAAGACTCGGATTTCAAACAATATGCAGGCGATTTGTTGGTAGAACTTATGTCTGCCAATATAGATGAGGAAATAATTGATGAAACTAGAGACAACGATTCTGAAACACCTGATTTACTCGGAAGACTATCTTAGGAAAGTTCTTCCATTCTTAAAAGAAGAATACTTTTCAGACAGAACAGAGAAAGCAATTTATAATGAGATTACATCGTTCACAAGCACTTACAATGTACCACCGTCGGTTGAAGCTCTTGGTTTGGCCGTCAAAGACCTACGCAATATCACAGATGCAGAAGTGGAGAAGTGCGAAGAATATCTCAAAGAAATTGAGCAAACTAAGTCAGAACAATCGCAGATTCAATGGCTTGTTGACAAGACAGAAAAATTCTGCCAAGAAAAAGCCATATACAACGCAGTATTGGGGTCGATTTCTATACTCGATGGAAAAGACAAAACGCATGACAAAGGTCAGATTCCCAAGATACTATCGGACGCACTTGGAGTAAGCTTTGATACATCTGTTGGACACGATTATCTTGAGAATTCCGATGAACGATATGAATTCTATCACCGAAAGGAAGAAAGAATTCCATTCGACCTCGACTATTTCAACAAAATCACAAAAGGTGGTCTTCCAGCAAAAACCCTTAATATTGCTTTGGCTGGTACTGGTGTCGGTAAGTCTTTGTTTATGTGTCATGTTGCCGCTGGTGCTATGTCTCAAGGCCGTAACGTATTGTATATCACAATGGAGATGGCCGAAGAAAAGATAGCAGAACGTATTGATGCTAATTTATTGAATGTATCATTGGATGATTTGACAGATTTGTCTAAAGAAATGTATGATAAGAAAGTTGCAAAAGTTAAATCTAAAACAACTGGTAAACTAATCATCAAAGAGTATCCAACCGCATCAGCATCTGCAACTCATTTCAGAACATTGCTAAATGAACTATATTTGAAGAAGTCATTTAGACCAGATATTATCTTCATTGATTATCTGAACATCTGTTGTTCTTCCAGGATTAAACCTGGTTCAAACATCAACTCTTACACTTATGTGAAATCTATTGCAGAAGAACTTAGGGGTTTAGCTGTTGAATTCAAAGTTCCTGTTGTTTCGGCTACACAAACTACAAGAAGTGGTTTCAGTAGTTCCGATCCTGGTCTTGAAGACACCAGTGAATCTTTTGGTCTGCCTGCAACAGCCGACTTGATGTTTGCCTTGATTTCTTCCGAAGAACTGGAAGAACTTGGCCAGATTATGGTCAAACAATTAAAGAACCGTTACAACGATCCTACATATTACAAGAGGTTCACCCTTGGTGTTGACAGAAGTAAAATGCGTTTGTATGATGTAGAACAATCCGGTCAAGATGGACTGGCTGATGCAGGTCAAGACAAACCAATTAACACTTTTGGTGAACGAGAATTGAAAGCTAAGAAATCGTTTGATGGATTTAAAATATGATGTTGTCTAAGGAAGATGCTATTCATTGTGCCAAAGTATTTGAAGATTACTTTAGTAACTTTGAACGCATTGATGAATATATGCGAGACCAAAAATTGGCCTCGTTGTCTGAAATGACAACAAACCCATTATTCCCGGTTGAAGATGATTTGTTCTCTGATTTTTCTATGCATCCAAATGACATGGAAATTGATGTTATTGAATGTAACACCAAGACATGGGAAACTTTACTGAATATCACTTCATCACACATTAACATTTCACCTGTTGGTCGCCAAATTCGTTTAGGTGTCAAAGAGAAAAAGACAAACAAGTTCCTTGGATTCATTCGCATTGGTTCTCCAGTTATCAACTGCAAACCTAGAAATGAAATGCTTGGACAAGTATTCACACAAAAGCCGGAGACTGCAAAAGCATTCAATAACACCACAATGATGGGGTTTGTTATTGTACCTGCACAACCTTTTGGTTTCAATTACTTGGGAGGAAAGTTACTTGCAGCTATCTGTTGTTCCCATGAAGTCCGTGAAATCATTAACAAAAAGTATGATATGAACTTGTGTATGTTTGAAACCACAAGTCTTTATGGTTCTTCCAAGTCATCTTCACAGTATGATGGTATGAAGCCATATATAAGACATAAAGGTGAAACTGAAAGTGATTTTCTGCCAATGATGCACGGAAAACCTTATGAGAATTTGCGTAATTTTGTAGAATCTAAAGTTGGTAAAATTGTTGAAGATGACATATCAAGCAAGAAACTAAAAACAAGCATGAGAATCATTGCTTTAACAAAAGCTGGACTAAAAGGAACAGAAGAACTCAAAAGATTCAATGAGGTAATTGAGAATGCAAAGAATTTAACTGAACAAAAGAGATACTACATATCTAACTATGGCTTTGAGAATTTTATCGATGTTGTCAATGGTGAAACTGATATTTTGATTAAAGATGAAAACTATGATAAGTTTAGCCTTGAAAATATTATTAAATGGTGGAAAAAGAAAGCAACAAATCGTTATCTGACACTGACAGATGAACTTAGACTCAGAACGGAACTTGAGGTCTGGACTTCAGGTAAAAATATTGACATTATGAGGTAAATTATGAATCCTATGATAACAGTGATAACTCCAACAACCGGAGCATCTTGCGTCCGTCAAGCACTTGATGGTGTTAAGAATCAAACATATAAAAACATACAACATCTTGTGGTGATTGATGGTGACCATGCAAAAGCCAATCCAATAATGCAAGAGTATCCCAATATTGATTTAATCAAGTTGCCGTATGCTACAGGAAAAGAACAATATAATGGTCACCGAATTTATGGAGCTATGACATATCTAGCTAAAGGTGATTTCTTTTGTTTCCTAGATGAAGACAATTGGTATGAAGAAAATCACATAGAAACTCTTGTTGATGTTATAAGAAAAGGAAATGACTGGGCTTACTCATTTCGAAAAATTGTTAATCAGGAGGGTGAATACATATGTAATGATGATTGTGAATCATTGGGTAAATGGATTTCAGTTATTAATGATAATTTTGTCGATGTTAACTGTTTTATGATTCCAAAACGAGCCGCATTAGGTTTTTCACCTTATTGGTATCGTAGAGCTAGACACCCCGATGACCAACCGGAAATTGACAGGATACTATCACCTTTTATGATGCAGAATATGAAACAGTTTGATACAAATTTCAAATACACAATAAATTATAGAGTTGCTAGCCGGTCAGACTCCGTTCAAGCTGAGTTTTTCATAAAAGGTAATGAAATGATGAAACAAAAATATAATGGTGATTTACCTTGGAGGAAATAATTTATGAATTTGTCTAAGACTATTGGAGTATTGAAATGAAAAAAAATTTAATCATTGGTGCATTCTCAGGTTACAATTATAATCAACTCAAACCTTGGGTTGAATCAATTGACGATGCAGGTATAACAGCTGAAAGATGTATGATTGCTGGTCAAACCGATCCAGATACATTAAACAAACTGGAAGAAAAGGGATTCATTATAAAAAGAATGCCACCTACAACAAACTTACCACCACACATTGCTCGTTGGATTGTTGTTTATGACTTTTTGTTGGAACACAGCGACAAGTATGACAATGTAATAATGACTGATTTGAAAGATGTTTATTTTCAAACAGACCCGTTTAAATGGCTAACTGAAAACTTAGGTGACAAAAAAATTGTTGCAGGTGCTGAATGCATCAAATACAAAGATGAACCTTGGAACAATCAAAATTTAATTGACACTTTTGGACCTTATATTTACGAAAAATTTAAAGATTTTGAAGTGTTTAATGTTGGAGTTCTTGGAGGTAAAATTGAATATTTGCGAGACTTGTTCTTACACAATTACCTATTAGCTTTAAGAATTCCTGGTGCTCTTGACCAAGGAACATTCAACTTACTAATGCACACTCATCCCTATAAAGACATAGTTTTGTTTGCTAAACAGAAAGATGGATGGGCTTGTCAAGCTGGTGTTGTAGCAGACCCACTAAAGATAGATTCGTTTAGACCTAAATTGTTGGAAGCAGAACCTTACTACAAGGATAATATTGTTTATACATCAACAGGAAAACCTTTTGCTATCGTGCATCAGTATGATAGGGTTCCTGAATGGAAAGATTATATTTCTAAAAAATATAAACAAGAAGATCCACAAAATTTCTTTATTTACAAAACAAACTGAGGTGATTAATGGCTAAAAAAATTATGATAACTGGTTCTGCCGGTTTTATTGCTCATCATGTAGTCTATTATTTTTTACAAAATACAGATTATGATATTGTCTGTTTAGACAGATTGGATTTTTCTGGTGATTTAAACAGATTGAGTTCAATACTCAAAGATGTTGATACTGCAACTAAGAAAAGAGTCAGTATTGTACACCATGATTTGAAAGCTGAATTCAATGATTACATAATCAATAAGCTAGGTGATGTTAACATCATTTTGCATATGGCGGCCGCATCTCACGTTACTCGTTCTATTAAGTACCCAATGGAATTTATCAATGATAACATTATTGGTACTGCTAATGTACTTGAGTATGCTAGAAAACTAAAAAACTTAGAAAGAATGATTTATTTTTCCACAGATGAAGTTTTTGGTCCAGCAATTGATAATGTTAAGTTTTCTGAATGGGATAGATTCAATGCTTGCAATCCATATTCAGCTTCAAAAGCAGCAGGAGAAGAATTGTGTGTAGCCTATGAAAATACTTATAAACTTCCAATTTACATAACACACACAATGAATGTTTATGGAGAAAGACAAAGTGATGAAAAATACATTCCAATGATTATAAAGAAAATTTATAAGAATGAAAAAGTTATTGTTCACTTTGATAGTAAAACAGGTCTAATTGGAAGCAGATGTTATTTACATGCAGTTGATGTTGCGGATGCTTTGTTATTTTTGATTAACTTGAAAAATCCAAAACAACCAGAGAATCATAGGGGTGGAAATTGTTTCAAATTCAACATCTCAAGTGATGATGAATACGATAATTTGGAGATTGTTAAACTAGTATCCGCATTCATGGGTAAAGATACTTCATATGAAATGGTTGACCCTAGCATTGATAGACCAGGACACGATTTTAAGTATTTGATTTCCGGTGATTATTTGAAATCTTTAGGTTGGACCAAAAAAATTGATTTCACAGAAGGCCTGAAAAAAGTAATAACACATACAATCAATTCTTATTGATAGATTATTTGAAATGGAATAAAATGAAAAACATTAGTATTGTAACAGCATTCTTTGATATTGGTCGTGGTGATTGGTCTATGGATAAAGGTCATCCACACTATTTACATAGAACAACAGACACATATATTGAAAGATTCACACATCTAACTAAGTTAAAGAATGAAATCATTGTAATAACTTCACCTGACATTGCTGAAAAACTTAAAAAAGTAAGTGACAGGATTAAAGTTATTGAATACGATCCATTTACTGAATTTTCAGATGTTTCAAAAAAGATAGTTTCTATCCATAATAATGAAGCTTATAAACGGATGATTGAACCAAGTCAAATTAAAAATCCAGAATATTGGAGTGAGAAATATGTTTTGGTTAATTTGTTGAAATCCACTTTTGTAAATCTGGCAATAGATAAAGGTTTGGTAACAAATGATACTGTTGCTTGGTTAGACTTTGGTTATTGTAGGAGTGAACAAACACTACCAAAAAGTCTTGAGTGGTGTTATGATTTCGATCCAGAAAAGATTCATTTGTTTTCTTATAAAGATTTGAAACCTAATGTATCCTTTAAACAAGTTGTAGTAACCAATGATGTGCATATCTTAGGTGCAAAAATGGTGGCAGATAAAAAACTTTGGCCATTTATGAGAACTAAAATGTTTGAAGCTTTTGAACAACTGTATAGTGAAGGATTGACAGATGATGACCAATCAATGATGTTGATGTGTGCAACTCAATATCCTAATTTATTCCAACAACATAGAATTCCAGACCATCAATTTGGTCTTGATGCTTTTGTAATTTTTAAAAACTTTAACACATTGGAGAAATGATATGGGTGCAACTAGAGAAACATTTAAACACTATAAAAAATTAAAAGATGAAGGTGTTATTGATTTCAGAAAAAACATTAAAGTGATGGAATTGGGAGCTCAAACAATCCATTTCGACGATAAAGGTTATGTTAAAGAATATTTAAAACATCTAGATTTGGATGAAAATCTTTCTGATGGATTTTATTATCACATAAGCAATCGTTCAGCTCACGAAATGATGGGTCACACATATGATTGTATAGATTTGGATCCATTAGATCCAAAATCATACTTCTGGGACTTAAATGTTCAGAGTTGCCCAGAAGAACATAAAAATAAATATGACCTATGTACAAACCATGGAACAACTGAACACTTGATAGGCCAAGCAACGTCTTTTAAACTGATGCATGATTTAACGAAACCAGGTGGAGCTTTGTTAAATGTTTTGCCGTGTATAGATTACAATCACGGATTCTTTTGTTATAATCCTGTTTTCTTTGAAAGTTTGGCCAAATATAACGAGTATAACATAATAGGATTGTATATAAAAGAAAGTTTTGAAGAAGCACCACTCCAAAATTATTTTGAAATGAATAGTATGTCTTTGAGGCCTTGTTATGTACATTGTATTCTACAAAAAACATCAGATAAGGAATTTGTTTATCCTTCACAGATACATATAAATGGTGTGAAATAATCTATTAAATTAATACAACGGAGAAATACTATGAGTGATACAATCACATTTAACACTATGACACAAAATGTTTACAACTTTAGGAAAAGTTCTGGCCACGGGCTAGGTGAGTTAGTTAAACCTATGAAGAACCCTTTTGTTGTTGAAATTGGTTGTTCTGAAGGACACACAACTGAATGGTTACTACAATGTAACCCTGAATTGAAAATTGTTTCTATTGATCCATATGCTAACTATGTTGATTGGAATGGCGTTTCTTTAAACGACCGCCAAGAATTTTTTGAAGAAACAATGCATCGTCTTTCTGGTTATAGTAACCGATTTGAAATGATTAGAGACTATTCCGACAATGTTGTTGATAGATTCGATGATAATTCTGTAGACTTACTTTTCATCGATGGTCTACACACCTATGAACAGGTACTAATTGATTGTCATAACTATTATTCAAAAGTTAAACCTGGTGGTGTATTCTCCGGTCACGACTTTAGAGTTATCCCAGGCGTCAACAAAGCCGTTTTAGAATTTGCAGCTCTTGTTGGTAAAGAAATTTTGGAAACTGAATGTGATGTTTGGTATTGGTACAAATAATGAGTAATGTATTTATTTTAACTTCGGCAATCAACTCTTTTACAAGCATTATATCAATAGAAAACAGATATGAACAAACACTAAAAGATTTGGAATCGATTAGATTAAAAGATAAAAATTCCATAATTGTATTGGCTGAATCTTCTCCAAATCCTGTTCCACAATACATGTTGGATGACTTATCAAAAAAAGTCGATTACTTGTTAATCAACTCAAACATACCTGATGTGGCTAAACTTGGCCAAATGGGCCTAAAGAGTCCGGCTGAAGCATATAGTTTATTTGTGACGATTGATGCTGTTGAAAAAATGAATATACCAAATATTCAGAGAATCTTTAAACTAACCGGTAGGGGTGAGTTAACGGATGATTTTCACATCGAAAATTATGATGATCCAAACTTATTTGGTAAATATGTTTTCAAAAAACGAGGTCCATCTTGGATATCCGATGATTTGCGGGTACTGGACACTAGAATTTTTTCATTCTGCCACAGTATTACTCCAGAAGCAAAAGAATTGATGGGTAAATTGGTAAAACATTGTTTATCCACAACCCGAGACTTGGAACATTGCATTTTAGAATTGGTAGATAAAGAAAAACTTGTTGAATGGGACGTTATGGGGTTTAAATGTCAAATTTCGGCAACCGGTTATATTCAATTTGATTGACTATGTATTCTCCTCAATCTTTGTGGATTTAGGAGTTTGAATTAAAAAGTTGTATAAATAACTGATGGTAACCAGAGTGTGTTACAATTCTAAGGGCAATCAATGAAAACTTTTATTTCCTTCTTAAAAGAAGAGGCAGAACCAGAAGGTTCGGCTTTAAAACATATTCATCACGCGGAAGACCGTCCATTAATGCACGGTGCCGAAGGTTTTGAACATGCACATGGTGCTTTGATGCAAGCTCACGAACACATGAAAGCCAAAGCAAACAGCAGTAATTTGACCATGAAATACGATGGTTCACCTGCAATTATCTTTGGACACCACCCAAAAACAGGTAAATTCTTTGTCGCAAGTAAATCCGCGTTCAATAAGACACCAAAAATCAATCACACAGAAGCTGATGTTGACAAGAACCATGGCCACGCACCAGGACTTGCATCAAAACTTAAAGCTGCTTTGAAACATTTGCCAAAAGTCACACCAAAACATGGTGTTTACCAAGGCGATATGATGCATTCCTCAGAGGATTTACACCACCATGACTAAAAAAGTATCATTTACTCCAAATACAATCACATACACCGCACACGGTGATGAGGCTAAAAAGATTGGTGCATCTAAAGTCGGCGTAGTAGTCCACACAAAATATCATGGTTCCGACATTAGTAATATGTCCGCACACCATGATGTTGACCTACACAACTTTAAACAGCACAAAGATGTTCACCACCACGGCGCAGGACATGACACAGCAAAAGTTGATTACCCAGTACACGCTCAGGATGAATTTCACAAGCACATGGCTGCGGCAAAAGAAATCCATGACACACATGGTGCAAAAATGTATCCTGCAACCTCCAAGCACAGAGGTGAAAATACTCATTTAACGACCTATATCAACAAAACCGTTGACACAGGCGAAGTTCCAAATGTCACAGGATTGAAGAATCACATCAAGTCTCAACACGCCAAGATGGCAGATAAAGTCAAAACAGATGCGTCAAAGAATGCAAAAACTGCTGCAGGACAAGAACATATCGACCATATTGAGAAAAATAAAGAGCATTATCAGAATCTTTTGACGATGCACCACCATTTAGCACAAGCTAAGAATACTCTAGTTAAACATCTAGAGGGCCACGAAGGCCATTATGAACACCACATCAGCGGTGTTAAATCTAAACCCGAAGGATTTGTGGTTCATCATACTCCAGAATCTGGAAAATCTGAACCAACAAAGCTAGTAAATAGAGCAGAGTTCGCAAAACAAAACAGACTAAAGGTGAGAAAATGATTTCTCTACAGAGAAAAATTTGGTTGGATAGAGCTGGTCTAATGGAACAAATTGGTCCATTAGATGAAGCACAAAGTGGTGTGAGTTATAATGATGAACACGCTCATGCCAATATATGGAATCACATGGTTGGCAAAGGAATTGCTCATGATAAGCCTTCTATGATGAAAGAATTAGAAAAATCAAAAAACGATAAAACTCATCCTTTACATTTCAACAATGCTGAGGATAAAGGTTTCACCGGCGGCAAAAAAACAAAAGAAGCAGAACATAGTTATCATTCAGAACATGAAACAGCAGTACATACAATTCATGCACTAGCCAATCATCCAGATTTCAAAAAAGCAATAAAAGAAAAACATAAAGCAAAAGTTATGGGTGGTGATAGAGGAACTGTTACGGATACATGGAAAAAGCATGGAGCGACTAAAGGTGCAACATCTAAAGCTGATGTTTCAATCCATAATCCTAATGATAATAATCATTCAGGAATTAGACTTTCAATGAAAAAGGGCGGCGGTTCACAATTAATGTCAGGTGGACCAGAAGAAAATAATGCAGTACATGACCATGCTGCGAGAGAAATGTTAAACAACCATCCAAAATATAAAAATTTACCGCAAAAAAAGAAAGATGAAATCCATTCCGGTATTATGAAAGATATGGGTTCGGTGGCTAAACATTTAAATTCTATGAAAACTTCTTCTAGGTCAGAAATGGAACATCATCGTGATGAAGCTCAAAAAGCTATGAATTCAGCTCACGATAGACATCCTGAATTGAACCATTTTGTTAGAAAAGAAGCTACTACAGGTGAAGGTAAATTTGGAAAAGGTTCAGCTCAAGCAGCTTCTCATTTAGTAAAATCATCAACTGCGGGTAAAGAAGCAAAAGTTTCACATGTGGATCAACAAAACTATGAAGGACCTCGTCCTAGAATTGCACTACCTAAGGGTGAAGGAAGATCCGGAAATGTAAAATCGGACGAAAGGGCATAAAAATGATAGATAGACAAAAACAAATTTATTGGGAAAGAGCTGGCATAGAAGTCGATGAAGATGGTATACCAATCCTTTCTGAGGGTCGAGGTAAAATTTCTGCGTCAGGTGCAGATGCTGAAGCTCATGTAAAAAAGTACATACTACCACATGTTGGTTCAAAAACTCCTACTCACACATTAGCTTCTGAACATGATGATTTACCTAAAGGTTCTTCGGTAAAAATTCATGGTGTTGAAAAACATTATAATCTTGTTACGGGTAAACATCAAACTCATGTTCATGTTGAAGATGAAGTTGGTAATCACCACACAATGCTTGCTTCAAAGTTGCATAAGCCAGGTGAAGCTCCAGAAAACAAAGGGCATGACTATGAGAATAAATTTGTTGCAAGATTAAAACATCATGGAGTTATGCCACATCATATGTCCGGTGCAGGTTCTACTGGCGGTACAGATTTTGCTGTCGAAAATAAGAAAAAAGGTAAATTCCACGCAGGTTCAGTTACAGGCGGATTACTTAACGGTGAAACAAAGAACGGTGTTACCGCTGCAATGGGTCAATTGACAATTCACCATACAAAAGAAAAAGGTTGGCATGTTGGTGATGCAGCCAAAAAGAAAAGACCTGAATATGCAAAACATATTGAAAAATCAGGTATTCTTGACCACATGAACAAACATGAACCACATCCTGATAAGGCAGTTTCAACAGAATCTGGTCGTGCTAAAACTATTGAAATTAAACATCCAAATCTACATCCAGCAGAAGGTTATCTAAAAGACCATCATGTACACGTATTGCAAGTTGGTGGCCACGGTACTTATAGAGTTGGTGAACATGATGAAACAGGTCATGGCCTGCCTAAAATTTCAGGCAAAGGTGTCTGGAGAATTAGAGAAAAACAAAAAGGTAATAAATCAGCTCGTACAGTAGCTTTCCATCCAGATGGTAAAAAAGGTCTAAATCACAGTCACGTTAATTTAGACCACGATGAACATATGGAAAAATTCAAAAAAACTTTGGGCCACACAAACTAAATGAAATCCTTTTTAGAAGTTATACAAGAAAAAGCATCTGGTGATGTTCACCATGTAATGTCCTTTGGTCGGATGAATCCTCCGACTACTGGTCATCTAAAGCTTATAGACAAAGTAAAAGAAGTTGCAAAAAAACAACATGCGGATCATTCCGCTGTGGTTGTTTCACATTCACAGGATTCAAAAAAGAACCCACTTTCTTCTCAACAGAAGATTAAACACCTGAAAAGATATTCGCCTGGTACACATTTTGAAGCTTCTTCTAAAGAGAAACCAACTTTTCTACAACACGCAGCTGAATTAAATAAAAAAGGTGTGACACACTTGCACATGGTTGTTGGTTCTGACCGCGTGAAAGAAATGCACGACAAGTTACACCAATACAATGGAAATCATCCTGGAGCTCTGTATCATTTCAAGAAGATAACTGTTCATTCTGCGGGACAAAGAGATCCTGACGCAGAGGGTACAGAAGGAATGTCTGGCACCAAGATGCGTGAACATGCCAAGAATAGTAACTTCGGAGAATTCCGTAAAGGTGTTCCCTCTCATGTACCTGAACACCATGCAAAAGAATTGATGCATGATGTCCGCAAAGGAATGGGATTACATGAAGATTACAGTTATGGCCGCCACAAAGCAATCTTTGTAACTGGTGGCCCTGGTTCTGGTAAAGACATTATCGTTCGTGAATGTATTGCTTCACAAAAAATTGTTGAACATAATTTCCAACAAGTTGTTGATATTCTAAACGATAAACACAAACTTGCAATGAGATCCATGAGTCCAAAATTCGAATCCATACGCACCCGCGCACCATTGATTATCAATGGACCGGCAGATGATTTGGAGAAGATTGGTCAAATCAAGGAAGAATTGGAAGATTTGGGTTACAAGACAATGATGGTCTTTGTAGATACAACCAATTCAGTCAGTCAAGAAAGAAACACATTGTTGTCCAAGATGATGATGGAATCTATTCGCCAACAAAAGTGGGAAAAAGCACAAAATAATGCTGAACAACTTTCAGAAATGTTTACTGATTTTGTAAGATTTGACAATTCCGGTGACTTAGAATCTAAAGAAGAAGATATTACAGAAACTTACAAACTAACAAAAGAGTTCCTGTCATCTAGTTCCATCATCGAATCTCTACAGAATGGAAATCGTTTCAGGGGTTTGTATGAAAGTTCTAAGATTAAAAAAGTTAAAATTCTAAAAGATAATAACAGTCCTTTTATGCAAGCTCAATATAAGATGGGTAAACAAGATGATGTTCGGGACGGTGATGTAAAATCAAATAGTACATACGCATTTAGAACCTATGCGGAAGCCAATTTCAATAAAGACAAAGAAACTGGCAAGAAAAAGACTGCATTAACAAATAATAGAGTTTCTGACGGAACTGGTATTGGCCAAACAACGAATGCAAGAAGTGGCGGCGGCGGTGATGCAGCAAGCATTGGTGGTGCAGGATTGGGTAATCAGACCTACAGTGAAGCGGAAGAATTCGATAACATAAATGTTGCCGGTGCTGGTTTAGATTCTAGACCTAAAAATGTCAATCCAAATCCACTAGGTGAAAAGAAAAAACTCAAAGGTTTCAAAGAATCCGTATACTCCGGTGAAACAGGCAATGAAATGGGAGTTGCAGGTGTTATGGGTGGTGCAATGAACAAAGAACCTCTAGTTAAGCCTACAGATAAATACATAAAATCAGGTATTACACCTAAAATACAAAACAAAAAATCAGGAGCAAAATAATGTTTACTAAGAATAGTGTTTCACAATCAATGATAGACGCAGTTGAATCTGTTTTAGCTGAAGACAAAAAATTGCTCCTTGAACCTGGAAAGAAAAAAGAAACTCCTCCATTTGATGGTCCATACAAAAAACCAGATACAAAACCTGGCCATGGTGATGCTTCTAGAGTTAAACATTTAGCTAAAATGGCTATTCCTAAGGACGTTAAAGAAGAAGATGTGTCGGAAGAATTAAAAGGCGACCAACACAAGTTGGACAAGAATCGCAATGGTAAATTAGATTCCCACGATTTCAAATTACTAAGAATGAAAAAAGAAGAAGTTGAAGAACTTGATGAATTGTCAAAGTCCACTCTTGGTTCGTATGCTAAGAAAGCATCCCGTGATGCTACAATTATGCGTAAAATTGGCGCAGATTTTGAAAACAGGGCTGACAGAGCAAGAAGTCCAGGTATGAAAGATTCCAACACTCAACTATCCAGTAAATATAAACAAACGTCTTGGAAACGCAGAGATGGTGTTGAAAAAGCAATTGACCGTTTAACCAAAGAAGACATTGGTGCAATGCAAAGTGTCGTTGGAGAAAACAAAGGAAAGAAAGCTGTAAGAGTTGATACACTTAAAGGACCTACACTCTCCAATGATCCAGAAGTGAAAAATGCAAATGCTCATTTCTCTGGTAAAAAAGCAACATTGAAAGCTGAAGGTAAAGGCACAGATACTGCTGTACCTTTTGTTACCGATTCTGCAACACACAGAGAAATCAATAAAGCTGTTAAACCTACATTCAAGAGAATCAAAGAAATGTTGGGAAAAACAGGAACTTCGGAATAAAAAATGAAAAGTAAAAAAAATGTAATCAAGGATGTAATAAAACCTACATCCATTTCACCTAAAAGTAGTTTTACTGACCCAAATGATCCTTGGTCAGCAAAGGCTAATGTTGCTGAAAATATTACATCAAAGCGTTCAGATTTACTAAAACAATTTTACAAGTCGAAGGGTTGGAATGTGAATTACATTACTAAGAATAAAAGAGTGTCTCAATCTAAGACTGGTGATTATGAAAAATGGAAAAGAGACCATGGCATCTATGAAGATGACCAAATCGATGAAGTTTCAAATGAATTACTAGGTCGCTACAAGACTGCTGCAGGAAGTCAAGCATCAGAATTGGATAAAGCTGGTGGTAGAGAAAACATTCAGAAAGCTAACAAGCGTTTCTCCGGTATTGTCAAGGCAACCAAGAAACAATTTGCAAACGATGATAAACGTGTGTCTGAAGCCAAAGATTCTGGTGAATATGATTATGAAGGTGCAATGGCCAAAACACAACTTCAAACAATTTGTAGAAATGCTGAAGCTCTAAAAGATATGCTTGAAGATGATGAGAATCTTCCAGAATGGGTACAAGCAAAAATCACAAAAGCTGAAGACTATATCACAACATCATTGGATTACTTAAAGTCTACTGATGAATTGGAAGAAGAAATCAGTTTAGATGAAGCTTTATCTAAAAATTCAACTGCTTACAATTGGATCCATGATTTTGTCCATTCAGACAATCCAAAGTTTGATGGAAAATCTAAAGCACAACGTATGCAAATGGCTCTTGCTGCTTATTATGCAAGTCAAAAAAGAAGTAGAACAAATGAAGATTCCGTTGATCCACAAGCTGCAACACAATCTCCAGCTGATGGTGCAAATGGTGGTGAAACACTTGCACCTCCAAAGAAGTCTATTAAGAGAATTGTAAAAGAATTCCATTCAGCTTCCCGCCAAGTACAGGAAGATTTATATGATTGGGAGAAAGACGATAAGGCCGCAAAGCCTTATGGTAAAAAACCAACTGTACAAAAAATAGACGGTGTAAATAACATAGGTGACGATAAACCAAATGCAAGGTTAATACTAAAAGGTGGTAAAACATTGACTGGTGAACCAAGAGATACCGTTGAACTTGATCCTATGATGAAGAATCGCAGTAAGATGCCAGACTACAAGAGTATGGACAAAATCAAGCAGAAACCACAAGAACAATAAATAGATAGAATACCTTTCTACCCAAGGAGAAAAAATGGCTTACGAAACATGGAATAATAACGACACCCCACAAACACCAGGTGGATTTGGACATCCTGAATGGCCATATGAACGCCAAGTTAGAACTGTCACACAACTAGTTACAGCTAATTTAACCGTCGCCGGCGCTACAACCATTAAATTTACTTATGCTGCAAACGTAGCAAATGTCGGTGTTACAGGTGGTTTATATGTAAATCTTTTGAGTGGTGGTTCAGCTGTTGCTAACCTATCATCAAACGGTTCACCTGGTATGTTCTTTTCGAATGTTACTACAACAGCTGTTTCAGCTGGAAATCTAGTAACTATGTCAACGGGAACAACAGGCAATATTGCAGCTGGTTCAATTATTGGTTTTGATTCACCTATTGTACGACCAACAGGTGAAGTTTCTGCTACTTACTATGCCGACACAGTTCTTGCAACAGATACTAGAATTACTGCTGCCAATAACAAAATTCTTGGATCAGTTAACACAGGATGGGTTCACGTTAGAAAGAAAACAAACGCTGATGGATCAGTCCGTTATTTGCGTGAAACTCTAGTTTGTTTGACTGATGCGTCATCCGTAAACACTGCTGGTGGTAACACTTCATGGGGTAGAGCATTCGCTAATACCTAATGTATTCTCTTTATAATGAATTTTGATGAACTAAACGAAGACAACTTTGTGATGTATGCAGTAAAATGTTATACATCACCTAGTTGTTTAATGTCTGAGTTTGAGGGAGACTTAAAAAGAACAAAATACCTAAAAAGGTTATTTCGTAGATACAAGGCAACCAAAAACATAAAAGAAAGACTAATTCTTAATCATATCATTCTCTTAAATAATGTATTTGGACCTGAAGCAACCTCCAGAATATTATTTTTTAGAATCGATGAAAAGGATTATGATTCCTTAAAGACATTTTTATTATTCTTAAATATATTGCCAAAGGTAGTAAAGGGTATAAGAGGTAAAGACATAGATACAGATTTAATATCAGTAGACATGAAAATAGCAGACATACTAAGAAATATATGAAATCATTCAAACAATTCCTGGAAGAAAAAAAGACCTTAAAAAACACAAACCCTTGTTGGACTGGTTATCATCCAGTCGGCACTAAAGAAAAGGGTGGTCGAACAGTTCCTAATTGTGTTCCAGAAGAAGTGGAAGCAATGTTTGATATTATTGAAGAACTGGTCATGGAAATCTCAGAAGTACACCATATTGATCCTGAAATCATTTGGGAAGAACTTGCAGATGTATCGGATGAAGAACTATATGAATCTGCGGCATGGCGCCGTAAAGAAGGAAAAGATCCAAAAGGTGGTTTAAACCGCAAAGGTATTGCATCATACCGCCGTGAAAATCCAGGTTCAAAGTTAAGTATGGCAGTGACTACAAAGCCATCAAAATTGAAACCAGGTTCTAAAGCAGCCAACCGCCGTAAATCATTTTGTGCTAGAATGGGTGGTATGAAAGGTGCAATGAAAAAACCTAATGGTGAACCTTCACGCAAAGCATTAGCATTAAGAAAATGGAATTGCTAATGAAATCATTCAAACAATTTGTAACTGAAGCTGACAAGAAAGACACAATCGCATTAGATATTCCTTTGATGATTCGTGTTTTAGAATTAGCAAGAGAAGATATTAAATCAGACATGGACCTACACCGTGTCGTAGAGAGACTTATTGATATACGCAATAAAGGAACTCTAACAATGGATGATTATAATTACATTGCAAACATCAAAGAAAGCTATATGAAAGAAGACGGTATAGCTGTTCCGGGTCCTACCAATGTTGTAGGTACTGGTGCTATTGCAGGTTCAGGTGGCAAAGGTGGTGAACCTGGTGTTTATCTGAAAAAGAAAAGAAAAGTGGTCCTTCAACCAATGGGTCATAGAGCTCCACCAAGGATGTAATCATGTTTATGTGGTTATTGGATTTCTTACCTGATTGGGTTTTTTATGTTCCATTCTTTCTGAGTCTATTTGGATTAATCTTATCCATTTTTGCACCAATGCATAAGACACTCATACAAGTTGTTTGTGTGGTTGTTTTATTGTTTTCTGTGTATATGTTTGGTGGCATTTCTGAAAACAAAAAATGGAAAGAACGTGTCGCCGAATTGGAAGCTAAAGTTGTTGTAGCTGAAAATAAATCTGCAATAGAGACAGTCAAAGTTGTTGAGAAAGTTGTTTATCAAAAACAATTCATCAAACAAAAAGGTGCAGAAATTATAAAGTACATTGACAAAGAAGTTGTCAAATATGATACCAAATTTCTGCCAGGTGGACCTTGTGAAATGCCTAAAGAATTCATTGAATCTTTGAATAAGGCCGCAGAATGAACTTAGTTAGATTATTCACCATTTATATTTTTATCACAATACTGATTCTTATTACAGGATGCTCAACAACTGTTCCTGTAACAGTTAATTTTCCTTCTATTCCGGAAGAACTGAATGTACAATGTCCTCCGTTGAAGAAAATACCAGATGAATCAAAACTAAGTGACATTTCAAAAACAATAACAGAAAACTACAAACAATACAAAGATTGTTCTGCTAATAATAGTGGATTGATTGAATGGTTTAATAAACAAAAGAAAATATTTGAGGAGTTACAATGATTACACTAGAACAACTACAACAACTTCTTCCAAACAATCAATATGTTCAACAATGGCATGAAGCATTAGAGCAACTATTGCCTGACTATGAGATTAATACACCACATCGGATCGCAGCATTTATTGCTCAATGCTCACATGAGTCTGGTGGTTTCACTGCGTTAAAAGAGAATCTAAATTATAGAGCTGCAACACTTTGCAAAGTATTTCCAAAATATTTCACAGAATCATCAGCTCAACAATTTGCAGGTAAACAAGAAGCTATTGCAAATCGTGTATACGCAAATAGAATGGGTAATGGTCCTGAAGAATCTGGTGATGGTTATCGTTACTGTGGCCGTGGACTAATTCAGTTGACAGGTAAAGATAACTATCAGAATTTTGCTGATAGTCTTGAAATGAATATTGAAGAATTGCCAGAGTATCTTGGTACATTTGAAGGTGCAGTACAATCAGCATGCTGGTTCTGGGAAAGCAATAACTTAAACCAATGGGCAGATAAAGGTGACATTGTTACACTGACAAAAAGAATCAATGGAGGAACTATTGGTCTAGAAGATAGAATTAAACACTATGAACATGCTCTGCATGTATTAGGTTAATAAAATGGTTTCAAAAAAGGTTACTACTAGACGAAAAGTAGTTGAACCAGCACCGGCACCATCGCCGGCTACAAAAAGTTTCCCAACCGCGTTGCTAGGTGTGGGTATGGTTATTCTTACCAATTATCAAGCAGAAGTCAAACAGATACTATCTTTAATAATGAAGACATTAACATGAAAATATTAGATGAAATTTTAGAATTTAAAAGAACTCCATATGTTATTGCGGGGGTTATATTCATAAGCAGTTTGGTTGTTCTTAGTTGTTTCAAAAGTGCTGAAACGCAACTGACTACTCTTAACCATGCAGCTTCACTTAGTCATGTTATGGCTAAATCATCAGACGATTTAACTAATTATGCTAGATTTTTCGTAACAACCAAGAACGAACAATGGAGAACAGAGTTTAACAATGTCCTCAAAATTCGCAAAGGAGAACTAGCAGATGACAACGGAATCACAAAATCATTCAAAGTCAGAGTAAATGAAGTACCGTTCTCACAGACTGAATTGGATAAGTTATTGAAAGCGGAACAATTAAGCAATAATCTTGCTAAACTTGAGGTTGAAGCGTTTGCATGGATTGACAAAGGTAAACCCGAACCAAATTTTGACATAATGATGCATCACTACACAGAAGCACAGATGTTGATGTTTGGAGATGATTACAAAAAATACAAGAAAGAAATTGTTGACACTACAAATGAATTCTATGTAATGGTAGTGAACAGATTGCAATCGGAATATCTGTTCTATATGACAGCAGCATGGACAATGATTATTGTTATAAATTTAAGTTTAATTTTACTAGTAATGGTTATCAAACACAAAGAAGTACTTGATAAAAAACCTGTTAAAAGAATAGTTGCTAAAAAGGCACCTGTAAAAAAACCACAAGACACGAAGGTTTAAATGACTCGACACACTCATAAAAAAGAAGATTGGATGAACGCTAAATGGCGTCCAGCCATGGGATGGATGTACATGTTGGTGTGTACCTGTGACTTTGTAATATTTCCAATTCTCTGGAGTCTATTACAAGCATTTAGTCATGGCCAAGTTACAAGTCAATGGCAACCATTAACACTTCAAGGCGCAGGTTTGTTTCATCTCGCTATGGGTGCTGTATTAGGTGTTGCAGCTTTTGGTAGAACACAGGAAAAAATAAGCGGAACAAATTATGTTGCTCCGCCTGTACCACCAACACCTAACAATCAACCAATTATAAATAATCAAACACCAACAGCAGTTGTTGGTCGTAAAAGTCCAGTTCCTGAATCCAGTCAACCAATGCTTTGAGGTCCTATGAAAAATATTAAACACTATGTCAGTTTATTTTTCCTTGCATGTTTCTTGCTTATAACAGTAACACCAACAATGGCTGCAACCAAAGAAGTTTGCAGAACAGTAAAAAATGCTCAAGGAAAAATCAAAAGTGTTTGCAAAAAAATCAAAGTTCATAAGAAATTGGATGGCACTAAAGTTCCAGAGAAAAAGAAAAAATAATGGCAACACCAGACGATTTAAGGAATGTCCAAGTAGATGTGGGCATTTTAAAGACGCAAGTCACAACTATTTGTACACTCTGTAACAAAATGGACCAAGTAATAGAAAAATTGGTGGATCAACATGACCGCCACATAGCTAAGGTCTATGATGATATTGATAAAAGGCGCGTGGAGACCGATATGGACATTAAAGAGATACATGGACGTATTGATACAGTTTTAGATAAAGTTCAACATACCGAAAAAACTTTATTAGATGAAATTAAAGGCCTTCGAGCAGAAATGCAAGCTCACAATGCCAAGGAAAAAGAAAAGCTCCAACAACTTCTAGATTGGAAGTGGATGATTGTTGGTGGCATAATTGTCGTTACATGGTTGCTTTCTCATGTAGGACCTGATATACTACTAGGAAATTTAAAGTAACTTAACTTCCTGGTTTATTATGAGCGTCTTCATTGACAGAAATTTTCTATTACAACTATCACCCAAATTACAGAAGTTCTCCAAGAAGAAAGATGACCTCTATAATTTTCGGTGTCCTCTCTGTGGAGACTCACAGAAAAACAAAAGCAAATGCCGTGGTTATGTCTATCGCAAGAAGAATGACTACTTCTATATGTGTCACAATTGTGGTGTATCCACATCGTTCTATAATTTCCTAAAACAAGTTGATCCTAATCTACTTGAGGAATACCAGATGGAACGGTATAAAAACTCTGCAAATACCAATTCGCCTGAACCTGAGTTTTCAGAACTGAAGGTCAAACCTGTATTTTCCAAGAAATTGGACTTGCCGACAATTGAATCGTTGCCAGATGAACACTATGCTAAGAAATATGTTATGGGTAGAATGATACCAAGAAATATGTATTCGCAGTTATATTATTCGGATGACTTCAAGGCTTTTGTGGATTCGTTTGAAGTTGAAAAAGATATTATGGAAGGCGACAAACGCCTAATCATCCCTTTCTATGATAAAGAAGGGAACCTGACTGGATTTCAAGGCCGAGCACTTGGACAGTCAAAGATTCGTTACATCACAATCAAACTCATGGACGATGTTCCACGCATGTTTGGTATCAACCGTGTAAACGAAGACAAACCAATATATGTCTTTGAAGGACCAATCGATTCAATGTTTATTAAAAATTCTGTAGCTGTCGCCAGTTCGTCACTGGAATCGGCCGCAGAGTATTTGGACAAATCAAAAATTGTACTAGTTTTCGACAATGAACCTAGGAATAAAGAAATCGTAAAATTGATGGAACATGCAGTCGATAACCATTTCAATGTCGTTGTCTGGCCAGGAATCATAACAGACAAAGACATTAATGATATGGTATTAACTGGATTTGACATTGAAGAATTACATGATATAATGGAGAAACACACCTTTGTGAATCTTAGGGCTAAAATGGAATTTGTGAATTGGAAAAAAATATGAATGTAAATTTGATTTCATACTCTCAGGGAGTAGATGGTAAAAGTTTAATGGACCAGGTTGCCTACGCGGCCCGTGTGTCTAATCCAGCGAACCAGAACAACTCAGAGACTGCTGAGAAATTGGTTAGATACTTGATTAACAATCAACACTGGTCACCGTTGGAGGTGGTTTCGGTGTGTTTGGAGATTGAAACAACCCGTGACATTGCAAGGCAGATTTTGCGTCACCGTTCTTTTTCATTCCAAGAGTTTTCACAACGATATGCTGATGCATCACAACTTGGTTTTGAATTGCGTGAAGCAAGATTGCAAGATACCAAAAATCGGCAAAATAGTTTGCCTAGTACAGACTTCACACTGGATGATATGTGGCAAATTCAACAAAATAAACTTTTAGAACAAGTGCAAAAAACATACAAATGGGCCCTCGACAACGGTATTGCAAAGGAACAGGCTCGTGCAATTTTACCGGAAGGCATGACAAAATCACGCATGTATATGAACGGAACCCTTAGGTCATGGGTCCACTATATACAACTCCGAAGCGCAAACGGAACACAGAAAGAACACCAAGAAATAGCTCTTGCATGTGCGGCCGCAATTGAACCAATTTTCCCAATGATTATGGAGTATACAAATGAATAGTTCTGATGATGTTAAACGATTTATGGACGCTTGTGACCAAAAAGAAACAGGATTTGGAAAACAATCAAACCTTTATATGGCCTTAATTCGGGAAGAGTTTGATGAATTAATGAATGCCTTTTTTCGCGGAAATATGGTGGATATTGCAGATGGTTGTGCAGATTTAAAATGGGTAATTGAGGGATTAGAACACACTTTGCAAATTCCACAACAAGATGTTTGGAATGAAGTTGCAAGAAGTAATTTGGCCAAAATTGACGATGAAACTGGAAAAGTATTAAAAAGAGCAGATGGAAAAGTTCTAAAACCTGAAGGTTGGACTCCGCCTGATATTAAAAGTATTTTGAAAAAATAATAAGGAATAAAGATGGAATACATGGGTATAAATATAGATTTAGAAAGAGATAAACTCTTTGATGAATTAGGAATAAAAAGACTTAAAGAGTCTTACATGAAAGATGATGAAACTTCACCACAAGAAAGATTTGCCTTCGTTTCCGCAGCCTTCGGAACTGACCCAGCTCACACTCAACGATTGTACGACTATTCCTCAAAACACTGGTTATCTTATTCAACTCCTATTTTATCTTATGGTCGTTCTAAAAAAGGACTTCCAATATCGTGTTTCCTTAATTTTATCGATGATACAGCGGAGGGTCTAGTTGACAACCTATCTGAAACAAATTGGCTCTCAATGTTCGGCGGCGGTGTCGGCATCGGCTTTGGCATTCGCTCAGCGGATGATAAATCTACTGGAGTTATGCCCCACCTTAAAATCTATGATGCATCATCTCTCGCTTATAGACAAGGTAGGACTCGCCGTGGTAGTTATGCCGCTTATCTTGATATTTCTCATCCAGATATTACAGCTTTTCTAGAAATGCGTAAGCCCACAGGTGACCCAAATGTTCGTTGCTTGAATCTCCATCACGGAATAAATATCACAGATGACTTTATGCAGTTGATTGAAAACTGTATGTTGGATCCAACAGCGGATGATTCTTGGAATCTAGTTGATCCATATAGTGGTGTAATTCGTGAAACTGTTTCAGCTAAACACCTTTGGCAACAGATTCTTGAATTGCGTATGCACACAGGTGAACCTTACATCCACTTCATTGATACAAGTAATAGAATGCTTCCGCAATGGTTGAAGGACAAAGGACTAAAAGTACACCAATCTAATCTTTGTTCAGAAATCATTTTACCGACAGATAAAGAAAGAACAGCTGTTTGTTGCCTTTCCTCGTTAAATCTGGAGAACTACGATGAATGGAAAGATGAACCATTATTTCTCAGAGATGTTGCAGAAATGCTGGATAATGTTTTGCAGTATTTTATTGATAATGCTCCTGATACAATTCAACGTGCTAGGTATTCTGCCGCTCGTGAACGCTCTATTGGCGTTGGCGCCTTGGGCTTTCATGCCTACCTCCAACGAAACGGAATCGCTTTTGAAGGAGTTATGGCCAAGGTCGCAAACAATAGAATCTTTAAGTCAATAAGAGAGAAATTAGATGAAGCTAATCTCACTTTGGGTAAAGAACGTGGTGAAGCTCCAGATGCTCTTGGTACTGGCAAGCGTTTCAGTCATCTTATGGCTATTGCTCCAAATGCTTCTTCATCTATCATTATGCGAAATACTAGTCCTAGTATAGAGCCTTACCGTGCTAACGCTTACCGTCAGGACACTTTATCTGGATCATTTTTAAATAAGAACAGATGGCTTGATATAATCATTAAAGGATTGACACAAACAGAAGAAGAATATAATGAAGTGTGGTCTTCTATTATTGCTAATGATGGTTCTGTCCAACATTTGAATATCTTAGATGAAAATCAAAAAGCGGTATTCAAAACATCTATGGAAATTGACCAGCGTTGGGTAATTGATTTGGCTGCCGATAGACAGGTATACATTGACCAAGCACAGTCACTGAATCTATTCTTCAGGCCAGACGTTAACATCAAATATCTTCATGCTATCCATTTTATGGCATGGAAAAAAGGATTGAAGACATTGTACTACTGCCGTTCAGAGAAGATTGGCAAAGCTGATAAAGTTTCAAAGAGAATTGAAAGACAAGTCATTAAAGAAATAGATATGACACAAATTGCACAAGGTAACGATTGTATAGCTTGTGAAGGTTAATTATGTTTGAGTATATACTGACATTTTTTGCTGTATTTTTTACCGACATATTTTATACTTACTATTTGAAATCGGTACAAGAAGAAAAAGTAATTAATGCCAGTATATGGGCTTCTATAGTTTTCGTTATTGCTTGTGTTGCAGTTATAAATTATACAGTTGACCATTGGTTATTAATTCCCGCCGGTGCAGGTGCATTTTGTGGTACTTTCGTTGGTATGATTTTAAGACGGAGATTAATAAAATGAAAACTATAGCTCTATTCCAAGATGACCGAAATAAAGAATCACTATCTTGTGTTGATGGTGTGATTGAAGCACTGTCACCACATTTTAATATTAAAATCTTTAAAAAAGAACAATGTACAGAAGAAACATTTGAGTGTGTTGATATGTTGGCATTTCCTGGAGGTGTTGGTGATGCAGATGATTATTTTCATATGTTTCCTAGGAAAAGAGCAAACGCAGTAGCTAAATTTGTTGAAAATGGTGGCGCATATCTTGGTATATGTGTTGGTGCTTATTGGGCTGGTCCAAACTATTTTGACATCTTAAAAGGTGCAGAACCTGTACAATATATCAAAAGGCCTACCGCCGACATCATGAGAAGTTTTAACATTGCTGCACATTGTATGTGGGAAGGTGAAGAAGAACAAATATTCTTCCGTGACGGCTGTACGTTTGTAGGAGACCTTAGTCATTCAGAAATAGTAAGCACATATTATAATAAAGAACCAATGTGTATTAGACAAGGTAAAATTGGTGTTATGGGTGCCTGTTTAGATTCTTTGGAATGGTGGTATGATAACAAGAAATTAAAACAATATTGGCATGAGGGCAGACACCATAAGTTATTATTGGAATTTGTTAATAAATTAACGGAGAAATAAAATGAAAAGAATTTTAAGATTCACAGCAGAGTGGTGCAGGCCATGTAAATCAATGGCTGCTATTTTAGAAGAAGTCAAAGGAGATACTTTAATTGAGATAATCGACATTGACAAATATTCTGATATTGCAGTTGAGTTTGGTATTAGGTCTGTGCCGACTCTTGTAATGATGAATGAAAATATTGAAGTTAAGAGAATGACCGGTTTGAAAACTAAGAACGATTTGGAAATTTGGTTAACAACATAAATTTAAAAAATGCAAAAGACATATAGAAGTATATTCATTTCTGATGTTCACTTAGGAACCAAAGATTGTCAAGCAGATAGATTGAATAACTTTTTAAAACATAATAGTTGCGACACTCTTTATCTTGTGGGTGACATTATTGATGCATGGAGAATACAACAGAACAAATGGAGGTGGAAACAAAGCCACACTAATGTTGTTCGTAGAATTCTTGGCCATGCCAAGCGCGGGACTAGAGTAGTGTATGTGGCAGGTAATCACGATGAATTCCTAAGACCTATGATTCCCTATGGATTCAGTTTTGGTCTAGTTGAAATACATAATCAAATAGAACATATTGGTGCTGACGGTAAACATTACCTTGTTGTTCATGGAGATTTGTTTGATGGTATCACAAGATTGGCTCCTTGGTTAGCATTCTTAGGTGATAGAGCATACGATTTAATTTTGAGTTTAAATTCCAAATTTAATTGGTTCAGACATAAGTTTGGTTTTGGATATTGGAGTTTAAGTCAGTATCTGAAACAGCGTGTGAAAAAAGCTGTTGACTTTATGTTCAAGTTTGAGTATAATCTATCTAACTATTGCAAAAAACGTGGATATGATGGTATAATTTGTGGCCATATACACAAGGCGGAAATTAAGGATATTAATGGTGTTGTTTATATGAATGATGGTGATTGGGTTGAAAGTTGTACTGCATTGGTAGAACACCATGACGGTAAATGGGAAATAATCACTTGGACAAAAGGATCAGATAATGATGCTGAGTGATAAAATTACTATTGTTATTCCTTGCAAGAATGAAGAAAGATATATTTTTCATCTGTTACTCAACCTAAAGAGACAGAACATAGGTAATACAAGAATTATTATTGCTGATTGTTCTACGGACGCCACAAGAGATACTATCGATTTTTATAAAGGTAATTTAAATGTTGAAGTTATTGAAGGTGGACCAGTTTCAATTGCCAAGAATAATGGTGCAAAACTAGTCACTACTCCTTACATTTTGTTTATTGACGCCGATGTGAGATTTTTTAGTGACATGGTTATTCGTGATGCAGTTGATGAATTGGAATCAAACAACCTCGACCTTGTTGGACTCTATATAAAGTGTTATGATAAGAACAAAACAGCACAGATTGGATTTATGACATTCAATTTTGTAAACCGTATAATGAGTTACAAAGTTCCTTTTGCTGTTGGTGCATTCATGCTTACACGCCGAGATAAATTTGAAGAATATGGTGGCTTTGCTGAGAAGTATGGAACAAGTGAAGACTTTTTCCTGTCAAAGATGTATGATACAAAGAAGTTTAAATTAGTCAATCATTATGTTGGCCAAGATAGTAGAAGATTTCAAAAAATGGGTTACTTTGGTATGGCTTTATACCTAATCAAGAATTTTTGGAATAGAAATAATAAAAAATACTGGGACAACATAAATCACTCAAAATACTGGAATTAAAGAAAGAAAGAAATGATTAAAAAAACAAAACAAGACGTTACACAAGAACGAACATACTTTAAACCATTCAACTACGCATGGGCTTATGATGCATGGTTGAAACATGAACAATCACATTGGTTGCATACAGAAGTTCCAATGTCGGAAGATGTTAAAGATTGGAAAAACAAACTATCGACCGAAGAAAAACAATTCTTGACACACATCTTTAGATTCTTCACACAAGGAGATATTGACGTTGCTGGTGGTTATGTAAACAACTACTTGCCATATTTCCCACAACCAGAAATGCGTATGATGTTGTTGGGTTTTGCTGCTCGTGAAGCTCTACACGTTGCTGCTTACTCACACTTGATTGAAACTCTTGGTCTACCAGAAACAACATACAATGAATTCTCTGAGTATGCTGAAATGCGTGAGAAACATGATTATGTAATCGACATATCTAAACAGAATACAACTAAACAAAATACAGCAACACACATTGCTGTATTCTCTGCATTCACCGAAGGCATGCAGTTGTTTTCTTCATTCATTATGTTATTGAATTTCCCACGCCACGGCAAAATGAAAGGTATGGGTCAGATTGTTACTTGGTCCATCGTTGATGAAACACAACATGCTGAGAACATGATTAAATTGTTTAGAACATACATAGGTGAGAATCCAGAAATTTGGAATGATGAACTGAAATCTCGTATCTATACTATCGCAGAAAAGATGGTTGAACTTGAAGATAAGTTTATTGATTTAGCTTTCAATATGGGTGCTATGGAAGGTCTATCTGCGGAAGATGTTAAGAAGTACATTCGTTACATTGCTGACCGTAGATTGATTTCGTTGAGTTTGAAAGGTATCTTTAAAGTTAAGAAAAACCCATTACCATGGGTTGAAGAAATGATTAATGCTCCAACGCATACAAACTTTTTTGAGAACAGAGCAACCGATTATGCAAAAGGTGCTTTGTCTGGAGATTGGGGTGATGTATGGGCAAACTAATAACAAAAATGGGAGATAAAAATGAAAAACAAGATAGTATCAGGAGAATGTCTAAACTGTGAATCAACATACGAAGTTGAGTTTTATGAGGAACTAACCTCACAAGAAATGCCAGAGTTTTGTCCATTTTGTGGCGAACCCATCGAAGAATTATCCGAAGAATATATAGAGGATGATGACATTGATGAAGATGACTTAAAATGGGAATAAACTGGTTATATAAAGACTCAGACTTTGCAGAAGATTTGATTGGAGATAGTTACGGGTTTGTATACATGATAACAAACCTAGAAACAAATAGAAAATACATTGGTAAGAAACTTTTCTATTTCTCCAAAACAAGACAAGTAAAAGGCAAAAAGAAAAAATATAAAGTGGCTAGTGACTGGCCAACTTATTATGGAAGTAGTGAAGAATTACAAAAAGATGTTGTACTCTATGGAAAAGATAAATTCAAAAGAGAAATACTACATCTATGTAAATCAAAAGGTGAATGTAGTTATGTTGAAGCAAAAGAACAATTTGCACACAAAGTTATGGAGAGTGAAGAATATTACAATAGCTGGATTATGGTTAGAGTAAGAAAATCACACATTAAGGATTATAATGCTAGACTACTTAAAGAAATTTGATAAGGCAAATTTTCACACATTTATGTTTCTGCCAGGTGAAGAAGAAGATTCACTTCACATTGAAGTTAATGAATTGAAAGAAGCTGGTGAAAAAGTACCTGGCAGTGTTTTAGGTGATTGTTATGATGTTATATTGTTCAGAGAAACTGAAGACGGAGACATTGATGATTTAGAGAGATTTGATGCAATTCTGGCCGCACCGTTGGAATATATGTCCATGTTAATTCCGTTGGATTTTTATGGAGTCATTTGCAAAAAAACAACAACATCTGGTAGACTTATGGATGGAATATTTGACAAATTTCAAGAAACGTGATATAGTGTAGTTTTATAACTTATGGATTTATAATGATTCTTGTCGACCTGAACCAGGTTCTTTTAGCAGGCTTAATGGCTCAACTATCAAACCAAAAAGGAGTTAAGTTGGAAGAAGACTTAATTCGCCACTTGGTCCTAAATATTCTTAGGATGCACCTAAAGACTTTCCGTAACGAATATGGTGAAGTTGTACTCTGTTGTGACAACCGCAAGTATTGGCGTAAGGAGTTCTTTCCATTCTACAAGGCAGGTCGTAAAGCAACCCGTGAAAAATCTGCACTTGATTGGCACCTGATTTTCGAATTGTTGACCAAACTCAAACAAGAGCTTAAAGAAAACTTTCCATACAAAGTTATTGATGTTGACGGAGCAGAAGCTGATGACATTATTGGTACACTTGCACCAAGATATGCAGCACACCAAAAAGTATTGATTTTGTCCAGTGATGGAGATTTTCTCCAGTTGCAACAATATGGACCAAATATTAAACAATACAATCCAGCACAAAAGAAATATATTAAATCACAGAACCCATTGATTGAGTTAAAAGAGAAAATCATTCGTGGTGATAAAGGTGATGGCATTCCAAACATCTTTTCACCATCAGATTGCTTTGTCCGAGGTGTTCGACAAAAGAGTATATCAGAAGATAAATTGAATAAACTGTTAAAAGAAGATATGGATAAAACCAGTGACTTAATTGACAGTAATGCTTTGACGGGGTTCTCACGCAATAGGACATTAATTGACCTTACTTGCATACCTGTTGAAATCAAAGAGAAAATCATAAATACCTATGATGATTCTAAACCTGCATCTAAACAAAAGATGTTTAACTATTTTATTCAGTACAGGCTGAAAAATTTAATGGAAGTAATTGAGGACTTTTAATGAAAAATATATATGAAATATTCGACCAATTTGAACTTGCTGTAACTAAGCAACAACGAATGGATGTAATTGGAAAAAATCTATCACAAGTATTGGCTGATGTGTTAAAGCTAGGATTTCATCCAGAACCAAAATGGTACTTTAATGAAATGCCTGCTGGATATGTGGTTAAAAATGTTCCTCCAGGAATGAGTTATGCGAGCCTTTCAACCGAGATGCGAAAACTGTATATGTTCCAAAAGGGTAACGAAACCGCTGATAAACTAACAGATAAAAAACGTGAACAACTTTTGGTTGAGTTGTTGCAGAATTTGGAACCCCGTGAAGCGGAAGTTGTAATGGGTATTTTCAGAAAAGATTTCGGTGTAATTGGACTTAATTATAAGTTCGTTAAAGAGGCTTTCCCGGCAATGTTGCCATAACTATAGGAGTTTTAGGTGTCAAAAGATGTAGAGAAGTTTCGCAAAGATAGAAACTACAACGAAGATTATGGTTTTGAAAAAAACCAATACGATAAACGTAAGAAGCGAGACAAACAAAAGAGTTTTACTAGACCATCTCAATTTGATAAGTACGAAACCGATTGGGGTGCCGATAAAATGAAATTTAGACGTTAAGTGTTGTATTAAAACAACAAATAACTTGACAATTACTTGAAAGTTCTGTATAATGTGAATCTTGTACGGAAATATATTATGTTTATCCACTGTAAAGTTCCCAAATCTAAAAAACGGAAAGTGCCTAAGAACCAACAGGCACAGTATGAAGAATGGCTCAAATCCATCGAGGATATGAAGCCTAAGTCATTAAGTAAATACTCTAAAACAATGGAAGTTAAAACTCCTGTTGTGACCAGTGTTTATGTCCGTGAAACGGCCAAATTTAAGTCTTTAGATACGGGACCAGGTGATGCAACTAAAGCTCCAGCTAAAATATACACTGGTTCTATGGTCAAAGGTATTGCAACAATGCATAAATCTAATGCCGTACCTGTTTTTACTGATGAACAAGCAAAAGACATTTCAAGTATGAGGCGTTAACATGAAAAAACTCAATTTTACACTAAAACTAGCACGTCCGCACTGCCGGACTCCCATAAAACCCGTGCAAAAGCACAAAATTGTGTCAGAGCACGACCGGAAAGTCAAACATCCGCAGAAACTGTCACGAATTCTTCTCGGAGAGCAATAAAAATGACAGAAAATACAGAAATTGACAATAAAAAACCAAAATTCACTGCGGAATCACTAAATGAACTCAATCAAGCAGTTTGCCGATGGGCTGTTATGACACAATTCGAACAGGATCAAGAAAATTATGAACAACTACGACAATATACCAACTGAAAACACTTGGATTACATACATTCAAGAAGCCGAAGACGGATCCGGCGATGGAATTCTGACTTTTCCACCAGAGCTAATCGAAAAAATGGGTTGGAAAGAAGGAACAACACTACATTTAGAGGTGACCGAAGAAGGCACACTAATTATTACTGACAAAAGCTTGACAAATAACGAAAATAGTGTATAATACATACATTACTTTTAGGAAATACCATGGAACTAATCGAATCCAAGTCAATTCTAGCCAAACTTATGGCAACCGAGAACCTTCATATCGAACAACGCAAGGTTCCAACAGCATCCTTTGATGTTAAAAATCGTATTCTAACCATTCCTATCCTGGAAAACGGAATATCATCTTACCTGTACGACCTATTCATGGGTCACGAAGTCGGTCATGCACTTTATACACCAGAAGATGGTATGAAAAAGGCCTACGACCTAAAATACTCCATGAGTGTTATGAATGTACTGGAAGATTCCCGTATTGAACGTAAAATCAAAACAAAATATCCTGGCATTCGCCAGTCTTTCATTCGTGCTTACAGAGAATTGGTTGACCAAGATTTCTTTGGTACCGCAGGCAAAGACCTAAATGAACTAAATTTCATCGACCGTGTTAACCTTTACTGCAAAGGTGGTGCATCTACTGGTATTAAATTCGATGATGTTGAAACCGAACTTCTGGAAGAAATCGAAAATACACAAACCTATGATGATGTAATTGAAGTTTATAAAAAAGTTTCTGATTACATGAAAAGCCAAGAAGAAGAAAATCCGGAAGAAGAAAGTGGAACTGAAAAAGGCGAAGTTGATTTATCCGATGAAGAAATGGATCAAATTCTTGAAGAAATCCTTGGTGAAAAATCTGATGAAAATTCCAAAGAAGAAGAAAGTAAAAAAGGCAAAACTTCTGATGAAGAAGGTGTAAATGAAGAAGGAACAAAATCTTCTAAACCTGAAAGTGGCGGAGCTGAAGGTGTTGATGATAAATCTGGTAAAAATCAAGGTGGTGGTGCCGGCGGCCGTAAAACAAAACAAGTTGAAGAACCTGTTTCAGAAACAGATGAAGCTTACCGTAAAAACGAAAGCCGAATGTTTTCTTCTAGTTCCTTAGAATATGGATATGGTAATGTTCCAAATCTGAACACTGATAGAATTATCGTGGACCACAGTGTAGTTTGGTCTCGTTATGAAGATGATGTTACTTTTAAGTATAAAGAATTGGGTGGACCCAAATCCGAATGGAAAGAATTCTTAGTAAAAGATAAAGAAGAATTTCTTAAATTTCGTGAAGATTCTAAGAAAGTGGTTTCTTATCTTGTAAAAGAATTTGAGCTGCGTAAGAATGCTGACCAAATGAAACGTGCAAGCATTTCAAAAACTGGTGAACTGAACATGAGTAAGATTTTCTCTTATCAATTCAGTGAAGATATTTTCAAGAAGATTACTGTTGTACCTGGTGGTAAATCACATGGTCTGGTTATGTTCATTGATTGGTCAGGTTCCATGTCTGATAACATTGGAAACACCGTAAAGCAATTATTGAACCTTGTGATGTTTTGCAAGAAGATTAATATTCCTTATGAAGTGTATGCTTTCAGTACAGAATATGAAGACATTGATAAAGGTTGGCAACATCAAAATAGTTTAAAACGTGGAGATATGTGTCTTTCTGATTTTAGATTATTGAATCTTCTTTCAAACAAAATGAGTGCCGTTCAATTCACTAAAGCTGCTGGTGCTCTTTTAAGATATGAACAACATGGGCGTTGGACAATGCCTGATTGGTTTAAACTTGGCGGAACTCCTTTGAATGAATCTATTGTTGCTGCAATGAAAATTGTTCCTAAATTCAAAAAAGAAAATAGACTGCAAATTGTTAATACCGTATTCTTGACTGATGGTGAAGGAAACAAATGGACTGCTGTTGCTGATGGTTATGGCCGTTATCTGTGGTCAGCTCAAGGTTATGGTAGTAAGAATCAAAGATTGGTTATCCGTGATCCAATTACAAAGTATGAAGTGATGATTTCAACTATGTCCGACAATGAACTGACTTCAGCTTATATCAAACTTTTGAAAGTTCGTACAGGTTGTAACATCATTGGTTTCTATGTTCTTCCAGGTCGCCAATTTAGTTATGTTGCATCAAAATACATGCCAGACCTTGACACTGTTCATGTTGACAAAATGAAAAAAGATTTTCGTACTAACAAATTTCAGGTTATCACCAACGGTGGTTTTGATGAATATTATTTGCTCCGTTCCGAAGGCCTAGATACTGATGAAGATTCTGAATTTGAAGTAGAAGAATCTGCATCTTTGAAAAAGATTGCTTCTGAATTTAATAAATTCAGTTCTTCAAGGAAAAGTAGCCGTGTTGTTTTGAACCGGTTTATTGATTTGATTACATAAGGAGTTAGTATGTTTGATTTATGTTATACTGCACAAGTAGATAATAAGAAAAGTGAAGTTCGCAAGGATGCAATGGGTGTATACACTATCGCTTTCTATATGAATGAAATGTTTTCACATTCTTCACGGAGTTATGTAAAAGAAGAAGCTGAGAAATTGGCTGATGATTTTGTTGGTAATAGCCGTCCTACATTCCTATCAGAATGAAAGTATTAATCACTGGTTCAAACGGGTACATCGGTAAGCATTTGTATAAGATGCTTACCGAGACTCGACCTGACATTGATATTTGGCGATTAGACTATGCTGATCCTGTGTGGACTAACAGTATTGATATTCGTAATCCTAATGCTCTTTACAAGAGTTTTTTTGGTATTAAGTTTGGTGCCGTAATCCATCTTGCCGCACTTATCCGTGTGGGAGAATCGGTTCAAAAACCTAGCGAATATTGCAAAACAAATGTCAATGGTACAATCAATCTACTGGAGAATTTGGAATATAAAAACTTCATTTTTGCATCTACCGGTGCTGCAGACAATCCAACAAGTCCTTATGGTTATAGTAAGTTGATGGCTGAACATATCATTAGAGAATATATGGGAGAAAGAGATTACACCATATTTCGATTCTATAATGTTATTGGGTCTGGAGGTTATCCTGCAACGAATCCAGATGGTCTGTTCTACAATCTGACTAACGCTATACAAACTAGAGATTTCACTCTTAATGGAACGGATTATCGAACCAAGGATGGTACTGCTGTCCGGGAATATGTCCATGTGAACGATATTTGCAGAGCGCTCATTAAAGCTATAGATAAACCAAGTATGTCTATTGAGAACTTAGCTTATGGTGATACTCGGACAGTCCAAGAGATTATTGACATTTTTAAGAAAGTCAACGGTGTAGATTTCAAAGTGAGTCATTCTCCTAGGCGACCGGGTGATGCCGTAGAAAATTATTTGAAGAATCCCTCAACTTACATGGAACGTAATTATACTTACGAAGAAATGTTAAAAATATAGAAAGAAAATTATGCTAAAGCCTTTGAACAAAAAACTAGTGGTAGAAATTATCGAAAAAGAAAAGGTATCACCAGGTGGTATTATTTTGACCAGAACTGACCGTGATGAAGTTAACCGCGGTAAAGTTATCTCTGTTGGTCCAGAAGTGCTTGACATTTCTGTTGGTGATGTTATACTAACCAACTGGAATGCAGCTTCAAAGACTGTTGTTGAAGGAAACACATTCTATATCCTTTCCGAAGAAGATGTAGTTTTGATTTTTGAGGAATAAATGGCAAAAACAAATTGGAATATAAATTCTTGGGACGATTTTCACAAAAACATAAATGACCCATTGCTAGAAACTCAACATGTAATCAAAGGTGAAATGTTGACGGCTAATTTTAAAATAACAGAATTTCAAAAATTAAGCCTCGACGTTGGAGATTCAGAAGCTTGGATTAAGAAAAATTTATGTCATATGATTGCTGAAGAATTGTTACGGTCTAAACATGTTTTGTTTACAAAAAGGGAAGATAAAATAATAGGTGGCACCGATTATCTAGCTCGAGCATTCCTTGTTCCTTCGGACATGGTACAAATCTTGAAACAGGTTAAATGAATTTATTATGGAAAAACTTTATATGATTACTGAACCCACTGAACGGTTGTCCGATGCGGCCCTGAAAGCCAACTTTCAATATTATACTGGATTGTCTATTGAACACAAAAGCAAACACATGGAGTATGACGATAAAGCCTTTTTCATTAAGAAAGAACTGAGGCTCCGTGAATGTGTGAGGATGTACAATGGCGACCAGAAGCAAGAAGCCTGAACCGTTTGTCGTAGAAGTCCTGAGTACCGAAGGTTACAGGCACTTCTGGAATGATGTTGAGATTGATGAAGTGACATTCAATAAAAACAACAAAGACCACGAAGAATGGGTTGCAAGGTTTCAGGAGACTATTGAACCTCCACCTAAGAGGAAAAAGAAATGACAGAAGATGAAAAAGATTCCGTTCGTATTAGGATGCATGAACTAATGTTTCCTGTAGAACAACAAATTTTGATGTGTGATAGCCGAGAAGAACTTCTAATGATGGCTTGTGCTATGATGCAACGGTCAGCTGAAATCATAGATTCACAGATTAGCCGGAAAGCTCGTAGTAGACTTTTTATGGACATGGTATGATATTCAATAGAATCAAAGAATTAAAACAACAAGGCCTGACCATCGGTATTACCTTTTCGACCTTTGACCTATTACATGCTGGACATATTGCTATGCTGGCTGAAGCGAAGAACCATTGTGATTACCTGATTGCTGCACTTCAGACCGATCCGACTATCGACCGACCTGAGTCCAAGAATCCTCCCATTCAGAGTATAGTAGAAAGACAGATTCAATTATCTACGAATCGCAATGTGGATGAAGTGGTAGTTTATCAGACAGAAAAAGATTTAGAGGACCTCTTGCTTATTCTGCCTGTTGATGTTAGAATATTAGGAGTAGAGTACAAGGATAAGGACTTTACTGGTAGAGATATATGCCAAAAAAGAGGAATAGGAATTGTTTACAATGGCCGAGACCATTCTTTTTCATCCTCCAGTCTCCGTAAGAGAGTGGCGGAAGCTGAAAGAAATAGGAAATGAACAAATAGGACAAATAGGAGTTTAAGAATGACCGAAGAAATTATTGAAGATATTGAACCAATCAACAAAGAACCTGAACTTACACCGGCCGAGAAAAAAGCCAAAGATAAGGAGATGATTAAGAAAATCAAGAAACAGAATCCTGGTGTCAAAGTCAAACGAGCACCTGGTGGTGGTTTTCAGATTTCCAATCCTAGGTCACCAAGTTCTTTGCTTACTAACCTAATCAAACGCTTAGAGATTAAATGACCCCCAAGAAGAAAATTTTTATAGTGGCGGGTAACCCCAAAGAGTTCGAAGATTACCAAAGAAAGAAACTCCATGAGTGGACCGAATATGGTGGAGAATTAGAAGGATATTTTCCTGAGTACGTCTATGTTAGTAATGCAAATCAACTTAAAGGCTTGAACGAAATAGAAGGATACTATATTGGGTCCTATGAGGACAGAACTGATTTAGATGAGATAACATGGTGCATAAAAGCCATTAAGGCTAGAAAGACCATAGAGGATGTTCAAAAAGGTTCCAACGGTATATCAGGTAAATTCGCTTCCACTATTATTAATGATGAATTTCAGCCGCAGCCGGCTATTACGGTTGCCGTTGGTACTATGTTACCTGTTACTATGTTACCAATAGGATCAGGTGGTACAATTAGTAATATTAACACCACAGTAACCACTCAGTATAGTTATCCGAACCCCAATTTGGAACAAAGAACGAAGGCGCTCGAAGAAGCCTTAGAGGAAATAAAGACTAGGTGGGAGATAAAGAATGAAACTATTTGAGAAGATGGTAAAGATTGCGGGTTCTTTTAGAACCACAAAGACCACAAATAGAAAGACAGGTAAGGTCAGTACATCGACCAAGAGAGTGAAACCATCAGGTGTTGCTAGAACCACTAAGAGGAAAAAACATTAGGGCCTCTGCGGCCTCCTGAAAAAAAATTAGGAGGCGAAAATAGTGAAAATTCGAAAACTGCTTGGAGGGGCCAGAAAATAAAATGGAAAAGAAAAGAGTTTCGCCATGGAGAACTTTTTCTTAGCACGCACCGCCATATCGCCATAGCCTGTCGCCGGCACTGCTGCCAGCCCCTGCCGACCACTGTGCTTCCAAGCAGTGGGGGCTTGACCTCCCCCACCACCTGTGTTATACTGCCTGATTAGCCTTGTGGATTAGCTTGCCAGCCACAGAGCAATCCAGAGCGAGCCCGATCCTCCGAGCCATATCATAACCCATCAGAACATTAACCATATCCAACCATGCCATTATCCTGCCCTCCAGTAAACTGTATCCATTACCACTACCACCAAGACCAACAGGTAGGTCAAGGTGAATGCCAGACCAGTCAAGGTCTTCTCCATGTCCTTGTCCATATTATGCCTCCAAAGCTTTGATAGCGTCAGAGGTACGAGCCGCGAAGCACTCAAGCCAATGCTCTTGCTGTGCCTTGGTCATCTCCGAGAACATGGACAGGACCGTGCTCTCCATGTAACCTGCCGAGAAGGCGTAGGTCTTGTGCTTTTTAACCGAAGCGTCACCGAAGTCCCTCAGGAGGTTTTGCATACGGAGGGTACGGACTTTGCTTGCTGCGGATTGTGTCTTGAACATTTTGCTTCCTAGTTTCGTTTAGATGGTGCCATTATACACAGGTTCGGTCGGAATGTCACAACCTATAGTTGCGATCCTAGGAATTCTTCAGGCAGGTATCCCAGCAGAGCCTCCTCGCGGCAATTCATCAGGAGCCCCTCGATGGCCATCAGGTCACCCATGGCTATGTCGGTTTTAATCTGATCCAGGACGGCATCGATTAGGGAAGCAGGGTCATCCTTGAATAGTTCGGCACGGGTCAAGGTTTGTCCTTGTAAGCGTTGCATCAGGTCAGCTTTGTAATTTTCGTTCATTTTATGTCCTTGGTTACCATATAGAAGCACACTACCAGTCCCGAGGATTCGAACCTCTTTCTCTTATAGTTTACCACGACTTTTTCGGTCAGGCAAGCAGTATGCTTCTATATGGGGGCTTGACAAAGCAAGCCCCTTGTGATATAATCAGCCCTTGGTCACAATAACTGCGGATGGTTTGCGATTCGCTTTGAGAGCTTTCGCACCGACTGGAGCAGTCAGCTTTTCCAGTTTAGCTTTCGCTTTTGCGATAGCAGCTTCCTTGCGCGCAGCAGCCATAACCAATTTATCTTGCTTGATAGCGAAACGCTCATGAGCATATTGTTTAGCCATTTGAGCGACTTCAGCTTTGAGAGCCTTCAGAGCTTCACGCTTGAGTGCGAGAGCAGAACCGAGAAAAGATTTTGATTTAGCCATTTTAAAGTTTCCTTTTTTGTTTACGATGGATGTATTATACACCCGGTTGAGAGAAAAGTCAAGCAACTTTGGTTGCGAATTTGGTAATGTAACCGTAGGGCAGGCCCAGCAGGTACTCAGCGAAGCCTTGGTCGCCATTAGCGCCTTCGGCGTCCATGATCCAACGGATGGCCGTCTCGGCATCCTTAGCACCAGTGGCCATCAGGTCATCCACGCGAGCCTCGAAGCGAGCAGCGGCTTTACCTTCAGCGAAGGCACGCTGCAGCTCCTCTTGGCGGATGACCAGCTCGAGAGCCTCAAATTCAGCCAAGAACATTTCCTCGGTCCAGTGGAGGGTATTTACATGGCGAGGACGGAAGCCATGAGCGTCCTTGTACATATCCCAGTGGATGGATTGAAGCTCTTCGGTGCGGGTCATTTCGGTCATTTGGAGTCCTTAAATTAGGTGGTTGATCCGTGCTTGACTTTTTGCGTGGTTCCCTTTTTGCTTTCGCGTGGGTTCCGTTTTGCGTGTCTTGCTTTTTGGATCAACCTTGTTTCGTTTAGATGGTGCCATTATACCAGAGTTGGTCTTTCCTGTCACAACCTATAGTTGCGATTTGGAACTATTTGGCAATCACCTCAGTGGCCGCAGCCTTGACCTTGACCAGACCATGGTCGGCCAACTGAGCAAAGCCAGTAAAACCAACCGTAGCCACTATGATACCAAAAGCCATACCAATTAAAAATTTCATTTTATTCCTCATTACCAAAAGAACCATAATCCTCATCCGTACCAAAGCCCGCAGAGGCCATGGCCGAATCGTGGTCACCGTCCATAGAATCATCGACGGATTCTTCCAGGTCATCGGTGTAGCCTTCAACGTAGGTGCCGTCGTCAGCCATAGAATTTACATAGTCATGGAAACCCTCATTGTAGGCCGTACGGTCCATTTCCTTCAGCACACGGGAAGGCAGGAAGGAGGAGAAGCCCAGAGTAACCTCAGGGTATACGTCATCCAGCATTTCGTCGTAGCTTTGCAGAGCATCATATTCGGAGATTATCATTTTGCGTCCTTGTTTCGTTTAAGTGGTGCCATTATACAATGGATTGGTAGGAATGTCAAGCAACCTTAGTTGCGAAATGGAGTCTCAAATAATAGAGAGCACCCAACCGGCTGGAGAACCAGCGGGCCAATCCACTATCATAGTCCTGGCAAAGGCCGGTGTCGCATCCTGTGGCTGGTGGTGTAGGGTGTGTCGTTTTCATAGGTGCCATTATACCAGAACCAGTGGGATTGTCAAGCGAAAAATCACAACAATGGTTGCGAAATGGTGAGACACTACCTGGCCACCTGATTCCGTCAAAACCAGCGGAAAGCTGCAGCTTTTCGAAGCTATCCGAAAAAACAGGTGGCCAGGTAGTGTCCAGCTGGGGCTTGACAGGGGCTCTGGATTGTGATAGGATGGAGGCACACCGACTGTGGGCGAATCGATAGAGTCCCTCTATGAGACCTCAGAGGCTGATAGAGGAATACAATAGGCAGGAGGGCTTGACAATGCTCAGGGGTTCTGGTATAATGGACGCATGATTCGAAGCAATGAGCGGGATGGACGTGGAGAGTGGTTGATATATTCTCAGAGCATCTCAGAGACCCGCGATAGTTTTTATCTATGAAGAACCTCGAAGCAATAGCGAAAAATATGCGAAAATTGTGCGGAAAACGCTTGACAACCTTCGGATTTTCTGATATAATGCTGGATTATTCACAGGAAAATCGGACACACAGACTAAACTCCGCTAAAATGTTCTGGATGCGACAATATGGATGAGAATCATTCTCATTTACATGATAATGCGACATATCCTGCGGGCTGTTGTTTTTATGACACAAAAATGCACTATATTGCACAATAATCCTAGGATCGCAACTATGAGTGCTTGACAATCCTCTATGGCACCTGTATAATGGCACCTATGAAAAACGATACTACCGCGCGCAATTTTTATATTATTGCTGAATCTAGCAAATTTACTGCTGATACTGACCCCGAATATTATACTTATAATTTATTCGATGGTTCTAAACTAATCGGTAAATTTGTGCATAATATGAAAACTGGTGGAATATCAGTATATCATTCTAATATTGATTTGGGTGATACTCAAACTGGTTGGTTGTATAATGCTGCTGATAATATTCAGGATGCTATTCGTATTATCAAAGATTATTATTTAATAACGGTTTAATTGGAAAAGGTTATATTATGACATTCGGACAAGCAATGGCGGTAGTTTCTCGCTTCGGTTACTCTAATAAATGCGAATCATTTATGGACGCTATTGAAACAATGGAACTGGAATATGCGGGCTTAACTGCTACTGAGCAGGATGCTTTTGATACTGTGGTATCGGAGTATGAAATGCTGGCGGAATATTGATTAGTCTGGACTGTAAAGGTAGATATTATGGCGAATAAAATATTATTTAATTCTCGGAGACTGCTGAATGGTACTACCGCAGGTGGATCAAAAGAGGTATATTTGGTACCATTTACTTTTGATAATAATGGTTATACCCATCTCCATGAAGCGCGGCATAATCTATCCTTTGAAGAGCAACAATTCAAGGATAATATTGTGAATAAAATCGAAGCAGCATTGAACGACCGTAATATGCTTCTGGTTAATATATCTTTTTCTACTATGAATATGGTAGTCGGAATTAGTCCAAAATGAAAATTATTGCAAACTGTGCCGTTTATAACGGATATAAAAATGTCCTGTTTATGTTGAAAACGGATGATATTCGTTTGCAGCACCCACAATACGGTTATACTAAAGTATCGGATGGTCAATATAACCATAAATTGCGGAAATTTATTACCCCCGACGGAGTTTATTCTGTATTTTCGGATCATTCTGTAAAGAAAGACCGGATCGCAACTAAGGTTGCTTGACAAATCCTAGGATTCGTGTATAATGGCACTCATGTTAAACGATACTGAAAGTAACAAAATGACAAAAGCAGAACAGCAAGCAATGTTGCAACAATTATTCACGCAAGAGCAATTAGATTTAATCTATGATGCTCTAAACGAATTCGAATTGGTGGCAGAATGCGAAGATGATAATAATGGCGACTATGAAATGTCGATGCTTTTGTCCTCTGTAGTTGATATTTTTGTTTCTGTGGAGTAAATTATGAAATTATTATCAGTCGGTAATCCCAAAACGCTCAAGGGTATGACTCAAGGTTATATGACCTATATTCTGCACCTTGCTCCTGCTACATTATCAGGACATAATACTTGCCCCAAAGCAACGGCAGGTTGTATTGCTGCCTGCTTGAATACTGCCGGTCGCGGCGGTATGTTCAAAAAAGGTGAAAATACCAATGTTATTCAAAAGGCACGGATTCGCAAAACGGTGTTTTTCTACGAAGAGCGTGCTGGTTTCTTTGAGTGGTTGGTCGCTGATATTAAATTAGCAATCAAGCAGGCAGCGAAACAAGGTCTGGTTCCTGTGTTCCGCCTCAATGGTACCTCTGATATATCATGGGAAAAATATACTGTCGAGGTAGACGGTGTGACATATATCAATATTTTCGCGGCATTTCCTAATGTCCAATTCTATGACTACACCAAGGTGCTAGGTCGTAAAGTAAATAATATTGCTAATTATCACCTGACATTTTCTGCTGCTGATGGTAATGATGCTGATGTAATGTCGGCGATGACCCAAGGTTATAATATTGCTGTGGTATTCGGTATCAAAAAAGGTTCAGCAATGCCTGAAACCTATAAATTTATGCCTGTATTTAACGGCGATGAATCGGACCTGCGTTTTCTGGACCCTGCAAACTCTGTGGTCGGTCTCTATGCAAAAGGTAAAGCGAAAAAAGATACCTCTGGTTTCGTAAAATACCCTTCAATTATGCTCAAAGCGGCATAATTATTATTTAATTATTATATTATCATGAAAATATCTTTTAATTCTTTTGCTAATTACTCGGCACGGGCTGAATATTCTAATATCCCAATTAAATATCTTCCTGTATTTCGGGAAATATCTAAAATCACTGGTAAATATTACAAACTGCGATACCGTGGTCCTCGTAATACTCCTGCCGATGCGTTTCCTAATCGGAACGGTACCTGCCGTCAGTCTACCTGCCTGAAGCAGAATGCTGTTGCTTTCTCGGCATATGAATATTGATGTTGTATAAAAACAACAGTGTGCTTGACATATCCGTTGGATTCTGTTATAATATAGTTTGATTTGTTGATAGAGGTAATTATGGAAAAAGTATTTAATTCTGGTGTTAATCCTGTTCACTCTGGCTTGTATGTGGTCGACCGTGGTGAGAAACTCGGCACTCCGTATCGCTGGTTCGATGCCGAGTCCCAGGAATGGTCACGCTGCGAGTATCTCATGGAAGATGTGATGCAAGCCAAAGGTAAGACTGGTGCTCTCGGTTTCCTACCGTGGCGTGGTCCTGTCAAGGTGCTGACACCAAAAGCGACCAAGGAAGTGTCCGTTGTAGAATTGATGGATTCTGTAGGTATGGATATCACTGGTACCAAACCTGTCAAGGTAGCAAAACCTGCTAAAGCGCCGAAAGCACCTAAGACTGTCAAGGTAGCAAAAGTATCTACTAAAGAAACCTTTGCAGATGGTACTATCGTGTTCCGTGCAGACCGTCAAAAGTATATGGCCTGGTTCGGTGGTAAATCTGAAGCGGCCCGTCCTACTGTCGATGCTGCAAAAGCATTTCTGACCAAAAAGTATGGCATCACCGAGTTTGTTGTGGTTGATAACAAGTAAGAGGTAATGAATGATGACAGAAACACAAGCCTGGATCATTGTAGTGTGTGTAATATTGATTACTATACGAATGTTATTGGAACCTTGATATGAACGAACGAATCCAAGAACTTGCTGATAAAATTTGGGCAGAAGAATATTGGGATAACCCTGCAACTGATAAATTATTGCCAGCACAGTTGAACAAGTTCGCCGAGTTGATTGTGTGGGAATGTGCCAAATTGGTGAGAAAATACAATTATGAATGTATAAGGAATGATGAACCTTATGGCATATCGTCTGATGTTATAATGGAACACTTTGGAGTCAAAGAATGAAAACTGCTGATATTAAAAAAGGTATGCGTGTCCGTATGCGTAATGGCTGGTACGGTACTATGATGGATAACCAACGCGGTACGACCCGTATGGTCGAGGTAGAAGGTTATTACACTGAAATGGGTTCGGTCTATTCGCATGATATTGTGATGGCCTTGCCGGTCAAAGGTGGTATTTGGGAGATTATCGACCACACCACTAAAGAGTTACAAGTCCAAGAGATGGACGCTCAGATTTTTGGTTAAAGGATTATTATGACTTCAATTTTTATTGTCCGTGCAGAGACCCGGGGATGCCCTGAGAGTTATATCTTTGGTGTTTATCCCACAGCAGAATTAGCACAAGCTCGTGTCGATTTCATGCTAACTGATGGGATGGACTTGTCATGGTATGACGAAGTAAAGGTTGGCCCTGATGGTGCTGACTGTGAATTGTGTAATCGTTAATTTTATATTTTAAGGAATTATTATGCCTAATTGGTGCGCTAATGTTGTTGTTGTTTCTCATGCCGATAAATCTAAATTGGATGAGTTCCGTCAGGCCGTGCTGAATAACCAAACCAAGGTTTCAACTGATTTTATGAATGTCCTGCTTCCTCGGCCTGCCGGTGAAGAAGAAAGCTGGTATGATTGGAATGTTTCTAATTGGGGAACCAAGTGGGATGTGGATGTTTATGTCACCGAGGACACCGATGAATCTGTAACCCTTTCATTTGATTCAGCATGGGCACCTCCTGTTCGATTCTATGATTATCTGACTGAACAAGGTTACACTGTCAAAGGTTATTACTACGAATCTGGCATGGGCTTTGCTGGTATCTACGAAAATGGCCAGAATGATGAGTATGCTCTTGAAGGTGATGCCGATGATGTTGCTGCAACCATTCCTGAGGAATTGGATGAAATGTTTAATATCGTTGGTTATATTCGAGATTGGGAAGAAGAAAATATGGATGAAGATGATTCCGAAGGAGAAAAAGTATGAAAGAGTTTGGATTTTATCTTGATGCTTACCATTTCTGTAAGACGGCTGGTATACCTATAACCAATATATCTCGCCGTGATTTTAGGACTTGGATGGTCGAAATGACTACTAAAAAATGATAATTTTAGGCACCATACTAGCGGTTTTGTTCGCATTGGAACTGACCATAGGCGTTTTAATTACGATTCTGATACGCCGCTATGGTGTCTACAGGGACTTTATTTACTCAGTATAAGGATAATATATGAAAAAAACTGTAACTATATGTGACCCACCAAGTGGTTGGAAATGGGGATTCCCAAAAGCAATGCCTGATGAAGCATTAGTCGGAAATGAATTCTATAAATGGTTGGTCGCAGAAGGAATGCCCCAATCGGAAGTTGATTACTGGTTAAACAGCTCAATGGGTTATATGCCTGTAAGAATGTGGAATGAGGAAATCGAAGAATGATTGATTGTTTGATTCTTGGTGATAGTATTGCAGAAGGCACACAGCAGTTTCGGCCTAGGTGTATTGCATATGCAGAAAGTGGTATCAATAGTTCTCAATGGAACAAACGGAATGCGAATAAGAATCTGAATGCAAAAACAGTCATTATCAGCCTAGGATCAAACGACCATGAGGGTGTTAGGACGCTGTGGGAGTTGCAGAAACTAAGGAATAGAGTTGATGCTGACAGGGTGTTTTGGATATTGCCTGCAAACAAACCCTATGTTCAGCAAATGGTCCAATTGGTAGCAAAAGATTATGGTGATATTGTATTACCAATTGAAAAACTTGCGAAAGACAAAATACATCCAAGTTGGTCGGGTTATAGGAAACTAGCAGAGGAAACAAAATGATTGAAATTTTTATACCGGTACTATTCATGTGCCTAAACGGAAGCTGCAATTTTATGCAGGCGCAAACACATTATAAGAGTGAAGTACAATGCAGAGCATCTATCGATACACAAAAGAAAGTGATGATTCAAAATGCCGAGAAATCAGGATTTCCTATTGAGACATTGGAAGGCACCTGTATCAATGCAAAAGTGGACGACCTAAAAGGACAAGTCTAACTGTTGTATAAAAACAACAAAAATCACAACTGTGGTTGCTTGACTTTCCGTCCCAATCGTGTATAATTGCCATTTTAACTGATTGACTACTGGAGATTTTTATGGGTACTCGTTCATTGACTTTTGTTTACGATTCAAATGATGAACCTTTGGTTTGTATGTACCGCCAGTTTGATGGTTATCCTACAGGCCACGGTGCCGAACTGGTTGAATTCCTGAATCAGTTTGAAGCCATAACCAATGGCATCCAAGTTGGTGAAACCCGTAAAACAGCAAACGGCATGGGTTGCCTGGCTGCTCAAATGATTGCACATTTCAAAATTGGAACTGGTGCATTTTATCTCTACCCCACCAATACGAATGATGCCGGCCAAGAATACGAATACCACATCTATCAGGAATTCGTACTTGTAAAAAACTATAAAAACGCCGTTATTTTTTATGGCACTTGGGCCGAATTCGGTGAATTCTGCACCGAAAAATCTGTTGCCTAAAAACAACAAAAATCACAACTGTGGTTGCTTGACTTTCCGTCCCAATCGTGTATAATTGCCATTTTAACTGATTGACTACTGGAGATTTTATGTCAAACATTTTCACTCTCGGCGACAAATTTGCAGCTATCATTGACGGCAAAACCGTCAAGCGTTCCAATCGCCGTGCTCTAGAGCGTATGCTCAAGCGTACCGATGCGGCAGAACCTGTCGTTGAATCTAAATTCACAATCAACCAGCGTTTCGGTTTTGTGAAAGATATGGTCACTATGCTCGCTAACGGCGACCAAGCGTCCGTGGTTGTTACTGGTCCTGGTGGTCTTGGTAAATCTCATACTGTGTCGGCTGCTCTGCGTGACGCCGGTTTCAATGATGTATCTGTGCTCGATGAGCTCGATGTTGGCGACAATATCCCCAAGAATTCGTATCGTGTTATCAAAGGTTACTCTACACCTAAAGGTCTGTATCGTGTCCTGTATGAGAACCGCAATTCGGTTATCGTGTTCGATGATTGTGACTCTGTGCTCAAGGATCCTGTGTCCTTGAATCTGCTCAAAGCTGCTCTCGATTCGTACTCTCGCCGTATCATCTCTTGGCGTGCAGATATTAAAGATGAAGACCTGCCTAATGTCTTTGAATTCAAAGGCCGTGTGGTGTTTATCTCTAACCTGTCCTCAGGTTCTATGGACCAAGCAATCATTACCCGTTCGCTTGCTGTTGACTTGACTATGACTGCTAAGCAGAAGGTCGAGCGTATGCATTTCCTGTTGACTCAACCAGACTTCATGGAAGATTTTGCTATGACTCACAAGTCGGATGCAATGGAGCTGATTGATACTCTGTGCGAGAAAATCAAAGAATTGTCCTTGCGTACTCTTATGCAAGTGATTAAGATTCGGAAATCTAATCCGAATGGTAAGTGGAAAGAATTGGCGGAATACGCTATCTGCGGTTGATAGGAGTTTAATATGAGTAATGATATGAAAGATGAAATGTTCGATTTCCTGGACGCTGTCCGAGAATCTGGTGCTGTCAATATGTTTGAGGGTGGCCGATTGATCCAGGAACAGTATGGACTCGGCCGGTATGAAGCGCGAGACATTCTAGTGGAATGGATGAAAACATTCCCTAGGACTGTTGCCTAAAAACAACACATACCATTGACATTTATGCCGAATAGTGTATAATACCACTATTGACTCAGTAAATAGGATTTTTATGCGTACTAAACAAATTGTTCCCGGTTTCAAAAACAAGCAACGGGTTCGTGCTATCGTCAATGGTGTTGGTTATAATACAACAATTCAAGACCTTGTGTGTGGTCCTTTTAGCACACAAACTACAGCATTGCTGAATGTCCTGCACATAATGAAAAATGAAAATTGTGGTGGTGTTGGTACTACAATACGAATATTCGACCATGAAATGAAAGAGCAATCATATCAAATTCAGTTGGACCTAATATGAGAGAACCTATATCAAAAGCAGACCAGGTGCTTATTGCTAGCAACCTGATTGTCTGTGCAACTATTGATATTGAATTTATGACCAAAAGGTCGTATGAGTTTATTTCAAATAGAAATGGATTCACTAGGCATAATGACCGTGAAAGTTTCACTGCTGCATACAAAACACCAGTGAATTTGGCCTGTGATATTATCGACCTTCAAGATTATAATCAATATGAAAATGTAGATGTGGAAAATGTAAATTACGAATACTATATGTCCGTTCGTGCCGTTTATAATGCTATCGTTGAAGGTATCAAAAGTTATGTACCACATTCTAAAAGAAACAACTGATTGGAAGATGGCAGGTTCGGCCTGCAATCATCTATACTTGTTTGAAGATAAACCTAAAGGTAAGACGGTGAAGGCTGTAGGTTACATTCGGCAAGATAGTGATGAGGTAGCATTTTTCAAAAATGGCCTGATAATGAACTTTAAGAATAGGACCTTTGTCGAGGTAAAAAAGGTGAAGATATGAACGAACGAATTCGAGAACTTATCAAACAGGCTACTGAATGTTATAGTAACGGACAAGAACGAACATTTGACAAAGAAAAGTTCGCCGAGTTGATTGTGCAGGAATGTATTGACATTATTGCTCCGTATACTGTTAGAATGAGCAGACCAGGTGAAGAATACCTACATCCTATTCTAGAGATTAAAAAACATTTCGGAGTTGAAGAATGAGTTATTTGTATATGTTGGTTGGTGTTCCAGGTTCAGGTAAATCTTCTTGGGCACAAAATCAAAAATGGGCTAGTGAGTGTGCTTACATTTCTACAGACAAACACATTGAAAAATGGGCTGGAGAATTGTATCGGGAGTATAGTGATATTTTCTCCACTTTTATGCCAGCAGCCGTAGAGTTGATGGCTGCTGAAGTTATCTATGCTCGCGAAAACAATCAGGATATTATTTGGGATCAAACCTCCACTACTATAAACAGTCGGCGTAAAAAGTTCGCTATGTTGTCTGATTACTATATTATTGCTGTGGTATTTCCTACACCTGACAGGTCAGAATTGAATCAAAGATTAAGCCTTCGTGCTGGTAAAGTTATTCCAGTGGATGTAATTGATAACATGATCCAAGGATATGAACCTCCTAAATTAGAGGAAGGTTTTAATGAAATCTGGACATGGAAAGAAACCACTAGAGCACCTATGTTCAATCAGGGACACCGCCATCCTATACTGAGTTTCGATATTGTCAAGGGCTAAAACCAAAAAAGTGCTTGACATATACCGAAAAATGGTGTATAATGTAATTTTTAACTGAGGATTGTATGGCAAAAATGAAAGATGTTTACGCAGATATTCAGGATATGGCTGATAATGGTTATGAACCTGATGACATTGCATTGATGTTGGAAGTTGATATTAAACAAGTGCAGGCTGCATTGGGCCTGACAGTAGATGGAGAAAATGATGAATAAGAATCAAAAAGAGTTTATTGCAGCAGCTACACAAAAGTATGGTGTCGGTGCAATTATTTCCCGTGACCAAATTTCTGATGTTGTAGAAGAATCTGGTTGCACCTATCCTTTCTGGTTAGTAACTAAGACTGAACACCGTGCAGGTCGTGGTCAGTATATTGTTCCCTTTATTCCAGGTCTTGTATCTGTGAAAGCAAAAGAACCTGAGCTTGAAACTGTTGATATGGCAGTTGGTCAAGTCCTTTCATTTCGCCAACCTAAACTGGTTGATGAATCTGACACCTCTATTCCCGTAAAGTACCCTGATTATGTCCCTTTTGGTTTCTTTAAAGACCTTCGCAATATTGTTAAGTCTTCTATGTTTTATCCCGTGTTCGTTACTGGTCATTCTGGCAACGGCAAAACACTTATGGTTGAACAAGTATGTGCTGAGCTCCAGCGTGAGTGCATCCGTGTTAACATTTCTATTGAAACTGATGAATCAGACCTGCTGGGTGGTCCTACTCTTGTCAACGGCAATGTCGTCAACCGTGATGGTCCTGTCATTATCGCTATGAAACGCGGTGCAGTCCTTCTAATCGATGAAGTTGACCGCGGTTCAAACAAACTAATGTGCTTGCAAGGCATCCTTGAGGGCAAACCTTACTACAACAAAAAATCTGGTGAGTTGGTACATCCTAAAACCGGTTTCAATATCATTGCTACTGCGAACACCAAAGGTCGTGGTTCAGATGAGGGTAAGTATCTGTCACAAATTCTTGATGATGCATTCCTTGAACGATTCCCTATTACAGTCGAACAGGACTATCCTGATGTTAAGACTGAAACAAAGATTCTGAAGCCTTTGATTGCTGAAGAAGATTTTGTTACCTGCTTGGTTACATGGGCTGATACAGTTCGTAAGACATTCAAAGAGGGTGGTACAGATGAAATCATTTCTACTCGCCGTTTGGTTCACATTGCACGAGCATATACGATTTTCAATGACCGTATGAAGGCTATTACACTCTGTGTCAATCGTTTCGATGAAGAAACTAAGACTGCATTCCTTGACCTGTATAGCAAGGTTGATGCAAAAGTCCATGCACCTGAACCTGAACCAGTGCCAACACCTGCAAAACCGGTTGCACCGGCATTTGATGATGAGATTCCCTTTTAATTGAAAGAATATATTATGGCTACAAAACTTAAAGTACGCACCGGCAAACAAAATCGCCACGAAAAAATCACTGTTGTCCTGTTGTCAGGCCTGCCTGTATCACCAGATGATATTAAGGCCTGTTTCAAGGGCACCGACCAAGAGGCAGTCCTGTATCGGTTGCCGACTAATATATACAATATCCGTCGTGATGGAGGCGTGATTAAAGTGTTCAAGACAGGTCGCAATGTCACCGCATATCAACTAAAGAATTGTAACGAGTTTAATGCAGAAGGACGATATATTGGTCGACCCACTACTGTGACACCTGTTACTGAAAGAGAAACTATTGTAACAACTATCGTAACGGAAGAATTGGAGACTGTATGAGTGGTTGGAGAAAGCGTCAGATTGCTGATAGTATAGAGAACGAATTGACCTGCCCGCCATGCCATGGTGATTGCAATCAAGGTCGTGATTGTCCTGCCAATCCGCCACGACCAGAATCTCAAAGCATTACAGAATGGTACAAAGAAAACAATGTAGAGATTACTTGGCTTGTAATAGGAATCTTGATAATGGGTACACTGGATTCTCTTGCAAAGGGTCACTATTGGTTTGCTGGTATCAATTTTATCCTTTTGCTTGCTAACTATTTTCTACGCAGTTCTGGATTCCGCAAATGAAAATCAATTCACTCCAAACACATACTAATGAGCTGTATAGATTGCAAGACTGTAAAAGAATGGAAAAAGAACATACAGAATTGGTGCAAGAGGAAATTAGAAACAAAGAACAGCGAAAAGTTGATGAGGCTCAGCGTGTTGAAATGAATCGTAAATTAAACCGTCCTACAGGACAAAGAGTGGACACATTGGCATGAAAAAAAGAGACCGAAAAAACCTACATTACCTAATGAGTTTGGATGAAATGACATTACTTGCGTGGTGGTTGTCGGCCCCTATGCAGGACAGGGAATATGCAACCGAACTTTTGAAAATGTACAGCGAAGAGCTTGACAATCGTCGAGTTTTGTGTTATGATGGTCCCGAGGACGGGGATTTTGCCCAGGCAAATGACCTAATCAATAGTATTAAGAGTAAATTGTAAATTGAGGATATATGATGAATCGTAAATGGTTTGAAGAATTGCTAACTGACCAAGTTGTGACAGTGGCTTTTGTTAAGAAAGATGGTACTGACCGCAATATGCGTTGTACACTTATGCCTGAATGGCTGCCGGTCAAAGACCTGCCTGAATCCACTGAAACTACTCAGCGTGCTAAATCTGAAACATCAGTTGCTGTGTTTGATTTGGATATTAAAGGCTGGCGTGCATTCAGTATTGAATCTGTTAAGTCGATTACATTCGGAGCATAATCATGGCTTATGTTGAAGTTGAAGTTCATCTAGATGATTTTGATACTGATGATATAATTGATTACATTGAGCGTAAAGGTTATACAGTATTTCAATCTGTTGGTAGTCTTCCAATGGGTGATCCTACAGATGAATTGCGTTTGATTTGGGAAGCAATGTATCTTGGTAAACCATATGATGAAATGGTGCGAAAGTTTGTTAGTGACCATACTGGTCGTTTTTTGTGAAAAGTGAGTATATTATGAAAGTTAAATTGTTGTCAGCTCTTGCTGCTGTTGTTCTTATCACTGGTTGTGCAGCTTCCAATAAGACTGCATGGGAAGTAAATGTTCCTGCAAAGCCTGCACCGGCACCAACCGTTATTGTCAACATGCCTAAGCCCGTTGAAACAGATACCTACAAGTTGCAAAACTACAAAGGTCCTGAAGCAATGGACTCTAACGAACTAGCAATGCATTCCCGTGAATGTGTTCTTTCTAAAATGCGTCCTCGTGTTACCTATGTTTCTGTCCGTGCAGAAGCTGGCAAAATTCTGGTACCCATTTCTGTTAACTGTGAACCTTACATTAACTAAAAATGTTTGATAAAATTTTGGCCGTTGTGCTTATTTGTTTTTTACTTCATGCTTGCACTGATGATAATAAAACCTGTATTGTACCTGTAGAACAAAAGATTGTTGAAATTGTTCCAATTGTAAAGATTGAAGACAAATCGGTTGAAGTTGTAATTGAAACTACACCAATACAATACATTTCTGATTGTATGTTGTATTTGAAATCCTCAGAAGAAGAATGTAGGAAGAATTGGACTAACAGGGAAGAAATATGAAAATTTGTGGAATAAACTATGAGGTGTTGTACAAAACACCAGAAGAAATGCAAGGCAATATTGGCTTAGCTCGTTTCAATGACCAAGAGATTTGGATCAATAACAATTTTTCAGAGCAAACCAAAAAGATTGCTTTGTGGCATGAAACCCTACATATACTCAGTGATGCATACAATCTAAAAATGAATGAAGAACAAGTTAAGTTTCTTACTCATGCATTGATTGCTTTTGTCGAAGATAATCCTGAAATTAAAGGTATGTAATGAAAATCAAAATTGGTCCCTACATCAACTGGATTGGCCCATATCAGATTGCAGATATGCTTTGCTTTTGGGTTAAAGAAGTAAAAGATGAACACGGATTTAAAGATAAACCAGATTGGGTACACGAATTTGGTAAACGCTTAAGTAAAAACAGCAAAGGTGAAGAATCGCTTCTGTCTAAGTTTTGCCACTGGGTACATTCAAAAAGAAATCGAACTGTCGAGGTAAAAATTGACCGTTGGGATACTTGGAACATGGATGGAACATTGGCTTTGATTATTCTGCCAATGTTGAAACAACTAAAGGATCGTAAACACGGTGCACCATATGTCCGTGATGAAGATGTACCTGAAGGTTTGAATCTCCGTTCTACTGAAGCACCACCTAAAGAAAATGAATGGGACACCGATGAAAACCATTTCAAGCGTTGGGATTGGGTACTTGATGAAATCATTTGGGGTTTTGAACAAGAACAACCTGATTATGATTGGGATGCTCAATACCATACAGGTGTACATGACCACGAATGGATTCCAAAAGATGATGGTATGTTTGAAATGAGGAAAACAGATAAAGATACCAGTCACTTTGATGTTGAAGGTTACAAGGTCCATTCGGATCGTATTGACAATGCTATGCTTCTATTTGGCCGTTACTATAGAGGACTTTGGACTTAATTTACAATTATCAAAATGCCAACGCTTCATGTTTGTTAATTGTCCAATTTTATCACAATAGGGACATAAAACTTTGGATGAATTATTGTTATGACATTTTAGATTTTTTTTATGTTCTTCCGTAAAAACTTTCGATACACCTTTACTGGATTTAGAAATCTTCTTTTTGTGTTCATCTGTGAGTTTTTTACCAAACATTGGATTTTTATCACCAACTAATTTTTTACCCTTTTCACGAAGTATTTCAATGTGTTCTGCCGTTAATTTTTTACCACTATGCAACACACTCATTTTCAATTTATTTTCTTTGGACATTTCAACACCTAATGTACCATCACCACCCAATGTTGAATTATATCCATTTTGATATGAATCGTATTCTTTTATGAAAAAGTTTTCCATAATATTTAATGTATGTTCTTCTTCTAAAGATTGATATACAACAGACCATTCGAATTCTTCCCATCCATATTTTTGGATGGCTCTGTAGAACTTATAATCTTGTTTTTTATAGGAAGATTTATGTATTTTAACTCGGTTAGGCCAATTGGAATCAAAACCTATATAAACTTTGCCGTTTTGTCTATTGACAGACTTGTAAATTGTGTATATCATATAGGTATTTAGTATATCGAACTTTTTGGGATTAACATATATGGATTACGACAATATTGGTGCTGAGTTGATTGAAATGTTTGGTGATGATTTACCAAACCATGTGCATGAACCTAGAAGGTTCGCTTACTACATATATTTGTATCGTTATATAAAGGCACTACAAAATGAGCAATGAAGATGACAAATTCAAACATAGCAAACGCCTACTCAAAGATGAGAATGCTGTAAACAAACAGGCAAAAATTGCCAAAGCATTTGGTGTTCAGGTTAAAGAACCACATAAGTTCGCCAAGAAACATGCATTGAATTGTGGCAATCCAAATTGTGTAATGTGTGGTAATCCTCGTAAAGTATTCAACGAACCTACACAACAGGAAAAACGCCTGTTTCAGGATGTCGATGCACAAACAAACAAACATAGTAATGGTTTGAATATAAATGAAGAAAACCTATGAGTAATTTAGTTAAGCACGCCGAAAGAGAAATGGACCTTCTAGGTCTTGTTGATAATGGTGAATATGATTCTGCGATGCGTAAACATATTCTACACATGGTCAAAGAATTTGCTGATGAAGGACATTCTGGTTTCTCTGCACCATATGCAATAAAAATTCTAACCAAATTGATGGACTTTAAACCATTGACACCATTGACTGGTGAAGATTCTGAATGGAATGATGTAGCATCCTACGGAGATGGAACTACCATGCGCTGGCAAAATAACCGACATAGTTCAGTATTCAAAGATGCTGATGGTTCTTGTTATGATATTGATGGCAAGGTATTTTGGGAATGGTTTAGAGATTTGGAAACAGGTCAAGCAATCAAAATATATTATACTGCCCGTGATTCCCGTGTGCCTGTGACATTTCCATATACTGTGCCAGATAAACCAATCTATGAATATCGCCACACAGTTGAAGATGGATCTATTGCTCTTCAAAACGAAGATGGTTTTATCTAATGAAATCTATATTTAATTATTTTGAGGCAAAGAATAGGTTGCGTGAAGCCAAAAAAACTATCCTAATGATGGGTGGTGAGGATGAATGTCAACCTATGCTTCTAGGCCAAAGAGACTTCTTGGAATTAGAAGTTGATTATTACCGTGATGAAATGGTATCCCTAGGATATAAGACCTTGACAATCATGTGTCTTTGTGTTATACTGTATTTTGTTAATAACTTTTTAGGATTATATGAAAACCCCTTCCACTTTTAAACTGTCGAAAAAAAATAAAACTATGATTGCTCTGTTACCTTTCAAAACTGAGGAACAGCGAAATGCTTTTAAGAAAAACATGATTCAAGCTCAGTACGCAGCAGATACATCCGAACGACATATGATGGGTGTGAATGCTAAGAATAAAGACGAATAAATACAACCCAACCACTAACCTGAAAGAATATTATGAGCACATTTATCGAAGTATTTTCTGTTGAAAAAAACACCAAAGTAATTATCAATCTAGATTCAATTCTAGAAATTGCACCACTCCGTGAAGGTGGTTGTAATCTGTTTTTCCCTGATGCTGCGGCTGTTGGTGGTAAAAACTCCATGAAAGTTACAGATTCTTATGCTATGTTTTTGCAATTTGCACTACAAACAGTATCACCTGAAGATATTGCAGCACGAATTCAAAAAATGCAACCGCAAGAAGAACGCCGTGGTCCAGGTCGGCCACCAAAACAAGGTATGAGTGTTGCTGGCGGCGCAGCGAGTCTTGAATAATGGATAATAACCGAGAAGTATTGTTAATTGCACAAGAAGAATGTGCAGAGGTAATACAAGCGATTAGTAAATGTTTTAGGTTTGGCCTCGATAACATCAAGCCAAATACAACTAAAACTAATCGTGAACACCTAGAAGAAGAAATAGGTGACCTAATGGCTATGGTTTACATTTGCTACGATTTGAAAATTATTAATCCTGTCAAGGTGCTTGAAGCACAAGAAAACAAAATTCACAAACTAAAAAAATGGTCTACAGTATTTGATGAGTAACATTCTAAAATGGATTGGTAATGATTACAAAAGTAATAGAATACGTTTTTGTTTTGAGGTCCTTGCTTGGGCTATATCTATTGGTTGTTCTATCACTATGGCCCTCACCGTGCCTAATCCTCCCCTTCTTTTCTTGTACCCAGTTTGGATTACAGGTTGTTTTATTTACGCTGGGTGCGCTTATAGTCGGCGTTCCTTTGGTATGCTCGCTAATTATTGCCTATTGGTCACCATCGACTTTATCGGACTATTAAGAATGGTACTATGATATTAACGACAAATACATTCACTGTTAACCAGCTAACACCTTTTCCACCACCTCCACCGCCACCTTCACCAAGTTGGTCTGTTACAATCCCCGAACCAATCAGTTATGAGTTTCGGGTGGCTGAATATATGAAAGATGGAAAAATAGATAAGGTTGCTTTACAAGTTTGTATGCATACACATGACCAATACGGCAATATTAAACTACATGGAATTTGGCAAGAAGTGCCACGGATACAAATTCAATTATGAATATTCTAGCATATTCTTTTTTTATAAATATAATATATAAGAATATGCACAGGAGGATTTATGTTAAAGATGCCGCAAATGGCCAGAAATGGTAAAAATCAACATGGTACAGCAAGACCAAAAGTTATGTGTGTTGGTTGTAAAAAATGGTTGACACAAAATCTATTTTCGTATAAAATAAAAAATGATCCTTCGCAAGGAATCCGTGATAATTGTAAATCTTGTTGTAGTGAAAGAGCAAAAAAAGAAAGAGAAAAAAGAAAAGAAAATTGGAAAAATGAACCAGCTAGACATATGTTGAATAATTCAAAACAAAGAGCTAAAGTATCTGGAATTGAACATAACATACAAATAGATGACATTATTATTCCTGATTTTTGTCCGGTGCTAAACATCAAATTGGAAACAGGTACAAGAAGAAACAACCAAAATGCACCAAGTATCGATAGGATTGACAATAGTAAAGGTTACATTAAAAATAACATTATGATTATGTCCGTAAGAGCAAATAAACTTAAAAAAGATGCAACATTAGATGAATTAATTATGATTGGTAATTTTTATAAAGCTTTGAAGGAGAAACAAAATTAACATTTTTTATCTTTCCCATGATCCTGCTGAATGTGCTAAAATGCATGTGGATCGTCATGTAACAAAAATGGTTATCGAATATGCTCAACTACTTTCTACCGCCCATCGGTATCTTGATGGCGTCCCTACTGTTGATAGGGGAGGTGCAACTGGTAGACAACGAACCACGTATATACTCTCTGATAATCGTGATTCTTTGCTTTATCGGGCAACTCATATTAACCATCCATCAGCAATTTGGTGTAGACAATCTATTGAAAACTATCTTTGGTTAGCTAACATGTTGATTGCATTGTGTGAAGAATACACCTATCGTTATGGCAAAACTCATAAAGTTGAAAGAGATGGACTTGCTGATGTACTACTTAAAAACATTCCTCATAATATTGGGAACAGTGGTTTTACACAACCTACTCCTGCAATGCCTGATGAGGTAAAAATTGCCGGTGATTCTATTGCCTCCTATCACAATTACTATATAAATAATAAGACGCACCTAGCCTCATGGCGTGGTAAGATTAACTCTCGTAATGTTCCAGGATGGTATAATGCCCAGCTATGATTTCTTAAATAAAGATACAAACGAAGTAGAAGAACACCGTATGAGAATTGCGGAACTAGATTCGTTTGCTCAAAACAATCCACACCTTGAACGCTATCACACAGCACACAATCTTCCAATTATGTCAGACGGTGCTCGCATGTCTGTTCCTGGTATTGGTCAAGCTCACATGGCCTTTGAGCGTGGTGTCATTCAACGCATGAAAGAAACCATTCCAGGAAACACAATGTCAGGTCATAAGACAAAGTTGCCCAGAGAATGGTAATCAATCGTCCTTATCGCATTCCTGCACTTCTTGGTACTGGCTTCTACAAGCAGCCACAAAAACATCAAGCACAAGCCAAGAAAGTCCCACAAACCAAAGTAGCTGCTTTATTGAAGAAGGATCCTGCGATAACAAAAACCTCCAAATAATCCCGCAACAACAACAAGGATGTTTCAATGGCAACCAATAGAAAAACAGCAATACAAAAACGTGATGATTCAATTGAAGGTGATTCAACAACACACAGACATCAACCCGTTTCAAACTCACTAAAAATAAAATTAGACCATTTAAAAACATTTGAAGCACTAACACAAAATCAACAAAAGTTCTTTGATGCATACAAAACAGGTGATTACTTTATTGGCCTATTAGGATCACCAGGTGTAGGTAAAACATTTTTAGCCTTATATCGTGCAATCGAAGAAGTATTAAACAAAGATAATCCATTCACTCATGTTGTAGTTGTTCGCTCTGCTGTACAGGTAAGGGACCAAGGTTTTGTTCCAGGTACACTAGAAGAAAAGATGGAGATTTATGAAGTGCCTTACAAAGAAATTTGTGAGACACTTTTTGGTCGTTCTGATGCATGGGAAAGATTAAAGGAACAAGGTTACGCTAGATTCATTTCAACTACCGCTATTCGTGGTATCTCTATTGATAACTCTATCATTATTGTAGATGAATGTCAGTCAATGACCTTTCACGAATTGAGTTCTGTTATCTCCCGTGTAGGTCACCGTTCTAAGATTATCTTTGTTGGCGACCTGAAACAGAATGACCTAATTAAGAGTAGGAATGATATATCAGGCCTTGCGGAGTTTTTGAATGTTGCGAGACATATGAATGAGTTTACTGAAATTGGATTTACACCAGACGATATTGTTCGCAGCAGTTTGGTTAAATCATGGATTGTTGCCTGCGATAAATTAGGAATATAATGTTTAACTATTGTGATGTACCTACACTAAAAGATATTAAGGCTGAGACTTTCCCAGACGGTCGATACTATGTTATGGAAGATGGCACAAGGTTGCCATCTATTACGACCGTGCTGGGTGCATTAAGTAAAGCTGACATACTTGCATGGCGCAAGCGGGTTGGTGAAGAAGAAGCAAACAAAATCTCACGCAAAGCATCTGGTCGTGGCACTAATGTGCATAGTATTTGTGAGGCATATCTAAACAATAACCTAGAGTATTCAAAGAAGGCTATGCCGGATGCATTGGAAATGTTCAAGAGTATCAAACCAATCATAGATGACAATGTGACCGATATTTGGTATCAAGAGTGTGCATTGTTCTCCAAGAAACTTGGTGTTGCTGGTCGTGTTGACTTGATTGCACATTGGAACGGTAAACTATCCATCATTGACTTTAAGACAAGTAGCAGAATAAAAAGTAGAGATAAGGTTATGTCTTACTTTTGGCAAGAAACTGCGTATGCATTGATGTTGGAAGAAATGATTGGTACACCTGTTGACCAGATTGTTACGCTTATGGCAGTAGATGGTTCAGAACCATTGGTGTTTATTGAAAAGACAGAAGACCACATTGAGGGACTTGTGAAAGCAATTGAATTCTATAAAACAACCTTATAAATAGGGTATAAACAAAAAATGGGGGGTAAAAAATGCCTGTTACAATTAATGGCACTTCTGGAGTTTCTTTACCAGGTCTAACACTAAGTGGTCCTTATAATGAAGGTGTCGTGGCTATTGGTAATTCTGGAACATCAAAAACACTTTCACTGGCAACTGGGACATATCAAACTTGCACTTTGAATCAAAGTTGCACTTTTACAATGCCTTCTGTTGCGTCCGGTGTTTCTTTTATTCTGATGCTTTACACTGTTGCTGGAGGTTTTACAGCAACTTTTACTGGTGTAAAATGGCCTTATGGAACGGCACCAACAATAACTACAACAGCCAGCAGAAACGACATACTCTCATTCATTTGTGACGGAACATATTGGTATGGAAGCTTTTCTCAAGGTTATGCTTAATGTTTAGTTCTTTTAATTATTTCTTATCAAAGAGGCGATTAGTTGCATCGGTGACAGCATCTAGTGCCACCAATGTGACCGTTAATCCGGCGATGTTTCCGAATTATGTTAGTGGTTCATCGGTTGTAACTTACATAATTCCTTCAGGTGTGGTTATAGGAAGTACATCGATTTCCACTCCAGCATTAACAATCTCAGGATTTGCTACAGGTGACCGTGTTGAAATAATCAATTCAGGAACTATAGCTGGTGCAGGTGGCACAGGTGGTACAGGTTCAATTGGCGGTTCTGGTTCAGCTGGCAGTGTCGGTGGACCGGGCGGCCCAGCACTTACGGCGAGCTTCTCAGTAAGTATTACCAACAATGGAACAATCGCCGGCGGTGGTGGTGGCGGCGGAGGCGGAGCTGGTGGTAATGGTGGCATAGATGGTTATGGTGGCGGCGGTGGCGGCGGCGCGGGTAATATTGTCGGTGCTGGTGGCCCATTGAATAAAAATGGTTCAACTCAGAATTACGGCCAAACAGCAGGAACAGCAGGAACACTTACAACTGGTGGTGCAGGTGGTTCAGGTGGTTCTTTTGGTGGGTACGGTAATGATAGATGGGGTTGGGCCGGTGGTTCAGGCGGTAATTTAGGTACTGCTGGAAGTAACGGTGCAGGTCTAGGTACATCAGGTGGCGCAGCTGGTTATTGCACAACGACCGGTTCAAATGCATATATCAATTGGTTAACAACAGGCACCAGACTCGGCACGCTGGGATAATACATTTCACAGAAGGGCTTGACAAGTCTCTAATCCTGTGATATAATACATACTTAACACACTTATGAACTGGGACATGGCTCGGCTGTGCAATTAGACTAAGTTCCCACATTGTGGGTACGGGAGTGAGAATCTCCCTAAGTGTGTTGTAATGGTAGTAAACTGATTTTTTGAAACGATGGCGACACGAGGGTTCGACTCCCTCCATCTCCACCATAAGCATATTAGATACATCGGTGTTATTTAACGGCATCGGTCACTGAGAACTAATATGCTTTTGATGGGGATGATACGGTAATCGACCGACATATGAGTAAACTAATTGGCTACCCGACACAGATAGTCGATAAAAGTAAAAAAACGTAAATGCAAACGACTCCGCATATCGCCTAGCTGCTTAAGCTAAGCTGAGGTTTCGCCGACTGTCCTTATTATCCAATCAGTCGGCAATTTGTTCAACAAAAGGAGAAAATTTTGATTAAAAAACTCGTACTTATCGCATCTCTTATGGGTGTATTTGCAAGCGCACAAGCTTTAGAAGTTGGTATCAATGATGGCACTAATCTTAGCTCAACGCAAAATGTTTGGGGTGTTACAGTAGGTGAAACCGTAAAAGGTTATGACCTAACCGCAGGATTCAATCGTTCTACAACAGCCGACTCTTATAGTTTGGTAAATGCTGTAGAGGTAGCAAAAATGGGACCTGTAGCAGTTGATGCTAAATTTGGTCTTCTTTTTATTGATAGCCAATCAGGCCCATCTTCTGATGGTTATGCCGCTGTAGTTGGTATTGGTGCTCGTTTGCCAATCACTAAATCAGTTTCAGCAGGACTTGATTACAGTTACCAAGCTGGTCAAGACCGTGTTGTTGCAGAAAACGGAAGCCGTATCACTGCTGGTCTTAAATTTAGTTTCTAAACTAAAAAGGGTTTAATAGGTTTCCCCTGACGGCATTCCCGTCCAAATAACCTATCAATTTTTCGAAAGGAAACCCATGCGAAGTAAACCAATACTTTTCAGCATAGTAGTTTCCGCAATAGTTCTTTGCCTCTCCATGATAAACATTAATTTTAGGATGCCCCTAAAAGCTGATTATCAAAATCTTACTGAGGCAACAAAAAGGCAGGTTACATGCCTTGCAGAGAACATTTACTTTGAAGCTGGACATGAACCTTTAGATGGTAAGAAAGCTGTTGCTTTTGTTACCATTAATCGTGTTCAAGCCGGTTACAGTAAAGATATTTGCGGAGTTGTTCATCAGAAGACGGGAGAAACCTGTCAGTTTTCCTGGTTGTGTGATAAAAACATTACCAGTAAACGCTTGACAATTAGAGATAGTTCATTGTATAATGAAGTTCGTGAGTTGGCCGTGGACATGGTTCTAAACCGTGACCTCAAGGAAGATGTTACACAAGGTGCAACATACTACCATGCCGACTATGTAAATCCACAATGGAAATTGGAAAAAGTGAAGAAAATAGGTCATCACATTTTTTATAGAAGCCGTGTGGATAAAATTGACAGAAATAGGAGTTTTTATGAATAAAGATATTATGACAGCCGTCGTTTGTTTAACAATATTGTTTGGTTCTATTATTGCAAGTGCGACCATCGGTAACCTAAACGAACAAAATAACTTTGCAAAGAACATGGAATCAGCAATCTCAAAAGGTGTTGATCCACTTTCGATTAAATGTTCCTATGAAAAAACTCCCACTTCAACTTGCATAGCTTATTCTCTAGGTAAACGCTAATGGCTACTAGGGAAGAAATATCCGATTTCTCCACTAAAATATTGGAGATGGCTGATGAACAAGGACAACCTTGTATGGATGTCATTATCCAATATTGTAGTGAAACAGGCATCGAGGTAGAGATTGCAGCAACATTGGTTTCTGCATTTCTCAAGGCTCGTATCCGTGAAGAAGCACAATCAGTTAATCTAATCAAAAAGGCCGCAAAGCTACCACTATGAATGAAGGTACAGGCTTTGCGGCCTTTGCGTTATATAATGCTTTGAAGTTACATTTCACCTCGTCTTCCTATGATTACTTTAAGTACCATGGGAAGACCAATGTAAGCAAAGATACCTTTCTGAAGCGTAAAGATAAATATAGCTTCTACAAGTTATCACGGAAATATTCGTTGGATGAACTCAGGAACTTCTATGTGGCCAATTTTGTATACGGTGACTCAACTTGGGTTGGTGAAATGACTGGACCAAGTGGTGAAGATGTATATAAAAAGTGGCAAAAGATTTCTCAGAGCTTGACATATAATTTTGAATCTGATATAGTACGCATCTTAGAACAGGTAAATAGTCCTGATGAATTGATGAAAGTAAGGTCTGGTGAGTATCCTGACCTACTAGTTGGTGCAATGCAGAATTCAATTTCGATTGAAACATTGGTGATACTGAATGATATGATGAACTTCTTTTCCATGTGGGATAAAAAGATTAGTGATGACATTATTTGGCCATCCTACAAATTGAAGTGTGAAAAGTATGCACCATTTATTACATACGATAAAGTTAAGTTTAAGAATATTTTAAAAGAGGCAATTACAAATGAGTAAGTATACAAAAATCTATTTGGATTTAGACGGCGTGATTGCTGACTTTGCCAAACGATACAAAGAGTTGTTCCATATCACACCACAACAAGCTGACAGGAATCGTAATTTTGGTGGTTTCTTTAACACTTTTATTGCAACAAAACAATTTGCAAGCCTTGATATAATGCCTGATGCAAGGATGTTATTGGATCACTTGAACACATTGAAGCTTCCTGTAGAGATTCTTTCTTCTACAGCAAGACAGGAAGCACATGCAGATATTTCAGACCAGAAAAGAGTATGGTTGATTTCACATGGTATCAACTATCCGCGCAATTTTGTACCAGGTAAAAGCCTGAAGTACACCTTTGCAACACCAGAATCCATTATCATTGATGACACACAATCTGTTATCAATGACTGGGTTGAAGCAGGCGGTACAGCAATCCTTCACACGGATGCTGCATCTACTATTGCTTCATTAGACGCTTTATTGAGCGACTAAATACACTTATATTATGTATAAAGTGGATAATCCGTTTTAAATTTTTACACTCCGTTATATAAAGGAAAAATCATGGTAGATTTCGCAAATCTTAAACGCTCTTCGGGCAATCTTGACAAACTCTCTAAAGCTATCGAAGCTTTGAACACATCCGAGGGTTCTGACAAATCAGACAATTATTGGAAACCTGAAGTAGACAAGGCTGGTAACGGCATGGCTACTATCCGTTTTCTTCCAGCTCCGGCTGTAGATGGGGATGACGCACTTCCGTGGGTCAAAATGTTCTCTCATGGCTTTCAAGGTCCAGGTGGTTGGCTTATTGACAACTGCTTGACAACCAAAAACCAACAATGTCCTGTGTGTGAACACAATTCTTCATTGTGGAATTCTGGTATTGAAGCCAACAAAGAAATTGTACGCAAACAAAAGCGTAAACTAAACTATATTGCAAATGTCTATATCGTTTCGGATCCAAAACATCCTGAGAACGAAGGACAAATCAAATTGTTCCGTTTCGGTAAGAAAATCTTTGATAAGATTACTGAAGCAATGAACCCACAGTTTGCTGATGAACAAGCAATCAATCCGTTCGACCTATGGGGCGGCGCTAACTTCAAATTGAAGATTCGTAAAGTTGAGGGTTACCAAAACTATGACAAGTCTGAATTTGAATCTCCTGCACCATTGTCTACAGATGATGCAAAGCTTGAGAAAATCTGGAAATCAGAACACTCTTTGAAAGAGATGACTGCTGATAAGGAATTCAAAACTTATGATGAACTATCGACTCGCCTAAATCGTGTTCTTGGTTTGAATGGTGAAACTATTAAACCTAAGACTACTGTTGAACAAATGAAGGCAACACCTGAGGCATTTAAGCCTAAGAATGTTGAACCTGAATTGTCAATTAGTGATGATGATAGTGATATGGCCTACTTCTCAAAGTTGGCTGAAGAAGATTAAACTCTTTTCTTTCATGGAAGTTAATACCCCGCCTAGTGCGGGGTTTTTTATTATGCAAACGACCTAAGGCTTTGTTTCTGTATGCCTTTTAGTGTAGGACTATCTGTTCGCACTGAAGCGGACTTGATAATGTCAACACCACCTGAACTACCAGCAGATACAACTTTCGAATTATCAATAATGATAGGTTCAGGAGAAGATGCAGATGTTAGATTCAAATCAAAATTAGACCTCTGTGATGCTGAATATCTTGATGTAACAGGACTTGGTGCTGCGGCCATTTGTGTTGCACCTATAGAAGACACGGATGACATACTACGGTCTTCATTTTGTGGAATACTTACTGATTCACCTATAGGTGAACCTTCAGATTCACCTACAGTGGATTCCTGATTTCGTGTATAGGTTTTCTTTGATCCACCCGGCGGATACATTTCCAATTGATTAGGTGTTTTAAATACATCAGGTGTTACAATTTTCGCCTCTTTATAATCCGAAGCAGGCATAACAACCACATCGGTGCCAGGATATTTAACAGGAGCCTGCCATCTTGCTGTTTCTTCAGGATGTTCTTTTAACCATTTCTTTAAAGTTTCTCTTGAAGCTCCAAAATTTTGATCCGACATGAGTTGTTTATCGGTCATTTGAGAATCAACAGCTAGCTGAACAGCCGCTCTATTCTTAACTTTAAGTGTTCTAGCTTCATTAAAAGCTCTTGCAGCATCTAAGTCTTCAAATTCTTTTCTAACCGTGCGAGCATAAGGAGTATCTTTCCAACGTGGGTCATTAGGATTTTTTCTTATATCTTCTTTTTGTTGGTCACCTAATAACTTTAAAGCTATGATTGCGGTTGCAGGTAATAAAAAGGCTAAAGCGGCTTCACCACCAAATGCAGCTAAAAATTTCAAAAATTGAATTGCTTTACCACCTAATGCTTTCATTATACTTTTAACAAAGTCTAGTATTGGTTTGATTGCTTTAAATGCTTTTTCAATCATGTTCTTCATCATGCCAAGCAATTTACTGAAAATGCCTTTTTCTTCTTTTACGGGTCCAACTTGTGTTGCAGTTCCACCGCCTATATTTGAAATGGCTTCAAGTAACTCTTTATGCCTTAGAGCTCTTTCATCTTCTTTTTCTTCTTCAAAGTTTGCAGTTATCTCTTGTCTTTTCTTGACCTGTTCCGAGTTCTTTTTAATTAGGTTGAATATTCTCGCCATTATATCAGCAAGGCCTTCCCCTTTTTTGGTTGGTCTATTTTCACCTGCACCAACTTTTGAAACTAATGGATTTTTATTCTTTCTGGAATCCATAAAAGAACCACGGCCACCTCTGCCAGTGAAATATGAAATGTCTTCTTTGCTTCTTCCTGTGAGTTTACCAAATGCATAACCACCCAAAGAACCACCAAAAGCTGTGGCAATGTTTAGTGGGTCAAACTTTTCGGTTACACCTTTCACATTAGCGATGGTCTTATCCTTGATGGAACTAACAATGGACGTACCTAAACCACGTCCCTGCACTGTTCTGTCTAAGATAAGGTCTTTGAGACTTGTTGTTCTTATTCCTCTGGATCTTTGATATGACATTTCTTTTCTCTTTTATGGTTATGCTGCGTAAGGATAGTAAGCACTATTATCTGGACTAGTTGGTATTGATAGTCCGGAACGATTCGTTGAACCTACTACGGTTGTTCCGTTATTGATTATGACTATAGGCCCTTTTCTTTTCAATTTTTCCATTTCCGTTCTATTATAATTAATATCTGGGAAATTTTGTTCCAATCTGTTTGTAATTCTCTTTTTGATACCTGCTTCCCATTTTTTTCGTTGACTCTCACTTTTATATACTGATGGAAATATTTTATTAGTATTAACTAAATTCCAGTCAGTTAATGCTAGTGCAAATTCTCCAGGTGTTTTCACGTTTTGTTTTTCAATATATTTAAGAGCTTCTTTTAATCCTGCTTGGCCAACAACAACTTGGTCGGTTAAGTAATCTTGTACCAATGGATCGTCAATTATATTTTTAGGTAGATTTGATTGTTTTAATATTCCTACTGCTGCGGAAACATAAACTTCATTGAATCGATTTAATTGAGCTTCAAGTAATTTTTCAGGATTTTCTTTTCCCAATTTTTTCCATTCTGTGTTAAATTTTTTAGAATCTTTATCAGGATCGGGAAGATTAAGTTGTGGATTCTTTTTAACAAATTCTCCAATATTGGAAATTCCTTGTTCATTTTTTTTATTAATTAAACCAAAAACACCATAATTGTAAATACCAGTTACATCTTCTGTTATGTTACCCGCAGCATCTAACGCTTCTTCAAGTGTGGTCACTCTTTGTTCATTCTTAAAAGTCTTTTTCATAGCATTCGTTAAGGACAAACCTCTTCCCGGCACGCGAGTTACTGATGCGCGCGGTGGTGCTGGTCTTGGAACTGGGGTAACAACAGGTGGTGCCGGTTCAGGTTCTTCAACCGGTGTTAAAGTGCGTGGCGGATTTGGTCTTGGAACTGGAGTAACAACAGGTGGTGCTGGTGTTGGTCGTACAATAGGTGTAGGATACCTGCGACCAATAGATTCATCAAAAGGTAATTCTCTTGGACCGTTTCTTGGTTGTTGATAATCTTCTTTCTGAGCTCTTTGTCTTTCTATTTCGGCAGCTATAGCCTCAGCTTGTTTTTTTCTCTGTAATGCAGTTTCTTTCCTTTGAGCATCAGCTTCCTTTTCCGCATCTTCTCTTTCTTTTTTAATTCGTGCAGCTTCTTCTCTTGCTGTTTTTTCTTCCTCTCTACGAAGTCTTTCAGCTTCTCTCCTTTCGTTATCTGCCTCAGCTTTAGCGATTCTTTCAGCTTCGTCTTTCTTTCTTTTCTCCTCATCAGCTAAAGCTTTTCTTTCTTTTTCTTCTCTTTCGGTTTTAGCCTTTGCTTCAGCAGCTTTTCTCTTATCTTCTTCTTGTTGTTCTTTTTGTTTACGAGCTTCTTCATCCGCTGCAGCTTTTTGTTGAGCTGCAGCTTTCTTGTCCGCTTCAATTTTAGCTGCTTTATCTTCAGCTGCTTGTTTTTGTTCAGCAGCTTTTCTATCTTGTTCAGCTTGTCTTGCTTGACTTTCTTGTTCACGCTTTTGTTTTTCTTGTTGAGCTGCAGTTTCTCTTTCCGCTTCTAATTGTTTTTTGCGAGTCTCCGCTTCTACATTGACCGTTGGTTGTACTGGTGTTGCTGGAGGAGTTTCAACTTTAGGTACAACTGGTTCAATTTTTGGTTCAGATGGTAAAACTTCAGGTGTTGGTTTTTGGCCTGCAGCTGCTAAGCCTGCAGCACCAAGAAGACCTGCACCAACAGCCAATTTGGTACCCATGCCCATACCGGTTTTAGCTGTAGTTGTTGAAGGCCCACCTGGTCCACCACCAGCTTTATTAAGTGCAGCTATTATCTGATTATGTCTTATTCTTTCATTGTCGAGGTACTGATTGTCCCTCTTTCTTTCTAGTTTGCTTCTGACATTATATTCATTAATGTCATTTTTCATTATGGAATATAATTTAGATGCAACAGTAGCTGCATTGTCACCTTTGAGAAGTCTTGGATTTTGAACCTGACCTATCTTAGAATATAACTCTGTGTTGACCTTAGATGTTGCTGGCTTTGCGGTTGCACCACGGGAACCAGAGAACATATTTTTCATTCTCTTTGGCTTGAATTTTTGACCCATCTGGCCAGCTTTTTCAGCTGTTTTTTCTGCATTAGGTGTATCAGCTTGCGGTTGACCCTGTGGTTGTTCTTCAGTTTTTTGTTGATTCGTTACTTCTTGTTTGATGTATTTGCCAGTTATTGGGTCACGAGCGCGGCCTTGTTGTGCAATAATCTTTTTAATCAACGGAGTAAGTACATGCTCTTTGTAACCTGGTTGTTTAGCCAAGTCTCTTTGTCTTCTGAGTATTTCATCCTTAGACATTCTCTTACCAAGGTCGACGAGTTTGTCTATCTGTTCTTTAGACAAACTCCCGTCATTCAACAGGTCGTTGATTTTGTTTTCGTTGAACATTTGCTCAAACTCACCAGAGTTGAGCATCTTGTCGAATACTTCTTTTTTCATTTTTTACTTGCTGCGTTCCGTTGTTTTATTTTCTCATTTTCTTCTTCAATAAACTGGGTTAACAAAGTAATATAAATGTCCCTTTCCCAAGGTAACATCGATTCAAGTTCCGTCAAACTGTACTTGTGATGCTGCATCAATGCAAAATTAGTGGTATAATAATTTCTTAGGTTATCATGCCGCATCACGACCCGAAAAAATTTTCGAGGCCCTCCACTTCAATACTGTGGTGAAAGCCACACTTCTTACAATCTACTTCAACCTTCTTATTTAATGTAGGAAGGTTATCGAAAAAGTCTTCTATTCTTGAGAACTGGTCCTGGTTCAAGGATTCAATGAAGTCGACCAGTTCTTCCCTGCTTGTTTCTTTTGCATAATAGAATTGTTCACCGTCAAAGATGTGCTCGACACTATTCAAAATCATTTCAAAGGCCATATCAGATGCACTTTCAGTATTTTTTACTGTATTAAGTGCAGAAAACTTAGGATAAGATAACTTAATCGCAATCTTATCGGTAATTTGAATTTCAGATTTGTCAATACCAGAGTCTGTAATCTGAATGTCCAGTAGGTTTATCTTAACTTCCATCAAATTACCACACGGATCTTCATTTACAAGATTCTCACAACGGTACTTGTTGTCAACAACCTCACCCACAGACCTTGCTCTCAACTGGATGAAATAGTATTCAATATCAATGATGGGCAATTCATCAATGTCAATATTCTCTGTCAAGGTACAATTATGGAGAACTTGTTTGATATTTTTTTCAATTGTTTCTTTACTGTCTGATTCCATCGCCATCATCAAGTTTCTCTGTTCTTTCACTAAGAAAGGACGGAAGCGCACCTGTTTCTTGCTCATAGGTAAAGTCAATTCATACACTGGTGAATCAATTTTTGGTAATGCCATTATAAAACTCCTAATAATTAATGATTATGGTACTGCTGATTCAAAGGTCAGCACCGCGTTGTTCTGCTTCCGCTTCTCTTTCTTGTTGTAAAACATATTGATAATTCGGTTGGTTTTTACGGTCTTGTACACTATTCGGGCCGTCTTCACTATAAGTAGTTTGATCCGTTGAACTTATATTATCTGCAACCACAAAAGTTTCTTTAGCTTGGTCTTCAGCACCTATATTTTTCCAATATCTGTATGCAAAAGTAACAGACAGTTTGTGGAAATTATCATTAGACCAATCTAAGTCCAATTGATTTACGGAAATTGGAAAAGCATCAAGTAATGCAATAGAATAGGTTCTTACTGTTTGTGTTCCATCATATTGGAAAACATAGAAGTCGGTTATGTAATCATCTCTATAGTTGAAATCAAAAGATGCAGTTGGATTGATTAAGTTCATCCATGCATCAAAGAATTTCTTCTCAGACATATCTTCTGAAACAATAAAACTCATTTCAATATCATTGTAAGTTGTGTGATATGCGTGTTTTTCTGTTGGGTTGGAACCAAACTTTTGTTCAGTTGTTGCAAAAGTCCTACTAGGAAATTGCGTAGACTCACACCTGAATGTAAGATTTCTTGCTGTCTTAATGTAATCCTGCAAACCAGTTGGTGGTGTCAAGGTAACATCAAAGAGTTTTGGTCTAGCAATATCGGAAGTAAATGAATTTCTAAATTGGGTAATGCTTGGCATTTTTATTCTTCCTGGTTAAAGTGAGCCATATGGTCTTTATGGTGTTGCATGGAATCTTTCCATACAGTGGATGTTCTAGCACCCTTGAATTGTTGTATAGGCAACATTGCTGCCACATCCCATTCATTTGGTTGTATCATTAACATCTTTGACCTGACTTGGGAGAATAAGTATCTTTTCAACATAGGTCTGAACTCAGCGTACCTCTTGGCAGAGTTTAGGATTTCGTAGGACACACGCATACGCTTTATGTCATCTTCTGGTGTCAACTGTGCAAATTTCATCAACTTGGACATAAATGCCATTCTCATTTTTACTGGCAAATAATGTAAATTTATTCCTAGAAAACCATCGTTATACTTCTCCAACACCAAAATGACAGGAAACTTATCCCAGTAAGGTAAATCTGCTTTTGTTTTAGGATCATAAAAGAAACAATACATCATTCCCAAACTAAATGTAGACCTTCTTCTAAAGGTTTCAGCATTGATTGCCGCAGGTATTCTGTCTGGTCTTTTTATCTCAGCAATCTTCTCTTGCAACCAAGCAATAGAATCCCTCGACATGGTTTTGTAACCTGCCGTTGTCTTTTGTTCTGCCAGTGATGTTAATTTAGATGCCATGTACTATTTAGTCAGAGGCCCAAGTGATCCTCTGTTATCACCATGAACTCCCAACCCCTATCCAATGCATATTCTGTTGCAGCTTTCCATTTTGCCTGATTGACACCCCAAGTCATAACCTCTTGGATGTATTGTTTTGTCACTCTTTTCTTCTTTTCAGGTTCAATCGACTGTTTTTTTGGTTTCACTTCTATAATCATAGTTTTAATTTTATTGTCTTTTGTCTTTGATTTGACTATAAAATCAGGGAAATACCTGTGTCTCTTACCATCCACAGGTGATATATAAGGGATTATAAGTTCCTCTGAAGCCCATGAAACAATATTCGGATTTGAGTCTAACCAATACATAACTCTCGCTTCCCAGGAAGAGCGATAAATAATGTTAGTGTAATCACCCACATACTTCTGTGGATATTTGGGAATAAATTTGCCTGAGTATGCCATAAATAGTATGTATAATCTTCTTGGAAAATAAATGGCAGCATCTATAGAAATCTCAAGCGTTTCCACACCTACAGGTCCAAATTCGACTATCACCGGACCTTTGGCTGGACTTTCAAGAACTTTGGGTATGTCCACATTCAGTTATCCAAGGGAGTTGGGTACAGATGACAGTAAAAAACACTATGTTACATTTCTGGCAAAAGAAATTACACCACAATCATATGCAGCAGGAACAAAAGGTGCAGCATTTTTAAGCAATGTTTATGATAGAATGGCTGGCGCTGGCGCAGCAGTCCGTGATTATACAGTTGCCCAATTGGAATCATCTTATAATAATCTCACAGAAAAAATAAGAGAATTGTCAGGTACTGATTTAGAGTCGGCTAGAGCTGAATTGGCTGCAACACAAAAATTGTTAGCGGAGAAATCAACAGCGGCCGGAGGAAAAATAAAAGGTGTGGTTGATGCCTTGAATGGTTCAATGGATATTAAAGCAAATCGAACATCAGTGAAATCATACATTTCTCTGTATATGCCAGATACCTTACAAGCAACCTACCACGCAGATTATGCTTCAATTAGTATGAGAGATGAATTAGGTCAAGCTCTACAATCAATAAGAACCATTGGTTCAATTGCTGGGTCAGGCCTTGAAGGCATAGGTCAAGATGGTCTTACCGGCGCAGGTAATGCAATTGGTGCAGATCCAGCGGCAATAAAATGGGCTATTGATTCCTTTGGAAGAATGTTTGAAGCTGGACAAGGCCTAAGTGATGCAATATTGCAGACACAAGGATATACTTCAAATCCTCAATTACAAATGATTTATCATGGTGCAAGTTTTAGACCATTTACTTTGAATTTTGTGTTTACACCAAAATCGATGGTTGAAGCGAGAGATGTTGAAGCAATCATACATCAATTTAAATATTATGCAGCACCAACATTACAAACACCAGGTCAATCTCCAAACAAATCAATGTTTTTAACACCACCAGCACTTTTTGAAGTTAGGTTTTATTATGATGGAAATGAAAATAAAAATCTACCAAGATATACTGATTGTGTGTTAGAAGATATTACAGTCGATTATGCACCAAACGGTTGGGCTGCGCATGGTGATGGGGCTCCAATACAAACACATTTAACATTAAGTTTCCATGAAGTTGAGATTGTTGATAAAGCAAGACTACAAATGGGTTTCAACTCACCAACATCTGGATTAAGATAATGAACTATTTTAATACTTTACCTAAAATTGCAACAATAGATTACAGTGGTAATGCCATAGTTCTAACCAATCTTATGGTTAGGGCTGAAATTATACCAAGTCTACTAAACAATCCATTATTATTCTATTCTTATGATATAAGAGATGGTGATACACCAGAGATAATTGCATCCAAATACTATGGTGATCCGTATCGTTATTGGATTGTATTGTTTGCAAACCAATTAATTGATCCGCAATGGAATTGGCCAATGAATTCAAGCCTGTTAACAAACTATATTGTGGAAAAATACAAAAGTGAGGCTGCGGCCGCACTGGCCATTCCCGTAAACACAATAACAGATACACAGGTCATAGTATACACGCAAAGTACAATAAAAAATTATATAAAGAATGTAACAACAATAGACAGCACTTCGTTAGAATCTAAAACAACAGATTACTATTTGGATTTAGATTCTTATAACAACATCATCGAATCAGAAGAAGTTAGAAATTTTACAACAGGTGCTCAAGTTACTGAGATTATTACAAAATACACACAGACCATCTATGAATATGAAGTTGAATTGAATGAAACCCGTAGGTCAATCAATTTGGTAAACTCATCTTATGTTTCCAGTTTTGAATCACAATTCTACTCATTAATGAATCTATAATATGGCAGATACATGGAGCATTGAACCTAGCGTTCCGGGTATAAGATATCCGAATGATTTTACATTAATACACCTAACACTATTTACATCCATCACCAACATGGATGTAAGTTCCATTCTCGTTGAACTATCATATAATGAAGATGTTTTCAACAATACTGCATCTGGCTATTTGATGGTTGTTGATTCTATGGGTTTCATCAATAATCTTCACCTTAATGGTAACGAGTTTATCCGTATATCATTTGGTAAAGGTGACACGACCACAAACATTGTAGACAAAACCTTCCGTGTATTCAACATAACAAGGCGAGAACCTAAGAATGAAGGTAGTACAGAAACCTACTCAATCTACTTTTGTTCGGAAGAATTGCTTTTATCGGAACAATACAAAATCAGTAAATCCTACAAAGGTTCAGACATAACATCGAATATAAAAGACATACTGAAAACACACCTTCAAGTTCCTGAAAAGAAAATCTCAAAGATTGACCAGACATATGGCATCTATGACTTCATTGTTCCATATCTAAAACCTTTCGATGCAATCAATTGGTTATCAACATACGCAAGACCAGGTGAAAACAACTTTGGTTCTTGGAGTATGATTGGTGCTGATATGGTATTCTATGAAGATAAATTTGGTTACAACTTTAGGTCATTGCAGTCTTTGTATTCTCAAAGTCCAATGAGACAATACTTTTACAATCCAAAGAATTTGAATGTAACAGATATGGCTTATAACCTATCTAATGCACTATCATATGAAATAATGGATTCTTTTGATACCTTGGGTGCAATCAATCAAGGTGTTTTTGCAAACCGTGTATTATCACTTGATGTTCTTTTGAGAAGGTATCAGAAAACAGATTTCAGTTATAATGAGTATGCAGGAAAGGCTACGCACCTAAACACTTGGCCAATCATAAACAACTATCAGAATCGTTTTGGTGATAAACTATACGAAACACCTGAAGCATCATTCAAATTGGTTTTTTCTAATTCAAACCAAAATGACTCATCATTAGTTAAATCTAATCCAGGTTCTGTTGCACATGATATTTTTGCAGAGACCTACATACCGAATAGAACAGCACAAATACCTTTGGCTAACTATACAAGAGTGAAGATTTCTGTTCCAGGTGATCCAGCATTGACGGCGGGTGTTGTTATTAATTTCAATCTGACCTCAAAAAATCCAGACCCGCAATTAAAAGCAACCGATAAGTTTTATTCAGGTAACTATTTGGTGACTGCGGTTAGGCACCTATTGACACCGTTTCAATACAGAACAGTTTTGGAATTGTGTAAAGAAAGTACAACTGAACCATATGCGTCAGTTAAAAATAGTTCTCCGGGTTGGACTAATGCAGTTAAAGGAAATATGTAATGTCTAAGGTTACCAGTAATTTTGCAGGTTTGAATGGATTCATTTGGTGGGTTGGTGTAATAAGAGACCGAGCGGACCCATTGGGTGTTGGCCGTTGTAAGGTCAGAATATTTGGTTGGCACACCGATGACGTTACTTTAATACCTGATGACCACCTACCTTGGGCAACACCAATGTTATCAATAAATAACTCTAAAACTTACTATACACCTGAACTCAATGACTGGGTTGTTGGTTTCTTTATGGATGGTGAAAGTGGCCAGTATCCTGTTATGATGGGTGTCTTACCTGGAATAGCACCTGTTCCTCAAGCTGGTTACTCTGTATAATAGGGAAAATATGGCACTTCTTAATCTCTCACAAAGTTTTACTAATACAGCTCAAACTGAAGTAATAAACGGAAAAATCATAGAAAAAGATTCACCAAAGTGGTCTTGGACTGGTTCTTTTTCTGTTGGTGGTGTTCAAACTACTCCCGGTATTGCTAGAGGTGCTTTAATAAACACAGGTGTTTATATTACCAACAGTCAAGTTGCTCACGTTTGTGATTTTAAATTTAGATTAAGTACAAACCTATCTTTGTCCGCTTTAATTCCAAATTTAGGAATTTTAACTGGAGCAATCAAGAATGGTAAAAATGCTGCGTCAGCGGCAATTCGCACAGCAATAACAAAACTAAATGAGTTGTTTAGGCTTGCAATCGACGCAATTTTAGGTGCTCTTAACGCTGACGTAACAGGTCTCATTTCGGCTAATTTTTCTTTTCTTAAAGAGAAGGTGAGAGAGATTAACGAAAAATTAAAAATTGTAGCTCAAGTTATAGCTGATGTTGCGATGGTTTATTATTTAATACAAGAAATACAACAAATTACAGATTGGATTAAATCTCTACCGGATAGAGTTAGAAAAATACTAGAAGATTGTGTATTGAATTTCAATTCAGCAATTGCTTCGGTTGGTACACAATTCTCAACAAGTTTAAGTCAAACACAAAACCTTCTTACACTGGGATTAGTGAATGAAGATGAAGCACCACAACCGACCACAGTAACATCATATGTGACTGATCCATTGAACGCTAAAATAGATGGACTAAGTGCATCAATTAATTCTGGAATAGAATCAGGTAAGGCTGCTGCAGCTGATTACTTTGGTTCCAAGTTCAGTAACTCAAGTAAACCTTAATGGAAAATTTATAATGCCTGAACAAAAACCAAGTTTCTTCGCAGGATGGACAGAACCTGAATCTGCGGCAAATACAGATTACCAACCAATTTTTCCATTCAACAATTCAACCCAGACACCCAGTGGTCACGCTTTTGAATTGGATGACACTCCAACAAGGGAACGCATCAGGTTGCAACACCGTTCAAAGACATTCATAGAAATGCATCCTAATGGTGATGAGGTGCATAAGGTTTACGGTGACGGATATGAAATAACTATCAAAGATAAAAACATACTGATTAATGGAAATATGAACATTACCGTTCTAGGTAATGCAAACTTATACACACTAGGAAACGTGGTTGAACAAGTTGATGGTAATTATGAACTGCATGTCAAGGGGAATTATACCACAGTAGTTGAAGGATTGACTAGTTTCGTTTCACAGGGTGACATGGACATTAAAGCGGGCGGTGCATTATCTGGAGGTTTATTCATTACTCCAGGTGAATATGTAAGTGTTCGTGGTGATTTAAAGGTCCGAGGAGAGATTACTGCCGAGAAGATTTTTTCTAAAGGTCGTGTAGATTGCCTCACTGGTATGTCAGCCACATCTGGTGGTTTTACAACCGAGTTTGGTGGTGTATCTGTTGGCCCATTAGAGGCGCCTATTCCATTAGAGATTAACTGTACTGGCCCAATCAATTCAAAGGTTTCAATGTCTGCACCACTGATAACTTCAGGTATATCAACAGCATTCTTATCTAAAGATATTGTAAATGGTATCATAAGAAATATGCAGATACATATTGCACCTTATGGACCAACAAGTCCACCAACAACCTCTGAAACTACAGCTTAAGGATATATTATGAGTATTTATGGAAGATTAGGGTTTAATTCATCAGATCCAACAACTAACGCAACAGTCAGTAATTACAGTAGTTCTGTTGCAAATAACATGGCATTAATGCCGCCGTTGTTGAACGCCTGGCAAACCGAAGATATATCCACATCAAATGTTGGTAGTTATTTTGTTAATCCAGTTGCGGGTGTAACGGCAACAATATCATCCACAATGAATTCTATAAACGCTGCAACAATTGGTGTCAATGTGCAGTCCACGATTTCTTCAACTGTGACACAGGCCCTCCATGATTTGGGTAATACAGCCGCTGCAGCTGTATCAACAGCTTCAAATTACCTGTATGTTACTAACCGAGAATCAAATGTAGTTGATCCTGGTACAGATGTTACGACAGTACACTATAAGATGGCGATAGGATATGGTAAAATAATGTCCTATATCACTTACCAGTCAGACAATGTACAAAATAACTCACCAATCATGGGCAACTTTACTAGTATAACCTTAGGTAATACATTAAATACACTTAGTAATTCATTATCCTCACAACAAATTGCATTATCCGCTAGCATTACAATGGGTTCACCAAATACATCAGATTTTACACTGGCTCAAACCCAAGCGTTACAAAGCACTGTAAGTTCAATCAACACACTAATGACAACTTATCCTGCACAAGATAATGCATTCTTTACAAATACAAAGAATGTCATGGCAGATTATTCTACAGTTTCCCCATTAGGTGATATGGGTGCGACTGAAACACTTTTGGTAAATAACTATATCGGAACAAATAAATTGAAAACTCGAATACTATCTCAGACACAAACCGCAAATATCTCTTAATAAGAGTAATAAATAGAAGATGGCAACACTAAAAAAAATATATTCAGACTTAGACCTGACATTCAAAAGAGTGCCTGGTACCAATGACGTTGCTATGAGATATGACGAGAATTCGGTGATTGCTTCTGTTAGAAGTCTTTTATTAACTAATTTCTATGAAAGACCTTTTCAACCTGATGTTGGTTCAAATTTGGATAAGTTATTGTTTGAACCCGCAACAAGCTTGACTGCGAACATTTTAGAATCCGAGATAAGGAATGTTATCAACAATTATGAACCTAGAGTTTCTATTGATAGTTTACAAGTAACTCTTAATCCCGATAAAAATTCATTTTCAGTTTATTTGAGTTTCTTCATTGGCAATAATACAGTACCAACAGCAGTTAACCTAATTCTTCAAAGGTCCAGATAATGGCATCAAATACAAATATACAAGTAGCTAATCTAGATTTTGCGGACATTAAGCAAAATTTCATTACCTATTTGCAGTCTCAAGATACGTTTAAAGATTACAACTTCACTGGTTCAGCCCTGTCAGTCTTGTTGGATGTTCTTGCATACAATACACAATACAATGCTTTCTATTTGAACATGGTTGCAAATGAAATGTTTTTGGATTCAGCATTACAGCGTTCTTCCGTTGTGTCTCATGCAAAACTGATGAACTATGTTCCAAAATCAGCAATTGGTCCAGTTGCAACAATTGATATGACTTTCAACGGAGTTACTACATCCACTTTTACTGTTCCAAAATACACAAATTTTCTATCTGAACCCATCAATAACGCAAACTACAACTATGTGACTACGACAGATACCACTGTTAATGTTTCTGCAAATGTTGCAAATTTTACAGCAGTTGAATTAAAACAAGGTAGAATTGGAAGTTATAGCTTTACTGTTAATTCAACAACCAATTCAGAATATATCTTTGAAATACCAGACACCAATATTGATATTTCAACTATGAGTGTTACAGTACAAGAATCATCTTCAAATAGTTATTATGAAGTTTATAGTGTTGAGACAAGTTATTTGGAATTAGGACCAACAGATAAAGTCTATTTTGTTCAAGAGGCGGTAAATGGCAATTACCAAATTTACTTTGGTGATGGTGTTTTAGGTAAACAACTATCCGACGGAAACATTGTAGGTGTGACTTATCTTTCAACCAGTGGAACATTGGGTGGATTGGCAAACAATTTTGTTTTAATGGATAACATTGGTTCTTATTCCAGTTTGGTCATAAACCCGAGAGATGCAGCCACCCAAGGTAGAAACAGAGAATCAATTTCTTCTATCAAATTTCAGGCACCAAAAGCTTTTGCATCACAAGGCCGTGCAGTAAGTAAAAATGATTATATCACAGCTCTCCAACAAAATAATTTAGGCATCACCTTTGATGCAGTATCTGTTTGGGGTGGTGAGGAAAATGTTCCACCCGTTTATGGCCAAGTGTTTATTTCATTGAAACCAACTGGTGCATATGATTTAACGCAAACACAAAAATCGATACTGTTGTCTCAAGTAATTAAACCAATTAGTATGATGACGGTTGAACCCACTATAGTTGATCCTGATTATACATACATTCAGATTTTAGCAAACGTACTTTATAACGCAACACAAACTACGTTGAATTCCAGTTCACTGAAAACTGGATTACAAATGGCAATTTATGGTTATTCTTCAACAAATTTGAACACTTTTAATTCAAGTTTCAGTTCATATGATGTTCTAAACACAATCAATTCATATGATAAATCGGTTATTTCTTCTGATTTTACCATAAATGTCCAAAAGAAATTTTATCCATCTCTTGGTATTCCAACAACTTATAATCTATATTATAATAGTCCATTAAAGCGAGGTGTTTTTGGTAGTTCTCTGACTAGTTATCCAGGAATAACAATTGTAAATCCAAATAACATAGAAACAACATTGTCTGGTGTTTACTTTGAGGAAGTTCCAGTTTCAACCGTTGGTGTTGATTCAATTTCAGTAATTAACACAGGTTACAACTATACCGCAACACCAACTGTTGTAATTAATGGAGATGGTACAGGTGCAGTCGCTGTAGCTACGATAGTGAATAACAAGTTGTATTCAGTCACCGTAACGAATCCTGGTGTTGGTTACACATCCGCATTAGCCACAATTGTTCCTGCGATTGGAGACACAACAGGAACAGGTGCTTCTGTTGTTTTAAAACTACAAGGTCAATATGGTACAGTTAGAAGTTATTACAACGATACTGTAAAGGGTAAGATTATAGTTACAAATGATGTGGGCACAATTGATTATGAAAACGGAATAATAACATTGGCAAATTTAAATCCTATTTCTGTAGAAAACGATTTAGGTCAACTGACTATTTCAATGCAACCAACAACCACCATTATTTCTTCTTCGTTAAATAGGATAATCACAATCGATCCTTATGATCCAGCTGCGGTAAGTGTTTCTGTTACAGCTAAGAAAAGTTAATTAAATGTTACAAAGTACCAATAAAACATCGTTACTGGTCCCTTTTCAGCTTCCTAAATTCATTAGCGAGGACCCAAATTACGCCAATTTTGTTCTATTCATACAAGCTTACTATGAGTGGTTGGAACAACAAAATAACACATTAGATTTTTCCAAGAATTTACTTAACTACATGGATGTGGATACAACCACAGAACAGTTTTTACAGTATTATGTGAATGATTTTATGTCATATTTTCCACAAGAAATATTGGCAGACAAAACAAAAGCAATCAAGATAGCAAAGCAACTGTATCAAAGTAAAGGTACGCCTGCATCCTATAAATTTTTGTTTAGAATACTTTATAATTCTGATGTAGATTTTTTCTACACAAAAGATGCAGTTCTTAAAGCTTCTTCAGGTAAATGGTATGTACCTAGAAGTTTGAAGTTGGCGACCAGTAATAAAAACTTCTTATCTATTCAAAATCTCAGATTGTTTGGCCAAACCTCAAAATCTATAGGAACAGTTGAAGCGGCAATTTATGACGGTCTTAAAACCGAAGTATTCATTTCAAACATCGAAAGACTTTTCCAATCTGGTGAAAATGTAATAGTTGTAGATTCTGCAAATCAACCTGTTTACTTTTTAAACAGCGAAATTGTACCAGCTGGAACAGCAGGATCAGAAACATTAGTAGCTCAAATTGTTGGTCAAATTAGTCAAGTTAAGATTGATCCAAACAATAGAGGTTTAGCTTATCAAGCAAAAGATCCAGTTGTTGTTTATGGTGGTTTAAATTCAAATGTATCTAATCCTACTGGAGCTACAGTTGAGGTTGGTTCAGTTACTTCAGGTTCCATTCAACGTATTAGTGTTGTTTCAGAAGGTTATGGTTATACAACTTCTATAGCTAATACACAAATAGGCGGCGCCAATACATTTATTAAATTTTCAAATTTAGTCGGTACAAATCCACAAGCACCTATTGCTGTTGTTGGTTCTTTAAATCCTGTAGGTATTGCAAATGTAACATTTATACCCACAGATAGTATTCAGTTAAAACAGTATCACTATTTGGGCAATATTGCAGGCAGTTCTGGTGCAAACACATATAACTCATCTACTGGCCTATGGACACAACAGGTATATCAGTTTGCAAACCTATCCAGTGCAAATGCAAATACAACTTTAGCAAATGCACTCAGTTTTGCTAGTTTTTCTACGTTTCCTTTATCCTCTATTATTGTTGAAAATCAAGGTGGTGGTTTTTCTGCTCCGCCAGATATTCAAGCAATCTCAGAATATACCACTGATGTTTATTCACAGACCAAGCTTCAAAATTTAGGTATTCTTGCACCAATCCAAATTATTAATCCAGGTTCTGGTTATTCTAACAACGACAAAATTGTTTTCATTGGTGGTTCAGGTTATGGTGCATTTGCAAATGTGACCGTAAACGGTACCGGTTCAATTGTTTCTGTCGATTATGTAAGTAATTCAACAAACAGAATGACACTGGGTGGAATGGGTTACTTTAATTTACCCACAATTGTAGTTGGTCGCACCGGTAGTGGTAATGTAACAGTTTCAACCACGAGCAATGTGGTTACAGGAAACGGAACAAACTTTACATCACAATTCAGCAACGGTGCTTTATTGGTTTCTAATACTAATATCATTATTGGAACAGTTAAGACTGTTGTAAATTCCAATTCAATGATTTTGACTTCTAATTCTTCATATACTCTAAATGCAAATTTGTATTATCTAGGAACAGCATCATTATTAATTCCTGGTATTTTAGGATCAGGTGCAACATTTTCACAAGCATTGAATCGTGTCGGCTCAATCACATCATTTAATATCATAGATAACGGTGAAGATTATGTTGGTGCACCTAAAGTATCACTTAAAGTACAAGATTTAATTGTATCTAATGTTTTTTCATCAATGATTCCTTCAGCTGGTGATGTTATATATCAGGGTGCAAATACAAATACTGCAACATATACAGCTTTTGTAGATTCGATTAATGTCTTAGAGAATTTTGTTCCTGCAAATAACAGTATTTACCAACTGAGAGTTTACAATTACAATTCTATACCAAACAAAAATCTACCATTAAAAATTGATTCAAAGGGTGCCGCAGTTACATTGGTCGGAGGTTATACAAACATCCATAATACAACTTTTGACAATTCTGTAGAAAATACAAGATTTGATTCAGCTAACGGTATTATTTCATATGGTGATGGATTCGCAAAAGCAAATGCAACTTTCCTGTCAGGTCTAGTTATAGGAGATGGTCAATATTTAGATACCACAGGCCAACCAAGTGCGTTCGATGTACTACAAAGCACTGACTATAATAACTACACATATCAAATTACACTCTCTAAAGAGATAGAAAAATATCGTGAAGTATTATTAAATCTATTGCATCCATCTGGAACAAAAGTTCTTGGCCGTATTGCAATGGCCTCAAATAGTAATATGGATTTTGAAGTATCTGATGCTTTAGACACTGGTTACAGATTAAGTTATTATGCCGGTCTTGCAGCAACGGTAACAATTCCAGCAGGAAATGCAGCAAATCCAAGTAACAACATTGTTAAATTTAATAATATGTATGGTGCCAATGTTTCCGATTTCATTACTGCAAACTCCACAGAATTGGTCTTTACATATGGAACAGGTATAAATGATGTTGTTCATAGTATGGTTGTTAAGGTAAACAATGCCGCGAATACAGTAACATTGGAAGATAATGTTTGGACGTATTTTGCTAATGTGGCTGTATCATCTTCTTTGGCCAATGGTAATAATCAGATAATAAATATACAGTCATTGACATGGAGTTATAATATTGTCAATAATGGTACTTACAGTAACACCGCATACCCTATATTGGATATTATTCGTGTTGGAGATAAGATTACAGTTAATGGAGTAGCTCAGACAGTAACAGCATTCAATACACCATTTACTTCAGTTGTTTTGAGTGGTCCTTTGACAAGTGGCGCAAACGGATATGTCTCCGTAGGAAGAAGTTTCACTTCTCTATATGATAATGTACAAATCATTGGACCAGTGGGAACACAATATTTTGCACAATTGGGAACAGAGAACGGCGATATATTAACATCAGAAACAAACGAATGGCTTCTAATAGGATAAAAAATGTCAACAATTAAAATCTCAGAATTACCTCAATTTACAACAATCAATGCAAACACAGCAAATACTCTGTTTGTTGGTGTTGATATACCTTCCGCACAAACATTCCAGTTTTCGGCCGAAACATTGGCGGCAGGCCTGTTTGCAAATACTGCATTGATTGTGGGTAATAACAGGATTAGTTATTCAAATACAATAGCACAGTTTTCCAGTTTGGCTAATAGTTATGTGCAGTTAAACCTACAAAATTTTGCAAACGGAATTTATTCATCGTCTGATTTTGTGGCATCTACTATAGATTCTGATAATATTACCAAATACATCGACATGGGTATTGGTAATCCACAATATAATGATCCAGTTTATTATTCTGCATTCAAACCTTATGACGGGTATCTGTATGTTCATGGAGTTACAGATGCCAGCGCTCAGGGTAATCTAATCTTAGGTACAGCATCTGCAAACGCAAGAATTCAATTCATTGCAGGTGGAACAATGAGTCAAAATATTGTTGCATGGATGACAAACACTGGATTGAAATTAAATACACAGTCTTACATTACTTTTTCGGATGGTACAACACAGACAACTGCGGCCGCTTCTAATGCATACTCTCAGGCTGCATTTGCGTTAGCTAATACAACTGTTACAACACAATCAGCAATCAATACCACACAGAACACAAGTATTACTTCAGCTTTCGATACAGCAAATTCTGGAGCATTATTTGCCAATGGTTCTTTTGTTACAGCAAATTCGGGAGCTTTATTTGCTAACTCAGCGTTTGTTAAAGCAAATAACGCACTTGCAAATACTACAGGGAATTTTAATGGTTCGTTAAACATCTTGAACAATTTGACTGTTAATGGTACTATGATACTTGCAAATTCAAATTTCACTGCGACAGAAGCTGCCGTGACAATTACAGCATCACCAACAGTTGCAACACCATCAAACGATGGTTATATGCTTCATATTTCAGGTAAAAATGGCATTCCATCAAGGATTGTTTCAGATTCTTATGGCACCGGCGCATATGCTGTATATGCAGGTCGTGCAGCAAGAGGTAATGTATCTAATCCAACAGCTGTTCAAACTGGTGATATATTATGTAGATTCTCCGGCAATGGTTACGGAACAACAAAATATCAAGCTTTTGGAACAGGTCGCATAGATTTTATGGCGGCCGAAAACTATACAGATGCAAATACAGGTTCACAGATTAAATTTTGGAATTGCACAACAGGTTCAAATACACTGACAAACATTCTAACCTTAAACGGAAATTCTGCTGAATTTACAGGTGTTGTTAATCCACAAAAAGGTTTCATCTACACACCTAGACTTCCTGTTGGAAATCAAACAACAATTACCATTGATTATGCTACAGACGCTTTGATTAAAGCCAATTTGGTTGCAGATTTAACGGTTTCACATAGTAACTTTACCGCAGGTAAAGTGGTGGAATTGTGGTTAATCAATACAAGCGGTACCAATAGAACGGTAACACACGGTATTTCTGCACTTAATTCCACAACAAACTCCACAACATTCACTATTCCTGCGACTAGTGCTGCATACATGAGATACTTTTCTATAGATGGTGACCTTGCAAATACTCTTGTTTCTGTTGTACACGCTTAATAAATAAATCATGGCTACAAATAAAAACATCCTCACAAATCAAGCAAAAGTAATCAGGGTTGAGACGGATTATTACAATCCGTCAGTGAAACTCAATGGTGCTTCGATTAATTCAACTTATATATTTCTTGGCCAAGAAGATCCATGGCCATTAGTTGGTTCTGTAGAAACTCCAATACAACCACAAGAAGACCAGTATTCATTAAAGAAAATCTTTAAGAATATGTTTGCGGTTAAATTGTTAAATGCCAGTAATATTTCACCGGTAATCCAAAGAATCAATTGGGCAAATAACACCAACTTTTTTGCCTATTCAGGCACCGTGAACATGAATGCAAAGGATGCCAATGGGTTTCCAATGTATAATTTTTATGTAAAGAATAGATACGACCAAGTCTTCAAGTGTCTAGCGAATAATAACGGCGGATTATCCACCTCTGAACCATATTTTCAACCAGGTTCATATGGAACAAACAACATCTATCAAGGTAATGACCTGTATAAGTGGAAGTACATGTATACCGTTGATGCCAACCTCAAGAAAAATTTCTTAGACACTGATTGGATGCCTATCCCAATAGGTGCAAATACACCACAACCTTACTTGACCAATGCAGGTTATGGAGACGTTGAGGTAATCAATATAACAAACGGTGGCACAGGTTATGATGCAGTTAATACGTTTATTGTTGTTTCTGTTACAGGAGACGGTACAGGATGTGTTGCAAATATATCTAGTTCTGAAATAACCGCAGGTGTAATTAAGGATGTTGTAGTGAAACCTGGTTTTGCAGGTAAAAATTACACTAGCGCAAATGTCACAATAACTGCATACACCTCATCAAATTTATCTTTTATTTCACCTTTAGGCACTGGAGCAACAGCAATTTCACCAATTTCTCCAGTTGGTGGCCACGCATATGATCCAATTTCTGAATTGGGTTGTAATCATGTTATGTACTCGGTTGAATTTAATGGAACTGAGAGTGGAGTTTTACCAACAACTGGTGTAAACTATCATCAGGTTGGCATACTTGTTAATCCACAGACTTATGGAACATCAGGTCCTGTTTTAGCAAACGGTGCAATTTATAATACAACAACACAATTCCTTCTTTCTTCTGGCCAAGGAAATGTATACACGGCCGATGAGATTGTGCAACAAAAAGATGCAAATGGTAATATAACTTACTACGCAACCGTTTTAAATTTTAATACATCAAGTAATATTTTACAGTTGATAAATACAAGTGGAACTTATACTGTTGGCCAAACAATTATTGGTGCAACCTCAGGTGCGTCTAGGGTTGTTTTATCTGTAACTGAACCATCTCTCGTTCCATTCTCAGGATATATAACCTATGTTGAGAATAGAGTTGGTGTTCAAAGAAGTAATGATGGCATCGAACAATTTAAATTTGTACTAGGATACTAAAGGAAAAAAATGTCTTTAAATTTCAATGTTGGCCCCTATTTTGACGATTTTGATCCATCAAAAAACTTTCACCGCATACTTTTTAAACCCGGATCCGCGGTTCAAGCTCGTGAATTAACCCAATCGCAGACTATTCTGCAAAATCAAATTTCAAATTTTGCTTCTGCAATTTTCTCCCAAAATACTCCAGTTTCTGGTGGCCAAGTAACAGTTAATCAAAATTGTTATTTTATCAAGTTAAACAACACATATAATGGATTAACTGTTACTGCTGAAAATTTTGCAGGTCAAATAATTCAAGATGCAAGTGGAACAATTCTAGCTAGAGTTCTAGCCACAGCCGAAACTACATCCAGTGGTTCCACGACTGGTGATCCACCTACATTGATTGTAACATACTTATCCGGAGCTCAATTTACAGACGGTACTGTTATTGTAACAACATCAGGATCAACATATTATGCTTCTGTTGCAACTACTACAGCATCAAGTGTATCTACAGGACTATCTTCGGTTGCCTCAATTTCCAGTGGTGTCTTCTATATTGTTAATGGTTATTCCGTTTCAGACATAACCGGTATCAAATATTCAATTGGTAACTTCGTACAGGTCGACCCACAAACAATCATCTTAGACAAGTATGATAATGTACCATCTTATCGTGTCGGTCTCCAAATAACAGAAACGATTTATGATTATATAAATGATTCTTCTTTATTGGATCCGGCTGTTGGTGCTTCAAATTACCAAGCACCAGGTGCAGACCGTTATGTTATTACACTAACACTGGTAACATTACCACTAACACTAGGTAACGATGATAATTTTATTGAATTAGTTCGCATCGAAAACGGAAGTATTCTTAAACAAGTTGACGGTACAGTTTATTCAACCATCGATGATTACTTTGCAAAGCGTGATTATGAAACTAACGGTGATTACATTGTAAATGAATTTAAACTGACACCTTCTGCAAACTCAATCTCATCGACAAAATATGATTTAAACATAGGTAAAGGTGTTGCATATGTTCATGGTTATAGAGTGGAAAGTCAATCAGATATTAAATTAACAAACGATAGAGCACAATCTGTTGCAAATATTAGTAACAATCCAGTCTTTATTGATTATGGAAATTACTTTGTTGTTGATACTTCAAATGGTGTTTTTGACATTTCGACAATGCCACAAGTTGATTTTCATTGTGTTCCCGCATCTAATGTTGTTTCAACCAACACTAAAACATATTCAGCAACATTGGCTGGCAGTGCATTTATCCGCAATATGAAATATGTTTCAGGCACAGGTTCAACTACAAAAAATTATATTTACAACGCATACATTTCAGATTTTTCTGCAAATACATTAACTGGAAATGTTACTTCAGGTACTGCAAATACATTCACTATCACAGATACAACTGGTTCCTTCTCACCGGTTGCAAATGCATATTATGGAATAACTGTTAGTATGAATACAGGTGGTTTAATTGATTCTAGAAGAATTGTAAGTTATAGTGGTTCCACCAAAATTGCCACAGTCGATTCACCTTTTACTGTTACTCCAACAGCTAGTTCAAAATTCTCCCTAATATTCAAAAATGCTGATATTGAGTCCATTATTAAAACAGCGGGTTCAGGTTCATATGCAATGACCGCAAATGTTAATATCAATGCATCCAGTGGTAAGGTTAATGGTCTAGCAAATTCTGATACCATATTATACTCACAAGTATCACCTGAAATGATATTCCAAATTGGATATCCTTATGTTGCTCAATTAATTACAACTTCATATTACACACAAAGAGTATATCGTTCAAAAACATTCACAGGAACAACATTAACTTTACAATCAACTTCAGGAAATGCAAGTAATCCATTAAAATTTCAAGGTACCGGAACTTTAGATAGTTCAACAGCTCAACAACTGTTCATGGTTATTGATAATTCAACAGGTAGTGTTATGGATTTTACCACATCAGGTAATACAATTTCCATTTCGGGTGATAAAACTACAGCAACATTTACGGTTGGTTCAGGTGTAGGTACAGGTAAAAATGTTACAATTATTGCACAAGTTCAAGTAAGTAGTGGTGATTCTGCAAGTTATGTTCTAAAATCTAAGAGTTTAGTTACAGGAAATACTACAACTGTTGGTTCACTTTCATTAATTTCTGGTACAAATTCCTATCAAGACCTAACAACAGGCCAAATTACAATTAAAAATTCAGACATTGCCACCACCGGAAAAATGTCTTTATATGTGAATGATGTTAAGAAAATTACAAAAGTTATTGATTCAGGTGTAGCAGGTACAAATCCAACGGGATCATTATCTGGTTACACAGATGTCACTTCTTACTATACATTAGATAATGGTCAAAGGGATAATTATTACGACCATGCATCTGTATCATTGATTCCTGGTGCACCTAGACCGGCCGGCAACATCTTAGTTGTTGTAGATTACTATTCACACAGTCAAGCATCATCTGGTGATGGTTATTTCAGTATTCAATCATACAATTCCTCAGGTTCAACATATGGTGGCGTATCAAGTTCTCCGGAAGCATATGCACAAATTGGAACATACACAGCTAAAGATGGTGTTAACTATGCATTAAGAGATTGTATTGACTTTAGGCCTTGTCGTGTTAATGGCCAAACTTCCTACATTTGGGAATATTCAGGCGCACAATCTAGTAGCAATGACCTTGGTATGTTGATACCTAATAATCTATCAAACTTCACAGGTTTCTATCAATATTATTTGGGTAGAAAAGATAAATTGGTCTTAACAACAGACAAAAGTTTTAATATCATTCAAGGAACATCTTCTGTCAATCCTTCTTTACCAAATGAACCTTCTGGTTCTTTAGTAATAGCAAATCTATCACATGATCCTTACACAGCTTTTGTTCCAGGTGAAGGTACTCCGGGTGTAACTTCTAATCTGTCGATTAATAAAGTTCTCCACAAGCGTTGGGCAAAAGAAGATATTACAGATTTAGAAACTCGTGTTAATAATTTAGAATACTATACTTCTTTAAGTATTTTGGAACAGAAAGCCAGTTCTCAACAAATTGCTGATGCTAATGGTTTGAATAGATTTAAAAATGGTATTTTAGTAGATGATTTTTCATCGTTTGGAACAGCAGATACTTATAATCCAGATTACGCCGCAAATATCAATGTACGCAAAAATCAAATGACGGCATTACAATCTGTTCAAAATTTCCAATTGCAAAATCCTGTTGTTCTTGCTGGTTTAGGTACAGTGGCAAATACAGGTAGTTATAGAATTAATAGTATTAATAATGCTCAAACAAATCTATTTACTTTACCATTTACAACAGAAAATGTTGCGTTTCAACCACTTGCAAGTAGTACAGTTTCAGTTAATCCTTTTAATGTTTCTGTAAAAGAAGGAATTCTAAATTTAAATCCTCCAATGGATAATTGGGTGGATGTCACTCAAGCTCCTGCGGTTCTAGTAACTGATCCTAATTTTCAAGTGTATCAATCCAGTGATGGTGTTAATTTATTGAGTTCAGGTGATTATCAAACAATACCAGGAACAACAACTTTTAAAACCAGTTCATCCACCTCGACAACCGGCAATGGAGAACAAGGATCATCAACAACAACAACTGTAACCGAAACTTATGCTAGTCAAATAAAAAATACTGTTTCAGGAACTTATAATCCAACATCATCAACTTTTGGGATAAATAATGGTTATTTGACAAACATTGCAATATTACCATATATTAAAAACCAATCAATTATTATTAGTGCTACCAATCTGTTAGTCAATTCAAATGTATCAACATATTTTGATGGTGTAGATGTATCTCAGTATTTGTCTAATCCAAATACCATCGAATTAACTGGCGTATCTGGAACATTTAATAAAAATGATATTGTTGGTTTCTATATAGCAAATGTTTTCTATCCAGTTGCTCGTGTAATTAACGTATATTATTATCCAAACACAACAAAAATTCGTTTATATGTTGCTGACATGGTTGGTGTACCAAATTCACTAGGTTCAACAACATTAAGAAATGCAACTTTTGATGTTAATGGTAATTATGTTTCTTCTTCTGCGTCAGGAACTGTACCTGCTGGAGCAATAGTAAATATAAGCCCATCAGGAAAAATTAGTGGTGTTGGTGGAGGTTGGTCGAATACATTAAATGGCAGTACAACAACTCAATTATATGCAACACCTGTTGTACAAAATTATTCAACATTACTGAATAATTATGGTATTTGGGGTGATGCAACTAATGGAACATCATTTAATTTTACTTCACCTGTAACATTCACATCCGCAGGAACATACACCATAGAAGTTGGTGCATCTGGTTCAGCTTTTGTTTACGCAAATGGAACAAGTATTGGTGCATCTTTATCAAGCACACCAGCATCGACAACAACATTTACATATACAGTTGCAACTGCTCCAGTTGTAGTAAAAATTGGTTTCGCAGCAACAAGTTCGGGCACAACAACCTCATCTTTTGGTATGACAATCAAAGATTCTGGAAGTAATATTGTTTATTCAACAATCAATCCGCCAATTTCATATGTAAATGCAGGTACAAAAGTAGCAATGCCAGGTGGTGGCGAATGGTTTATTGATGCAACACAATTAAGATTGGATCCATCAAAAGCTTCCAACACTTCAAATTATTATGTTGGTTCAAATATAAGTGTCACATCAAAATATGTTTATATTTACAATAACAAGTATTATGACAAAATTCAAACATTCAAATCAGTGATTACTGCTTATGATGTTTCAACAAAATTAGTCACATTAAGTACACCAGTTAATTTATCATTGGGAACAAATTCACAAGTTGGTGGAGATTTAACATCTGTTTATTCTATTTCTGGTAGTTTGACTAAAATTAATGCTGCAGTTCAAGCAGGAACTGCATTAGCTAAACCATCTACAGATGAAGCTGGTAATTTTGTTGCAATTTTCAATATACCATCAGGAATATTCAAAACAGGAAGTAGAGTGTTCCGCATAGACAATAGAACTGTTGCAACCGATTTTACAACCGCAACAACATTTGCTGAAGCTACATTTACTGCTTCCGGTTTATCAACAACAGTACAAAAATTAAATTTTGCGCCTTCAATAGATTCATCTACATCGGTGTTTACGCAAGTAAGTCAAATATCAAATCAATTCATTAGTTCATCAACAACTAGCCGAACAACATCTTGGGATAACAGACCCAATAATTCAGATCCTCTTGCACAAACTTTCATTGTATCTAAAGATAATTATCCTAATGGAATTTTCTTATATTCTATTAAAATATTTTTCTATTCAAAAGCAACAGATAATTCACCAGTAACAATTAGTGTTGTGCCGACACTCAATGGTTATCCAACAGGAGATACATTAGATTATTCAACAGTGACTTTGGAACCAAGTAAAGTTAATGTTTCAACTTCTCCACATTATTTGGACCCATCATCTTACACCGAATTTGTTTTTGCAGCACCTGTGTATATTCAATCAGGGGTTCTTTATGCTTTCATAGTAAAATCAACATCCAAAGATTATGTGGTTTATTATGGTCAACAAAATCAAACTGCGATACCATCTACAGCAAAAGCTAAAGTAACTGATCCAAATCCAACCAATCCGACAAAAATTGGTGCAGCTCCATATGTTGGTGCTTTATTTGAATCGCAGAATAGTATAACATGGACAGCAGACCAAACTAAAGATTTAATGTTTATTATAGAAAAATGTTTATTCTCAACAACTACAGCTTCAATACCTTTTCTTATTCCTAAGAATTTACCATATCGAAAAATGGGAAGCCAAGACATTTTGAACAAATTGGATGCAAACAGTGCTTCAAATCTATTTGGAAATTATTCACCAAATAGAAGATATGGTGCATTAAACATCACTACAACAGACCTTGCACCCACAGGAACTGGTGTTAATTACACATATGCAACAACACTAAGTTCTGGAAATGTTCCAACAGGATATAATTCAGTAAATCCTGGTAGATTAGGAAGTCCGACTTCAGAAGATATTTACTTGGCTGATGGAAATGGGGAAAGAGTCCTATTAAAACACACAAACACTTCATTCTCATTGAGTGCAACATTAAGTACAAGTGATCCTGATGTGTCTCCAATCATTTCCGATGACGGCCTTACATTGTATACTGTTTCCTACAATATTAACAACATGGGTATTGGTAATAACATCATTTCAATCGCGGATCCTGGTTATGGTTATAATGTTCTTGCGACCACAATATCAATTTCAAGTCCCGACATTGGTTCCAATGTTGCAACATTAGGATTAACCGCAAATGCGAATGGTGCAATCACTTCGGTATACACAATTACATCGGGAGCTGGTTACATAAACACACCAACAATTACAATTTCAAATCCAACAACACGCGGAGGAAATGCAAATGTTGTTATAACCGTTGCAGGTGAAACATCACCTTCAGGTGGTAATGCAATTGCAAAATATTTCACCAAGAAAGTTGTACTTGCACCAGGAAATGATTCAGGTGATTTGCGTGTGTTTTATACTGCATATAAACCACTGGGAACAGCTGTTTATGTTTATTATAAGATTCTAAATTCAGCGGATACATCACCATTTGAATCTGGAAATTGGCAATTAATGACCACTCTCCAAAATCCAAATACATATTCCAAATCTAGAACCGACTTGTATGAATATGAGTGTGCTCCTGGTATTTTTGCAAGCAATCAAGCTAACAATAGTATCAGTTACACCAATTCAACAACAGGTCAGACATACGATTCATTCATCCAATTTGCAATCAAGGTAGTTTTGGCAACAAGTGATAATACTCTTGTTCCATTCCTAACAGACATCCGCGCATTAGCGTTACCAGCAGGAACAGGATTATAAAATGGAACTAGTAAGAGTTACCGGTACAAATTTTGTCCGTGATATAAACAGTAGAGTTATAATGCCTACAGATAACACGGAAAAAAATGAGTACTATGCTAAACTTAGGTTGGTTAAGATGCAAAAAGATGAAATAAATAAAGTAAAGTCAGAAATAGATTGCATCAAGTCGGATATGGATGAGATAAAATCCCTGTTGCAACAATTACTAATAAAAGGTTAAGATGGCAAATACAGTCAATATTTTAGGTTACGCCAACACATTTGGTGATTGGATTGTTGCAACTAATGCCGATTCAAATGAAATCAATTCTATCGGTAAATATGATTGGACCAAAGATTCAGGCACACTAACATTAAATGGAACAGGAACCTCATTATCTGTTGGTAATAATGCAATCGTTCAAGGTCAACTACAGGTTACTGGTACAGGTTCTTCCGCAACGATAGACAACAACTTAACAGTTGGTAAACAAGTATATTTTACAAATACTTCACAGAGTTTGACTGCAAGTGGTTCAGTTACTGCAAATGGTACAGTATACGCTAGTAACACAGGAACTGGTTTAGCTGTTGCAAATAATACTACAATAGGTGGTTCATTAACAGTAGGTGGTCCATTATCTGTAAGTGGTTCAACACTAATTTCAAATACGTTAACTGTAACCAAAGCAACAGTTCTCCAAAATACATTGAGTGTTGGTGCAGATACAATAATTACAGGTAATTTAAATACCACACTCGACACTTATACAAATTCATTGCAAGTAAATAATGTCATTAAAGCTGCAACTTCATCAGTTAGTGGTTCCAGTTATACAAATTCATTGCAAGCTAACACTTCTGTTAATACAGCTGTTATATCTGTAACTGGTGGAACATACACAAATACATTACAGGCTAATACCAGTGTTAATACATCTGTTATATCTGTAACTGGTGGAGTTTATGCTAACACACTTCAAGCTAACCTAAGTGTCAATACATCAACCCTATCGGTTAATAATACCATTTACGCCAATGCACTTCAAGCTAATACCAGTGTAATAACAGGAACAATTCAAGCTAATACTTCCGTTAATACATCTGTACTGTCAGTAGTGACTGGAGTTTATGCTAACACACTTCAGGCTAATCTAAGTGTCAATACTTATGTGTTGTCCGTTAATAATGCAATTTACAGTAACACACTTCAAGCTAATACCAGTGTAATAACAGGAACAATTCAAGCTAATACTTCCGTTAATACATCCATCATAACAACCAATACACTTTACGCCAACACACTTCAGGCTAATCTAAGTGTCAATACTTATGTGTTGTCCGTTAATAATGCAATTTACAGTAACACACTTCAAGCTAATACCAGTGTAATAACAGGAACAATTCAAGCTAATACTTCTGTTAATACATCCATTCTAACAGTAACTGGTGGAGTTTATGCTAACACACTTCAAGCTAACCTAAGTGTCAATACCTCCACATTGTCCGTTAATAATGCAATTTACGGCAAAAGTTTACAAGCTAATGTGAGTATAGTAACAGGAACAATTCAAGCTAATACTTCTGTTAATACAACCACTTTATCCGTGACAGGAAATGTTTACGCCAATGAAATATCGTCTAATAATAGTATTACTGCCAGTACAATGACCATTTCAGGTGCATCATTATCAGCAACAAATGCTGTTGGTGCATTCCAATCATTGACTACAACTGGTGGTTTGACTGTTGGTGGTTCTTTCACTATTAATGGAACCACAATCTATACAACAAATAATTTTACAATAAACGCAAATACATTTACACCTATTACAAGTTATTTTAGTGTTAATAGAGGTACTGCAAATAATCAATATAATGGTATTCCAAATGCAAATGCTTCGATTCGTTGGAATGAATCAGGTAAATATTTTGATATTATTGATGTAAATAACAGTAATACATACACACAATATTCGCAAATTATGACTGCGAATATGATTTCAGATAATACAACATCTACAAGTACAACAACAGTACCAACAAACAAAGTTTTAACTCTATCTTATGGAAAAGCTAATTCAGCTGGTATATTTGCTAACAGTGCCTTTGATGTAGCTAATAGTGCATTGGCGAACACAGGTACATTGGTAACAGCTAATGGTAATACCATCTTTACTTTTGCTAACACAAGTAATTCAATTTCAAATACTACCGGTGCTGTAGTGATTACTGGTGGTTTAGGCGTTAGGGGTAATGTCTATACCGGTAACATTGTAATCACAGGTGGTACTTCTAATGGTATTACATTCCAAGACGGCACCAGACAAATTACAACAGCTATAGCCAATACAGGTACATTGGTAACAGCTAATGGTAATACCATCTTTACTTTCGCTAATACTAACAGTGCAATTTCAAACACCACTGGTGCTGTAGTGATTTCAGGTGGTCTTGGTGTTAAAGGTAATGTATATACCGGTAATGTTGTAATCACAGGTGCAAACAATGGTTTAACATTCCCCGATGGTACCATACAATTTACAGCAGGTTCACCAACAGCAGCAAATACTGCTAATTCTGCTTGGGATACAGCTAATTCAGCTGGTATATTTGCTAATGGTGCCTTTGAAGTAGCTAATAGTGCATTGGCTAATACTGGTACATTGGTGACAGCTAATGGTAATACCATCTATACTTTTGCTAATGCTAATAGTGCTATATCGAATACTACTGGTGCTGTAGTAATTACTGGTGGTCTTGGTGTCAGGGGTAATGTATATACCGGTAACATCGTAATCACAGGTGGATCAGCCAATGGTATTACATTCCAAGACGGCACCAGACAAATCACATCAGGTATAGCTAATATTGGTGCATCAGTAATAGCAAATGGTAACACCATCTTTACTTTTGCTAACACAAGTAATTCAATTTCAAACACCACTGGTGCTGTAGTGATTACTGGTGGTCTTGGCGTTAAAGGTAATGTTTATACAGGTAACATTGTAATCACTGGTGGTACTTCTAATGGTATTACTTTCCAAGACGGCACTAGACAAATCACATCAGGTATAGCTAATATTGGCGCATCAGTGATAGCTAATGGCAACACCATCTTTACTTTCGCTAACGGAAGCAGTTCAATTTCAAACACCACTGGTGCTGTAGTGATTGCAGGCGGTTTAGGTGTCAGAGGTAATGTATACACTGGTAATGTTGTAATTACAGGTGCAAACAATAGTATAACATTCCCTGATGGTACCATACAATATACAGCAGGTTCACCAACGGCTCAAAATATTGCTGTGGCAGCTTTTTCAACAGCCAATATTGCTTTCGAAAAAGCTAACTCATCTGGTACCTTTGCTAATGCAGCTTTTACAACAGCCAATAATGCATTACCAAAAGCTGGTGGTATAATGACTGGTGATTTGAGTATTACAGGCAATTTAATAGTTAACGGCAATACAACAACTTTAAATGTTCAAACAATACAGACAGTTGATTCACTGATTTCGTTGGCATCAAATAATTCATTATCAGATACGATTGATATTGGTTTCTACGGCAAATACAATTCTGGAGGAGTAAAGTATTCTGGTTTAGTTAAACAACCAGCTAACGGTTGGATATTGTTTGATGGAATTACTACAAATCCAACAGGCAATACAGTTGGTACTATATCACCTTCAGATTACGGAACACTTAAATCAAATATTGAAGCTGGCTCAATAACATCCACTGTAGCAATTGATGCTGCATCGGGTGGTACAGGTATTTCTTCACCCACAGCTAATAGTTTACTGGTTGCAAATGGAACAGGTGCAATGAGTTTAGTTGCGCCAGGATCATCAGGAAATGTTGTAATGTCTGATGGTACAAATTGGTACTCAGGTGCTGCAGCACCAACAGTTTCATTCAGTAATGATATAGCAACAGCAACACAGTTGTATCCACTATTCTCATCTGTTACAACGGGTGCTGCGTCCTCATTATACACCGCCAATGCAAGGTTACTATATAAACCATCTACTGGTGAATTTAGTTCAAATACTTTCATTGCAACTAACGGAATGATTCAGAATAGTAATACAGTATCAGCTAACGCCACAATTGCTGCAGGAAATAATGGACTATCAGCCGGACCGATAACAGTACCTTCCAATAGAATTGTTACCGTTTCTTCTGGTGCTGTTTGGACAATCGTTTAAAGGAAAAAAATGAGTTCAGTATCAATACAACCAAATTCTGGAGGAGCAGGAGTTTTTACAATAGCCACTCCTTCAACTTCAACAAATTACACTTTAAACCTACCTGCGGAAAATGGAACACTATTAACTTCTGGTTCAACTGTTAATTTAGGAAGTAAAATACAACCTATAGATGCAATCACTAATGGTGCAGGTTCAATGACAGTAACTCTTAATCCGACTGTATTGGATTTTCGTTCTGCCACGACATCAAGTGGTGCAGTCAATACAAGAAATATTAATAGTGCAATATCAATAACTGTACTTCAAGGTTCAACATTAGGAACAATTGGAGCAAATTTATCGAGCATTATGGTTCTCGCTATAGATAATGCAGGAACAGTTGAATTAGCTTTAACCAATGGATCAGGAAGTAATAGATTGGATGAAACTAATTTACTCACTACAATAGCTATAGGCGCATCTTCTTCTTCAAATACTGCCGTATATTCCACAACAGCTCGTACATCTGTGCCATATAGAGTTGTAGGTCTTATACAATCAACACAAACAACTGCTGGTTATTGGATTATTCCAGCACCATCAGGAACAACAACAGTTCAGGGTATTGGCGGCCAAGCGTTGGCTTCCATGAATTCATTAGGTTATAATCAGAGTTGGCAAACTTTTACGACTGGCACTAATGCGGCCCTACAACGAGTTTATGGAACAACATACTATAATACTACTGGCAGACCTATATTTGTAAGCCTTCGAGGATCAGGCACTGGTGATGCAGGCGGAGATTTTTATATCGACGGCGCAGTACGTTCAGGTTGGTACGCAAGCGCTTCAAATGCCAATGGATACGGTGGAGGTATAGTACCAAACGGCAGCAATTATAGATTTGTGCAAAACCTTGGTGGTGGTGTGCAATCTTGGAATGAATTGAGGTAAGGAAAAAATATGAAGTTATTTAAAGATTCAACAAATGAAATGTGGGCTTTTGAACTAGATGGTAGTCAAGACCATTTAATCAGACCTGATATGGTTTCCGTTACCGAAGAAGAAGCTGATGCAATCACACACCAAAAACAACTGGATCAATACAATGCATTATCTTATGCGGAAAAACGTGCTGCTGAATATCCATCCATAACAGACCAATTAGATTTGATATATCATGGTGGTATTGAATCATGGAAAGAAGTTATAGATACAATCAAAACAAAATATCCTAAGGGTTAAACATGGCATCAAAAATTGACGGAACAAATGGTCTAATACAAAATTACATTTATTTGGATGGAACAACAACTCCATCCATAGCAAACAACTTCTCATATACAGTTCCTTCTGGTGTTCAGAAAGTTATATTGAATCCTCCTAACACTTTTGCATTAGGAGCTGTTATTCTACCTGCAAGTGCAGTTGATGGAATGACTGTATCTATTAGTACAACACAACAGATTACTGCATTTACTGTTTCAGGTAGTGTAGGGCAATCAGTTTCTGGTGGTTTTACTGGAACACCATTTCAAGCTAAAACGGCCGTATCATATGTTTATAATTCAAACAAATTAACTTGGTATCCTTTCACAGCTATTTCACCTTATATTTTACCAGTTCCGTCAACTTCAGGTAATCTTTTAGTTAGTGATGGAACTATTTGGGGTTCGCAAGCTGCAGGTTCAGCACTAAACACATTAGCTTCTATAGGTATAAATCAGACTTGGACACAATTCACCACAGGATCACAAAGAGCCTTAGGAGCACAATACACAAATACAACAGGTAGACCGATTGTTGTTTTCATTTCGGGCCATTCTTCTAATCAAGCTATGATGAATATTCGACCAATCATTAACGGTGTAACATTAGGTCAACTGTTTATTGCTGGTACTGGTGGTGGTGATTATTATGGTGGAAACACGTTTCTAATTCCAGTTGGTGCCACTTACCAATTCGATTTATTCCAAGGTGGTTCTGGTATAACTAATTGGTGGGAATTAAGATAAAAGGTAAAAATTATGAAATTATTTAAAGATTCAAACAATACAGTATGTGCATTTGAACTGGATGGTAGTCAAGACCACTTAATCAAATCTGACATGGTTTCCATCACCAAAGAACAGGCGGATGAAATCATATCTCAAAAACAATTATCCAATTTTAATACCTTATCTTATGTAGAAAAACGTGTTGGAGAATATCCTCCTATGACCGATTACCTCGATGGACTTGTAAAGGGTGATGCAGAACAAATGCAGGCATATATTGATGCTTGTTTGGCGGTGAAAGCTAAATACCCAAAACAATAAAAATATGATTTGGTGAACAATAAGAATCATAAATATGATTAACGCATCAAATAAAAGGTACAACAAATGGCCGCAGGATACTCAGACCAATATTTGGAACAAGGGGCTTCATTCAACACACAGTTAACATTAAAGGATGATTATGGTGCTAATTATGACCTACAGGGTTTTATCATAAATTCAAGAGCAAAAAAATCTTATACGACAGCTAATGTTGCTTTCACTTTTGATGCACAAGTTACCGATCCTTATAATGGAATAATAACACTATCTTTAGATGCAGCCACAACTGCAAATGTACCTTATGGTAAATATGTATATGATGTGACTATTCAGGCGCCAGACACTAATTTAATAACTAGGGTTCTTGAAGGGCAAATATATGTTGCACCTGGTGTGACTGGAGTAATTAATTCCTATGGTACCGATGCATAATGCCAAATATTATAGTACAACCAGTAAATCAAATTAGTGTAAGGGTTGGTCCTGGTTCTCCTGCTGCTGTACAATCGATTGCGACTTTTACAGGTCCCGACCAAACCGCAAATACAATTAGATTGGAACAAGAACTTGCTTCAAATGTTGCAATTCTACAAACTGAAATAGAAAGTAATGCAAATACTGCATTAGTCTATACAACGGAAGTTTATGATAAAACTAATGCAGCTTACGCTTTAGCTAATACAATTTCCAATTCTGGGGTTGACGTTGAAGCGAGAGCAGTAGCTAATGCAGCTTTTGCTGCACAAAATACCACTGGAATATTTGCTAATGCAGCTTTCGATTTAGCTAATACATTGGTAACATCTTCTGTAGATAATTATGCTAGAGAAAGAGCTAATGCAGCGTATCTTCAAGCAAATTCCGCAACATCAAATGTTAATTCAGTCTATGCATATGCTAACACCATTTTTGCAAATTCAAATTCAGTTTACACCTACTCATCAACTGTTGTATTTCCACAAGCCAATTTAGCCTACTCTCAAGCTAATGCAGCTTTCAATAAAGCAAACAGTGCAAATATTTTAGCTCAAGCAGCTTTCATCAGTTCAAACACAAAATTAAATAGAGCCGGCGATACAATGCAGGGTGATTTGTTGATGACTGGAAATATTATTCCGACAACAGCAAATACTTATTTTCTTGGTTCAAAAGCGAAGCCTTTCAAATCTTTATTCGTTGGTCCAGGCTCTATTGATGTTGACGGTATCGTTTTAAGTAATACTAGTGGTGCATTGATTATTACTGCGAATACAGGAGACTCGATTGACATTGTTGGTAGTGCAAATGGTTCTTATAATCAAGCTAATGCATCTTTTGACGCACAAAACACCACAGCAATTTTTGCTAATGCAGCTTTTGTTACAGCAAACTCAGGATTTGATAAAGCTAACTCAGCTGGTGTATTTGCCAATGCAGCTTTTGTTACAGCAAATTCTGGATTCGATAAAGCCAATTCAGCTGGAACCTTTGCAAATGGTGCTTTCGTTACAGCGAATTCAGGTTATGATACAGCCAATTCAGCTGGCACATTTGCTAATGGTGCTTTTATTAAAGCAAATTCAGGTTTCAACACAGCCAATTCATCCGGTAATTTTGCTAACGGAGCTTTCGTTAAAGCCAATGCGGCTTTTGATTTAGCTAATACATTGGTAACATCTTCTGTAGATAGTTATGCTAGAGAAACGGCCAATGGAGCTTTTCTTAAAGCCAATTCAGCTGGACTATTTGCTAACGGTGCTTTTGTTACAGCAAATTCAGGATTCGATAAAGCTAATTCGGCCGCATTGTTCGCAAATGGTGCTTTCGAATTAGCAAATACACTATCTTCATCTTTAGTGGACACTTACGCTAGAGAAACGGCCAATGCAGCTTATCTTAAAGCCAATTCCGATGGCATCTTTGCTAATGCATCTTTTGTAAAAGCAAATTCTGGATTCGACAAGGCCAATTCTTCTGGTACATTTGCCAATGGTGCTTTTGTTAAAGCCAATTCAAGTTTTGGTGCAGCCAATTCAGCAGGTATTTTTGCTAACAGTGCTTTTGAAACTGCCAATTCAATCAACATTTATTCCACTGGTGCTTTCGATGTGGCTAATGGTGCTTTTGAAACGGCTAATGCAGGTTTTGAATCTGCTAACTCAGCTGGTGTATTTGCTAATAGTGCTTTCGATACGGCCAATTCTTCTTATCTTAAAGCTAACTCATCCGGTAATTTTGCTAATGGAGCTTTTGTTAAAGCCAATTCCGGAGCATTATTTGCGAATGCTTCTTATCTTAAAGCCAATTCGGATGGTTTATTTGCTAATGCTGCTTTTATCAAAGCAAACTCAGGATTTGATGCGGCTAACTCAGCTGCACTATTCGCCAATGGTGCTTTTGATTTAGCCAATACATTTAGTGAATTTGTTGTTAGTGCTTTCGATACCGCTAACACAGCTGCACTATTTGCCAATGGTGCTTTTGAAACAGCAAATTCTGGATTTAATACAGCAAATTCATCTGGTACATTTGCTAATGGCGCCTTCATCAAAGCAAACTCAGGTTTCGATAAAGCTAACTCAGCTGGTACCTTCTCAAATGGAGCCTTCGTTAAAGCAAATTCTGGATTCGATAAAGCTAACTCAGCAGCTTTATTTGCTAATGGAGCTTTTATAACAGCAAATTCTGGATTTGATACAGCTAACTCAGCTGGTATTTTTGCTAATGGGGCTTTTGATACAGCTAATTCAGCTGGTATATTTGCTAATGGAACCTTCGTTAAAGCAAATTCTGGATTCGATAAAGCTAACTCAGCAGCTTTATTTGCTAATGGAGCTTTTATAACAGCAAATTCATCTGGCATATTTGCTAATGGTGCTTTTAGTAGAGCGAATAATTCACTCAATGTTCAAACTGGAGGAACAATCACCGGTGATGTAACTGTTACTGGAAATTTGTTTATCAATGGAACAACCACATCAATTAATACAACAGTTGTTCAAACAACCGACTCATTAATTAAATTAGCAAATAATAACATATACAGTGATACACTTGATATTGGATTTTATGGAACTGCATTAACATCAGGTTCTACAGCACCAACATATCATGGTCTTGCTAGACAAGCCGGATCAAATAATTTCTTGTTATTTAAAGGGTTAACTCAAGACCCATCAACAAATGTAATAACACCTGGAACCGCAACATCATCCAATGTAGGAACTTTGATTGCAAATATTGCTGGTTATTCTATAACCAGTAACGGTGTTGATTTATTTGCATACACCACTACTGCATTCACACAAGCGAATACGGCTAATTCTTCAGCTACATCAGCTGGACTATTTGCAAATGGCGCTTTTGTAAAAGCTAACAATGCATTGCCATTAACTGGTGGAACAATATCAGGTGATGTGGTAATACAACAAAATTTTACGGTGCAAGGTAATGTTACCTTCACCGGTAATGCAACATCTTATCAAATTACAGGTAACACAGGTCAATTCTTTGGTTATGCTGCAAATGGTTTCAATGCGTTATATGCTGGTGTTCCAACAGGATATTTGGTACAACCACAAACTGTACAACAACTAACTTCCAATTATGATGGTTATACCAGTATTAATATGCAAAATATTAATACAGCACCAAATGCTTCATTTGATATGTTCATAACCGCAGATAACGGAACTTCTCTTGAAGGTTATTTGGATATAGGTTTAGGAAGCAGTACATATAACTATGGTGATCCATTTACCTTAATCAAACCAAATGATGGTTATTTCTTCGTTCATGGTAATACAGTTACTAATGGTGGTAACACTATCATTGGTAGTATCCATAACGATATTGTATTTGCTACAGGTGGTGCAGGTTCATTGAATGTGGAAGATGAAGTTCTTCGTATCAATACGCAGAGAAACATTGTATTTAAAGGTAACTTAATATCAACATCATCCGCAAATGTTGCATTGGGTAATGTAAGTAATGTTCACATCTACGGTGGTAACACTGGTCAACTATTGACAACAGATGGAACAGGTAATATTAGTTTTATTGACCTACCAACACCAAACACCGTTACTTATTTAGCAAACACATTAATACAAACAAACGGCGTATATGTTTCTGGTAATTTGTGGAGTACACAAGTATTTGGTGACTATACAGCTACAAATGGTGTTTATGTTCTAACAGACGGTACAGGTTCAGCACCTGCTTGGTATATCGATTTTGACTTTATTAATGTTGTGAAATTCAATAGAGTTGTAATGAATATCAATTACACTCAAGCTTCAGGACATACAATATATGTTCAACTGTATAATTTTGTAACAAGTGCTTGGGACAATATTGGAACATATACTGGTCTTGGTTCATATTATGCATTCGCTTTAGAAGTAATTGATGAAACGGCCTATGTTAGTGGATTATCCAAAGTACAATTAAGATTATATCACAGTAACGCAGGAAATGCTGCACATCAAACAAGTATTGATTACATTGCACTTGAACAATCTTACCAAGGACCACAAGGACCAAGAGGACCGACTGGTGCTACCGGTGCAACAGGCGCTACAGGTAACGGCGTGTCTTCAGGAGGAACAGTAGGACAAGTCCTAATCAAAAACAGTTCTACTAACTATGACACTGTATGGTCAAACAATCTAATTGACTCCTACACCACAGCGAATTCAGCTTTCTTACAAGCCAATAGTGCTTTTGATGCACAGAATAACACAGCAATTTTTGCAAATTCAGCTTTCATTCAAGCAAACACAGCAAACTCAACAGCGGTATCAGCTGGTGTTTTTGCCAATGGTGCTTTTAACCAAGCAAACACAGCAAACTCAACAGCGGTATCAGCTGGTGTTTTTGCAAATTCAGCTTTCATTCAAGCAAACACAGCAAACTCAACAGCGGTATCAGCTGGTGTTTTTGCTAATGGAGCTTTTAATCAAGCAAACACAGCAATTTCAGATGCGTTGGCCTATTCTATAGCTTTAGGTTAAGACATAAATACAAGATACTAGGAATTAAAAATGGCAAACAATTTTAAAAATTTTGGTCAAGCTGCGGTAGGAACAAGTCCTACCACAATATACACAGCTGGCGGAGGTGTTCAAGCCACAGTTATTGGTATGACTGTATCTAATATTTTAGAAACATCAATAACTGCAAATGTTATTGTGAATATAGGTAGTTCAAATTACTATATGGTAAAAAAAGCATCAATAGATCCAGGAAATTCTTTAGTTCCAATTGGTGGAGACCAGAAATTGGTGTTAGAAGCAGGTGACTATATTGTAGTATCAACAAGTAATGCTTCATCTGCGGATGTTATATTGAGCTTATTGGAAATAAGTTAAGATGACATTTACTTATATTGGCAATCAACAAAATAAAGAAGCAAACACAGCTGGATTATTTGCTAACGGTGCCTTCATTACAGCAAATTCAGGATTTGATAAAGCCAATTCAGCTGGTATATTTGCAAATGGTGCTTTTGTTAAGGCAAATTCCGATGGCATATTTGCTAATGCTGCTTTTGATACAGCCAATTCTGGATCATTGTTTGCCAATGCAGCTTTCGATTTAGCTAATACATTGGTAACATCTTCTGTAGATAATTATGCTAGAGAAACGGCCAATGGTGCCTTCATTACAGCAAACTCCAGTTTCGATAAAGCCAATTCAGCTGGTATATTTGCAAATGGTGCTTTTGTTAAGGCAAATTCTGATGGTATATTTGCTAATGCTGCTTTTGTAAAAGCTAATTCCAGTTTCGATAAAGCCAACTCTGCTGGCACTTTTGCCAATGCTGCTTTTGATAAAGCTAACTCAGATGGTGTATTTGCCAATAGTGCTTTTGATTTGGCCAATACATCTTTACAAAACACAGCTTCAATAGTAACCAACGCTGACTTAACAGTTTCTGGTGTATTTTATGTTGACTCGATTAACACAACAGGATCCTACGGAAGTATTACTGGCGCCAGCTTAATATATGCAAATAGTTTTATTGCAAATACATCAGCAGGCATAACATTTTCAGACTCAACAGTACAAACTACAGCAGCTGTAACTAGTGTCTTTTCTAATGCTGCTTTTGATACAGCTAACTCAGCAGCTTTATTTGCCAATGCAGCATTCTTGCAAGCAAATACTGGAGGAAGTGCTAGTCTTTGGGCCAATGCTGCTTTTGATACAGCTAACTCAGCAGCTTTATTTGCTAATGGAGCTTTTGTTGCAGCTAACTCAGCAGCTTTATTTGCTAATGGTGCCTTCACTAAAGCAAACTCTGGATTTGATAAAGCTAACTCAGCAGCTTTATTTGCTAATGGAGCTTTTTTAACAGCAAATTCTGGATTTGATACAGCTAACTCAGCAGCTTTATTTGCTAATGCGGCTTTCCTTCAGGCAAATACTGGAGGAAGTGCTAGTCTTTGGGCCAATGCTGCTTTTGATACAGCTAACTCAGCAGCTTTATTTGCTAACAGTGCTTTCGATAAAGCTAACTCAGCTGGTATCTTTGCTAATGGTGCTTTTGATAAAGCCAATTCAGCTGGTACTTTCGCCAATGGTTCTTTTCTTACAGCAAACTCTGGATTCGATAAAGCCAATTCAGCTGGTATATTTGCTAATGGGGCTTTTGTTAAGGCAAATTCGGGATTCGATAAAGCCAATTCAGCTGGTACTTTCGCCAATGGTTCTTTTCTTACAGCAAACTCTGGATTCGATACAGCAAATTCTGGAGCATTATTTGCCAATGCAGCATTCTTGCAAGCAAATACTGGAGGTAGTTCTGGTGTTTGGGCTAATGCAGCTTTCGATAAAGCTAACTCAGCTGGTATCTTTGCTAATGGTGCTTTTGCTTTAGCTAATACATTAGTATCTTCTTCAATAGACACTTACGCCAGAGAAACAGCCAACGGCGCGTTTGATAAAGCTAATTCAGCTGGTGTATTTGCTAACAGTGCTTTTGACAAGGCCAATTCAGCTGGTGTATTTGCTAATGGGGCTTTTGTTACAGCAAATTCAGGATTCGATAAAGCCAATTCAGCTGGTATATTTGCTAATGGGGCTTTTGTTAAGGCAAATTCAGGATTCGATAAAGCTAATTCAGCTGGTGTATTTGCTAACAGTGCTTTTGACAAGGCCAATACATCTTTACAAAACACAGCTTCAATAGTAACCAACGCTGACTTAACAGTTTCTGGTGTATTTTATGTTGACTCGATTAACACATTAGGTACTTCTGGAAGTATCACTGGTGCTAGTGCAATATACGCAAATGGATTTTTTGCAAATACATCAGCAGGCATAACATTTTCAGACTCAACAGTACAAACTACAGCAGCTGTAACTAGTGTCTTTTCTAATGCTGCTTTTGATACAGCTAACTCAGCAGCTTTATTTGCCAATGCTTCCTATCTTAAAGCCAATTCGAATGGTTTATTTGCTAATTCTGCTTTTGATAAAGCCAATTCAGCTGGTATCTTTGCTAATGGTGCTTTTGTTAAAGCCAATTCTGGATTTGATAAAGCCAATTCAGCTGGTATCTTTGCTAATGGAGCTTTTGATACAGCCAATTCATCAGGCATATTTGCTAACGGTGCTTTTGTTACAGCAAATTCAGGATTCGATAAAGCCAATTCCGGAGCATTATTTGCGAATGCTTCTTATCTTAAAGCCAATTCGGATGGTTTATTTGCTAATTCTGCTTTTGATACAGCCAATTCCGGAGCATTATTTGCCAATGCTTCCTATCTTAAAGCCAATTCAGATGGTTTATTTGCTAATGCTGCTTTTGATAAAGCCAATTCAGCTGGCACATTCGCTAACGGTGCTTTTATTAAAGCTAATTCTTCTTTTGATGCAGCCAATTCTGGAGCACTATTTGCTAATGCAGCATTCTTACAAGCTAATACTTCAACACCAACCAGAGTGGTATCAATAACCGATGGAACTTCAATTACTATGGATGGCGATACTACAGATATTGCTTATCAGATAAATACACAAACTGCTGGAACATTAACAATTAATACTGTTTCGGGTACATTGACTGATGGCCAAAAAATTATTCTTAAACTTAAATCAACAAATATACAAACATTTTCTTGGAATCCAGTTTTTCTCGGTTCAACTGATTTAACTTTACCAACAGTTTCTTCAGGTTCAACTAAGACTGATTATATGGGTTTCATATATAATTCAGATACCACAAAATGGCACATAATAGCTAAGAATTTTGGTTTCTAATCACTTGTTAAGGAAAATAAAATGGAAGATATTATAAATCAAATTGACGGACAAGTCCAAATAATTTTTGAAAAGACAGACGGAGATAAAACATATAGAGATGCTCTGTGGTTTAAACAAGAAGAATATGATGCATTAACACCTGAACAAATTTCAACAATGCAACAAGAAAGATTTGATAATTGGTTGGTTATTGTTAATTCATTGCCAACAGAAGAAATTATTTCAGAAACAACACCAACTGAGTAATAATTAATGGCAGATAGATATTGGGTAGGCGGCGCAGGTACTTGGAATACCACATTAACCACCAACTGGTCTGCGACTTCGGGTGGAGGTGGTGGTGCATCTGTACCTACAGCCGCAGATTCCGTTTTCTTTAATCAAGCAGGTACATACACCGTCACAATGACAGGTGCTTTACTGTGTTTAGATATTACAGTTAGTGCAGGTGTCGTAACTTTCGCAACAGGCACAACACCCACCTTGGCCGTTACCGGTTCTATGTCATTGGTTGCAGGAACTGTTTGGACAAGTACCGGTGCAATAACATTCAACGCCACAACCACCGGCAAAACAATTACGACCAATGGTACAACGATAAATGGTGCAATCACATTCAACGGTGTAGGTGGTGGTTGGAGTTTAGGTAGCGCATTAGTAACTGGTGCAACACTCACCACTACATTGACCAACGGTGCATTGACACTTAATGGATTTGATTGGTCCACTGGTATATTCAGTTCAAATGTGGCCAGCGCAAGGTCTGTTGCATTTGGCGCAAATTTTATTAATTTGATTACCACAACTGTGGGATCCGTTGTCGTGAGTATGGCGAATAGTACCTTGTTTTCTTCTTCAGGTACGGGTGGTTTTAAAGCTGATGCTTCAATTACTAGAACATATACTATTGGCACAACTGGAGGTTCAGCAACAACTACAGCCAATTTATTTATTCCAAGTGGTGCTGCGGTATCAACACTCACCACAGCCAGTTGGTTTAAGAGTTTAGTTTTTACAGGCAGTAGTACCACACCACCAGCAGCGACATTAAATATAGCTGGAAATTTAACACTTGCGACTGGTGGAACATATACTGGATTAACTATTAACATGGTTGGTACAGGTACTATAGTTTCCGTTGCTAAGACTATAGCAGCTTTAAACATTAATAGTACATCAGGTACAACTACACTTGGTGATGCATTAACTTTAGTTACTAATGCAACCACAACAATAACAAGTGGTACATTAGCACTCAATGATTTCAATTTAAATACTGGTATATTTACTTCCACAGGTACAGCTACACGTTCTATTTTGTTTGGTGTAGGTAATATATTACTAACACATACAACAGCTTTAACAACTGTATTGAATTTTGCTAATGCAACTGGATTTACTTTTACAGGTGCGGGTGGATTTTCAGCTGATGCTTCAATTACCAGAACATTTACTTTTGGTACAACCGGCGGTACAACAACCAATGCACCAAACCTTTCTTTAACAGGTACGGGTACTGCAATCGCTACCATAACAACCGCTAGTTGGTTCAATACATTGAGTTTTGGTACAACAGTTTTTGCTATGGCTGCGACCACATTAAACTTGAATGGTTTAACATTATCGAGTGGTGGAACTTTTACTTCTTTAGGTATGAATGCTGTTGGTACTGGAACCATTACACCTAACGGTAAAACTATAGCAGCATTTACTGTAAATAATGGTGCTGGTACAGTTACATTGGCGGCCGCCTTTGGATGCACAACATATACTCAAACAGCTGGTACTATCAATTTTGCCACATTTAACTTAACTAGTTCAGGTGCAGCAACATATACAGCTGGAACATTAAGTAATATTGGAACTATATCTTGTACAACATGGACCCATGCAGCTTTAGCTACATTTGTTTTATCATCTGGTACAATATCTGCTTCTACCAGTTTTACAGTAACCTCTGGTTCATTTACATATAGTGGTGGAACAATTACAACACCATCTTTTGTACATACTGCCGGTACAGTAACAACAACAGCAACATGGACATTAGCAGCAACTTGCACCTATACATTTACAGCAGGTACAATAACATTAGGTGGTAATTTATCAACTGGTGCTTTTAGTTCTACAAATGCCAATATTCGTTCTATTGCATGGAGCACTTATACCATTACATTGAATCATAGTACAGCTGCAACAACTGTATTGAACATGGCTATTGTTACTAGTTACACTTTTACTGGAACACAATCATTCATTAGTGATGCGGCGGTCACTAGAACATATGTATTTGGTACAACGGGTGGTACAACAACAAACTCACCGAATTTATCATTAACTGGTAGCGGCACAGCAATAGCAACTTTCACAACTGCAAGTTGGTTCAATACATTAAGTTTTGGTACTACTGCATTTGCTGTGCCAGCAACGGTGTTAAACTTGAATAGTTTGACATTATCAGCTACTGGAACCTACACTTCTTTAGGTATGAATGCTGTTGGTACTGGAACCATCACACCTAACGGTAAAACTATTGCAGCACTCACAGTTAATACCGCAGGTACAGTTACATTGGCTGCGGCTTTAGGTTGTACAACATATACTCAAACAGCTGGTACTATTAATTTTGCCACATTTAACTTAACAGGTTCAGGTGCAGCAACATATACAGCTGGCACTTTAAGTAATATTGGAACTATAAGTTGTACTACTTGGACTCATGCAGCTTCAGCTACATTTACACTATCATCTGGTACAATATCAGCTTCCACCAGTTTTACAGTAACCTCTGGTTCATTTACATACAGTGGTGGTACAATTACAACACCGTCATTTGTACATACCGCAGGTTCGGTAACAACAACGGTATCATGGACATTACCTGCAACTTGTGTTTATACATTCACAGCAGGCACAATAACATTAGGTGCGAATTTAACAACTGCTTCATTTATTTCAAATAATACTAATGTCCGAAGTATTGCATGGAACATATACTCGATGACATTGAATCATAGTACAGCTGCACAATTTATATTAAATGTACCCGATCTTACCAATTATACCTTTACTGGTACTCAAACATTTATTTCTGATGCATCTGTTACCCGCACATTTGTATGGGGCACCACGGGTGGCACAACAACAAACTCACCGAATTTATCATTTACAGGAACCGGTTCTGCCGTGCTCACATTTGGTTCAGGTAGCTGGTTCGATACATTAAGTTTTGGTACCACTACAAGCACCATAGCATCTACAACAGTAAACTTAAATGCTTTAACACTATCATCTGGTGGAACTTTTACTGCTTTAGGTGTCAATGCTGTTGGTACTGGAACCATCACACCTAACGGTAAAACTATTGCAGCACTCACAGTTAATACCGCAGGTACAGTTACATTGGCTGCGGCGTTTGGATGTACATCGTATGTACAGACAGCCGGTACTATCAATTTTGCCACATTTAACTTAACTAGTTCAGGTGCAGCAACATATACAGCTGGCACTTTAAGTAATATTGGAACTATATCATGTACTACTTGGACACATTCTGCGGGTTCTACATTTACATTATCATCTGGTACAATATCAGCTTCCACCAGTTTTACAGTAACCTCTGGTTCATTTACATACAGTGGTGGTACAATTACAACACCGTCATTTGTACATACCGCAGGTTCGGTAACAATAACAGCAACATGTACATTGCCGGTAACTTCCACTTATACTTTTACAATAGGCACATTGAATATAAGTAGTGGTGTTACACTATCAACAGGTATATTCAGTTCATCTAATAGTAATGTCCGAACAATTGCATTTGGTAGTGCAAGTGCAGGCAATATTAATCTCACACATACCACCGCGGCCACAACAGTATTGAGTATGGCTGATTTGAATTCTTTTACGCCTACAGGTCCGGGTGGTTTTACTGTGGCCGCAATGTCAGCTACAAAAACATTGACTTGCGGTAGCGCAGCTGGCGCCGTATTCCAAGCACCCAATCTTACATTTACTACAGGGGCTAGTATTGCAACAATAACTTCAGGAGGTTGGTTTGGTACAATTGATTTTGGCACCACATCATTTGCAGTACCTGCAACAACATTAAATGTAAAAGGTTTTACATTGTCAGCTACTGGAACTTATACTGGATTAAGTATCAATGCAATTGGAACCGGAACTATTACACCTAACGGTAAAACTATTGCAGCACTTACAGTTAATACCGCAGGTACTGTTACTTTAGCTGCTGCATTAGGTGTGACAACTTGGACACAAACATTAGGTACTATTGATTTTGCCACATTTAACTTAACTTGTTCAAGTACAGCAACATATACCGCCGGCACTTTAAGTAATATTGGAACTATATCATGTACAACTTTTACCATCAATGGTCCAACATTTAACTTTACAAGTGGTACGATTAATGCATCAGTTAGTTTTGTTCTAACATCAGGATCATTTACATATGGAGGAACCGCCACATTAGGTGCAACACCGTTATTTACTCATAGTGCTGGTACTGTTACATTGAATCAATCATACGCACTAACAACCACAGGTACTTACACACTATCGGCGGGTACACTGACACTAGCCAATGGGGTAACATTAACTACAGGCATATTCAGTTCATCTAATAGTTCTACCAGAACAATTGCATTTGGTAGTGCAAGTGCAGGTAACATCAATCTCACACATACCACCGCGGCCACAACAGTATTGAGTATGGCTGATACGAATTCACTTACGACTACAGGTCCAGGTGGATTCACTGTAAATGACATGTCAGTTGCTAGGACATTTACTTTTGGATCGGCCGCAGGGTTTGCAGCCAGTGCGCGAAATCTTACATTTACTACAGGGGCCGGTGTTGCAACAATAACATCCGGTAGTTGGTTTGGTACAATTGATTTTGGCACCACATCATTTACATTACCTGCAACAACATTAAATATAAAAGGTTTAACATTATCATCCGGTGGTACATATACTGCATTAATTTTAATCTTATTTGCTTCAGGAACATTAACATATAACGGAAAAACAACATCAACAATTACAGCAGGTGCATTTGCAATTACAATTATAGACTGTAATTGTACAACATTTACAGTTAATGGATCTACAATTAGTGTTATTGGTCCTGGTACATTTAGTGCTAGCACTAGTCTTATATTGAATTCAGGTTCAATTAATTTTGGTAGTTCAGTAACTCTTGGTTCAATACCAATATTTACACACACCTCAGGTTCGGTAACATTCAACAACACAGGATCTTTAGGAGCAACCAGTACATATACTTTCACCACAGGTACAATAACATTAGCGGACGGAGTAACATTAAGTGTAGGTGCATTCAGTTCAAGTAATAGTAATGTCCGTTCAATTGCATTTGGTAGTACAAGTGCAGGTAACATCAATCTTATACATTCAACCGCTGGAACAACTGCATTAGATATAAGTAATTCCAATAATTTCACTTGGACTGGCCTAGGTGGATTCACTAGCAATATGTCTGTTGCTCGTTCATATAATGGTGCAAATACCATAAGCACCACTACTACCGGTAGTATTTCAGCTATTTCTGCAGGTCAATATGTAACAGCTCCAGCTAATGCTGGATTTGTATTTGGCACAGGTGATTTTACAATTGAAGCTTATATTCGTCTTGTGGCGCCTGGTGATGGTGCCGTTGTTGATTTAAGAACTGGCTCCACTTCACCTGGACCTTATTTTGGTGTTGGCGGAAATAGACTTAATATTTTAATTAATGGTACATTTACTACAGCTTCAACAAAGTTATTTAGAACTAATTGGTATCATGTGGCGCTTTGTAGAACTGGAACTACAACAAGAATATTTCTGAATGGTATAAAAGACCTTGAATTTACGGATACAACTAATTATAATGTATCAGGTGCTATACCAGCAATAGGACACAATTCATCGGGTGGTGCAGGTGATGGAACCCTATTTGCATATTTTTCTAATGTGCGTATAGTTAAAGGCGTTGGTGCATATGTTGGAAATTTCACAGTTCCCACCAGCCCACTAACAACTTCTCAAAGTGCAAGTACCAATGTTAATTCTATACTTGCATCACAGACAACCTTGTTATTAAATACAGTTCCAGGCGCTAGCACTTATTTAGTAGATAATAGTTTAAATAATTTTACAATAACAAATGTCGGAACATCATCATCAACTTCATCACCGTTTGAAGCTTCATTACCAATTGGTGGAAAATTAGTAGATTTGTCTATTAACGGCGGTTCGAGTTCACCTACGTTTGGTCTTAATAGTTATTTTAATAATTTAGATTTTACAGGAAGTAGTTCATTGATACCAGCTAATACTGTATCTGTGCAAGGCAATTTAACTTTATCAGCTACAGGAACTTATACAGATTTTTCTGCAAATGTTTTTGGTACCGACAAAGTTATCGAAACAAATAATAAACCACTATCCACATTATATATTAATACCACCTCAACCGCTTCATTGGATGCTACAACAGCAAATACAATAACATTTTCAAGTGGTTCATTAACTCTTTCCGGACCTTTAACAAGCAAGAATGTATATACTACAGGTACAATTACAAGAACAATTACAGGTTCAGATATAGTTGTTAATGGAAATACTATTAATTCACTTGCTGCATCTTGGGAAGCTAATGGAGTTGGAGGTAGTATATTTAATTCCAATCCAACAACAGCAAATCTTGTTAGTATTCCTAGTGCTCCATTCGCAGACCTTAATGATTTTACACTTGAGGTGTGGGCTTATGGTACAAGTAACACAACCGCGCAACATCATTTTTCTTGGGGAGATACGGGTACTTCTTCGTCAGGTTCTCTCAGAAGTGTTATTAATATGCAAAACGGCCATTGGCAACTTTGGTATGGTTCTAGTATTAGATTAGAAACCGGTTCTGTTGAAACTCCTTATGTTCCATTAATTAATAGATGGAACCATTACGCAGTTACAAGAACTTCAACACCAACAAATAGAGTAACACTTTGGTTTAATGGAAAAAATGTTGGTTCTTACTTAGCTGGTTCAGATACATTTAATAATGCAAGCAATATGTTAATGTTGGGTTCTGATAGAAGTTCACCAAGTTGTTGGGTTGGTTATTTGACTAATTTTAGATATACTTCAAATAATGCTGTATATTATGGAAATTTTACGCCACCAAATACAGTATTAACTGTAACACAAAGCCCTAGTACAAATATAAGAGGAATTTATGGAGCACAAACAGTTGTATTAATGACAATGAGTTCTCCGTTGACTTACTTAGCGGATAGTAGTGCATTGCCTAAGCGTACAGAAAATGTTGGCGGCGTAACTTTTGTGCCATTCGCGCCTCCATTAATACAGATAAATCCTAATCTTACCGTTTCTTCTACAATAAGCTTGACGAGCAATAATTCAAAAATATTTTCAGGAGGTGGAGGATCTTACGGAACATTAAATCAAGGTGGTGGTGGAACACTAACCATAAGAGGTAATAATACTTTTTATGATATTACCACATCTGCAAATAAAGGAATGAATGTAACATTTCAATCGGGTACAACTCAAACAGTTAGTAATTTTAATATATCAGGTGTAGGTCTCAACAATGGTGGGCCAGCAGGTGCATATCCATTAGGCTCCGTAACTTTTAATGGTACATCACAGTATTTGACATTGCCTGCGGCTCCGGCAACGCTCACATTTGGTACAGGCGAATTTACATTTGAATGTTGGTGTAGATTAAATTCATTAACTGATGGAACAATATATGATGCAAGAACTGCTGCTACTTCTGTAGCACCATATTTTTATATGTCAAGTGGACAACCATCTTTTATGGTTAATAATGTTGCAGTTTTAGGTGGCGGAGGTGCAAATCCAACAAGAACATTGACAACTGACACTTGGTATCATTTAGCAATTTCAAAAAGTGGATCATCCACAAGAATGTTTGTGGATGGTGTTCAAGTTGGAACAACATATACAGATACAAACACTTATCTTTGTGGTACTCCAGCTATAGCACACAACTCATCTGGTGCAGGCGGTACAGGTTTTCTTAGTGCGACTTTTTCCAATATTCGCATAACTAAAGGAGTTGGTGTATATACAGGTAATTTCACTGTTCCGATGAATCCATTGGACACCACACAATCATCTGGAACAAATATAGTTGCAGTAACTGGTACACAAACTTCATTGTTATTGAATACACCAAATAGTGCATCTTTCCTTACAGACACTAGTTCCGGTGCTTTGACTGTAACCAATGTTGGTGTTGTTGTTACTTCATCTTTCCAACCTTTCAAGGTTTACATCAATTCAACAATACCAGGAATTGCTGCAACATTATCCAAATCCAGTGGTATAGTTAATGTCGATGATTTGTACATTCAAGATTCTATTGCAACCGGAGGTGCTTCATGGTATGCTGGTGCATACTCCGTTAATGTCTCAAACAATTCAGGATGGGTTTTTTCCGGTGCTCCTTCAGGTGTCACTTATAGTGGCAACTTCTTTGCTTTCTTTTAATGATACATTTTATGTTAGATAAATAGAAGATAATAGGAGTTTCTCATGCCAACAATTAACAATAGACAAGAATTCAAAGATTACTGCCTTCGTAGATTAGGTGCGCCTGTTATTGACATCAATATGGATGATGACCAAGTTGAAGATAGGCTTGACGATGCAATTCAATATTGGCAAGATTACCATTTTGATGGTACTCAAAAATTCTATTGGATTCATTCTGTAACTCAAGAAGATATTGATAACAAGTATTTGTCAGCCGCAGGAGTTTTGGATGAAAGCAACAATGCGATACAGATTGTTGGCATTTCTCGTATATTTCCAGTGAATGATTCTCAGGCCAATGTTAACATGTTTGACTTGAGATACCAACTTCGCCTAAATGAACTGTATGACTTCACCTCAGCGTCCTACGTCAATTATGTTCTAACTCAACAACATCTTCGTTCCTTAGAGATAATGTTCACAGGTGAAGTTCCTATTCGTTGGAATAGAGTAACACAAAGACTACATATCGATTGGGCTTGGGGTGACCAAGAAGCTCCTGTTGGTACAATAGTTGTGGCTGAAGCTTATGGTGGTATTAACCCAGAATCATATCCCAATATTTGGCAAGACCGTTTCCTAAAACTTTATGCTACCGCCCTAATTAAGAAAAATTGGGGTGAGAACATGAAGAAATTTGGTGGCATTCAACTTCCAGGTGGAATAACATTAAACGGCAAAGAAGTGTTTGATGAAGCTGTTGAAGAAATCAAACAACTGCATGATGAAATGGAAAACAATTACGGCGGCGCACTAGAATGGTTCATGAGCTAATATGGCAACAAGTAATTATTTCAATAACTATAAAGCCAAATACAACGAACAAAGGCTCGTTGATGATTTGATTTCAGAATCAATTAAGATTCAAGGGTTTGATGCGTATTATATTCCCAATAATAATGCAATTGCCAGAGATTTATTGTATGGTGAAGATCCTGTAAAGAAATTCACATCGGCTTTTCCTGTTGAAATGTATCTATCTAGTGTTATGGGTCATGAAGGTCAAAAAGATTTCTTTTCTAAATTTGGTTTAGAGATTCGCAACCAAGTACACGTTCTAGTTTCTCGCAAAGCTTTTTATCAGAGAACACCGCAAACAACATATCTAAGACCGTTAGAGGGTGATTTGGTATATGTTCCATTCCTAAACGGCGGCGGTGAGTTGTATGAGATTAAGTATGTTGACCAAAATAAAGACGGTTTTACCCTAGGAAGAAAAAATCCATACTACTATGAACTAGAAATGGAAAAATTCAAATACTCACAAGAAGTTATTTCTACAGGTATGGCAGACATAGATATTGCGTCTACAGATTCCGCATACACCTTACATCTGAACTTGAATCAAAATTTAGGTTTAGGAATATATATCATTAAAGAAGAAGTTTATCAATCTATAGATAATACACTCGGAAATGCACACGCCAAAGGTACAATTTCTTCTTGGTCCACAACAACAGGAATACTATCAATTACCAATATTTGGGGTGAATTTTTGGTAAATGATATTTCTCCCGTTATCGGTGTGAATAGTAAAGCTTATTACTATTTCAACGGTTTACCAACTGATCCATTAGAGAACCCAAGTCATCTAGAACCATATGCAAATAAGTTAATTGAAACCGATTCTGAAACATATGTAAATACTACAGAAACTAATCCGATTGGGGGATTATAATGGCTAGTACATTTTACAACAGAATGATAAGGAAAATAACAGTCGCCTTTGGTGATTTGTTCAATAACATAACATTGGTTCGTTATAATTCTGATGATACGGAACAAGAAAGATTCATTGTTCCAATTGATTATGCAGCCAAAGAACTTTATGTTATGCGTATACAAGGTGACCCAAACCTTGACAAAAAGGTTATGATGACTTTGCCTAGGATGTCATATGAGTTGAATGGCATAGAATATGATTCATCTAGAAAACAGATGACAAATATCAAACATTTTAACCAAAATGGAAATACAACATCTTCCCAATATGTACCTGTTCCTTACAATTTTGATTTTTCTTTATATCTTTATGTAAGAAACATTGAAGATGGTAATCAAATCATAGAACATATTTTACCATACTTTGCACCAGACTATACAATTAAAGTTAATATGATTCCTGAAATGGGAATAGTCAAAGAAGTGCCTGTAATATTGAACGACACAAAATATGAAGTAACATATGAAGGTGATTTTACATCAGACACTAGGTCTGTTATTTGGACATTGAATTTCACTGTCAAAGGTTTCATATTTGGTGCAACATCTACTGCTGGTTTGATAAAAACATCTATCACAAACATTCTCAATAATATTCCAGAAGACCAAAATATTGTTTTCAACATGAATTCTGGTGGAAATGGTAGTTACTTACTCAACGAATTAGTTTATCAGGGAATGAATCCTTCCCTTTCAACAGCATCCGGTAAGGTTGTTGCTTGGTTGCCTGCGAACAATCAATTGACACTAACAAACATCTCGGGGAATTTTGTATCAAATAATTCACCACTTATTGGTGGAACATCGAATGCAAAATGGGTGTTTAATTCATATAATATTGTACAGAAAAATTATGCAACAATAACAATAACACCAAATCCAACAACAGCAAACGCAAATTCAAATTATACATATACCACTGTTATACAGGAAAATTTATGATAATAGGACCAGGCATAACAATTGGAAATGGAATAACAATATCTCCCGAATCAATTCAATATTTGATTGTTGGTGGCGGTGGAGGTGGCGGCCTTAACTGGGGTGGAGGTGGCGGTGGAGGCGGTTTCTTAACAGGATTTATAGGTAAACCGTTAGGAAGCATTTCATTAAGTATTGGTACCGGAGGTGCTGCAGGATCAAATTTCGGAGTAACAGGTAATCCATCAACCTTAGGTTCATTTACCGCTTTAGGTGGCGGCGGCGGTGGTTATAATAGTGGAGGAACCGGCTTCGCAGGTTTGAATGGAGGTTCCGGTGGCGGTGGTGGTGGCGCAGCAAACGGAACAGCCAGTCCAGGAACTTTAATAAACAATTATGGTTTAGGTTCACAGGGATATAATGGTGGTTCAGGTTTAAATCAAGGTTCAGGAACAGCTTTCGCGGCAGGCGGCGGCGGCGCCGGTGGTGTTGGTTTTAATGCAACTTACACCGGATCGGGAAGAGGTGGCCCAGATGCTTCTTCAACAATAACAGGATCATTAGTATGGTATGCTGGCGGCGGAGGTGGCGGCGCCAATGGTTCTGCTGGTGGTTTAGGTAGTGTAAATGGTACCGGCGGCCGAGGCGGTGACCAAACGACAGTTGTTGCGGCGGGTGCAACAAACAAAGGCGGTGGCGGCGGTGGCGGCAGAACATCTAACGGTGCTGGCGGTGCAGGAGGATCAGGTGTTGTCATTATTGCTTACATGGCAACATTACCGGCTTTACCAACAATAACTGGATTGACATATTCTGTTAGTACCACAAGCCGTCCAGGTTACAGAGTTTACACTTTCACTTCAGGTTCGGGGTCAATATCATTCTAAAACCATTAATTTTGATGAGAAAACAATATGAACACATTTGAAAAAAACATGGAAGAAATATTTGATATTGCTCCGAAACCAGAAACACCAATTGTTCCAAAAGAAGAAACACCAATTTCAATATTGGATTCTAATTTAGAAGAAGATTTAACAGATGCATATGAGCAGACTAAAACCAATCTTCAAGACCTAATTGACCAAGGCAAAGATGCAATGGAAGAAATTTTAAATATTGCAAAAGCAGGTCAACATCCAAGAGCATTTGAAGTGTACGGAACTCTACTTAAAAATGTTGTAGATGCAAACAAAGAACTTCTTGCAGTACAGAAGCAGATGCGAGAAATGAATAAACAAAATCAACCATCAGGTGCAACACATATAGATAAAGCCATATTTGTTGGTTCAACTTCTGAACTCAACAAATTAATTAAGGGCAAAGAATAAAAATGCTGGATCCTAAATCGTCATACCGCGATAATCCACTTCTAAAAAAAGCAGGAGTGCAAATCAAGTTCTCCAAAGAGCAAGTAGAAGAATACATGAAATGTGCAAAGGATCCAGTTTACTTTGCAGAAACCTACATTAAGATTGTCAACGTAGACCAAGGTTTAATGCCGTTCAATATGTGGCCATTCCAGAAAGACATGATTCGTTTATACCATGAGAATCGATTTGCCATTACAAAATGTCCTCGTCAGGTTGGCAAAACAACAACCTCGGTAGCATATCTTCTTTGGTTGACTCTGTTCACAGACTCACAGAACATTGCAGTCCTGGCAAACAAAGGATCGCTTGCAAGAGACATTCTGGCTAAGTATCAATTGGCTTATGAGAACCTTCCAATGTGGTTGCAACAAGGTATCATTACTTGGAACAAAGGTAATGTTGAATTAGAAAATGGTTCTAAGATTATTGCCGCATCAACCTCATCATCCGCAGTTCGTGGAGGTTCTTTCAATGTAGTATTCTTAGATGAATTTGCTTTCGTTCCTGCAAATATCGCAAACGAATTCTTTAACTCAGTTTATCCTGTTATCTCATCTGGTAAATCTACCAAGATTATTATTGTATCTACACCAAACGGCATGAATCTATTCTACAAATTGTGGATGGATGCAATTGGTAAGAAGAATGGATACAAGACTTTCTCTATTCATTGGTCCATGGTTCCAGGTCGTGATGAAAAGTGGAAAGAAGAAACTATCAAAAATACCTCACTTGAACAGTTCAGGCAAGAGTTTGAATGTGAGTTCTTGGGTTCTACCAATACTCTTATCTCAGGTGAAAAACTCCAACAATTGGCTTACATGGATGCTATCTATGAACACGACAAGGTTAAAATCTACGAACAACCCATCAAAGAGTCCGACGGAGACAATCAAAAAGACCATCTGTATGCAATAACAGTTGACGTTTCTGAAGGTAGAAACATGGACTGTTCGGCATTTAATGTAATGGACATTTCACATACACCATATAAACAGGTTGCAACATATCACAGTTCATCTATTTCACCTGTGTTATTTCCAACTGTAATCTATAATACCGCAAAATTGTACAATGATGCGTATGTTCTTGTCGAGATTAACAACACACCACAGGTGGCTGAAACTTTACACAATGATTTGGAATATGAAAATCTTTGGAAAGTGTTCACAGGCAATAAGAAACCACAACAACTGTCGGCTGGATTTGCAAGAGGTATCCAGTTAGGTCTGAAAATGTCACCACAAGTCAAACGAATTGGTTGTTCTAATCTTAAAATGTTGATTGAGGGTGATAAACTTTTAATCAATGATTTTGATACCATTTCCGAATTGACCACTTTTGTTGCAGAGAAAAACTCCTTCTGTGCGGAAGAAGGTTCAAATGATGACTTAGTTATGTCTTTAGTGATTTTTGCATGGTTGACTACTCAAACCTATTTCAAAGAAATTGTAAGCCACGACATTCGTAAACAGATTCAATTAGAAAGAATGAATCAAGTTGACGATGAGGGTCTACCAGAAATGATAATGGACGACGGTAGACAAACGGAACTTGAATTGATTGGTGGTGATTTGTGGGATTCTAGCGTTGGAGGAGATACCTATGGTTCCTTCGTGCGAGATATGATTAGAAATATGTAAAAATAATGTTTCATAAATAATTCATTGGTATAGACTGCCAACTAACAGAATAAAATCAAGGAGAAGAAACAAATGGCGCAAATAGCTCAATTATCTCCAGGCGTAATTACAACCGAAACCAACTTAACAACAGTTGTTCCTTCAGTTTTGACTACAGCCGGTGCGTATGCTGGAGCCTTTAAATGGGGACCAGGACTAACAATTACATCAGTTGACAGTGAAAGAACGCTTGTTAACATTTTTACAACCCCAGATTCCAACACTGAAGCATCTTTCTGGACAGCGGCTTCTTTCTTGGCTTACGGCAATAATCTTCAAGTTGTTCGTGCAGTTAACACAGGAACCTTGAATTCTGTTAGTGATGGTGGTACAGGGTTTCAGGTTCTCAATAAAGACGCTTTCCAATATACACTATTGAATGGTAACAATGCAAATGCTCATGGTGCATTTATGGGAAGATACCCAGGGGCACTTGGTAATTCATTGACCGTTTCTGTAATTGATGCTGGTGCAAATACTGTACAATTCAATTCTTGGAATATCGCATTGGTCAATGTTGCGGGAACAAACTACGCGAATGTATCTCTTGCAGGTTATTTCAATGGACTACCAAGTACAAGTTACAATACAAAACAAGTTGGTGGTGCAAATGACCAAATTCACGTTGCAGTTGTTGACACTGGTGGTTTGTTCTCTGGAACAAAAGGTACAGTTCTAGAAACTTATTCATATCTTTCTAAAGCCGTCGATTCTCTTGATTCATTAGGACAGTCAAATTACTACAAGAATGCGATTTTCAATAACTCAAGGTATATTTATGCAGTTGATCCTGTAGATTATGCTAATTCAAACACAACATGGGGACAAACTTCGGCTAACATAAATTTTCAAAATGTTGGAATAGTAAGTTGCAACCTGGCTGGTGGTGTTGATGTTGCTGTATCAAATGCAAATGTTATTTCTGCAATGGCGAGTTTCACAGATACTGCACAAACATCAATTTCATTATTGATGACTGGTCCATATACAAATGTAGCCGTTCAGACAGCAGCTATTAACATAGCATCAACTCGTAAAGATTGTGTAGCGTTTGTTTCACCGCACAAAGGTGCAGTTGCTAATAACTCAGGAAGTGAACAAACAGCTGTACTAGCTTGGATGACAGAACTTTCCTCATTATCTGGTGGACCAGCAGGATCATACGCATTTGCAGATTCTGGTTGGAAATATCTGTTTGACCGTTACAATAACAAATATGTTTATGTTCCATTAAATGGTGACATTGCAGGTTTGTGTGTTAACACCGATGTAACTACAAGTCCATGGTACTCACCTGCTGGTTATACTCGCGGTGCAATCAAAAATGTCATTAAATTGGCATGGAATCCAACTCAAGCAAACCGTGATGCATTGTATCAAGTTGCTGTAAACCCAGTTGTTTCATTCCCTGGTTCAGGTACAATTCTGTTTGGTGACAAGACCATGCAAACACAACCTTCTGCATTTGACCGTATCAATGTTCGTAGATTGTTTATCGTACTTGAGCAAGCAATTGCAAGAGCTGCTAAATATTCACTATTCGAATTTAACGATGCGTTTACACAAGCACAGTTTGTTTCATTGGTAACTCCTTATCTTCGTTCTGTACAAGCGCAAAGAGGTATCAATGCATTCCAAGTTGTATGTGATTCTACAAATAACACACCATCTGTTGTTAATAATAACCAGTTTGTTGGTGATATTTACATTCAACCTGCTCGTTCTATTAACTTTATCCAGTTGAATTTTGTTGCGGTTGGCACAGGTGTTAATTTTACAACAATTACTAACACCACAGCGTAATAAATAAACCAACGAATAGGAGAAAAAAATGGCTTTTCAAATTAGCGATTTTACGCAAAGATTAACAGGAGATGGCGCTCGTCCTAATTTATTCCAGGTTGTTATGTCTAACATTCCTGGAATTACGGGAAACAAACTATCTTTCATGGCAAAGTCTGCACAGTTACCTGGATCAACAATTGGTACAGTTCCTATGTATTACTTTGGTCGTGAAATGAAGTTTGCGGGAAACAGAACATTCGCGGACTGGACAATCACCATTATTAACGATGAAGATTTTATGATCCGCAACGCCTTTGAGAGTTGGATGAATGCTATCAATAGCAATGAGTCCAATGTTAGGGGCAATCCAGGTGTTTCTATTTCTGAAACAGGACAAAATTACACAACCGATGCACAGGTTTTCCAATACGGAAAAGCTGGACCAACTTCTGCAAACGCAGCAAATGGTGCATTAAAAGGTTATAATTTTGTTGGTATGTTCCCTGTTGATTTGTCACCAATTGATTTGGATTGGGCATCAAATGATTCAATTGAAGAATTTTCAGTTACATTTGCGTACCAATACTGGACAACAGGTCAGAACGGACAAACTTTAGGAATTACAACGTAATTTAGTCTACTATATAAAGAGGACTTCGGTCCTCTTTTAATGATTTTTTGAACGGACTTAAAAATAAATGGCAAATAAATTTTCACTTTTTGGCTTCACAATATCTCGTCAAGAGAATGAGGACAAACAAGATACTCAACAATCATTCTCACCTCCGAGCAATGATGATGGTGCATTAACGATTACATCTGCCGCATATTATGGAACTTATGTTGACTTAGATGGCACTGCAAAGAATGAAGTTGAATTAATTTCTCGTTATCGTGAAATGGCAATGCAACCAGAAATTGAATCTGCAATAGATGATATTGTGAATGAAGCAATATGCCAAGATGATGATGGCAAAAACATTCAGATTATCTTAGATGACCTAGAACAGCCTGATAAAATTAAGAAGGCTATCAAAGACGAATTCGGTACTATTTTGCGTATGTTGAATTATACGAAAATGGCACAAGACATATTCCGTAGATACTATATTGACGGAAAACTTTATTATCATATTATTGTTGACCGTGAAGAACCAACAAAAGGTATTAGAGAATTAAGATATATTGACCCACGAAAAATGCGTAAGATTCGTGAAGTTAAGAAACAAAAAGATGAGCGTACCGGTGTAGAAGTTATGAATGTTGTGAATGAGTATTATATCTACAACGACAAAGTAACTACAGGGAGTTCTACAAATTATGGCCCAGTTGGTACAAGAATTACTACAGATTCAGTGGTTTCTGTGGTTTCTGGTCTTATGGATTCTCGTAGGGCTGTTGTCTTATCATATTTACACAAAGCAATCAAACCGTTAAATCAGTTGCGTATGATTGAAGATGCGACAGTTATCTATCGTATCTCTAGAGCACCTGAACGCCGTATTTTCTATATCGATGTGGGTAATCTACCTAAGTTGAAAGCAGAACAATA
>Ga0209296_1000023_pt1 | contig 172932 bp, 141 predicted proteins | sample S_130206_EF_Meta_FD_187319 | JGI IMG/M metagenome (GOLD analysis project Ga0209296, IMG submission 187319) | Freshwater microbial communities from Lake Simoncouche, Canada to study carbon cycling - S_130206_EF_MetaG (SPAdes) (version 2) | ecosystem: Environmental > Aquatic > Freshwater > Lake ... | reverse complement strand
GGGGGGGGGGGGGGGGGGGGGGTCGCAGGCAAACCAAAAACTCCAAGAAGTCCCGGAAGTCTAGGAAGCACCTGAAGATGAAGTACAGGAAGACGAAATCTAGGAGACACTAAAAATAAAAATAAGTATGCGCATTATATCATAATTTGTATTATACAATGCCCAAAACATACATGCAGTGCCGAGAGACCAAATGCACACCCAATAAGGTAATGGAAAAGGAACGCGCAAACTACATGCAAACGCTGAAACGCAAGTGTTCGTTGGCAAAGAATCCATCCAATCAAGCCATTCAGGCTTACTCTGCATGCGCAGCGAATCATTACAATGGGTCGCGTTTAAAAACGATGGACGATAAACAGGCCAAGTGCTTGAAAAAGAACTGCGACCATTTGATTCGGGGTGGAGGAAATAAGCGCACCATGCGAAAGAAATCCAAACGTGTTAATAAGGGGGTCTAAGGGGGGAGCTCGTCTCCCCCTTTTTCAGATGGTCGGAATGAATTCCCAGTTCAGCTCCTCGCAGATCTTCTTCCAGATTTCGTCCTGTTCAATGCGCTTCTCTCGGTCTTTTAGCATGGGAAAATACGACAGGAACTCGCGCTGGTTCAGCAGCTCGCACAGCTTATACACGGTATAATAATAATTAAGGAAGTTGACGCGGTCTTCCGGGCAGAACTTGGCGTACGGTCCTTGAATCTCCATGAACAGGTTGCACAGCGTTTCCTCCAGTTCGGGCGACATGACGGGCGGTTTGATGCCCAGCTTGTCCTTGATGAACGGGATGTGTTCGTAGTACTTGTTGTACCCCAACTTTTTCAAAATTTCCTTCGCTTTTTTGTCGGTCAGCTGCGTGTGCAGGTCAATTCTCTCCTTTTTAATTTGGTGCTTTATGTTTTCCAGCACGTCAGGCGGAATCTGCGTGGTTTCCTTGGCTTGGAACTGCGCCAGAATCTCCTTGAAGTGGTTGATGCGTTTGTACGCGTAAAAACACGCCTCCTTGGGCGGCTCCTTGTACGACGGCTTCTCGTTCTCCACCAAGTAGCTCACGTGGATGGAGCAGTTGTTGCACACCATGATGCCCTCGTTGTCCACGGGGATCATTTCGCCGGCGTGGCAGAATTGGCACACGTCGGTCTGAAACACGTACTTGCGGATGTCAATGTAGGACGGGTCCAAATTGGTCAAATAACGCTGCACGTTGCTCTGGTTCATGCGCTTCAGCTCGTCTTCTTTGGACACGCACTCCACGCGAAAGAAATCGTTCAATATTTTGGTCTTGTTGTTCCCGTTGCATATTTGCTGCTTGTTTTCAAAGTAATCAAATATGATTTCGCTGTTGTCCAGGTAGTAGTTTTTGCACTCTTGCTGGTGCGCCCGAATGGCGGTTCGCAACTCATCCAGCCGTTCCTGCAAATCAACCGCATTGCTGGGGGGTGGATTTGCGAGCAGCTGCTGTTTTAACGCCCGTTTTTCTTTGATCAGTCGGGGAATGGTGTCAGACTTCAGTTTTGCAATTTTGGCTTGATGCTCTCGGTGCTTGCTGTCCAGGGTCACGATGCTCTTTTCATCCAGCACAATTTTCTTGTTGGTTTTTTGCTTGAACGAGTTATTTGGAGGCGGCATGAAGGGGAACAAGGGAACAATGTAAAAGAATGCAACTTATATATTTAATATATTATTTAGCGTAATGTTAATCATATATTATTTATCGTTTTATAATATTTAGGAATCAGGATCGGGACAGAATGTCGCATCAGCAGCAGCAGCAGCATCAGCAGCAGCAGCAGCAGCAGCAGCAACAGCAGCAGCAAGACCCGCTGCCGCACCGCATTATTCAATCGGCATTGTCGGAAGGTGCCCTGGCGCAGATGTTCTTTATTTTCAAACATTTGGAACAAAGATGGAGCATAAAAAAACGGAACAACGTGTATATTTTGAAACAAAGGGACGGATTCAAGCTCACTTATACTTCCGCGGGTTTGATGAACCACGCGACGGCGTTTCAAGCGCACGAACTTAAGCAAATTCAATTAATGACGTTTTTGCACAACGCATTGGAAGGCGGATGGAATATTAAGAAACAGTCCAGCACATGCGACACGTCCAACAATTACGTGTTTGCGAAAAAACACAACGGACAGTACAAACTGTACGAAGACGACGAGTATTTGACGCAGTTCATGAAAAACAACCTTAGTTTAGAGTCATAACGCCCGCCCATTCCCATTCACAGTCCCCATATGATTTCATGCACATCAATGTATAAAATCATGAAGTCATGCCCTGCCCTGGCGATTAAGTTTAATTCATTTGTTTTCCCGATTTTTTTTTCTTTAGGCATATTATAACCAACAACAACAAAAATGGGAGGAGGATTGATGCAACTTGTCGCCTATGGCGCCCAAGACGTTTACTTGACCGGCAACCCCCAGATTACTTTCTGGAAGGTGTCCTACAAGCGCCACACCAACTTTGCCATGGAGTCCATTGAGCAGACTTTCAACGGCCAGGCCGACTTCGGTCGCCGTGTCACTTGCACCATTTCCCGCAACGGTGATTTGGCTTACCGCACTTACCTGCAGGTCACTCTCCCCGAGATCAACCAGCAGATGAAGGGCTCCGCTCAGGACGGTGTTTACGCCCGTTGGCTGGACTTCCCCGGTGAGCAGATCGTCTCCCAGGTGGAGGTGGAGATCGGTGGCCAGCGCATTGATCGCCAGTACGGCGACTGGATGCACATCTGGAACCAGCTCACCCTGACCGTGGACCAGCGCCCCGGCTACTTTGCCATGATCGGCAACACCACCCAGCTGACTTACATCACCGACCCCTCTTTTAACGATGTTGACGGTCCTTGCCAGGCCACCGCCCCTCGCCAGGTTTGCGCCCCCCGCAACGCCCTCCCCGAGACCACCCTCTACGTCCCCTTCCAGTTCTGGTACTGCCGCAACCCCGGCCTTGCCCTCCCCCTCATCGCCCTCCAGTACCACGAGGTCAAGATCAACCTCGACATTCGCCCCATTGACGAGTGCTTGTGGGCCGTCGGCTCCCTCCAGTGCGCTTCTTCCGCCAAGGGCGGCAAGGTCGTCACCGCTTACAACCAGTCCCTCGTTGCCGCCTCCCTCTACGTTGACTACGTCTTCTTGGACACCGACGAGCGCAGGCGCATGGCCCAGAACCCCCACGAGTACCTCATCGAGCAGCTCCAGTTCACCGGTGACGAGTCCGTCGGTTCCTCCTCCAACAAGATCAAGCTCAACTTCAACCACCCCGTCAAGGAGCTCATCTGGGTCGTCCAGCCCGACAGCAACGTTGACTACTGCTCCTCCCTGGAGTGCGGTCAGCTCCTCTACAACCTCCTCGGTGCCCAGCCCTTCAACTACACCGACGCCGTGGATGCCCTTCCCAACGCCATCCACGCCTTCGGCGGCAAGGAAGCCACCGCCCTCACCTCCAGCTCCTTCATCAACGACAACATGTTCAACGATGCCGGCGCCGTTGACATGACCGGCCCCGGCTGGTGGAACGGCGCGGTTGACTCCACCGGCAACCCCATTGCCCCCGTTTGGTACTCCGCCCCCAACCTTGCCGGCGACGGCGGTGCCAATGCCCCTTACTACCACAACGTTCAGCAGGCCCCCGGCTTCCTTGAGAACTCCGGCGTCTCCGATGCCGGCGCTTTCGTCCTCGCCGAGACCGCCCTCCTCCTCCACTGCTGGGGCAACAACCCCGTCGTCACCGCCAAGCTCCAGCTTAACGGCCAGGACCGCTTCTCTGAACGTGAAGGCTCCTACTTCGACACCGTCCAGCCATACCAGCACCACACCGCAACCCCCAACACCGGTATCAACGTTTACTCGTTTGCCCTTCGCCCCGAAGAGCACCAACCCAGCGGCAGTTGCAACTTCTCTCGCATTGACAACGCTACTCTCCAGCTTGTTCTCTCCAACGCTACCGTTGAGGGTGTCAAGACTGCCAAGGTTCGCGTCTATGCCACCAACTACAACGTTCTCCGTGTCATGAGCGGCATGGGAGGCCTTGAAGCTACATGCTTGGCACTGATGATGATCGTGCTGGCTGTGAACAAGGGCCGAAAAGCAGTATGCCATGGTAAAGTGAGCTCTTACCTTGGAAAACCATTTATGTCCTCACCATCATCTGCATTGATGATTTGACTAACTGCTAGTGATTCCGACTTGTTGCCGTCGGAGTTGCAACACATCTTGTTGTTCGGGAAACCCCTTAGAGCCTTTTCTACCAAGCTCATCTCCGAAAGGAATGAGTGGCCAAGAGTAATGAACTTGGGTACGGTAATAATGAAAAGGATTGGGCAATCCGCATGCTCACCACCTAAAGACGATAGTAATACGCTAGTCAACGGTGGGGCGTCAGAGACTGAACGGATGTGGGTCGTTAATGAAGGTTTAAGCAACCTGAAACGGCTTAAGATACAGTCCTCCCTCTAGGGAAACTTAGGGGAATAAGAGTGCTTACAGCAATTAAATTGCATGGCGCTTCACAAAATATAAAAATTCATTTCATGTTATTTATTTGATAATATGAACACGAATCAAGGGTGTCAAAGAACCTTTTAACTATAATCAAAGGGTGTAAACGACCACCCTTTCATGTAATCGGTGTTGTAAAATATTAAATAATATGAAAAAAAATTGATTTAATTTGGTTTAAATTATTCGTTATCATACACGATGCCCACAATCCACATGCCTCCTTTCCAACAGTTGGATGCAAGCATTCGTGCAAACCATGCATCATTGTCGGTGGAATATGTTCCAGGACACACAAAACCAATTGGACGTCATTCCAACATCATGAAGAATCCGTTGTGGAAAATAAAAATGGACAATGGATGCACCAAAATCCTAATGCAGTGCGAACCAAATGACACATTGTGCACATTGTGCGAATCATCCTATCAAAAAATCATTGAACATGAACAACTGCACAATGAGTGCAAAAAAATAACTTGGTATAAATTGACGAACGGATACATTTCATCTAGTTGTTTGAATTTGCACATTCATCAGGTCATAACCGATTGTCATGGAAATGGAAAAGGAACATCAACCATTAGCGTGGATCACATAAACCGCGACCCATTGGACAATCGTCTTTGCAACTTGCGCGTTGCCACATTTCATGAGCAACATCAAAATGCAAAGGGAATGATCACGGGCACAAAAAGAGACCGCAAATGGAATGCAAGACAGTTGCCAGATGGGATTGAACAATCCATGTTGCGCAAGTATGTCGTGTATTACTCTGAAATATATGACAAAAAAACTGGAAAGATGCGGGAATTTTTCAAGGTAGAAAAACACCCCAAATTGCAAAAACATTGGATGTCAAGCAAATCATGCAAAGTGACAACCCTTGAAAAACTTGAACAGGCCAACACAGTCGTGGACAATCTGGAAAATGATATTTATCCAAGCGACTCTGAAGACGCCGCCGCAGTTTTGCCCAAATCTATTTACATTTCAGAGTTTAGAAATAAACCGCATCTGGTGTTTGACATGCGCAAAGACGGCAGCGACAAACGATTGTCGTTGAAGATGGTTCTCCCAACCGAATACACTTTGCAGGATGAGTTGGAACGATTCCGAGAGAAAATCATTGCAAAATATGGCGACATTTTGTGATTTCATCATAGATTGAACCAACCGAACATGTTTAGACAGAAGATACCAAATTTTCAATCTCCATTTTTTTGAATGTGTTTTTGTCAAGCTTGTTTTTCAGTTCGGTGTGTTCGCTGATTTTTGCGCGCGTGATTTTCAATTTTGATAATTTTTCGCAGTTCAACTGTTCGCAAAGGGCGATGATGAATCCAATCGCAAGAGTCGCACCAGTGTTCATTATTGTTATTTCTATGTTGTTGGGTGATGTAGCCATCCAGTCATTGATGAACTTTATGATGAGCCCGCAGTCGGGTGTAATCGTTTGGCGAGGTTGGATGACGATGTTGTTCAGGTCGTGTCTGAGCTGGGATTTTAACACATGCAATGTCTCTCTCAAATATTGTGCCTGGTGACGTATCGGAACATCTGAGTCTCCCACCATTGCGTCATACAATGACGAGTATTGGTCCGGTTGATTTGGATTGATTTGATTTCCATTCGGAATGAACTTTGCCATTCTACTATTAAAGTTGTGCAAATGACCCTTTCTATCAATAAAATTGGGGTTGGGTATATAAACTGCTTCCCGGCATTTGAACAATTGTTGAACTTGTTGTTCCAGAACGGCCAACCGTTGTTTTGTTTCGCGCAATTCATTCCTCAATTCATCCACGGCATGGTCGTCTTCCATGAGTGGTGGAGCGCTAGGATGAGGGGGGACGGTCACACGACTACAGTCAAACTCAAACACCATTTTCCCATTTTCAAGTTTCATTCTTCCGTTGCACCCAGTTTCAATCTGCGATAATAAATGGTGTGTCATTGCTGTTTTGCGCATGCATGGGATTGGGTTGTCATTTTATAAATCAATTTTTGCGAATTATTTGAATTTTTTTTCAAGATAATTTGATCACACGTTTTCCATCGGAAGATCCAGATGATTCAGATGATCCAGACGATGCTTCCGCGGGTTTGACTTCTGGTGCGACGTCCAGCATAGACACTGTTGCAGATTCAGAAGCAGTGGGGGGATGCAATTGCTCTTCAATTAATACGGCGGCCTTGGCGCCAGTTGCACTGGTTGGCTGGGTTGGTTGCATTGGCATCATGTGATGTGGCATCATAATTTGTTGTTGCATCGGCATCGGCACCATCATCATGGGTTGTTGCATCATTTGGGGTTGTTGCATCATAGATTGTGGCTGCATCATCATAGATTGTGGCTGCATCATCATAGATTGTGGCTGCATCATGGATTGGTGTGCGTGTAGTGGCGACATGGGTGACGATGGCGTGTAACCCGGCGACGCGGGCGCATAGGTCGGAGATGCTGGTGACAACAATTCGGGAACCGACGCCGCGCCCGCTTCGCTCATGGCTTGTTCGTCCCGAATGTCCTGCACTGCCAGCGCAAAATTGTTGGCATACGGCATGCGCTTCAGCAGGTCAACCACCGCCTCCGCTTTGATGGGCACGCCGTCATTGTAATACAGCATTTGCGCATTCCAGCCGTCGGGATGCTCGGTCGGGTATTTGCCCCCGTGCTGTTGCACGGACCACAGCTGCGTCGGCGTCCCCTTCTCGTCGCGAATCAGCGACTGGTAAATCTCCCCGCCGTTGGCCTCAAAATTAACGAACTGCCAGCCCAGCGACTCCGCTTTTTCTGCCCCCGCCGATTCTTCTGATTCCCCGTCATTGGCGGGTCGCAGCGCGGGGCGGTTGTCCGCCTTGGGCGATGCAGGAACGATCGGGATTTTATTTTTACCAATCGCCGCCTTGTTCTCCTGAATCAGATTGGCCGCGCCGCCCAGGTTCAGCGCGAGAGTGGAAAACGACATGGACGCGATTTGGTCAATGTTGTCCTCTGTCAGCACGCGCATTTGCACGTTCATGGCCTGCAGCTCTTGCATGAGCAGCTTGAACGCGTACGGCACGCGCACCACGCTGAAGCTGCGCCCGAACCGCGTGAGCTTCTCAATGTTGAGCGCCTGATTATCGGCCGACGTCAGCGTGTCGGCAAACTGGATGGGGCCGTCCGCCATCGGGCTCATGAACAGGTTCTGCGCGGGGTTGTAAATGGCAATCATGCCCGTCTTGTTGCACACCGCCATCTGGTAGTCGTCGCCGCGCTCCAGCATGGACTGCCGCAAGAAGTACGCCGCCCCGTGCGCAATGACGCCGTCGCGCTCCATTTCGCCGATGCGCAGGCCGCCGTCGTTGGCGCGCCCCTGCACGGTCTGCCGCGTTAAAACGGTGCGCGGACCGCGCGTGCGGTAGTTGATCTTGTCCTTCACCATGTGCTTGAGTCGCATGTAGTACGTGGGTCCCATGAAAATCTGGCTCTCCATGCGCTCGCCCGTCATGCCGTTGTACAGCAGTTGCGTGCCGCTGTTGTGGTAGCCCAGCTCGGTCAGCATGTTGCCGAACACTCGGTGCTTGGACCCGTGGTTGACGAACGCGGTGCAGTCGCCGAACCCGCCCTGCAGCACGCACGCCTTGCCCATGAGCGTCTCCACCAGCTGTCCGATCGTCATGCGCGTGGGGAGCGCGTGCGGGTTGATAATGAGGTCCGGCCGCGTGCCGTCTTCCGCGAACGGCATGTCCTCTTCCGGTATAATGAGTCCCACCGTCCCCTTTTGCCCGGCGCGCGAGCAGAACTTGTCGCCGATGCCCGGCATGCGCTCCTCGCGAATGCGCACCTTGGCCAGCCGCTTCCCCGACGCTTCGTCCGTGATGAACGTGCGATCCACCACGCCCAGCTGCCCCTTCTTCGGGAACACGCTGTCGTCTTCCATTTGCGGCTCGTCCGCGCTTATAAGCCACTGCTCGGTCACGCGACCGATCACCGCCTTCTTGTCGTCCATTTCCGTATTTTCCGCGATCAAGCCGAAGCGGTCCAACGCGCTGTAGTCGCCGCCGGGTTTCAGGCCGCGCACGGTGGGCTGCGCCTGCACGTTGCAGACGCGCTTGTCGTACGTGCGCTCCTCCTCTTCGCGCGTCTCGTACATGTTGTAGTACGTGGTGCGAAAGAGGCCGCGCTTGAGCGACCCCTCGTTGAACAGGATGGAGTCCTCCACGTTGTAGCCGTTGTAGCACATGATGGCCACGATGGCGTTTTCGCCGTAGGGGTGCTGCTCGTTGTTAATGTACTTCATGTAGCGGCTCTTCACCAGCGGCACTTGCCCGTAATTCAGGACCACGCCCATTTTGTCAATGCGCGACGCAAAATTGGAGGAGTACAGCGACACGGCTTGCTTGCCCTGCGCGCACGAAAAATTGTTGCGCGACGACGGGTTGTTTTCCGGAAACACGATTTGGTTGCCCATGACGCCGAAGATGAGCGAGGGGTGGATTTCCACGTGCGTGGTTTTCCCGGGCACCACGTTGCGCGGGAACATGGCCACAAACGCGCTCTCGGACTCGTTCGTGTCCAGGTACTCCACGATGGCCCGGCTGGCGACAAGCGCGCTGAAATCGGTTGCCCCCGCATACAGTTCGCCAATGCGATACACGCGACACGGGTCCAACACGGGCACGCTCTTTTTAGCGAATCCGGTGATGAGCTGGGACCACGTGTAGTTGCCGCCCTTGATGGTTTCAATGGCTTCGCGGCTGGCGTAGCTGGGACGGCGCGCATCTTCGTCGTAGTAGAACACGGGGCGGCACAGGCGCCCGCCGTCCGTGAAGAACTGCAGCTCGTTGTGCGCAATGTCCCAGCGCCCGCTCGTGTAAATCGGAATGAGCGCATTGCGCCGGTGCAGAAGGAAGAGCCGCACGACTTCGCGCGGATTGCCGAGCGCGCCCACCCACGCCCCGTTCACAAACACCTTGGTCAGCTGGTGCAAGTACGTCGGGCTGCACTCTTCCAGCAGTTTCATGGTGGCCAGCTCGCGCAGCCACTGAATGATCGGCAGCGCGGAGCACGGTTGCGTGACATACGCCGAAATCGCGAGATGCTTTTGCAGCCCGATGTTGCCGCCGTCGGGGCTGTCGGCGGGGTCAATGATGCCCCACTGCGACCCGTGCAGCTGGCGCGGGCCCGACACTTTAGCGCTGGCGTCCATCGGCAGGTTCATTTTGCGCAGGTGCGATATGAACGAGTTGTACGACAGGCGGTTCAGGTCTTGCACGATGCCCTCCACTTCGGTGCCGTCGGTGGCGCCAACGGTGCCCTTGTACAGCTTGGACTTGTCGTCCGTTTGGACCGTGGCCGCCCACTTGCCCTTGAACGATTTTTTAAACCCCGCTTCAACGAGCCGCTCGCCGAAGATTTCGTTGTAGTTGTCGGCGGTGACGACCTGCATGATTTGCGTGCCGACGAACTCGTTGCGGTCGCGCCCGTATTTGATTTTCTTGTCCAGCTTCAGGCGCACGTTGTCCACGTGCGCGTTGTAGTACGTGCGAAACAGGTTGTACATGAGCGAGCCCGGCACCTCCACGCGCTTGAACTTGAAGCTGTCGCGGTCGGTGGGACGCTCCGCGTTGATTGAAACTAGCAGCAGCTTGTGCACCATATATCCCAGAAAGTACGCCTTGGCTCCGAAATTCAGTTCGCCGATTTGCGGCAGGAAGTAGTTCATGAGAATGTTCTGCACCTGCGCCACCGTTTTCTCCTTGGTGAAGGTGGCGATGAATTTGAGGGCGGCGGCTTGCGTGAACACCTCGCACGCGTCGTGCACGCACGGAATGAACAAGTCCACCATGGCGTCATTCGCTTCCAGATTCAGCAAACAGCGTTCCACGATGTCGCGGTCGCTGATGATACCCAGCGCGCGCATGACGATGAACAGCGGCATCGGTTTCTTCACGTTCGGAATGTCCACCACGATTTGCCGATTGGAGTATTTGGCATCGGGCGCCACCATCTTGACCGCCATTTTGCGCTCGGGCTTGGAGGGGTCCTCCGACACGGTGCGCACTTCGGCGCTGTAACTGTACACCGCGTCGGGGTCGTCCGCGTTGGAGCGGATGTAAATCATGTTGTCGGCGAACTTCTCCTGCGACACGATGCACTTTTCCTTGCCGTCCACGATGAAGTAGCCGCCGTAGTCGTTGCGGCACTCGCCGGCGTAAAACCGCGCTTCCGGCGTCATGCCGTGCAAAATGCACGCGTTGGACTGCAGCATGATCGGGAACCGACCCAGGCTCAGCTGCTTCAATTCTAAGCGCTCGTTCAACACGGTGTTTTGCACGGGGTCAAACACGCGATACACCACGTCCACGTCGCAGTGGATGGTCATGCCGTACGTCATGTTGCGCAGGCGCGCCTCGTTCGGGTACATGAAGTGCGCGCTTATTTTTTCTTTATCTGACCCGGGTTCAGCCGCGGTGGCAACGTCGTCGTAAATAATTGGCTTGCTAAATGAAATGCGGTCTCCCTGGACGCCGCCCAAATAAATTTCAATCACGGAATTGAATTTCCCGGTCTCCCGGTTCTCGTCCTTCTCCAGAATAATGGGATTCCGGTCCTTCACAATGCGCGCAATGCCGTTGCTCAGAAAATCGTTGTAGGACTCCAAATGGTGGCGCACCAGCACGTTGGGGTTGTCCTTGAAGTAGCGGTCAATAATGCTCCACGACAGCGTTTCTTCCGCGTTCTTCAGCGCATCCGCGATCAGCTCGTTCTCGTCGTTGGATCGGGGTCTTGTTGCCGTGGTTGCTGCTGCTGCTGCTGCTGCTTGTGCCATTGCTCGGTCTGTATCGTTTATCTACTATTTGTGTTTATTATTTGTTCTATGAATAAACACAAAATCAAACTAAAAGGAATCTTTTCTCCAAATCCTCTTCCTCAAACCCCTCGCGCATGGACGGACCGGGTGGAAACATGGGGCCAAAACTGTCAAAGTCGCTGGGATTCGCCAGAACCGGTCGCTCAATCGGCAGCATCTGCTTAACCCGACCCGAGCGAGTCAATTGGGACGACGCCAACATCATGAGCCCGATCAGAACGAAAAACAGCACCAGCGGGAACACGACCAAGAACCAAGAAATGGACGCGTATCCCGTGCGACACATCAACTGCAGGATCCATGTCCAAAACAGGATGTAGATGGCCTCGCTAAAGATGACTGCGGCGGTGCTGGGCACGTAGCACGACAAATCGCCCATGCAGTACATGTTGCTCAGTCCCATGTTTTGGTACGCGATGGCGACGAGCGCCACGACGGAAATGGCTAAATACGCCATGGCGGGTTTGCACAAGTGGCGAAAATCGCCCGAAATGCGACGAATCAGCGACATGATTGGTTGGAATTTACGAGTTATAACGTAATCTATGTTGTAATATATTGCAATATTTAATTTTTTCGCATGCATTAACGCCGCCTTGGCGCCACTTTCTGCAGGTTTGCGCCCATGTTCACGCCCATGTTCGCGCCCATGTTAGCCATTTGCGGCCCAACGGAAATGCGATTCACCCCACTGTTCTTCACGATGTCGTATTCATCAAACTGCAGATCGTTCGGGTTTTGCGGCGTGTCAAACGACGTCACGTTGATGTATTCGTCCTTGAAGTGGTACTTCAAGTTTCGGATGGTTGCGTACGAGTCGGCGCACGTGCGATACATGGCGGCCGACGTCTCCTTCTTGTTGATCATTTTAATGAGCCCGTCCACGAACTGCAGGATGAACCGGTGCCCGCTCGGGAAAAAATTGCTGCGGTCAATGTAGATCCGCGCGTCAATCACGCGCTGGTTGAAGCAGTTGTCCTCGCTGCCCCACGCCCAGAAGTTGGGGTAGCCGCCCGTGCGTTCAAAATCCCCCGCCTTAATGGACACGATGCCCCCCAATGCGAACGGGTATCCGAAAAAGTGCTTGAGCACCCCGGGACGCGTGTCGTACTTCAGCAGCCCCTTGGTGTAAGGCAGGTTGTCCACGTCGTGAAACACCAGCGTGATGTTCCGGTATTCGTTGGGATACAAGGACCGAATGGCCAAGAACCCGATGTTTTTCATGGCGCCGCGATTAAACGGGCGGTTGTCGCACTGATGCACGAAATAAATCCGGTATTTTTCGGGCGCAATGTCCTCCATAAGAAACTTCATGTACACCGTAAAAAACATTTTGTGCTCTTCGCGATTGCGATACGGCACGATGAACACCAGTTCTGGAACGGGTTCAACTCGTGGCATTTGCACGACACTGGATTGCATGGATTGCATGATGGATTCGGGTATGGTTATGGGGTATGGTTTCGCCTAAATTCCGTCTGCATTTTTTTTCTAAGATGTAACCGAATACTTTTGAAGGATGGTTGGCGGAATGAGCTGCAACTTGACGGATTCCAGTTTCTTAAAGCACTTGTTGATCGTGACTTCGCTGATTTGGCTGATGCGGTTCACGTCCTTCTTGGTGATGTTCAAGTTGCACATTTGCGTGACAAAGTAGATGATGCCGGCGGCAATGGCGTGCGGCGTGTTTTCGGGGATCATGTTGTTCTGTTCAATGCGCATGGCCACGAACATGCACAGCTTGGTGAGCTCGGGGTTAATGTTCAGCGGACTGCAGTACCGTTCAATAAACGCCCGCGGCTTTGTTTTCTCAAAACTCGTTTTTTCGGAATTGTCCAGATCGTGCTCCAGTTCATTGATGATCGCCAGCGCATTTTTGCAGCCCTTTGTGGCGCTCTTGTTGTCCAACCGGAAGATGGTGGCAATCTCTTTCGGGGTGCGCGGGCACCCGTGCGTGCGGCACGAAATGTAAATGGACGCCGAAATGATCCCGTCCCGGTTCTCTCCGCGGAACGTTTTGTGCTCCGCTATTTTTTTGTGGTAGCGCAGCGCGCAGTCAATGATCATTTTCGGAATGCCGGCATTGGACGCCGTGTTTTTGATGCGCTCAAATTCATCATAGAGCGATTTTTCGGCGTAGGGCATGGATTGCCATTCCGTGTATCGCCGGATTTTTCGCATTTCATAACTGGTCGCTCCCTCGCACAGCACCTTGCACCCGTAGGACGATTCCTTCAACAGCGGGTTCACCGGCATGCCGCACCGGGTGGGATCCGTCATTTGGTTGTCGTCGGCGCCATAAAACCGCCACTCCGCCGACTGATCCAGCACGTCCTTGTAAATGATACTGCAGCGCGCATTCGTGCACGTGGCAAATCCGTCCTCCGTTATCACAATGTTGGAATTACACGCGTCGCACCGTTCGCGGTTGCCAGACGTGTACACGCACTCCACCGCCGCCGCCGCAGTGGCATCCTCTTCTTCGGTGATGAATGCCGACTCCAGCTTTTTCCACAAGTCCGTTTTGATTTTGGTTTTGCAGGGTCCATTCGCCGATCTATTTTTGTGCGTCTTGCTGCTGCCGCTTAGCAACATTTTCTGCGTGCGCGTATAAATAAGCTTCCAACTACCTCTTATTCGTGGCGCAGTGTTTAATTCAATTTTTACCAATATGAATATTATGTAATTCGTATGCCTCCCCCAATACACCAATTTTAAAATGTGCATAAAATGCATACTTGATACTTGCGTCTACGCGAATGACTCCCCCGCAGCTTCGGATTCCGGTGTATCATGACCCCAGCATTGGAACTCGTGGGCAAGGCTATAATTTAGGAGACATTCTGAACATGCCGGTGTATTGGGCCGACTGGACGCCGTTTGAGTCTCACCACGATTTGTCGGTGGTTGCATCGCAGCTGCCGGACTCCGTTGCGGGACGGTACTACAACTGCCGGTCTTGGGGTGCCGTCACCGACGACCCGCTCATTCCGCACCGCCCCCGCCTTTTGCGCGCGATCGACGACTACATTGACGCGAACCCTGAAATCACCCCGGCGTTGCATTTATTACAGGACGACTCCGTGCTGTGCGTCCACGTGCGCAGCGGGGATTACGGTGCCGCGGATCCAGCGTTTTTGCGCACGATTGAGCAGCTTTCCAAACAGTACGCCAAAATAATTGTCATGTCGGGCGTGCACTGCAACGGAGACCCCTCGTACATTGAGCAGAATGTCGCGCGTCTGAAACACACGTTGGATTGCATTCACGCCCTCGTTCCGTGCGCGGTGTTTGATTTTAAACATCCCGACGTGCACGTTTGCTACATGGCGCGAGCCCGCAATTTGTTGGTGCACATGGGCGGCTTCTCCATCCTCGGAACGCTCGTCTTCTCTGGCAAGCAGCTCTACATTACGCCCGTCTTTCAACCCGCGACCAATCCCAAATGGCGCGACTTGCACATCCCGCATCGGCTGGAAATGGATGCAACCGTCAAATCCGCCAGCCTCGTCACAAACAAACCCGCCATCCTCGTCACAAACAAACCCGCCATCCTCGTCACAAACAAACCCGGCCTCGTCACACACAACAATAGCCTCGTCAAAAACAGCCTCGTCAAAAATATCCTCGTCAAAAATATCCTCGGCACAAACATCAAAAACAACCTCGCCAAAAATATCCTCCCGTATCGTGCAATGTGCCAAACCCCGATGCGCATGCTCATGTGCAAATGAAACCCCGACACACGAAAATGAGTCAAATCAAATGCGGTCGTCTATCTTTTTGAACAGGTCGTTATTGTAGACCAAGCTGCCGGTGGGCTTGTACGATGCAATCGGTTTAAACTCGCCGGCCGGTTTTTTGGCCGCCGCGTTTGCCGCGGAAGCCGCGCCCTTCTTGTTGTACATCATCATGTTCATATCGTTCCCGGGTGTTCCATCGGCGGCGGCGGCGCCCGTTTCCGCATCCGCTTCCGACACGTAATTCCCAAACTTGTCTATGACCGTTCCCGTTTTCTTCTTGATTTCGGTGCGCACGTAATTGGGCACGTAGTGCTTCCACGAAATGAACAGCAAATTGGGGTGCGTGTACCGTGTCACAAAATCGTTTTCTTCCAGCTTGCTGATGATGTAGGTGATGCACGCGTTCTTGTCGTAGTTCGGCACCCCGATCAGCATCTCCGGAACCAAAAACCAGCAAAACTGTTGGCTGTTTTTTTGTCGTGCCGCCACCTTGATTTTTTCATGCACGCGAGTCAGAATCCGATTGAACGTGTACAGCTTTGCTAAATCCTCCTGTTTCTTTTGATCGTACAGGTCGTCCAAGTTCAATTTCTCAACGCTCTCGCGGTTTTCCTCGTTCCGGTTTGAAAAAATGTTGTCCATTATTTCGGCTTCCTATTATTTCTATCCATATATATTTATTAAATTCAAAATTAACACACAAACACACAAACACACAAACACACAATCAATTCCTCTATTATCAATTAAACAAACGGCGAGTGATAAATTCAACCATGGTAATCAAACACATTGTGATTTGCGGCGGCGGGCCGACGGGTCTGATGTCGTACGGCGCCGCAAGGCACTTGGCGCAGCAGGGGTTTTGGTCGCACGACGCCATTGAAACCATTTACGGCACGTCCATTGGGTCGCTGATCGGCGCCATGCTCTGCTTGAAGCACGAGTGGTCCACGCTGGACGACTACATCATTAAACGCCCGTGGGAAAAGGTGATTGTGGAGTCGCTGGAAATGTTTGAGCTGTTTTCGTGCAAGGGCATGGCCAAACTGAAACTGCTGGACGACATCATGCAACCGCTGCTGGAATCCAAGGATTTGGCGCTTGGCGTCACACTGCGTGAATTCTACGAGCATTCGCGCATTTCTCTCCATTTATTCACAGTGGAATTGAATGCGTTCAAACAAGTGCAGCTGTCGCACGCCACACACCCCGAACTGCCGCTGATGGACGCCATCAAAATGAGTTGCTGCATGCCCATGCTGTTTCAGCCGATTGTTCGCGACGGGTGCTGCTACATTGACGGCGGCCTCATCGTGAATTACCCGATGCGCGAGTGTTTAGAGGGCACGCAGTGCCAGGCGCACGAAGTGCTCGGGTTGCGCAACCGATGGAACAACCCCAACGAAGGCATCGGCATCCATTCGTCTTTGATAGAATACTTGCGCTTCATCAATTTGCAGCTGATTCGGCTCGTCAACACGCTGCACAATGCCCCCCCCGCGGCTAAAAGTGCGACAACCGAAGTGGCAACCAACGCAACCAACGCAACCAACGAAGTGGTGTGCCACGTGAAACCCGACATCACGCCGGCGGAATGGTTTTCCATCATGTCGGATGCCAGCCAACGTTTAGCGTGGATTGAGGACGGCGTTGCATTCGCAAAGGCATTTTTGAATGATGCAGATGAGAGAAAATAGAAGGAAAATACGCCCCCCCGGCACGAATTTCATGCGTTTTTCACAAATGTTTTAATTTCTCTCCATTTAATTATACAACAACCCAAATAACCAATGGATCGGATCATGAAGGGCGCCGATTGGCTGATGACCAATAAAAAATGGGTGGGATACGCATTTGTTGTGTTGTTTTTTGCGGTTCTTGCCCATCAACTGTATAACCGACACGTGAAATCAAGCAATGCGTTTTCGTATTACGAGGGCTACTCCAACGCGCCCGATTCTGGGGCGGCGGATCCCCCAGTTGCAACCATTCGGATGTTCAAGGTGGACTGGTGCCCGCACTGCAAGAAGGCGCAACCCGAGTTTCAAACCGTAATGGACAAATACAACGGCAAGGTGATCAACGGCCACAAATTGGAATTGGTGGTCGTGGACGGCGAGGACTCCAAGAACGAGTCACTGGTCAATGAATTCAAAGTTCAGGGGTATCCCACCGTCGTGCTCACAAAGGACGGCAAAAACATTGAATACGACGCCAAAGTGGACGAGCCCACCCTAGAAAAATTCATCCACACCATGGTTTAGGTGGGAGGGGAGGCTGCAGGTGATGCAGGCGATGCAGGTGATGCAATGCAGTTGTCCTCCTCGTCGGAAAACCAGTTCATGTAGCGCAACACATTGTAAATTGCCCGACTCACCAAGCTGACGGATCCATAACTGTTCATTGAACGATGTGTTATTTTATTACGTGTTATTTTATTATGTTTTAATTTATATAATGAAATAATGAAACACTCCCGCAAAATTAAGGTCAACATCAAACCCCCCACCGTGTTTGCGGACAAGGATTTTTTGTCGGGCGACGGGTTTTTGACCACGGTGTGGGGACCTCCCATGTGGCACTACTTGCACACCATGAGTTTTAACTACCCCGTGCATCCCACCGCAGCAGACAAGCGCAACTACCGCGCGTTCATCCTCGGGTTGCAGCACGTGCTGCCTTGCAAATACTGCCGCATCAACCTGAAAACCAACTTCAAAAATCACCCGCTGCGGGCGTGCCACTTGGCAAATCGCGATGCCTTTTCCAGATACGTCTACGAACTGCACGAAATTGTCAATAAATTATTAGGCAAAACGTCGGGACTGTCGTATTGCGACGTGCGCGAACGGTATGAGCACTTTCGAGCGCGCTGCACGGACGACCCGACCCCCCGCATGCTGAAGGCTGACCCGAAAAACAAAACCACCAAAAGGAAGGAAAAGGGATGCACGGAACCGCTTTACGGAATGCATTCCAAATGCGTGCTGAAAATCGTCCCGCAGAATGCGGCGGCCGAAACGATGTCCATTGACAAACAGTGCATCAAACGAAGGGGCATGAATATTACAACCCAAATTGGCTAAAGCTGCTTAGCACGGGCCGAGGCAGCACGTTGTCGTTGCCGCTGCTGTAATTCGGAACCTTCTTGCATTCAAATGCGGGCTCTGGGCAACGGGCGCACGGAGGGCATGGCGGGCATTTATTGCTGCCGCCACTAGAAGAAGAAGACGTGTCGCATTTCATTGCCGGGCAAACCGGGCAAACGGGAGGAACCATTTGGGATTTCAACATGTAAAGATCCTCTTGACCGGATGGAATCTGACTGGCGGGAATGCCTTGGCTGCTGCTGCCTTGGCTGCTGCTGCCTTGGCTGCTGCTGCTGCTGTAAGCCGCATATTTTGATGATGCGTCAGTTCCGTCGCTTCCCGACGCGGCCACCTTGTCCTTGCGATCGTTCGCCTTGTCCTGCTGTTTGGAATACTTATCATTGGCGGAATACAAATCGCCGTAACTGGAATACTTGTCGGAGTACTGACCCTTGCCCTTGTACGGATGCGTGTCCGACGGCATGTTGAACCCTTCTAAACCAGCGACCCCGCCGGTGCAAGTGCCGCCCAAAAAAGAACAAAACACGAGCGCCAAAAGCAGCATCACAAACAAATGCACGTTGGTTAGTTTCATGTTGAGAGATATTCGCAATATTATTAGTTGATATATAAAATAATAATATAATTATATTTGTAATTGTGTAATAAAATCAATAACTCGTCCGGCATCCAGCAATGGCAACCACGCCCATTGCAGTTAAAATTGCGGGCGCATTGGTATGCGCAGGCGTGATTGCCGCTGCAATACAGAATCGGCTCGTCGTCGTCGGCAAAGACCAAGGACAAGGGGCGCCAATCGTGTCCTCCCCCTTCAAAAACGTGTTTGACGACGAAGGCCGGCCGTTGAACGTGCTCCTGATTGCGGCTCCGTTTCGCACCGAGGAGGACGAACAAGCGTACGAGCAGTATCGGAGCCAGGGGCTCTCCTTTTGCGGCATATCCAGCTACATCAATTTCCCCGGCCACATTGAGAACCCGCACGAGGACCGCTTCCACGAGGAGCGCGGGCACGACTACCCGGCCATGGTGTCGGCGTGGCTGCACTGTTTTAGAGACCCGCCCACCAATTTGCAGCAGTCCGGGCTGCCGCTCATGCTGCTCGCCGAGTCGGATTTGAAGGACGCCGACGCGTACAAGCCCGACCCTTCCATCAAAAAAGAATACGACTTCATGTACGTGTGCCTGCAGGACAACGACAAGTGCGAGCCGGGGTGGCAGTCGTACAATCGGAACTGGGACCTGGCCAAGCAGTGCCTGGAAATCATGTGCGGCGAGTTCGGGCTGCGCGGCGTGCTCGTGGGGCGCACCAATTGCGAGTTCACGAAGAAGTGCAACGGCATCGTCACGGTCATCCCATTCCTGGAATACGACGCGTTCCAAAAAGAGATGCAGAAGTGCCGCTTCCTGTTTGTGCCGAACATTGCGGACGCCTCGCCGCGCGTCATCACGGAAGCCATGTGCTACGACATGCCCGTGCTCGTGAATCGCAACATCCTGGGCGGCTGGCACTACGTGGAGCCGGGCGTGTCGGGCGAGTTCTTCACGAGTAAGAATGACGTGAGGCCAGCCCTGCGCAGCTTGACAACCCGCATGAACGCGTATGCGCCGCGCCGCCACTTCATGCGGCACCACGGCAAGCACCGCGACGGACGGCGCCTGGCCGCATTTCTGAAACAGCATTACCCGGGCCTGAACAACAAACACATGAAATACGCCACGATCACGATTTGATGCACCACCGCAAAATGTAAATGTTGTAGCCAGCAACCCAAAATTTAGGTGATAATAAAATATGCGAGTATGTTATACCGGCATACTATGTCAAAATTCAGAGCATTAAAACGTCTGCCGGCTCAAGCAGCGTGTATTGGTAGAAACTTTGTACATCCAAGGAAGACGGCAAATGTGACGTTTCCTGAAACAACGGGTCCTTGCGAACACAGCAGAATAACCCCGGCAAAGTGTGTGGATTGCCTCGCATTTCCTGGAAGATTAGACGAGGAACACAATGCATGGTTGACAGCCCGCATACGAAGACGCGCTAACCAAGATGATGATGAGTCAGATCCTGAAACATGGGGATTGAGAGCACATCGCGCGGAAGAGGAATGCGATTTTGTTTCGGGGAACATGCACATCAGTGATCCGAATGAACGCTCATTGGTGTGTAGCCTCATTCAAATAATCCATGGTTGTAAAAAACGGATTGGTATAGCAGAGATCAAACAGGTTCTTAGTGAGATTCAGAAAGAACATAATTATTTGTTGCGCGCGCGGTTTCAAGACAAATTTCCAACCGAAGCAGAACAACGCGGTTTTATTCAAAGAACGCTTGACGAACATAACAAGGGCGAGGGCGGCACGGTACGCCGACATAAAAAAAATTGGAAAGAAGAATTGTTCTCCGAATTAGCAATCCATGTATACGGTAATGAGTGGAAGGACGATAGACTAAAGTTACTTAAACGACTGCATGGTGATCCTTATGTTCGTGGCACTACTTTGCCTGACCGTTTTACTTATGAAATAGACGAATTAGATAAAATCATAAAGCACCGATTATCTGATTATTTGATCAGTAGTGGAATTAAGTACGATCCTCTAAAACCTTATGCAAATGTTGTAAACTATATAATTCATCGTAGATCATTTGGCATTCATGATAAAATTCGTGATATGTGTTTTTGGTTAGGTAAAACTGATACAGGTCCAGAGAGTCTTCATGAAGACCAAGCAGCTAAATTAATCCGTGAGTTGTCAAAACGTGATATGTGGCCGTTGAAAGGAGCATTGTCAGAATCAGACGGTGGTGGTAGGTTGAAAACACGTAAATTTAAAAAATCAAAATCAAAATCAAAATCAAAATCAAAAAGAGGTTCATGAGTTCATGACGCGTAATACTATTTCAAATGCATTTAAAGAGGAATGCATTTAATTCAAATAACCCGAAAAATTGAAAGGTTGTCCGTTTTTGACAGCATTTCAACAGTTCAACAACAACACCAGCCAACAACCCACAGCAGACAACAAACAATGCAGTCCACATCAAGCATGAATGGAGGAAGGCCGCCCGTTGGAAAGAATGCCGGCAAAAACAAGAAGAAGCGTGCCAACAAGAAAAGGCGTGCGGCGGCAAAAGCGGGAACAGGATCCGGAACCATGACGTCGCAACTCGGCGCGGGTCGTGCGACGGTTCCGCAGTGGTGCAAAATTGACATTGACCAAGTGGCAAACCATGCGGGTGGGTTTGTGTGGAAATTGTCCGATCTGCAACACGCCAGGCGCTACTTGGTCATGGGCGCCAAGGACAACGGCAACTACTACCAGACCAGCGAACAAGTGTCCACCGAGTGCAACACGGCCGTTCTCTGCGTGATTCGCAGCAAAAATCCGGACGATTTCAAGCAGTTGTGCGCAATGATTGAGGACATCTCGGTCAGAGGACTGGCTGCGCGCCAAGAGCCGACGCTGTTGACGCTCGCGGCGGCCATCGTGTTTGCACCCAGCGTGGATAAAAAAGTCATGGCACTGGCGCTGGTTCCCAAATGTGTGCGCATTCCGACGCACGTGTTCATGCTGGCTGGCTACGTGACGGACTTGTCGCAGTGCAAGCCCGGAAAGGAGAAGGGCAAGGGCTGGGGGAGCGGGTTTCGGAAAGCGCTGAGCCAGTACTACACTTCGCGGCGTGGTCTGGAGCTGGCGACGGCACTCACCAAGTACAAGAACCGCGAAGGGTGGCGCCATGAGGATTTGCTGCGCATGTTGCACGTCAATCCCGCGTCACTCAAGGACGACGGCGCGCGTTTGGTGTTCAAGTTCGTGTTTGCCTGCGCCCGAGGTGAAAAGGACTTCATGCGCAAGCTGCTGACCGACATCATCGCCGCAATAACGCAGGAGCGGGCCATGCAGCTGCTGGACACGCCCATTCCGGTTGCGACTGGAAAAGCGAATGCGACTGGAAAAGCGAATGCGACTGGAAAAGCGAATGCGACCAAAGCGAATGCGACTGGAAAAGCGAATGCGACTGTGAACGCCAAGGCAGCCAAGGAACCCAAAGCACCCGCAAAAGCGACCAAAACGAACAGCATCCTGTCTGGATTCAAATCGGCGATTCAAACCGTCTTCGGCGGCGGATCGGCGCAAGTTGAAGCAAAGAACCCGATCAAGAAAACGCAGATCAAATTCCAGGAGACACAAGTGACCGAAGCGACCCGAGCGGCAAAGGTTGAGATTGCGACATCGGCATTTGGGTGGAGGCGCATGTTCATGAACCGCGTGCCGACTGGCGGATTCACGATTTCGCTGGAGTTTCCACCTGGAACGCACGACTTCAAATTCATTGTGGACGGCGTGTGGCAGTGTGATCCGAGCAAACCGATGCACAAGACGGGCGAGCACGAAAACAACTACATTGTGATCAGCGAAGATCAGGATCAGGATCAAGAGGTAAACCCAGAGGCAATCAAGCAAGAGCATTCTTCTCCTCCCCGCGACCTCATTGAGACCGCCATCTACTTGCAGGCTGTCATGGAGATTGAGGCCTGCACCACGAGCGTGGCCGACCTCTACAAAGCCATCAAACTGGTGCGGGAACACGGCTTGGTGCGCGAGCAGATTCCCACGCATTTGCTGAACAGTTCAGAACTTTGGACGGAGCTGTTGAAGTCAAAGGGCGCCAATGGCAAGCAGGCCGGAATGCCGCTGGAGGCCCTCACTCGCAATCTGGGAAAGCTGTCGTCGCTGCCGAATTTCATGGGGCCAAACACGGATTTCATCTGCGCCCGACTTTCATCCGAGGAGGACATTCAACGTTCGCGCATTCACCCGTTCAAGGTGTTGATTGCTTCCAGAATCTACGGCATGGGGAAGGCAATGAAGGGCGCACTGGCATGGACAGTGTCGCCACGAGTGCGCGACCAACTCACGACCACCTTCCTGCGTTCGTTCAAGAATGTGGCACCCACGGGCAAACGCTACATGGCCGCACTGGACGTGAGCGGCAGCATGGATATTGCCTGCATGGGATGTCCCGCCATCAGTTGCAGGCAAGCCTCGGCCGCGCTGGCGCACATGCTCTACGAAACCGAGCATAATGGCGGCGGCCATGTCTACGTGCGCGGTTTCACTTCATCATCAACCTCCGGGTACGGATCCACGCTCACCACAGACAATGGGTTCCGCAACTTTGACCATCTGGTGAAGCGCGGCATGACGCTGGACCAGTTCATCCAGGCAACCAATGCACCATACGGCGCCACCGACTGCTCGCTCCCCATGCTTCGTGCGATGGAGGAAGGTCTGAACGTGGATGTGTTCATCGTGATGACGGACAGCGAGACGTTTGCGGGCAAAGTGCACCCCCAGGTTGCTTTGGAGAACTACCGCGTGAAAGCAAACAAGCCGGACGCGAAGCTCATCGTGGTGGGAATGACCGCGAACAACTTGACCATCGCCGATCCGAACGACCGCAACACGTTGAACTTGGCGGGCTTTGACGCGTCAATGCCGGAAATCATCGCCATGTTCGTGCGCGGGGAACTCTAATCAGAAAACCTACGGTTTTCCGAACCTTTCCCTCATTTAGCAAAATAAAAACAAAAACACAAGGAGAGGAAACCTGGGTTCTCCTAAAAAAATATATTTTTTAGTTATTTATTCTATAATTAATAATTAATAAATAGTAACATGGTGGAACCATTTAAATTTGATGTAACATTCGAAAATGGATCCTTTAAAATAAAAAACGGTCGCAAGGTATGTTTAGAATTTGAATTCATTGAAGACGAAGACGACGATGATGGCACTGTATTGTATATTTCAAAAATAGTCAAATGTGGCGACGGCATGCCACTCACTCGCGAAATGATAAAGTTGATTGAAGAAATGGTAAAAACCATTCCGGCTCCGCCTTGGTCACGCGTCAAATACATACAATTGGAGGATGGCTCATCCATAAATGTATGTGCTGGACAGAACATTGATTTGCGTTATCTAAAAATTTTAACGACTGGCGAATCATGGTATAATTCCTTCGGTTATAAATCATTAAATCATGATGCCAATGTGGCGCATAATGCAGTTATCATAAATAAACCGATGCACTTATTATTATCTGAATTGGTTGACCAGCAATACTTTGACCAGGCATACATAAAAAAATTCAAAGCGAGGTTTCCTGAATTGAATACCGCCGACTTGACGGTCAAGGAATATGTTACAGCGATGTCGAAGGAGGTTCCAAGGTCTGGAACTAGAACATGCACAAAAGAACAAGAAAAAAGGGCGCGTGTTTTATCCAATTTAGTTGATTATTTTGTCTGGGTAGTAAGGCAGGATGATGACACGAATCCCAACTATCTTGAATACGATTTTAGATTACAAAAAAAGGTTGAACGCGGTACAAAGGGTTCACCCAAAGCTTCGCCCAAGGGTTCACCCAAGCCTGGGGGTGGCGCAAAAAGAACCCTGCGAAAATCACGCAGAAAACCAAGAAAAACAAGAAAAACAAGAACTCGCAAGAACCATAACTAATATATATGATATATGTAAATGCCGCCGACACATCTGACAAAGAAAAGCCGTTTAATACAAAATAAATGCACTCGTAAACGCAATTCAGTTGGACATCCACTGGTAGAATACATTCCATCCGAACACACAGACATTACTGCCACCATTGACGCGGCGGCCATACGACATAATATAGATTATTTGCGTAAAATGTCAAAAACGGATGTCATGCCTGTGATAAAGGCAAACGCATACGGACACGGTGCGATTCAGATTTCCAGAATAGCTAGAGATCATAATGTGAAAATGATCGGGGTTGCAACCCTGGGGGAAGCGTTAATGTTGCGAAATAGTGGTGACAATGGACACATTGTTGCGTGGTTGTATGATACGCATGGCAAGGAACTCGCGGAATCCATTCGCAAAAACATTGACATTGCCGTCATTGACCAGAAACACATACACATCATATGCAAACTAGCAGCAAAATATGGCAAAAAGGTTCGCGCGCATCTGTTTGTAGACACCGGCATTGATAGAGCAGCAATTCCATACAGCGAAGCGATCCATGCTGCCAAACTGCTTTCATCCCATCCGAATGTAAAATTGGTGGGACTAATGAGTCATTTTATACAATCCGAAATAAAAAATGACGCCACCACAAAAAAACAACTTACATTATTTAGAGAACTAAGAGACACGCTGTCGAGCAAACACAACATTACGTTTGAACATGTCCACATTGCCAACTCGGGAGGATGCTTGAACTATGATGTGTCCGATTTCACATTGGCGCGCCCTGGATTGGCAGTGTATGGCTTGGACCCAAGCGGAAAACGCAATGATAATTTGCGACCTGCCATGACGGTAACTTCGCGCATTATACAAATAAAGCACATATCAAAGGGGGCTGACGTGGGGTATGACAATAAATTTATAGCCAAAAAAGACATGTTAACCTGCGTGTCGGCAATTGGATATGCTGACATCATTCCACGTTCATCCTCGGGCAAATTGCACGTGTTTATTAATGGCACCAAACGGAAAGTGTTGGGTAATATTAGCATGGATCAGATTGTAATAGAGGCGAAACAGCGTGATAAAGTGGGGGATGCAGTTCTATTATTTGGTTCTCCGCATGATGGTGCAAAACAAACGGCAAACGATGTTGCCGATATGTCGGGCACAATAACGGACGAGTTAATCGTACGAACCAATTCCGCAAATCGCATAAGTAGAAAATACGTGAACGCGTGAATGCATAAAACGCAAAAACGGCAACCATTACTGCTTTTATCCATACTCAAACAATGATGCAATTAAACCCCCTTGACAATGCGCAGCTGTTTCCCGAACTTGAATCTCTCGGCGTCCATGGTGCGCCTCTGCAAATTGCAGGCCAGGCACGCTAGAACAACGTTGCCACTGGTGTGCCCCTGGTCATTGTCCACGCGGTCCAACGTCCATTGACGCGGTGCCATCACGTCCTTGTATATCAGCTCGCAACCGTCGCGACAGTACGCGCATCGCATCTTACTCACCAACAACAATTCAATCGTTACATCTAGAGAGATAATGGGGGATAAATCGTGAATGCCATTCGCGACGTCCTGTCTCGCGTATCCGTCTAATTTATGCTTGATTTCTTTTATGAAGAAATTTCTCTCTTCTAATGAAGTGTCATCTGCAATTAAGCGGCGCAGAACCTCCATCTGCTTGTCATGGGCAAAGAATGCGTCGTCAATTGTCCATTTCAGCGTGCGGGCGCGCTGCGGCTTCTCCTTATTCAACAGCTTGTCGCTAAGCTTGTCGACGTTGCGCTTGCCTGCAATGCATACTACGTGCTTATTTATGTCGGTCATCGTGATGTATAGCATTATAAAAAGAGTATAAAATAACTATATAAATGCATTTCTTTAATATAGTTCAACGGTTATAACGATTTGCAATTGCAAATGGATGCGCAATTCGGCGAATGGTTCAAATCGTTGGATGCGTTGCGCGCAATAAATGCGGAATGGGCAACGGATATTGATTTACCCCGCGAATATCTCTCTACTCTCTTTGATCAATTTGGGGATGAAGACATGCTGCTCACCATAGAAGACATGCTGCTGCATCTGGATGCTTACGTTTGCGACAACCCGCTCGCGTTCAGCGCGCCCGATTTTCACGACGTGGTGCACGACGTGCTGCACGAGTATTTTGAGGGAATACACGCGTTTGAATTCTCCGCCACGATGGATTTGGAAGCGGACGCGCTGTGCCGGTTCTGCGAGGCGCTGTATTTCAAATGTGCGAACCCCGCGCGCGAATGCGGCAGCACGTTCATCCGCAAGCCGCCCAACGTGGCAGTGATTGACGCGAAGCTGGCGCACATTCGGGGCAAACCGCAGCCCGACCAGCGCACGCCCGAGTGGTACCGGTTCCGGCACGACCTGCTGACCGCCAGCAACGCGTGGAAGGCGTTTGAGAGCCCGGCGTGCCGGAACCAGCTCATTTACGAGAAGTGCAAGCCCTTACAGCTGAGTCAAGCAAAAGAGTACGTGAACACGGCATCGCCGATGCACTGGGGGCAAAAGTACGAGCCGGTGTCGCGCATGATTTACGAGCACATGTACAACACCCGGGTGGACGATTTCGGCTGCCTGCAGCACGACAAGCATCTGTTTCTGGGTGCGTCGCCGGATGGCATCAACGTGGACCCGGGTTCGCAGCGGTACGGGCGCATGCTGGAGATTAAGAACATCGTGAACCGCGACATGACGGGCATTCCGAAGAAGGAGTACTGGATTCAAATGCAGCTGCAGATGGAAACCGCGGACTTGAACGAGTGCGATTTTCTGGAGACGCAGTTCTCAGAAGAAGGCGACGATGGCGACGATGGCATGCCCATGTCCGATCCGAATGATGCGTTGATGACTGGCGTCATAATTTATTTCATGAAGGACGGCCGGCCGCACTACGAATACGAGCCGATTGGCTGTAGTAGAGCCGAAACAGAGGCGTGGTTCAGCGACGCCATGGAGCGGAACCGCGCGCACATGTGGATGAAGACCATCCGCTGGCGCTTGGAAAAGATGAGCTGCGTGTTGGTGCTGCGAAACAAGCTGTGGTTTCAACACGCCATAAAAGTGCTGGACGACATGTGGCAAACCATCGTGAAAGAACGCAGCAATCCGCAGGGATGCGAGCATCGGGCGCCCAAGCGTCGCAGCCCTGGGGCGACAATCAGCGCCTCCGGTTCCAGCGCCTCCGGTTCCAGCGCCTCCGGTTCCAGCGCCTCCGGTTCCAGCGCCTCCGGTTCCAGCGCCTCCGGTTCCAGCGCCTCCTTCCTGAAGGCTTGGCTAACTCAGCCCGAGAGGAAATGTTTAATAGACATGTCGGAACTGGATTAAAATAAAAATTGAAACGTATTAAAGTATATGTAGTTATAATATAGTAATCACCATAACAATCACAACCACCGCGACATGCAAAATCTTTTCAAATTGGGTGGAATGCATCGTGCGAAGGGCAACGATGACGATGACGAGGAGGAGCAGCAGCGGGATATTACGCGTGCAAATACGCGCGCAAACGCCGGCAGTAATGCTGCCATTGCCGGCGCGGAATTGGAGGAGGAGGAATCCGATGCGGAATCCACCGACACGGGGACCAACACTGAAACCGACGCCACGGACGACAGCGACTCCGTTTCAACTGGAACGAACGACGACGATGACGACGACGACGACGACGATTTTGCGGACATTGGAGAAGTTGGGTTTGAAGAACCCGCGATTGAAACCCCGGCAATGCTTGCAAAAAAGACGGCCACGGCCGCATCCACCGTTGCAAATTCGGATGCGAAAAAGAAGGCAACGATTGCCAACAAGCGGGCGATTGCGTCGTCCAAGCCGCCCAAGGGCAAGGCCACGCTGCAGGACATCACCACTCTGCAAAATTCATACGACGACATTGAACACGCAGAAGGGGGCGGCGACAGCGACGGATCCGGCGACGACGACGACGACAGCGACGACGGCAACAATTATTTGCGTAAATTCGAGACCGAGATGCACGAAAATTACATTACGTCGTTCCACCAAGAGATGATGCATTTAAACAATACCGAGGTGAGCGCCCTTGCACGCGTGGTGCGAAACGCCGACGGCGTGATCACGGATGTCATGCACAAGACGATGCCGTTTCTGACCAAATACGAGAAGACGCGCATTTTAGGTCAGCGCGCAAAGCAACTGAACCAAGGTGCCCAACCCATGATTCCCGTGGACAAAAAGATAATTGACGGGTATTTGATTGCGCAGCTGGAATTGCAGCAAAAGGTGCTGCCCTTCATCATACGCAGACCGCTGCCGGGCGGGAAATCGGAGTATTGGCGCTTGGCTGACTTGGAACTCATTTAAATCTGGGCATATGGGCATCAGGGGATTGGGGGTCTGCTGTGTATTTTTATTTGCATGGATTTTGCCATGCAAATAATTAATTTTATAAGTCAATGATTCTAAGTTGTCAATGATGATTTAGTGACGACGGCGAGACTTGCGACCGCCGCGGCAAGCCTTGCGAGACCTGCGACCTCCGTGAGCCTTGCGGCGATAAGTTTTGCGACCTCCGGACATTTTGATTATTATTTGGTTATAATACATGTGAAGAAAAAAAAAAATAATCATAAACATGGATAAATACATGGATAAATACATGGATAAATACATGGATAAATAGGTACTTAATTTCGCTAAATCAACACTTCCACCGTTTTCCGCAATCAATGCATGTCACAAAGGTGGTCATGGGTTCATCCGCCGACCGCGTTTGCAGTTGGTAGTACGTGCATTTGGTGGAACGGCATTTGGAATTTGGGCAAGTGAAGTTGTCGGTGGACGCCTCCACCTTGGTTTCGTATTTGTGTTTATCGCGCACCTGCTTCGCCTTAATGAGTGCGCTCCATTTGTCGGGATGCATCTCTTGGTGCGTCATGAACGCCAGCTCGTGCGCCTTGATTTGCTTGGAAGTGATGAGTTGAACCACGTGGTCATTCGCCAGGTTGATGCACACGGTGCGCAGGCGGTCGGCATAAATCTGCACGAAATACCCGTTGTCCCATTTCTTCACAATGTTTTTGGCATCCGATTCACGCAGCGTGTAATTGTAGATGCCGCGGTCTAAATTGAGGGCGGCGTTTGAAGCCGCGTCTTGATTCATTTTCATCTTCAGGAATCGGTCGGTCAGTTTGGTGCGCACCCTCTCGCGAAACGCATCGGGATCGGTGATCTGCAGGGCAGTAATTGAAAATGAGTTGGGGGGTGCTGACATTCTGGGGTCTGGGGTCTGTTTTATCTAATGCATGTAGTTATCGGGGTGTCTTTATTCAATTTTTTGCTAAATATAACAAAATGATTTGCAAATTTCCTAAATTTTTAAATGTGTTCGGTGTTCCAAATGGTGTTGCACACGGCGCACAAGTAAATGTACTTCATGTTGATGTCGTCGTAACGCAGATAGATGACTTCGCGCGGAACTGCGTCGTCTGCGTTTGAAGCCGCCGCAGCACCACCACCGGCGCTTATTGCTTCTTCTTCCGCAGATGTGCCCACAATTGCAGCCCGGTCTGCATATTGGGTCGGGTTGTGGTCGCGGTTGCACGGGCACTCCGTGTTGGGGCACAGAATGGTGCTGATTCGCGGCAGCGTGGGATCCAGCTTGGTGTATTTATTGACAACGTGCGCGTACTGATTTTTGCCCGATTTCAAGGACGTGTGCGAAACCACCACGTCATCAATGGTCACGGTGGCGTCGTCGTGACCGCAATTGCGGCAATAATACACGATTCCGTTCGTGTCCGTGAGCCGGATGTAGTACATGTTGCCGCATTCGGTGCAAAAGTGCATTCTTTCTCTGTGTCGGCTGATGTGTGGATGTTACTATAAAATGATGCAACATTGTTTAATTCAATTTTTGAATTAAATGATAACACCCGCGATGCACCACGATGCGACTAGTTACTCGCTCGGGACCAGCCGTTTCACGGCCGATTGAAACGCGACTGCCACCGCGGGGTAGTTGACGGCCGCGGTTATTTGATACACTTGCGTGGTTCGCAACGTTTCGGAGTGGGGATGCTTCAACGCAAGGGCATCTATGGCAACCGAATGCCGCAAATGCGACGCCCGAAATGCGACGCACATGTGCTCGTAAAACTGCTCGTGAAATTCAATGTCGGCAATCGTTTGTTTGAACACGGCCGGCGACTTCAACAAGTGCAGCATGCTGAACTCGTAGTTTTTGCACTGAATGATTCGGTGATACGTGGCGAAATCGGGGTTGTGCTCGGTGATGCCGGGCTCGTTCAGCAGCGGCTTGCTGTCCAGCAGCGACATGATGGTCAGCAGCACGGACTTGATGGTTTGGCACCCGGTCCACTGGTCGCCGCGCCAACTGTTCAAAATGCTCATGCACATTCGTCGGTTTTTGTACATGTTGGGGTGCATGCGCGTCTCGCCGTCGTTCGTCAAAAACTCCACCAGCGGCGGGGAGTGCGGATAATCCGGCGGAAATTTGAATTTATAAAAGTAGTAGCCGCCGTCGTACAATGAATCCTCGGGTCCAACAATCATCGCGTACCCGCACAGCATGTCGGTTTCACTGTGCATGTAGTGCACGCCCGACAATTGCGCCGTCATCATTTCGCGCACGTCTTTCAGCAACCGCATCGTCGTCTCTTTGGGTATGAACACGGGGGGGGCTGATCCGGATATAGGGAGGGGTGGTTGCATTTTGCGCGCTTATTGATGCATGTTATGCATGTCACTTATGTTTTATGTCTGTTTTTTAATAAAACATTTTTCACCAAAATGAAAAAGGCGGATTTTGAAGGATCCGATTTTTTACAACATTAAGCGAAAAATTGAAATAAAAAAATGTTGATTAAATGTATCAACAATCACCCCACCCGTAACACGAACCCATGGCATCATCATCCTCAAAATCATTCAAGCCGCAAGCAACTGCGTTTGATGCGTTCATCAGACAGAGGTATTCAAAAAAAGGAGAACAACACACGCACACGCGCATTGGCAGCGAAAAATTGGGAATATCGGGAGGCACTTACACCGTGCCGTCGGACGACATCGGCGAATTTTACAGGAAATACACGGATCACGTGTTCATGCAAGGCCGTCAAGAATTCTTGACCGAGCGCCAACTGGTGGACAATGGACCCGGATTGATTGACATTGACGAGCGCTACGATCCGGCTATTGAAACGCGTCAGCACACGAAGGAGCACATTTCCATTGTGGTGGAAACCATCATTGATCAATTGTCCGACTTGGTGGTGCTCACGCCCGGCACGTTGTTGCCCATTTTCGTGTTTGAAAAACCAGACGTGAATTTGCTGGAGGACACCACCAAGGACGGCATCCATATTCTAATCGGCATGAAAATGGATCGCGCATTGCAAATGTTGTTGCGCAAGCGCATGTTGAAGCAAATGCCGAGCATTTGGGGAGATTTGCCGCTCACGAATTCGTGGGAGGATGTGTTGGACGAAAGCATCGTGCGCGGCAGCACGAATTGGCAACTGTATGGATCGCGCAAGCCCGGGCACCAAGCGTATGTGCTGAAATACTGGTATGTCATGAATCTGGACGAGGAGTGCACGCTGGGGTTTCACGAACGAAGCGTGTCCATGTTTGACGTGCGCGTGAATTTCCAGCTGATCACGGCGCAGTATGCGTATCACGCTGGGTTTGAAATTGCAGACGCCGCAAAGGACGAGCATGCCGCAATGAAACAAACCATTGGTGGTCCGAAACAGCGCCGCGCGAAGGCGGGCGGTGGCGGCGGTGCTGCTGCTGGCGGTGGTGGCGGAGCGGCAAATGCCGACGACGGTGGGAATGAAAAAAAGAGCGTGTTCCAACCTCCGCCCGTGGAAATCATTCAGCTGTCCGACATCACGGACGAACAGAAGCTGAACTCGGCCATTGAACAAATGTATTCGGCCATTGAACAGCGGGCGTACGAGGTGCGCGAAACGCACGAATACACCATGTGTTTGCCGGCGGCATACTACGATTCGGAGCCGAAGTGGATCCGCGTGGGTTGGGCGCTGCGCAACACGAGCCCGCACTTGTTCCTCACGTGGATGGCGTTCAGTGCCAAATCCACCAAGTTCGCTTACAACATGATCATTGATTTCTACGACAAGTGGCAGCAGTTTGGAATGAACACGCCGGCGGACGGGCGCTGCCTGACCAAGCGCTCCATCATGTTTTGGGCCAAGACCGATGCGCGCGAAGCCTACGAGGACATCCGCCGCAAGACGAACGAGTATTACATGGAGGAGACCATGAAGACCAAGGAAGCCACCGACGTGGATTTGGCGCACGTGGCGTTCAATTACGCCAAGGACAAGTTCGTGTGCGTGAGCATCAAGAACAACGCCTGGTTTTCGTTCAACGGGCAGCGCTGGGAGGAGTGCGATTCCGGCAACGCGCTGCGACTCATGATTTCCAAGGACATTTACACCATGTATCACAGCAAGCAGATTGAAAACACGGCGCTGATGAATCAGGAGGACCCCGGCAGCGACGAGTGGAAGGACAAGAGCATGCGCGCCGAGAAATTCACCGAGATCTGCATGCGGCTGAAAACCACCACGTTCAAGAACAACATCATGAAGGAGGCGCGCGAGCTGTTTTACGACCGCAACTTTGTGGACACGCTGGACACCAACACGCACCTCATGTGCTACAGCAACGGCGTCATTGATTTCACGGAAAAGCGCTTCCGCCGCGGCCAGCCCGACGACAACATCAGCAAATGCACCAACATTGACTACGTGCCGCTGGATCGCGTCAAACACGCCACCGCGATTGCCGAAATCAACGACTTCATGGTGCAGCTGTTCCCCCTTGAGGAGCTGCGCGCTTACATGTGGGATCATCTGGCGTCGTGCTTGATCGGCGTGAACCGCGACCAAACGTTCCAGATTTACGTGGGCGCGGGCAGCAACGGCAAGTCCAAGCTGACGGAACTCATGTCGCGCTGCTTCGGCGAGTACAAGGCCACCGTGCCCATCACGCTCATCACGAACAAGCGCAACGGCATTGGCGGCACGTCGTCCGAAATTGCGCAGCTCATGGGCATCCGGTATGCCGTCATGCAGGAACCCTCCAAGGGCGACCAAATCAATGAGGGCGTGCTGAAGGAGGTGTCGGCCGGCGACCCGTTGCAGGGGCGCGCTCTCTACAAGGACATGGTCACCTTTGTGCCGCAGTTCAAGCTCGTGGTTTGCACCAACACCATGTTTGAAATCAAGAGCAACGACGACGGCACGTGGCGCCGCATTCAAAAGGTGGACTTCATGTCCAAGTTCTGCGACGAACCGAACCCCGAAGGCGACGTGGACAACCCGTACCAGTTCAAGATTGACCGCATGCTGGACGAGAAGCTGAAGCGCTGGGCGCCCACGTTCATGTCCATGCTGGTGGAGCACGTGTTCAAGACCAACGGTCTGGTGAAGCCGTGCAGCATGGTGACCGCCAGCAGCCAAAAATACCGCCTCGGACAGGACTACTTGTCCGAGTTTGCGCGCGACAAGATTAAGATGCAGCAAGGCGGGCGCGGCATTAAGAAGACCGAGCTGTATGAAACCTTCAAACAGTGGTACGTGCGCGGGCACGGGCGCGATGTGCCCAAGGGCGCCGAGCTGTATGAATTCATGGACAAGAAGTTCGGCAAATACACGAACGGCGTGTGGCGCAATGTGGCCATCATTTACGACGAAGATCAAGGCCAAGACCAAGACCAAGACCATCAGGGCGGCGGCGGCGGCGAATAAATGCACTCCGATCCGACCCGACCCGACCCGACCATAAAAACATTCAATGCATTATATTTTTTTATTTGTTAAATATAATACAAATTGTCCAACCCGGCACAGCAACCCGCAAAGCAGCAATGACTGACGCAACCGCGGCATCTGTTGCGTCGTCCTCCCAAAACGCGCAATTTCAACAAATGCAGCTCATGAATCAAATGACTCAAATGATCAACACCGCAAACATGGCGTGCGCAAAAGGCACCAACTGCTACAAACAGCAGCAAGTAACCGACGCCCAAAATCAGTACGCAGCGGCGCTCATCACCGAAAAAAATGCTCCCAGCACGGTGGAGACCGCGCGTAAAAACTTTTTGGTGGCTTCCAAAGGGCCGGTCGCGGCAAATCAAGCGCTCATGAGCCGGTATGAAAAGAACGGCGAGGCCGAAAAAGCCAAACTCACCCAACAATTTGATGACTGGGTCAATGACATGACCACCAAAATTGACGCGGTTTCGCAGCACGCGCAAACCAGCGCCACATTGCAAACCAGCAACCAGCTGGCAACCACCCAACTTGCTGCACTCGCGGCGCACGACGACGATGCAACAAATGAACTGAATTTGTTGGAACGCAAAACGCACTACTTGGCGCAGTACGTTAAAATGATTAATGGCATTGAATACTACGTCAAGCTGGTGTATTGGTTGGCATTTTTGACATGGGGCGCGTGCATATTGTATGACCGCACCTTCACCCTGAAAACGGCCGGGTTATTCGTTTTATTCACGGGCATCGTTCTCATGCAGAACAAAATCATGGACGCGGCATCTGCCCTGGTTTCAAACGTGCAATGAAGCATTTTAATGATGCATTTAATAATAATTTAAACCAAACTTGATGCATGTTATTAGAAATTAGAAGGGAACATGGACCAAGACATTGACATGACCGCCCGCCGAATGAATAAAGCAATCGTGAACTTGCCGGACGACCTAATCATACACATTTACACGAAAATACTCAAAAAATATCGGTTGCATGAAGGGAAATTCATTAAACTCATCGATTTTGAAAGGTACAAATTTTTGGAGAACTTCATTTACCGAAAAATGGTTAGTTTCTATCGCGTGCGTTTTGGTGGCGGCGATGAGTATAGAATGCGATACATATTGGCCAATTTCAGTCGTTTGCCAAACAGGAAAAGCATGTTGGCTGAGGGGGATTGGCCCGTGGTTGACGATGACCTGATGGACGTTGACATGACTGTCAATGAAAACACGGTGACTTATGATGTGACGCGATACAGACTAAAAAAGATTGAAGATTTGAATACAAAATACATCAACCCATCAATGTATCACAGGGGAGATTATAAAGATTATGACTGGGAAGTCATTCATTATACCTATGAAATTTGAATCGTGTAACACCTTCAAAATGCGGTGTTCATGTCGAAGATGTCGTCCGTCTTGGTTTTCTCGGCCAGCGCGTATTCGCTCACCTTCTTTTCAAAGAAGTTGCACACGGACGGCAGGCTGATCATTTCCATGAAGTCAAATGGGTTCGCGGAACCGTACAGCTTGTCATACCCCAGCTGCACCATGAGCCGGTCCGCCACGAACTCAATGTACTGCGTCATCAGCTTGGCGTTCATGCCGATGAGGCGGCACGGCAGCGCCTCGCAAATGAACTCGCTCTCAATGGCCACGGCTTCGCGCACGATTTCCGCCACGCGCGCCTTCTGCGTGCGCTTGCTCAGCTTGTTGTAAATAAGCACGGCAAACTCGGTGTGCAGCGCCTCGTCGCGCGAAATGAGCTCGTTGCTGAACGTGAGACCCGGCAGCAGGCCGCGCTTCTTCAGCCAAAAAATGGAGCAGAACGCGCCCGAAAAAAAGATGCCCTCCACGCAGGCGAAGGCAATGAGCCGGGTTTGGAACGAGCTGCGCTTGTCGTGGATCCAGCGCTGCGCCCACTCCGCCTTCTTCTTGATGCAAGGGAACTCGTCCATGGCGTGGAACAGCTGGTGCCGCCGGGCTTCATCCTTGATGTAGCTGTCAATCAGCATGCTGTACACCTGCGAGTGGATGTTTTCCATGGCAATTTGAAACCCGTAGAACGCGCGCGCTTCCGCCAGCTGCACGTCCGTCATGAACCGCACCGCCAAATTCTCCAACACGATGCCGTCGCTGGCCGCAAAGAACGCCAGAATCATGGAAATGAAGTAGCGCTCGTCCTCGTTCAGCGCGGTGTTCCAGTGCACCGCGTCGTGGGACAAGTCAATCTCTTCCGCGCGCCAAAAGCAGTCCACCTGCTTTTTGTACATGTTCCATATGTCGTTGTCCTTGATCGGGAACAGCACGTAGCGGTCGTGGCTTTCGGTGAGGATCAAGTCTTTGACTTCCTTGACTTCCTTAACTTCCTTGACTTCATTGACTTCCTTGACTTCCTTTCGCAATAAAACGTCGTCCACAAGGGCATCTGCAGGGGGTGTCGTCATGGGTTTATTGATTGATTGCTTAATGCGCGCGATGTGTATTAGATTGTTGCGTTGTGCTTAATATATTTATATTCAATATTTTATATAACACGCAAAAACTAGTGGTTGTCTTCATTGCACCAATGAGTCCAACAATGTTCATACAGTCGCCGCACGGATTAGCATGCGACGGGTGCGGCATTGCCAAGGACGACCTGCACGAATTGGATACCGTGGAAGAACGGGACGAAGTGGTGCACGAGCTGTTCCGCAGTGCGGGGCGCATTCGCGCAGCCACGGCGAGCAACCATCTGCTCCTTCCCATTTTTAGGAAATACAAGAAAGCATGCCGAGAGATATTGCAAAATAAAAAGAAAGAAGCCGAACAATTCGCGCGACTGGGCGATTATTGCGACGAGTGCGCGCACGACCCGCATCAACAAACCCATGATTTAAAATGCATCCAATATGAAATGAGAGATATTCACAATCAAATCAAGAGTTTAGAAGAAATGCAATGGACCGACGACGATTCGGAGTCGGAGTCGGATTTGGACTCGGACTCGGACTCGGAGTCGGACTCGGAGTCGGACTTAGAATGTTCCGATCATGAATCCGAAGACGAACCTTCGTCGGATTCGTCGGATTCGTTGGCCGAGTCGGAGTCCGATGATTCCGATGATTCCGATGATTCCGATGATTCCGGATTGAGTGAGGTGACGGAGTTTTTAAGACAGTCTAGTCTGGATTTGAATGAATGAATGTTCCATGTCATTTTAATCCGCATTCTCTCTTCAGCAGGCCATAGGGCTTGAGCAAGAGCGCCAAGCGTCGCCGTCGTTCCGCGAAAATGCGTTTCCAGCGGCGCTGAACCAACCGGATCCAGAACGTTTTGATGATTGCCACGCATTCGCCGCCGGGTTCCATCATCACCGTCTGCACAATTTCAAGCAGCGGATACAGGTTTGGGCGACTAACAATGTTCCAATACGCGCGCACGTTTCCCGAATATTGGCGGGCAAAAATCGGACGCGGATACGCCGAAATCAGGTCAGTGTGGTCGTCGTCGTACAACTCGGACAACGAAATGTGGAACATGAACAAAAAGTGGCCTTCAACCCGCGGTTCGCATGGACCGTGCAAAAATTTATTGTATAATTCGCATATGCCCAATTGATATTGTTGATGCATTTGGATTACCATTGGTTAATGTTTAATGCAACATCTTTATTACATTTTGAATTTATGTAAATGGAAAAAATATTTATATGTATATATATAAACATACATACCATACCATGAATTCCAATTTACGCAGCATCTCTCGTTCATTCATGTCCGGATTCAAGTCGGTGGAATCAAGCGCATCCACAATGTCCACCGATAAGAACGTGTTGTACATCATGCTCGTCATCGCGGTGGTGAACGTGCTGGGATATTTGATGATGGGCAATTTTGAGGCGGTTGTATTTTTCGCAATTGTTGCATATTTAAGCACATTTTTCACTAAGAACATGGTCTACGTGTTTTTGATTTCCATACTGGCAACCAATTTTCTCATGGTTTCAAAGGTCAATTATTTCAAGTTTGCGAATGCAAAGGAAGGCATGAAGAACAAGCCCACGCCCTCGGCCAAGCCCTCAGCCAAGCCCTCAGCCACGCCCTCGGCCACTCCCTCAGCCACGCCCTCGGCCACTCCCTCAGCCACGCCCTCAGCCAAGGCCACGCCCAAGCCAACCAACAAGGCGTCAAAAAAGACGAGCGGGGAAAAAAAGAAGGAGGGCATGAACGGAAAGCTTGCGCCGGCCAAGTTTAACAACAGCGCCGACGACTCGGAGGACGATGACGGCGATGCCGCCCCGTTCCCAAGCTCAAAAGCCCAGGAAGCCAAAAACGTGGAAAAGGCGCACGACAATTTGCAGAGCCTCGGCGGCGGCATGAACGCGCAAACCGATCAGGTCATGCAGCAGCAAAAGATTCTCATGGATAACATGAAGACCATGCAGCCCTTTCTTGAAACGGCCGAGCGATTTCTTGACAAGTTCAACATGAAGGGCATTGACGGCCTGATTGGAAAAATCGGACTGGGTGCGACTCCCAGCGCGACTCCCAGCGCTTCAGCATAATAATCAATGATCTGCTGATCAATGGATCAAATCCCATTTTAAAATATATTTAAATTATACACAAATACAATTTAAATCAACCAAACACATCCAAGCACATCCAAGCACATCCAAGCACATGGTTACAACTGCGAGACGTTGTCCACCGGGCGTGTTCTGCATTGAGAACGTGTCGTTCACGTTTTTGGCAATCATATTCACGGGAATCGTCGTGTATTTCATGAAGGGACCGTTTCAACACCCATCGCACCAACCACTACAACAACAACAACAACAACAACAACAACAACAACAACAACAACAACAACAACAACATCCATCCATGTTTCAGTCACGCGCCAATTATGGTGTGAGCAACGCGCAAGAAGACGTGCTGTTGAATCCGTATGTGCCGCCGCTGCGCGATGACCGCAGCATGGACATTCGCGGACCCGTTACAGTTGCAGTGCCAATCAACGTGAGCACACAGGGAACCGGGAATGCAGCGTATCGCCAGGTCGGCATTTTGACGCGCATCAACGGTCCCGAAACCATTCTGCCTCTCATGGGACGCCCCCTGTTCCGAAACCGCGACAAGTGGCAGTTCTACACGATCAGCGAAAAGAGCAACTTCATTAAGCTGCCGATTTCGGTGAAGGGGCGCAGCTGCACAAACGAGTACGGGTGCGACAACGTGTACAATGGGGACACTGTGTACGTTGAGGGATACAATGACGCGTTCAAAGTGACCGCGTACGATAATTCGGTCATGCAGTATTTGCCGTTCTAACATTTTAAGTGCAGTTTGGCAAATCATTTTCTCCGCCCACTTTGCAAGTTTCCACAAATGACGTCCACTCATCCTGTGATTTTGCAATCATGTCGGAAACTTTGTATGGACTGCACCCTGGTGTATATGAAGCCACCGAACCAGCATCTGCATAGCATGAGTTAGTTGCATAATCATATGTCCAACCTCCCATGCACTCGAACTGTTTTGCTCTGTTTGCATTAGTCCAGCACGAATTGAATACTGGTTCTGTGGTGCAACCTGGTGAATCCTGCAGGCCGCATTTTTGGTAAAAATCCGCGAAGTCATTATGATCTGTCATATTCACATTGGAAACTTTGTAAACGCACCCGGGAATATTTGCAGCCGCAGAACCAGCGGTTGGCGTGCACGTGTCAGCGGCGCTATCATATGTCCAGCCTCCCATGCATCGTCCCGTCAAGGCTCGGTTCGCATTGTTCCAACATAAATTGGAAGCGGGGACAGGTGTTGGTGCAGTGGTCGCGGTTGGGCCGGCGGTTGGCCCCGTGGTTGAGCCCGTGCAGTTTGGTGAATCAGCCACTTTGCAAATTCCCTTCCATGCCGCAAAACCATCCGGCGTGACGGTATCAGCATTCATGTCCGAAACCTTGTATGACTCGCACCCTTTTATCTGTGAAGTCGCAGAACCAGCGGGTGGCGTGCACGTGTCAGTGGCGCTATCATACGTCCAGTCGCCCATGCATTGTCCCTTCAAGGCTCGGTTCGGGTAGGACCAGCATAAATTGGAAGTTGGTACCGTGGTTGATGCGGTGGGTGTTACAGTTGTTGCAGTGGGTGTTGCAGTTGTTGCAGTGGGTGTTGCAGTTGTTGCAGTTGTTGCAGTTGTTGCAGTGGGTGTTACAGTTGTTGCACTAGATGATAGATCACCCATTAATCCGGTTGCCGGAGCTGCCGTGGTTGCAATGGACGCTGCGCTGTGTTTACCCACTTTGTGGGAAGAAGTCCCCTTCACTGCTGATTTATCGCCTTGAACATCGCACACATTGGTGCTGGGGTTCCACTGGGTATTGGATGAACAACATGCATCATTTGTGCATCCCGCGGTCGCACCAGCGCCCGCAGAATCCTTCTTCTTCTTTTTACCGTGATGATGATGATGCGGGTTAATGACGGTTCCCACGCGCGACGGATCAAACTCCCACGCGTATTCGTCAAAATTCATTTTGTCGCGTCGGTTGATGTCGTGCACCGCGCCATAAATGTAGACGATGCCAACGACAATGGCTGTAATGATCATGAACCCGGCAATGTAATTGGGCAAAAATCCCATATTTGCTAAAATCGCCAAAATCAAAACTGGAATGCACATGTAAATGAAAATTTTCATGACTCCCGCCTGAGCCATGAAGCGCTTGCCGTAATACGTGTTGAGTTCAATCATGCGTTCCTTTCCGTCGCGGCTCGTTTGGATGTCCTCCATTTGCTCGCGGGCGGACTTCAATTCCGCCTCCACAAACGTTGTCATGGCGGTCAAATCCGTGGCGGCATCCCGCTTGGTGGCAAGCGATTGATTCTGAACCAGCGCAGCGGCTCCGGACGACGACAGCAGGTTTGACCGGAGCGTTTCATTTTTGTCCATTTCGTTCATTATGTTTGTGCGCTCCGTTGGATCGGTTGCGGCAGCGTACCGGCGCATTAACTCCTTTTGAGCATCCTGCAATTGTTGCACGCTGGTTAATAGCTGTTGCTGCGACGCGCTTAATGTGTCGGAGGACGCGTTCGGGTTGGCAGACATCGGTATTATTATTATTATTATTATTATGCATTATTTTATTTTTTTGTGGTGTGTCACAAATGTTTCACCGTTTTATACAACAAAAACATGGCGAATGTCCCAAAAATAAACAGCGCGTACTTTTGGCTTTCGCTGATGCGATCGCTCATTTCCAGTGCAGCGTCCATGGTGTCAAACCCCTCTTTTTGTGCGTTTGACACAAACGCGTCATACGATTTTATGTCATTTTGGAGTTTAGCCCCCGTTTCATTCATGTATGCGGTCAGGTTTGTGGCAGTGATTGCGCGTTGTTTGCCTTGGTCTACATATTTTGCGGCCGATTGCAGCAATTGTTGATTGGATGCATCCAAATTTTGAACGGTGGTTCCCAAACCGCTGACAATGCTCATGTTTTTAACTGAATTGCATGAAGCGGCGCAATCATTCAACATGTAATTGGGATTTTTTTCACATTCTCCCGAATTGGCCCAATTTGAACAGTTGGAATTTTGGTCCACGCTTGTTTGGGACCCCGATTCCGCGGACAGTTTCATGAGATCGTCCATCATCATTCGGTGATACGTCATGTGCTTGCTAATCATGCGGTTGTATTCGCGCTCGGATGCATCCAGCGCACGCGTTTCACTCGTGTTTTCCGGGATTGATTCGGCGGTTGCAGCCGGTTGATTGAGTTTCATTCCGACGGATGGATTGGATTGGATTGCTTTCTATTAAAATACAAATATATATTTTATTTTATATTTGCATTGCTTTTTCGCACCAACACACTCCATTCAATAAGTTGAATCCATGTCCGCGTTGGAGTTGGAGTTTGAAGTGAATTCATCTAAATCATTTGCGCCATTTGCGCCATTTGCGCCATTTGCGCCATTTGCGCCAAGTTCCGTTGCAATCGTGGATGGCAATTCATCCGCCGTCAAAAACCGGTACGCAAAATACGCCAATAGCAATCCGATTGCCAGCGCCACTCCAAATTTAATGCGCGATTGCAACAACAATTGCTCGGCGCTGCGTGCATCGGATTCCAATTGGGAGTGGGATTGAAGCGCCGCATTCAGGTTGGCTTCATCCGTCTTAAACTGCTGGCTCAGGGTTGAAATGTGATCTTCCTTATCGCCCCCCCCCTTTTGCGCGAACCCCTCTTTCACGGTGGAAGAGGGTATTTTCAGCGCTTCGGTCAGTGCCCCAATTTGTTGGTTCAATTGATACAACCTTTTCAAAATGGCGATCCCATTTTTCCCGCCCAGTTTGGTGAAGCCGTGCTGGGGCGTCATGGTTTGCACGTTGTCGTCCTGCGCCGACGACGCCGAGGAAGTCGGCGCCCCCGCAACCTGCCCGTAGCACATGCGCGCAAACACGCTGTTTCCGTTTGCGGGCGTGTTATACGAGGCGTTGTAATAAGTTGCGAGAGCGTACACGTGCGCGGGATCGTCGGTGGCAGCGCGTTGGCACGCTTCGGCCGAATCTTGCAGGCCCAAGAATTGCCAACTCGGGATTGACATGCCGGCCAATTGAGGCAACACTTGATTGCTGGCGGCGTTCACATTCGGCGCAACCTTCCACCCGGGTTTTTCAAACGCGGAATAATTGTAATTGAATTTGGCGGATTCGGACGTGGTTGCTGCCAGAGCGGCGGCGGTGTTCTGTCCGGCTGCCGCCCCTCCCGTGGACGGTTCGGCGCTGTTCCAAAACATGGTTTGCCCGGCGAGGGTTCCCGCATAGGACGTGCTGCCATCGGAATTCGTGGCCAGTTTTGTAAATGCAAACGTGCCAAGCGATCCCTGGCTTGTCATAACGGACGCGCTGCCCGACACGATGTCGTATGCGTTCAGCCAATACTCGGCAAAAAAACGGAACTGCAACGAGATCTCATTGACGGGGGCATAATTCACGTCCGAAAATTGAGCGTCCACCCACCCCCACGCCTGCACGTTCGTGGTTAGGTCCACCGACATCGGCGCATCGGCGGCGTTTGCCGTGCTGCTCGGCATTTGCATTGCCAGGCTGCGCCAATCGGACCCGCCCGTTCTTATCGCGATCGCGGGTATAATTGAATTCGTGACCGGATGATTGAACGTTTTGCACCACGCGTCGGTTCCCGAAGCGTTGCATGAAGTGGCGCACGCCGACAGCATGTAGCCGGGATTTTTTTCACATTCTCCCGAATCGGCCCAACTCGCGCAGTTGGAATTTTGGTCCGCGCTCGGCTGTGAGGACGGACAGCTGGGCAAGGCCGACGGCAGCTCCTTCACGGGAGCGACTCCATCCGCATTGGCACCGTAGAGCAAGCACTTGTTCGGGTTGCAGTCAATTCCGCATCCGGATTTGGAATACAGGGCATACGCGCAGGCATCGGTGTCCACGCACGACTTGAAACACGCGTCTTCGGTTCCATTGGACGGAAAGGGGGACGCCGGGGTCAAATTGTTTTTGAATTCGTTCGGATTCACGATGTTGAACGGATATTTGCGCTGCCCTAGTTTGGTCGCCTCGGCTTCCACCTGCTGCAAATAAGTTTTATAGAGCTGTTTGTAATTGGCAACGAGGTGATTCAATGTTGCAACATGTTTCTGAGTTTTTACTAAATCTGTAGTGGGGGGTGGCGACGTTGTTGCCGACGTTGTCATTGATTTACGCGCGCAGGTGCTATATTAATCAAGATATTATATTTTCCCCATGCAACTTCATTCACCCGCATTCCCCTGCATTCATACATAGTGAATGCGAATGACGGGTCCCGATCCAGACCCAGGCATAAAGTTGGACACATTGGACGACACGTCGGGCAATCTCATGCCATCAATCCACCTAGCCACATACACCACCGCTGCACCCACAAACAAAATGAGAATGACCCAGCCAATCACTTGACCCGCGGTGGTTGCCGTGTCGGATGTCAGATTATTTATTGTGATCACCAGCACTAATACGGCAATTATTAATAGCACGATGAATTCATACATGTAAGACCGTCGCATTTGTGCGGTGTATTCGTATTGCGCGTTCAACGTGTCGTCCAAATTGGATGGGAAATTGGATGTCATTTTATTTTCAAATTTCAATGTATATTTTCCAATTATTTTAATTTTAGTATCATATCATTATTGTATTGGCTGTGCTGCTTGTGTTGTTGTTGGTTGTGCGTACAGGGTGTTCTTCAGCTGTGCCGCTTTTAGTTTTGCATCTCCCAATACGGTGGAGTCCGGTCTGCCCACCGTTTGCAAAACAAAATAAGAAACCACGGCAATGCCCGCCACCAAATAAACGATGCGAGCAATGCTGTACGCGTATGCCGCGTGTTCAATGTTGCGAGCCTCTGCGACCATGGAAATTTGATTTGGGGAGGGGGGGGGATCCACCGCAATTGCATTCGGCGTCATTAGCGCATCTTTCGCGCTTCTTTTTGCCAGCATTGCATTCAATTTCACGTTGGCATTGGTGGATTCGTTCGTCTTGGTTTCATGCTGTTCCAGCTCTTTTTCAACCCCGGCTTGAAATGCAAACATGCGGCGATACAGTGCGGTTAAGTTTGATTCCATTTTGTCATAGTCGTTCATGGCAGACGGCAATTGCGGGTTCGCCTTGTGATTTGCATACACTGCGGGGTACTTCTCCATGATTGCATAAAAATGGGTTTTTATGTCCGACAACTCGTTCACATCCGTTGTCGTCGCCGTCATGCTAAATATAAACCGATAAACTACACAAATAAATATACAAAAATATACACATATGCACATATTTTTATTGGGTTGCCCCCCACCCCCTATTTGGTGGTGCAAATTCGGTAATACGGGGTGCTGACCGCGGTTTTGCTGAATCGCTCAATGTGGCACACTTGCCCCGGACGCATGCCGATTGCCATGGCAACCGGGTCGTACCGTGAAATGTTGGGCAGCATGTCCGGGGTCGCAATGTTGTATTTCTCCATCATTGTCTGGGTTTCTTGCTCCGTCATGATGCGGTGTTTGGGCACGTAGGTGTGCTCCAGTATGTTGAATTGCAGCCGATCCAAGCTGAATATCACCATGTGAATGCCGTCCTGTTCCCATATTTGATTCAGCACCGCAATGTTGGTGTCGTTCATTTCGGATTTCATCACGATGATGAGCGAATCGGTCTTGGACAGCGTTTTTTCTAAATGATACAAGTCGTCCACGCATTCGGTGATGTTGTCGCGGCGCAACGGTTTTCCCAAATGGTATTTGACGTACGCCTTTTGCCCTGACTCTTTCACCACCAGCATGTCCAGCTGCTTGTTCGTGTTCATGGCGTGCACTTCGTTCATTCCGAAGTTCTCGTACTGGCTCACGTCGTAGCCCTGCGCTTTCAACAAGCACAGCAAGTTGGTGCGTGATTTGTAAATGGCGGTAATTGTGCCACTGGCATTTCCTGATAAAATGGCGGCAGAAGCGGCGGCAGCGGTGGTCATCAAAATGACTGGAATAACTGACTGGAATGAGGTATAGTTAATGTTAATTGTGGTTGATATATTTAATTCAATTTTTAAATTAAATATATGGGAAATGCACAAAACGGACATGCGACAGGCGACAAGCGACAAGTTACCGGCGACAAGTTACCGGCGACAAGTTACCGGCGATAAGTTACCGGCGACAAGTTACCGGCGACAAGTTACCCTTCTGCGTCTGCCGTCAGTCCTTCTGCGTCTGCCGCCAGACCTTCTGCGTCTTCTGCGTGTGCCGCCAGTCCTATTTGTGAGATTAAATTCTTGAGTCCGAAGGCACGCACGCAGCCCCTCAATGTAAGCACTTGGCGTCATGTTCAGTTTGGTTGCTGGTTCCACCACCAATTGGTAATTATTTTCAAGATACGGTTCGGATGTCAGTGTCATATTTTCTATAGTGTATCTGGCATTAAGACTCGGATTTATGAGTAATAATTTTCTAGCGTTGGCCAATACTTCCTCAGTGCATTCCATTTATATAATATATCCATATTAATTATTTCATTACGACAAGTTACCGGCGACAAGTTACCGGCGACAACTCCTTCGCATTCTCTTATTAGACTTTCTTCCACCTCTGTATTTGATATGCCCCTTTGTATTACGTCTTCTGCTATTACGTCTTCTGCCATTACGTCTTCTGCCCCCTGCTGCTGGTGCTGCTGCTGCTGCTGCTGCTGCTGCTGCTGGTGCTGCTGCTGCTTGGTGTTTTGTTGTATATTGTTCCGCAATATCATATCGCGACTCACTGTAATTAGGTGGGAACTCCATGACGACCGTATCAGCATACGTCATACGAGTCGGAGTTTCGTCTCCTATCGCGCCCACGTGCGCTTCATTATTTGCATTAACATAATTTAAAGCAGCTGCATAAGTAGCAGGATCAAAGACGCCGAATGTGGTCATTATTTGTTTATGTCATACGCAAACATTTTATTTTATTGATACGCGGCAACAATGGTGGATCCCACTACAATTTGCCGGTTTCCGCCGGTGGTCGTGAGCGCGGATCCGCCGCCCGATTGAAACCCGCTGTTCAATGCGCCCTTTTTGCGCGGCGCAGTGCAGCCACCCGCACGGCACCGCTGCAGTCGCGTGTTGCGAATGGTGTTATCATTGCTCCTAAATGCCAGGGGCACGCCGTTGGCGTTGATGGACGACTGTCCGATTGCATTGTTGCGTTTTCTCTCAATGTAGAGTTCGGTGTCATGGTTCTGGCTTGCCCATTTTTTGAACCCGCCCTGGCAGTAAGCGCTGCTTGTCGGACTGGCGTAATTTGCCCCGCCCAACGTGCGCAGGTAAACGGCCCGCCCCATTGCAAAATCATTGCCGCCATCGCTGGGGTAAAACTTGGCGGGCATGGCCGACGGACACGACAGCACCGCATTGTTGCCGGCCTGCTTAATCAGAATGCCCTGATCGGGCGGCCCGTTGAACTGGGGTCTAACATACACCAACTGCACCATGTTTATTGTATTTATGTGTATATAATAAACAATTAATATAATGGATACATTAATGGATACATGCGTGGCTAATATCGGCGCACACGACGCCAAGCGCTTTGAGAGGCGTTGCTTTCGTCCCCGCCGAACGACTTGTCGTTGTACGTGCGGTTAATGGCTTGGTTCTTCTTAAACGTGGTGTAGTCGGAGCCGTCATACACGTACTTCACGTTGCACGTGGACGAGGGAATGCCGGTGCCGTCGTTGGTGGCCTGCACGTGCCCCGCAAACATCTTCCACGCGCCGATGGCAGAGCTGCGCACCCTGCCCTGCACCTGATCCGACCCGCCCGACACATAATTTTGGCGCCCTAAATAATCGCCCGCGTTGTTCACGCGGCGAAACGGGGTGCACACGGGCTTGCGGCCGTTGACGTCGCCCGACGCGTATTGCCCGTTCCATGCTTGCCTCAGCAAAAGGCGGTCCATGCTGCGTTCGTTGCCACCCTCCATGCCGCTGCTGCCGTGCGTGCCCGCACCGCCACCTAAAAGCGCGGGTGAATAGCCGTTGTAACCGCCGCCTAAATTGCTGGGCTGGCTGTTTGGAGACACAAACGAGTTCGGATTCCGAGTCACGCCGGACATGGCAGAAGAATACCCAATTGACGTAGACATTTATTTATGCGTTGGTTTAGTTTATAATTGCGATATATAATATATTTGATAAAAAAAAACAAATAGGGCAGCGTCGTGTAATTGTTGGATTATTTGCAAGTTAAACTCAAATGAAGTAAAAATAAAATAATGACTACTATCTTTGTTCCAGAACCGAAGTAACGAACATATTTCAATTGTTGGTTAGGTTGATCCTTGCAAAACTGCATTTGGTCTTTCATATGGTATTTATCATGTGTGTTTGAATTAAAGTAATAATAATTTTGAGTGCAATTACTTGCGTATACATTTGTTAATGTAGAAATTGTGTATAATACCGCAAATATAAGCTTTTTAAAAATAGGTATTTTTATAATATAAATTGATGCGCAAGTTAAAATATTTCTAACTGCATCGACAAAATGATCTAATTGTTCCCCCCCCTTTGATGTAAGTCCATAATGTCGCGCATATTGTCCATCTACGCAATCAAACCAATACGCGATAGCATAAAACAAAGCAGCCCATGCGAATTTGTATTTTAAAATGAATGCAATACTTAAAATCATAAACATTCCACCAGTTAACGTTAATGCATTTGGTGTAAAATGTATATATTTCAGTATAGGTAGACTTTTCTCGCCCAAATACATCATTAACACATCGTATGGATTATCTAAATGTGATGGTAATTTTGTGCCATTATATTTTGTTTTGCTCATATTGGTTGTCATTGAAATAAAAATAGTATATATATTTCATCATATATATATCATATATATATCATGATATAATTTTATGGAACAACTACAAATACAAATACAAACCCTTATTCCGTCATGATGCGCGGGGCAATGTTCATGGTCTGCAGCTCCTGAAACAGCAGCTTGCACGCGTACGGAATTTCCACATACGCAAACTCGGTGCGATTCTCGCACATGTGGCAGCAGTGTATGCCCATCTTGTCGTTCACCGCCGCAATCATGCCGCAGCACTTGCACACGTACACCTGGTACTTGTCCGACGAATCGTACATGCGCCCGCGCGTGAACCGGCACGCCCCGTGCGCCACCATGCTGTCGCGCTCCATTTCGCCGAACCGGTGCCCGCCGTCGCGGCTGCGCCCCTCCGCCGGCTGCCGCGTCAAATTCACCATCGGCCCGATGGACCGGCTGTGCTGCTTGTCGTTCACCATGTGCTTCAGCCGCTGGTAAAACGCGGGACCGATGAAGACGCTGGTCTCAATCTGCTCCCCCGTGAGCCCGTTGTACATCAGCTGGTTGCCGTTGCACTCGTACCCCAGTTTGAACAGCTCTTTACGAATGGTCTCAATGTCCAGCTCGCCAAACGACGTGCCGTCGCCGAACAAGCCCAGCTCCACCAACACCATGCCCAGCAGCGTCTCCTTCAGCTGCCCGATCGTCATGCGCGACGGAATGGCGTGCGGGTTGATGATGATGTCGGGACGGAGCCCCTGCGCCGTGAACGGCATGTCGCGCTCCGGAATGATGTTGCCCAGCGTGCCCTTCTGCCCGTGTCGCGAGCTGAACTTGTCCCCGATGACCGGCTTGCGCAGCGTGCGCACCTTCACCTTGCAAATGCAGTAGCCCTCCCCGTTCCGCTCCAAGAAGTTGCGGTCAATGTAGGACTCCTCCTGCGTGCGATACGCGCGACTCTGATCCTCAAATTTCAACACTTTCGTGGGATCGTTCCGGTTGATCGGCACCACCTTTGCAATGATGATGTCGCGGTTCTCCACCAGCGTGTTTTCCGGCATGACGCCCTTGGCGTTCACCTTTTCGTAATTCCCGAATTTCATGCCCTTGGTTTTGGCGGGATCGGGCTTGCACCGCACTTCTTCGTCGCCGTTGATCTTCTTGTCCTCGTCCTTTTCGGTGTGGTAAATCACCGTCTGAAACAAGCCGCGATCAATGGAGCCCTGGTTCATCAACACGCTGTCCTCCTGGTTGTAGCCCGTGTGCGTCATGATCGCCACAATCACCGGCCCCCCCGACGGAATCTTGTCCAGCTTGATCATGCCCATGACGCGCGTGTCCACTAAAGGACGCGAGGGGTACGTCATCACGTACGCCGTCTTGTCCATGCGCTTGTCAAAATTCGTCACGTACATGCCCATCGCCTGCTTCGCCATGGCCGACTGGTACGTGTTCCTCGGCGACTGGTTGTGCTCCGGGAACGGAATGCAGGACGCGATCACGCCGAATATGGTGCTGGGGTGAATCTCGCAGTGCGTGTATTTGTATTTGAACGCGTCGTCGCGCGGCAAATGCAGGTCCGACGGCTTCATGGCAATCATGCTGAAGTTCTGTTCCTCGGGATCCACGTATTCTATCACCGCATCCGGGATCCTCAAATCCGTCAGCAAATCGTCCCAGCCCAGCTCGTTGCTTCGCAGCCGCCGGATGATGTCCTTCGTCACGTAGAGTCCGCCGGTTTTCGGGTTCACGCGCAGCACGGGACGCGTGATCCGCCCCGCATCCGTGCAAATGCGGATTTCTTGGTTCTTGTAATTAAACACCACCGACGTGTAGATGTTGATGATTCCGCGCGTTTTTTTGTCCTTGAAGGTGGCGTACAGCCGTTCCGCATCCGTGGTTACGCCGATCCAGGCGCCGTTCACAAACACCTTGACATTGGAGTGCATTTCGGCGTGCGTGGCGACATCCAGCGACACAATGAACGGCATGATTTGCTCGCGAATGTTGTCCGAATTGCTGATGGTGGTGACGTGCGTCATGTAGCTGATGTTTTTCACCACGCCCACGCTGCCCCCCTCGGGCGTTTCGGCCGGACACAGAAACCCCCACGTGGTGTTGTGCAGCTTGCGCGGCGGAATGAGCTTGCCGCTCTTGTCGATCGGCGTGTTGACGCGCCGCAAATGGCTCAAGCTGGAGATGTACGTGAGCCGGTTTAAAACCTGCGCCACCCCCACTTTCGCCGTGCTGACATTTTTTATGCCGAAGTCGCCGGTGGACAGCGCGCGCTTCAGCCCGTTTTCAATCGTGGACGACTTGATGAGTTTGTAGACGTTGGTGGAGTTCACAATGCTCAAATAGTCGTCCGTGGATCGCCACGACCCCGTGTTAATCTCGCGAATGACTTGCTTGCTCATGTCCTTCACCAGTTTGTTGAAGTAGTTGCGGAACAAGTTGTTGAGCAGCGCGCCGGTCGTGTCCACGCGCTTGTTCACGTACGAATCGCGGTCGTCCTGACGAGACGACCCATCCGCATTGTTGCTGGCGCGAATGAGCCGGTTGGCCATGTATCCCAGGAAATACAGCCGCTGTTTTTCCGTCCTGCAATGCGGGAACAAATCATTCTTCAAAATCTCCACCGTGAAATCGCGCTTTTTTTTGGCGCCCGACTCCTTGTCCATGTTGATCGGGGTGTACATGACATGCCCCGTCACGATTTTAAGCGCGTCCTCTTGCGCGAGGACCGTGTTGGAATCAATGATGGACCCCTGCAGTGCGTGCAATGCCGCCGGGTCGGCGGCCAAATCCAGGAAAATGATTTCGCAGATTTCGCGGTCGGTGAGTACGCCCAGCGCTCTAAACAGTGTGAACAGCGGCACCGGCTGCTTGATGCGCGGGATTTGCACGTAAATCGGGAACCCGAACCCGTTGTTTTTGTTCGCAACCATCATGTTGATTTGCTTCGGAGAGATGCACTTGTAATCGGGCACGGACTTGATTTCCGCCACCCAGTTCCACTTGGTGTTCCCCTTGGACACGTTGAAGCAATACACGCGATTCTCGGCCGCGCGCTCCTGTCCCAGCACGGTTTTCTCGCTGCCGTGCATGATGAAGTAGCCGCCCGCGTCGTGCTTGCACTCCCCCGTCACTTGGTGGCTCATGTGATTGCACTGCTTCAAAACGCAAATACTGGATTTCAGCATGATGGGGAGCTTGCCGATCGGGATTTTCGGCAGCATTTTGTGGTGGTGTTGCACGTTTTCCAGATCCGTGCCCGTGCGCACGATGATCTGGATTTTCACATCCACCGTCATGGACGAGGCATACGTGAAATTCCGCAGTCGGGCCTCCTGCGGAAACATGAGTTTGGTGGCGCCGTTGTTCTCGTGGATCTGCGGACGATACAGGTTGAAGTGCTTGAACTCCACCACGATTTCCAGGCGATGTTTCTTGAGCACGCGGTCGTAGTCCTGCTCCGATGCAATGTGCACCGGATTGAACATATCAATCGTGCGCTCAATTTGATTGCTCACAAATTCATTGTAGGATTCCAGCTGGTGCCGCACCAGCCGCTCCAAATGCCCGTTCTCAAAATACGAACCGATCATGTCCCACGGCTCCTCCACGTATTGGCCGATGGCGGCTTCAATTTCGTCCTGTAATGTCTGTAATGGCTGCAATGTCGTCGTCATTGGAATGGAATGATGATGATGATGTGTTCTTGATTGTGATGGTCGTTGGACTGGCTAATAATCAAATCAATTTTTATGTTTAAATTGATTGTATGAATGAAAATTATGGATGAAAAACAATATAGACGCAGTCATGTCATTTCATTTATTGCGCGCGCTAAACCCTCCTCCCCATTTACTATCACATCGCATCACAATGACGCAGACAAATGACACACTCTCGCTTCAGTCATGGACTAGCGATTTTCACGGGTTTCCCTTTCAATCCATTCACGTGGGGGGCAAGCGAGCCAAAATTTGCGTGGTGTCCGCGCCGTTGTATGCAGATCAAATCCGCACGTTTCATGCATTGAAACAACGGGGATACTTAATGATTGGAATATCCTCGTTTGGACATTATCCCTTCATGCACGAACCGGACATCATCCACAACTCTCGGTCAGCAATGCTTCAAACCGAGGAGCATCGCTCCATTATGACCCAAATTGACGGCTGGCTCACGTGTTCAAGGGAACCGGTGTTGTACGATGTTCCGCAATTGATGTTCAGCGAATCCGACTACCCTCATCTCAACGACGCCACCGCGCCAAAAGGATTGGTTAAAAAATATGACGTCATCTACAATGCCGCCAGTGATTGCGACTTTCATCAATACCACAAAAATTGGAATTTGGCAAAGGCATGCTTTCAAAAAATGTCGGACGCGGGCTTGACCGTTTTGGTGATTGGCCGGACTGCGCCGAGTGATTTTGAATTGCCGGGCGTTTCATACAAGCAGTATTTGAAGTGGCACGAGTTTTTGGACACGATTGAAGAATCGCGCGTCATGTTTGTTCCCAACGTGTCGGACGCATCCCCCCGCATTCTCACTGAAGCATTGTGCAAAGGAACGCCCATTCTTGTGAACAAGCACATTTTTGGGGGGTGGAAATACGTGAACGACTGCACCGGGGCATTTTTTGAATCACAGGACGACGTCATGGCTCAACTGCATCGTGTGTTGAACGCATCATGCACCCCTCGCAAATGGTTCTTGGACACGTATTATCCCGACGGGGAATCCGCGCAGTTGAAAGAGTTGAAACGGTTCATTGAATCCATATGCAACGGCGCAATTCCGTTGGAAGAAAAGGCGGACGAATTAACCGAGTACGTGTACGCGTTGAACCTGCCAGCCATAGACATGCACGATGTTCAATTCATTTATGTGTCGGTCGACACGGATGATCACGCCTCTTTGTGCCGGCATGATTTGATCACCCACGTTGACACGTTGAACGTTAAATTCAAGACATATTTGACCCCGCATCATTGGGTGGTGTGGCCGTATTACAAATCCACCGGATGGGGGGACAAGCAAGTGTTCAAAGATTTGACTGTCGCCACCGCCACCACCACCAGTTTCTCGCACACATTGACCCTGCCACCCATAGACATGCGCAATGTTCAATTCATTTATGTGTCTATCGACACGGATGCCAACCACTCCTTGTGGCGAAATGATTTAACCGCCTACGCCGACACAGTGACTGCAACCTTCTCCACGCATTTGACCCCGCATCATTGGGTGGTGTGGCCGTATTACATATCCACCGGTTGGGGGGACAAGCAAAACTTCAGGTTGCAGCATTCGCATTCAGACAGCATGACGAATGAATGAAAATAAACGATATAAAAAAAAACTGTGAATCACATTAAGCGCGCATTTGTCCATTGCATATTGTGTCCAACAAATGAAACCCCACCAACCATTGGCAGATTGTATCAAATCAAACGATGCCGCATTTGCCGCGCTGTTTGACAGTCCGCACATTGTGGGTCCTCGGCTTGATCCCCCCCCCGCCAAGCAGCCGGTGGTTGAACGCGTCACCATTTGTTGTGAAATCACCGGCATTGCCGACTTGTTGCGCATTGCGAAAGAGCACCCCGTGGCCGAAAACGTGGAATGCAACGTCAACGTGCGCGCGTTGCACCGCATTTCGGAGCCGCTGCGCAAGCTGGACGCCATGGTCGGCATGGACTCCCTCAAAGAACGCGTGGTGGACCAAATCATTTACTTCATGCAGGACCTGCACTTGCACCCAACCGACAAAACGGATAAAAAAGGCGGCGGCGCATTCAACGACTACATGCACACCGTGATTTATGGCCCGCCCGGCACCGGAAAAACCGAGGTCGCCCAGCTGATCGGCGCCATTTTCTCCCGCATGGGCGTGCTGCGCAAAAGCAAGTTCCGAAAGGTGACGCGCTCCGATTTGATTGCCGGGTATTTAGGACAAACCGCCATTAAAACGGCCGACGTCATCAAGGAGTGTCTGGGCGGCGTGCTCTTCATTGACGAAGCGTACGCGCTCGGAAACGCGGACAAGCGCGACTCCTTTTCCAAGGAGTGCATTGACACGCTGTGCGAAGCGCTGAGCAACCACAAGTCCGACCTCATGGTCATTGTCGCCGGGTACGAAAAGGATTTGAACGAGTGCTTTTTCAGCGCCAACCCGGGCTTGAATTCGCGCTTCACGTGGCGGTTCAATATTGACGACTACACGCCGACGCAACTTGCGAAAATATACGAAAAGAAAGTGCACGACTGCGGCTGGGAACTGCGCGAACCGGTTGCCATAACTTGGTTTGAGGACAACATGGGATATTTCACGTGCTACGGGCGCGACATGGAAACGCTGCTGTCCCGTGCAAAAATTGCGCACGGCCGTCGCATATTCGGTTCATCCGATGACCAAAAACGGCGATTGACGCGCGCGGATTTAGAGAAGGGCATGGCCGTGTTTGTTTCCAACGAGGAAGTCAAACGCCGCAAAGAATCCCCCCAAAGTGGGCTCTCGTCCATGTATTTATAAATACCCCCAATCAATGTGCAATATATGCCATAATATTTTATATTATGACATATATTTGTTGCAGTTGTTTATTTGATTTAAGTTAGCAATTTATATGAACAACACTTCTTTAAAAAAACAAATCACAATTGATTCGCTCGGCGGTGCTGCATCATCCCACAATGCCGCCACCATGAAACGACAGCGGAAACAAAAACCACCCGCCGCCCTCATTCGTCCCAGCACCGCCAGACACAATTTGCTAAAAAAAATAAAGGATTACCGGCGTCGCAATGAAGAAACGCCTGCGCCTGATTCGCACCCATCGCAACCACAACCATCAAAACCATCACAACCATCCGACCAAGATTTGGCAAATCAGTACAAATCATCGGCAAACTATTTGGAACAGCTCATCAATAAAAAAAAAGAGGCGCGAAAACAAAAAACTCCCAGGGCGCAAATGCTTCAACCGCAAATGCAAATGCTTCAACCGCAAATGCAAATGCTTCAACAAGTGTCACTTGAATTACCCCCTGAATTACAAATAAATCCAATGATGCCTCATGTCATGCCTCAGGTCATGCCTCAGGTCATGCCTCCGGTCATGCCTCCGGTCATGCCTCAGGTCATGCATCAGGTCATGCCTCCGGTCATGCCTCCGGTCATGCCTCCGGTCATGCCTCCGGTCATGCCTCCGGTCATGCCTCAGGAACCAATGCAATTCGGACAATTGGAACAACCAAATCCAAATCCAAATCCAAATCCAAATCCAGTTTTGTTAAAGGACGTGCCATACGGTTGTTTGCGCGGTGGAAACAAACCAACCTACCGCACATATCATCGCGTGCAAAAACCGGAACCGCACAACACCACCATGAAAAAATCATTGTTCCACGACAATGGCATCGGCAACAGCAACAGCAACAGCGAACCAATTGACTCACCGTCTGATTCAGATCCAATGATTCAGGAAAGACAACGCAAATTGCGGGAGATTCAAGCTAATTTTCACACGCAATCACAACAAGCACAGGCACAGGCACAAGCAGAGGCAGAGGCACCCGATCCAGACTCGTCCATTAAATTGATAACCAAAATAAAACAAACCATCACTAAAAAATACAAGCTCGGCAAAACGCCGGGCAGCAACGTGGTGGGGGTTCTGATAAAAAACAGCGACACCCGCCGTCGCATTCAAGAAGAGCACGGAGTTTTGCGGCGCGAGTCCATCGTGGAAATACGCAAATACCTGCACGAACACGGGTTGATCAAGGTGGGGTCGGATGCGCCGCCCGACGTGCTGCGCAACATATACGAATCCGCAAAAATGACGGGCGAAATCAACAACACAAACAAGCACGTGATGCTGCACAACTTCATGCAGTCGGACGACAACACGTCATAAAACACAAAATGAAACACATATAAAGAGAGATAAGCATGAATATTAAACAAAGGGGCATACAATGTCTCTCATCAAGGAATATTTGCGCTTGAACAAAGAAGCGGCAACCAAATACGGCCCCAAAACGTTCCTCTTAATGCAGGTTGGCGCGTTCTACGAATGTTACGGCGAAACCACGGATCGCGCACAAATTGACGACTTCTGCCGCGCGTGCGAGCTGGCCTGTGCCAACAAGTCGCCCGGCATCCTCATGGCCGGATTCCGGGATTACAGTCTGGAAAAGTATTTGAACCGGTTGCAGGAATTAGGGTACACGGCCGTGGTGCATTCCCAGGACGCGCAGATCAAGGAGGAGCGCGCCCTGAGCGGTGTGTATTCCCCCGGCACGTTCTTCACCGCAGAGTCGGCCGCCTTGTCCAACTGCGTGGCCTGCATTTGGCTGGAGCGCATGCGCGCCAAAACCGTCATCGGCATGGCCAACATTGACGTCTTCACCGGGCGTTCCAGCGTGTTTGAAGCCGAAACGGAGGTCATGCACGCGCCCACCACGTACGACGAATTGGAGCGCTTCATTTCCGCGCACGCGCCGAGCGAGGTCATCCTTATTACCGATAATTTCTCTCAGAAACAGGTGGACGATTTACTGAATTTTACCGGCATGACCGCCTGCGCTCGGCTAATCCACCGCCCAGCTTCCGAACATGCCGCAGTGCATAAATCCAAAAATCAAGTGTATCAGCGCGAAATCATGTCCCGGTTTTTCGGATCCGTGACGGGATCCGGGGTAATGCAGTTCACCACGTACGAGTTCGCCACGCAGGCGCTCACGTACTTGCTGAATTTCGTGCACGAGCACAACCCGCAGCTGGTGCACCGCATTGCCGAGCCCGCATTTGAAAACTGCTCGGACCGCATGGTGCTCGCCAATCACTCGCTCAAGCAGCTCAACATCATTGACGACGACAACGGCGCCAAGGGCAAGTGCTCCTCCGTGTACCGGCTGCTGAACAACTGCATGACGCCCATGGGCGCGCGCCACTTTCGCACCCGGCTGCTGAACCCCTCCTGCTCCGTTCCTAAAATTCAGCGCGAGTACGACATCACCGCGCACTTGCTTTCAACAACCGACGCCTGGCGCCCCCAGTTGGCGCAGCTCAAGGATCTGGAAAAATTCAACCGCTTGATCATGCTGCGCAAGTTCCCGCCCCAAATGCTGCACTCGTTTTACGGCAGCTTATTTATTATCGGCGAGCTGCATTCGGCAATTGACTCCACCACGGCGTCATATTTGGACGCAACAAACCCGAACACGACTGCGACTGCCACTGCGACTGCGTTGGAATCGGTTTCCGATATTTGCGCACGGCTGCGACTGCATTTGGACACCACGTTCCACATGGACAAGTGCGCCAACGCAGGTGCCGATCTCGGCGACTGCGACTTTGTGCGCCCCGGCATTAGCGCCGAGCTGGACGCGGCGCGGTTAAAAAACGAAACCGGAATTAAAACGCTGGCCTCAATAAGAACCTATTTAAATTCTCTCGTTTTGTGTGGAGAGAAAACCCGATCCAGCGACTCGGACGTGGTGAAGATCCACGAAACCGCCGTGCAAGGGGTGTCTCTGCAGGCCACGAACCGACGCACCAAGCTGCTGGCCGACCAAATCAAGCAGCAGAAGCTGGATCAAGTGCGCATTGGACCCAACAATGACCCCTTTTCTTTATTAGCGTTGACGTTTCCCAAGGCCACCAGCGCAAACCACGAAATCACGAGCCCGCAACTGACCGAGCTGTGTCGCGGCATCATTGTGTCCAAACAAAAAATAAAAGAATGCGTGGCCAAAATTTACGATGATTTCGTGGATCAGCTGCGGGACTGGGATCCCGCGTTCCAGCAGCTCATTCATTTCGCGACCACGCTGGACTTGCTGCAGAACCAGTGCCACATTGCCGTCAAATACAAGTTCTGTCGCCCGACCATTATGGCCGATTCCGCAAAGTCGTTTTTTGACGCGCGGGACCTGCGCCACTGCCTCATTGAGCGGCTGAACGAGGACGAAACCTACGTGGCCAACGACGTGGCGCTAGGCTTAGCGAATGCGGCCGATGGCAATGGGGGTGCGGTCGTCCCTGTGGGCGAAGGCACAGGCACGTCCCGGGGCATGCTGATTTACGGCACCAACGCCGTCGGCAAAACCAGCCTCATTCGCGCCGTCGGCATTGCCATCATCATGGCACAAGCCGGGCTCTACGTGCCGTGCTCATCATTCACGTATTGCCCTTACACCACCATCTTCACGCGCATTCTGGGCAACGACAACCTGTTCAAGGGGCTGTCCACGTTCCAGGTGGAAATGAGCGAGCTGCGCGTCATCCTGCGCACGGCCACCGACCGCAGTCTCATTCTCGGCGACGAGCTGTGCAGCGGCACGGAAATGGACTCCGCAATTGCCATCTTCGTCGCGGGACTGGCGCACCTGCACCGAGTGGGCTGCACCTTCTTGTTTGCAACGCACATGCACGAAATCAACGGCTACGACGAGGTGCGCCTATTAACTAAGATGTGCATGAAGCACTTGACGGTGGCGTATGACAAGAGCAAAGACACCTTAATTTACAGTCGCAAGCTGGCGGACGGACCCGGCGCCAGCATGTACGGCCTGGAGGTCTGCAAATCGCTGCACTTGCCCGACGCGTTTTTGGAATTCGCGAATGCGGTGCGCCTGCGGCACAGGGCGCCGCCGTCCGACATCGGCATCCTGTCGTTTGAGCCGTCGCATTTCAACGCGCGCAAGCTGAAGGGCGTGTGCGAGCGATGTTGTTCAGAATTAGCGCAAGAGGTGCACCACTTGCTGCCGCAAAAGGATGCCGACAGCCAGAATTACATTGGACACGTGCCGAAAAACCACGTGGCAAACTTGATGGCGTTATGTACCCGGTGCCACGACGAGGTGCACGGCGCGCCATAATGAGTTTGAGTTTGGTGCATTTTGCGGGTTTATGAATCGCGTTTACCCCCATTTTTTATTATAGAATAAATTGTAAGTGACAGTGTGATTAACAAAACCAGAATTATGCAAATTTTAAATTTAGTATTGCATTCAAACACGCCAATTTACAATGAAATGTACGCAATAACAAACGAACATTACAAAAAATACACAAATGTGAAAACAGTGTATTATTTATTTTCGGACATTGAAAATGAATATGAATATGACTCTGAAACCAATATTTTGCAGATAAAAGGGATTGAAACATTTATTCCCGGACAGCACAAGACGATCAAAGCATTTGAGTTTTTCAGGGATGAATTTAGAAACTATGATTACGTTGTGCGACCCAACGCCAGTTCAATTGTGAATTTTGATAATTTGTGCAATGAATTGAATGAATTGACTAACAATAACAATCCCATGAATTATGGTGGATTGTGGATGCACATTGCAGATGGATCCACCAGTCCAGATTATGGCATAATTGACAATCGGTTTGCAAATTTAAACTACGCATCGGGCACATGCATGATTCTTTCTAAAAACGCATTCGCTTTATTGATGGATGGGTTGCATTTGTACGATGATTCAGCGGTGGATGATGTTTCCATTGGCGACTTCATTCGCAAACATACGGAATACACATTAACCCATTTGACCAAAGTGGTATTCACGACCGAAGATCATTTTTTGAAAAACATGCACAACAACGCAAATGATAAATTAAAGGAATACATACTTTTTAGAAATAGAAGCAACAACCGGTATCATGACATAGATATAATGAAATACATAGCAACCAATTTGTAAAAATGCAGCGCACCTGCGCAATATATTGAAGAAAAATGTTTTCGGTATGTGTACACACATGGATGCATTGATTATGACACAATTATGCGCAATTTGAACGAACGGCACGTGTCAATCAAGCCTGTGGGTCGCAATTATAATGATGTGCTGCGAATCGCAGTTCGCAAATTATTATGAATGGTCAAAATATTTCACATTCATGTGCATTATGTGAAACATATGTATGCACTTAAAATTTAAAAAAATTGATTTCAAATTAGCTTTTGACCCCCTAATGCGTCCTAATGCATCCGCTTAAATAATGCAAGTTCCCTTAATGTGCCCGAGACTTTATGGGTTTCCCGCCGCGGGTTGCGCTCACAACCGAATACCGGCGAATCCTATCACACCGGCTCAATGCGCGTTTGCCGGGTTTGGATTTTGCGTATGCTTCTCTCTCTCGGACACTTTTAAAAAAAAGAGCGGTCCGTTTCTTTGTCTTTTTGTTTTTGTTCAGCACGTCGCACCCCAGTGCCTGAAAATTGTAACACTCGCCTGCATTATATGCCTTGCGCGAACACCGTTTCAGTGTTTTCAACGACATAATGATAATGATGCAATAATACAATAATGCGATATTAAAAAATCACGCATCATTTAAAAAAATTGATTTCAATTTAGCATTTGAAACCAATGCATCATGTTATCTTGTTCACTGTAACAATGAATCTGTTCATTCTCTCGTTGATCCCGACCGAAGCCGCCGAAGCCTACATGGACAAGCACGTCAGCAAAATCCTGTTGGAGGCGGTGCAAATGCTGTGCACAGCGATGCGCGTCCTGGTCCCCGACACGCCGATCAAGGACCAAATTTATAAAATAGCGCATTTGAACCACCCCGTCAGCATCTGGGTGCGTGAATCGCGCGACAACTTCATCTGGACGCTGGATCTCGTGGAGGCGCTGCACGAGGAGTGGCGTTTCCGTTACGGCCACCCCGAAACTAAAATGCATCGGTCGTATGCCGTTGCCCAGTTGCTGCGACGCCACGTGCCGCGCGACGAGCTCTTTCCGTGCCCGCGTGCGGGACTCACGCCCTTTGCGCTGGCGATGCCGGATGAATACAAGGCTCGCAGCGGCAATGCAGTGGAGTCGTATCGGGCATACTACATGTCGCCCGAAAAACGGCGCATTGCCGCCTGGAAGAAGAACCGGACCGCGCCCGAATGGTATATCCATCCATCAATAAATCAAACCAACCCAAATCAAACCAACCCAAATCAAACCAACCCAGATAAATAAAATATGCACAGTATATACTATTTTTTTTTTGCAGTAAACACAATGAACGCCGATCGGCCAAGCAATGGCAATGGCATCAATTTAGTTGAACTGGCGGAACGCTTCGGCCAGTACTTCATAGAAAACATTGCCGCCATATCCACCGTGGTGGTTGTGATCATTGGCGCGCTGGTGTATCAGCAAATTATGCACGTGCAGCAAGGGACGGACATCACCGAGAACGATGCCATTGGGTCAACGGGTCCCAACACGAGAACGGTCGTCGTGGAAACGTTTGACACCATGGCTCAAGACCAGGCCGAGCCACTGGATGCAAAGCTGAAAGCCGGGTTTTGCAAATCGCATTTAGGCAAACCGGCCGAGCTGGAAACGGAGTGCGGCAAGCTGAGCAAGCACTCCTGCACGGCCACGTCGTGCTGCGTGTGGGCTAAAATGAACTCCGCCGAATCGTGCGTGTCTGGAAACCGGCACGGCCCCATTTTCAAACACGAGACAAGCGGCGCCCCCAAAACGCTGGACCACTACTATTTTGAAAACAAGTGCAGCGGAAACTGCCCCGCCGGCGCCAAATAAAAATATTGCATTTATTTATAACAAGCACACTAAACGCAATAAACGCAACGCAATACAAATAGCCGAATGACGTCATTAGGTTTTTCGTCTGTTCCTGGAAACAGCCACATTCTGCAGCCCAACTTTGCAGGCGGCGCAAACCCGGCAAACTCCCATTTTACTAACGCATATGGAAGCATTGTTGGCGGGGGGACTGGTTGCGGTGGCGCCGGCGGAAGCGCGGCCGCCCTTGCCGGAAAATCCGGATACAACATTGCTGCAAAACAATATGGCGGAACGCACCGTCGCGGAGGGTATAAGAAGCGCGGCCAAAGCAAGAGGCGCAGTTGCAAGTGCCGCGGCAAATGCCACTGCAAAGGCAAGAAGCATGCGCGCTGCACCTGCCGCGGTACATGCCATTGCAAACGAAGCAATAAGCGCACCATGCGCGGAGGATTGAGTGCATTTTTGCCCGCCTCCTTTTCCGGCGCAAACCCCCCGTATCATCAATACATGGGCAACGTACCCGCATCAAACAATTTCAGCGTTGGTGCAGAATCGCTGTCACCTGCCATGAGCGGCATGGCAACCCCTGGACCCATTACCGTATTTTCCAATTGCGCTCCCCAATAATGCAAATCACGATTTATGCCGTTTGTGTGTTCGCTTATTGCGTTTTGAATGCTTTTTGCCGGATGCACCCCTCTGCATGTTAATATTTGACATTAATCGTTGAATTTGTGCTAATTGCGTGGTAACCAACGAATTATTCTGATTGCTCAGCCGCGTGATTTTATCTTCCAGCATCCGCGTGTGGGATTCGTCGGGCATAACCCATCTTAAACCCGTTTCCGTGGTGGAATCTGCTTGCAAGACGGATCCATTTGGACCAACCGGAAGTGCGATTTTTTGTTCACTCACATCCCCCGTAATAAGTTGCCCTTTTGTAATGCGGGGCGGGATATACCTATCCAGGATTTGCCATGTTTCCCGATTCATTATGTCCGCATATGCCATTGGGTTGTGTTGTGTATTGTATTGTATAATATATTATTTTATAACAATATATTAAACAATAAAGGGCAAATTCTCTCTAACCAAAATAACATCAAACCCGTTCGGAATGACTTCATGCACTGCCACGGCGCCGATTGACCTTCCAACCAGCGGGGGCGCAAACCCCATTTCGGGCACGTTCAACTGCGTGTATGATGCCGACATGTGTTCCGGCGCATCCGTCACGGTGTCGGATGACCGCAGCCATTTGTCCGTCAACTGCCGCGGCGGGTCCAATTCGGACGTCTCGTTTTACGGCACGGTCTATATTCCAACCGAAATTCGCATTTATGCCCCGTCACTGCACACCTACAACGGATCCCGCGCGGATGCCGAAATCCTCATCGTGCACGCGCCTGGTTCAAATGCTAAAACGACCGGGCTGATTGTGAGCGTGCCCGTCTCGCTGGCCGGGTCCGACGCCTCGGCAAATTCGGATTTGACCGCCATAATTCAAGCCGCCAACACCGTAAACCCGAGCACACTCACCCTCAACGCGTCCGCGCCCATCAATTACGACGTGAACGTGAACAATTTCATTCCGGCAAAACCGTACTGCGTGTATTATGGCACGCTGCCGTACGATTCGTGCGGCGGAAATTATTATTACGCCGCATTCACCGACCCCATTTCGGGAGCCGGATCATTGAGCACCCTACTCGTAGACAGCGGCATTGTCACGGTTCGGCCGTCCATGAAAACAAATTTGCAAAAAAGCAACACTGGGCCGATCACGGGAGTGGGACCGCAATCTCCAACAGACGAATACGTGCTGTACGAACTGGTGGGCGATGATTGCGACGACGACGACGACACCGACAAACCTTCCAAATCCGCCGACAACGGAACGGGCGGGTCGCAAAACATTGGAATGAACGTCGTGTGGGGGCTCATACTTGCAGCGGCGATATTGATAATTTGGTACATGTTTTGGAGCAGCGATGCAGGACTAGCAGGAGTAGCAGGAGCAGCAGCAGCAGCAGCAGCAGGAGTAGTAGCATCAGCACCCAATATCGTTTAGTTAAACCTGCGTGTAACCCAGCGAGGTTTGATCCAGCTGGTTCGGGTGAAAGGAGGACGTGGCGCTGCCGACTTGAGCGTCAGCCAAGGGTGCCCTCAGCGCCACCATTTGTTCTTCCAGGGTCACGGGGAACTGGTTGAACGCCGACAGCTCCTCGCTCTTGCGCTTCTCGCTGGGAACGTATGATTCTATAGCCGAGCTGCCAGTGCTGGCGCTGGATCGGCGAATGAGCACGTACGCCGCAAACAGCCCCAGCACGCCCACCACGGGGTGCGAATGCATGAAAAACGACAACGCAACCAGAACGACCACGATGTTGCCTAAAGGCGTGTCCACGTAGGGCGCAATCGCGTCGGGAGTCGGCACGTTCAGAACAATGTACAAAACGACGAGCACGGTCAGCAGCAGTTCGTGCTTGCGGCAGGTCTTGAATGCATCGCGCATTGTTTGGTTCATTTGATTCATCGTTTAAAGTTGGGGTGTAATTATTTATTTTTATAATTATATCATATTATTTTTTTTTGGTTAAAATTGAAACATGCGCACGTGCAACAATGAACCGCCAATTGTCTATCATGACTGAGCCCGCCACCACGTATTTGGGTCCCCGCGGATACACCATCCCCAAAGAGAACTTGGACGAAGACGAACGCAAATACATCCGCACGGAACTCATGATTCGCCCGCACATTCCTAAAGCCCCCGTGCAACCCGCCGCCTACCCCGTTTATCGCGAATCTCCGTTGAAAATGTACGTGCCGCGTTACTTCGGAATCGGCGCGTACGGCCCGCCTGACGCCATTCATATTGGACCCGGCGAGCCCATACACGCCGGCGTCGCGTTCCAGGGCGACATGCGCGACTACCAAAAAGACATCGTGCGGAAGTATTTGAACCACGTGGGCACCGGCGGCGGCGGCCTGCTGGACGTGGACCCCGGCAAGGGCAAGACCGTGATGGCGCTCTACATCCTGGCCCAGCTCCGCCGAAAAACGCTGGTCGTCGTGCACAAGTCCTTCTTAATGAACCAGTGGATAGAGCGCATAGAGCAGTTCCTGCCGGGCGCGCGCGTGGGCCGCATCCAGGGGCAAATCGTGGACATTGACGACAAGGACATCGTGCTCGGCATGCTGCAGTCGCTGTCCATGAAGGAGTACCCCGCCGACATGTTTGACAGCTTCGGGCTCACGGTGTTTGACGAGGTGCACCACATGGGCGCCGAGGTGTTCTGCCAGTGCATGATGAAAGTCACCACGATGTACACGCTCGGGCTGTCGGGCACCATGCAGCGCAAGGACGGGCTCACGAAAGTGTTCAAGATGTTTCTGGGCGACGTGGTACACAAGGAGAAGGCGGCGTCGGAGCACCGCGTGATAGTAAAGGCCATCAACTACTGCGTGGACGACGCCGCGTTCAACGAGACGGAATACGACTATCGCGGCAATCCGAAATTCAGCACCATGATTTCGCGCGTGTGCGATTACGCGCGCCGCAGCGAGTTCATCCTGCGCGTTTTACAAAAAGAACTGGCCGAGAACCCAGAACAGCAAGTCATGATTCTGGCGCACAACAAGTCGCTGCTCACGTATTTGCACAAGGCGATTGAGCACCGCGGCATTGCCGGTGGATCCGTGGGGTATTACGTCGGCGGCATGAAGGAAGCCGACCTGAAAGCCAGCGAATCGCGCACGGTCATCATCGCCACGTACGCCATGGCGTCCGAGGGGCTGGACATCAAAACGCTGACCACACTCATTATGGCGTCGCCCAAAACGGACGTGTGTCAGTCCGTGGGGCGCATTCTGCGCGTGAAACACGGGCGCCCGCTGGTCATTGACATCGTGGACCAGCAGGACATCTTCCGGAACCAGTGGCACAAGCGGCGGGCTTATTACGTCAAGCAAAACTACGACATCCTCATGACGGACAGCCCGACATACGACGCACACACGCCGGTGGAATGGACGCCGAATCACGTGGCCAAAACCCAAAACACAGATGCCAAGGCTAATGTCAAGGCCAAATCATTGGAATCAAATACAAAGGGATCAAAAGAATCAAAAGAAGCAAAGGGCTGGGCTGGATTGCCCATTGACTAATTTAATAATTTTAAAAAAATCATAAAAAAAGTGTTAGTATTTTTTATGTTTTTTTTTGTTTTGGCAGAGCACAGCATCACTTACTGTATTCACTTACTGTATTCACGAATCTGATGCAACCACCATCCACTCATTGATCCATTCCACAAAGACTTCACATGCTTCTTCCCTCGTGATTTTGTAATCTGATAACACCCCCGCAATTTCGTTGAAGCCTTTTTGCTTTTCTTGTTCTTGATTTTCTGGCTCCAATATATCGTCGGCAAAGATTCTCAGATCCCGCAGTTTCTCAATCATGGAACACGCTTGTTCCGGCGTGATTTTGCCGTCCGCCAACATCTCGGCAATTTTTTTGAAGTGTTTCTGTTGTTCTTGTGGTGTTTTTGCGTTCATTTCTGCTTCACCTTCGTCTTCGTCTTCGCCTTCACATGATCGGCAGATGAACATCTCACTCCCGTCGGGTGAAATGACGTGTCGGTGCGGTTCCATGGGATTTACCGTCTTGCCGCACTCATTGCACACATGACGTGATGGGTCAAATTTGACGACCACAACATGCGGGGTCTGATCCGCCTGATCCGCCGCCGCCTGCTTCGCGATTGGAATGTAAGGGATGAAGATGGAATCCTCCGAGGTCGGCAGAACCATGGTGTGGTCGGCAAACCGAAACAGGTTGGAGAACGCCAGCATATTGACCAAGCTCCACACTTGTTTGGTGATGTGTTGCACACGACCAAATGCATCTTCCACAAAGGACGCGTCCACACTGAATTGTTGCGACAATTGGGCACGCATTGCAGGGTTGCACTCCGTCGCCGATTGAAAGGACACGGAGCCACCAAGCATTTGCGAGTCAAGCACACGCAGAGTCGCATTGATCTCCGAGTAACTGTTGCCCACGCCGAGCAGAAGTTGTGCCGCATGACGCTGCTCGGCATTCATTTCATGCGTTTGGGTTGGCATTTGTCCTTCAATGTAAGCGTCCGTGTTGTCAAACGCGTGCTCGTGGTACTTGACAGCGACACAATTCACCTGCTGCAGTGTCTTGATTGCGCACGCCAACTCGCGCATGTAGATGTCGGCCAATATGCCAGCCACGTTGGCATTGGATGGGTCCAGTCCAGTCAAGGGGGGTCTCTGGTTGCGAACATGGTCACGCATGTTGGTGGCGATGCCCTGCGTAATGAATCGGTAGTTGGCTCCGAGGTTGGAACGAAGGTAGGCAAACATGTTGTTGTCTTTGTAGTAGTAGTTGTTGTTGTTGTTGTTGGGATACACTGACACTCATTAGCATTCCAAAAATCCGAATCAATTTTTTTAGATTCCATTGGATTTTGGGACCGACATTTTATGATTTTTTATGATTTTTATACATTTTACACTTTTATTATTTTTTATTTTTTTCACTGCATATATGGTCTCCAAATTATTGATCCAAAAAAGTTCCGCAAAACACCTAGCAACGCGCGGATTTTCCCAAAAGGGTTTCAGGGTATCGATTTTTGGACATCGTTCTTGTCCATTTTCTGAAACTTTTTCGACTCTTGTGCAAATTCGAATCGAAGAAATAACAAAATTAATTTATGTAATAATCATGTATTTCTGACAGCATAATGGTCACATGTTTTTAAGAAGGAAAAAAACCGAGTTTTTGAGTCCGAAAAAAAGTGACATATGACCCGCTTCCAAATCCGAATTTGCCTATTTATGTTTTAAAACGAAAATAGGCGCTGCATAACACTTTTTGAACAACGCAATTTCACCACATCATTATGCATTCCATATTTTACAACATTCGGTTGCCTATTTTTGTTTTATTTTTAAATAAAACAAACCTAGGCCGAGACCATGACCGTTCAAATGTGTGAAATATTGCCTCATTGACTTGCATGCGAATTATGCACTTATCAAATGGTTTTAAAACACTAGATAAAAATAGGCACACATGAACCATGACATTTGTTGAATTAGTTGAATTAATGGTCAAAATTGAATTAAAATTCATTGAGTAATGTAATACATGATGACACGAAACCGCAAACGATGTAATGAACCAGATTGCACGAAGACTGCCCGAGACAAAACGGACAAGTGCAAAGCACATGGCGGTGGCAAACGATGTGTTGAACCTGGATGCACGAAGACTGCCGAAGGCCAAACGGACAAATGCAAAGCACATGGTGGTGGCAAACGATGTGTTGAACCAGGTTGCACGAAGGCTGCCCGAGACAAAACGGACAAATGCGCTGCACATGGTGGTGGCAAACGATGTAATGAACCGGGATGCAGTAAATCTGCCCAAGGCCAAACGGACAAGTGCATAGAGCACGGAGGTGGCAAACGATGCACTGAACCTGGATGCACGAAGGCTGCCCAAGGCAAAACGGACAAGTGCAAAGCACACGGCGGTGGCAAACGATGTAATGAACCGGGATGCACTAAATCTGCCCAAGGCCAAACGGACAAGTGCGCTGCACACGGAGGTGGCAAACGATGTCCTAATTGTATCACTTGGCCAGATTCGCGGTGTGGATCAACTACATATGATGGATATTGTGCAACCTGTTTCAAACAAGTATTTCCCAACGATGAACGAAGCAACGTCATTTACACACACACGAAGGAAATCCGGGTTCGTAATGCAATCAATGATGTGTTTGAAGGATTCATTCATGATAAACCATTATACACAGGACACTGCGACTGTACGCATCGGCGACGCATTGATCATCGGAAACTGATTGGTGCAACGCTTCTTTGCATTGAGACTGATGAGTTTGGACATGCAGGGTATGACCCCAATGATGAAGAATTACGGTATGATGATCTCTACATGATACACAGTGGAAAATGGGTGTTCATAAGATTCAATCCCGATGGAAAGGGCGTGGACATGGTGGACAAATTGGTTCGTCTCATGGAGGAAATTCAAATACAGATTGACCGTATTGAAAATGATGAAAACAATGAATTATTGGAAATCATTAAGTTGTATTATTAATCACTGCATATATGGTCTCTCAAAATGCGTTCCCAAAAAGTTCCGCAAAACACCTAGCAACGCGCGGATTTTCCCAAAAGGGTTTCGTCGATCTCATTTTCGGACATCATTCTTGTCCAATTCTCAAAATTTTTTCGACTCTTGTGCAAATTCGAATCGAGAAAGTAACAAAATTATTTTATGTAATAATCATGCGAAACCGAGAGCATAATGGTCACGCAAAAAATGGATCCAAAAAAAGTGAGTTTTTGGACCGAAAAAAAAGTGAGTTTTTGGACCCATCAAAATGCATCGTGCCTATTTTGGTTTTAAAACGAAAATAGGCGCTACATAAGGATATATGATCAATATAAAAACGCCACATCATAATGCATGCGAATTATTCAATCATTTGTTGTTGCCTATTTTTGTTTTATTTTTGAATAAAACGAGCCTAGGCTGACACCATAATCCAAAATTACATTTGTTTTCATGCACACCACAAATGGTGTAAAACATTAATAACGTGTACCGTTTTAAAACACTAGGTGAAAATAGACAATATCCAATTTTTTATGTATAAGTATATAAACACATATCCAATTGATTTAGCATTGTCTGTAATAAAATGAATGATGATACTCAACAAACTCGGTTGGTATGTGATGTGTGCAATTATTCGTGCACGAGAAAAAGCCACATGACCCAACATTGTGAAACTGAAAAGCACCAAGCCAAAATAAAATCTGCACCCCATGCGACATCCAACGCGTGCGCGTGTGGCAAAACATTTGAGTTGCGGTCCTCTCTCTACAATCACAAGAAGACGTGCAAGGCAATGAGTGCGTCCGATGCATCCGACACATCTTCAACCACATCCATGTCGCTGACTGTGGTGGAAAAGGAAATTGCGATTGTGGCCAAAAAGACGCAAGACGTTGCGGACAAGAACGAGGAGCTGATGGATTTGAAGACCATGGTGCAAATGCTGCTGAACGACCGGAACACCATATTTGATAAGAACCACGAGATGATGGCCAAAAACCAGGAGGTGCTGCGCGAGATGACGCAGCAGAACAAGCAGCTCATTCAAACCATCCAGGAGATGACGCCGCGCATTGGCAGCAACAACGTGGTCAACACCACGACGCACAACACGCAGTTCAACTTGAACATGTTTTTAAACACGGAGTGCAAGGACGCCGTCAAGCTGAGCGACTTTGTCAAAACCCTGAAAATCACGCTCCAAGATTTGGAATTCACCAAAACCAACGGCATTGTGGAGGGCGTGAGCTCCATCATCGTCAATAATTTAAAGGGCATGGACGTGCACAAGCGCCCCATTCACTGCACGGACTTGAAGCGCGAGATCATGTACGTGAAGACCGATGAATGGATCCGGGACGAAGGCAACTCCTACATAAAAAAATTCATTTACATGGCGTCCTGCTATCAGACGCGCATCATTCAGGATTGGATGGACGCGCACCCGGGGTGGGAATCCAAAGAAAAAATGCACATTGAATATCAGACGATATGCAAAGAGCTGTACAAGAACATTGAATGCGACGACAATGCGCACAAAAAAATAATCAAGGCGTTCATCAAGGAGGTGCACATTCCGCGCACGGGGTTGTCATGACTGAACCTTTGAATTCATTTGCGAAGTCGTCGTTTGGATTTGGATTTGGATTTGGATTTGGATTTTGATTTTGATTTGGAACCTCCTTTCTTTTTTGTAATAGGTGGGTTGACCGACGATGCCGACGGTTTGGCTGCTGCCCCAGGTGCCGATTTGACCGATGCCGGTTTGACCGATGCCGATTTGTTGACCGGCACCGGTTTGCCCTTTAATTCTGCTGCCGCTGCTGCTGCCGCTGCTGATGATACCAACTTTGCTGCCATCCTTTCCTGAATGTCCGCCTGTCTTTTGGCTGCTGCTTCTTTGTCAAATATTCGTTTAGCCTCTTTTTGCTCCAATTTTTTAACGGCTGCTGCGGTACGTTTATCTTCTTCTTGTAATGCTTTTGCTACGGCTGCTGCTTCTGCACTTTCTTTTTCTTTCAGTTTTGCGTCAAATCTTTGTAGGATAGCTTGTTTAAGACCATCTTGTAATAGAATTGAATGATCAATCGCAAGTTTAGAATTGCAAAATTCATTCCTGCATTGTGGATCTTTTTCTGTTGGCGTGCATTTGCATGGTCTAACTAGTCGGTCGCTCTTCGAATTAGTAACCCGGGAATCATGCATCAATTGGCTCCAAACGCTAGATGACGCTGCAGACGCCGATGGACGCGTCAAAAAATTGGTTGACAATGAGTGCATTGTTTGTATTTGTGGTCTTGGTTGTGCTGCGATGAATCCATTCATCCAACCGAATATATTGACAAGTGATGATTCGTCAATACGGTGGGTTTCTAACCATTTAATTGCTTGCATTTTAGATTGAAGTAATTTATCGCATTTCAAAAGAAATTGTTTGCCTCGTGCAATACCAGCCTCTGATGGACTATACGTTGGAATAGATGATACTATAAGGTGTGAAAACGCACCAGCGCTCGGCATCTCTACAACCATTTCCTTATTTGACTTAAGCATTATTTTGTAAGTGAATCCTGGGTCTGGTTGATCAACCTTCCCCGTTTGTTCAAGCCGAGCCCCACTACTACCATCACATGCCTTGCCGAATTTCATAATACTGACGTAGGTTTCACCGGTTGCAAAATCACGGTGAAATGATGGGGTTTCATCGGGTTTTTGTAAATGTATTAATGTTGTGCAATCATGAGTCCACGGCATCCAATTTGTATCTTCAATGCAAACTTTAGTACACTTCCCATTCGCAGGTGAGAATGATGCACGAATTCCATGTAATGTATGAATTATTATATTGGATTCATCGACGCGGTCAATGTTTCCAAACACGGCGTTTGAAACGCGTCCATCCCTTGAAACCGTGGCCGACAGTGCGGTGGCTGGATAAGCAGGCAAAGCCGCGACACCGGCAACTGAAAAATTGCCATGCAATGCAAACACCCTTAATGAGGCACCTGCTGTACCTGCTGCACTTGCTTCACCCGCACCTGCTTCAATTTTAACCACGTGTGCTGGTACACTTGGGTCTAAATGTCCATGTTTGGTTAGAATTCCTTGTGCAAAACAATTGGGGGGGAGCGGCGATGGATTGAATATGAGACCAACCACCTCCCCTAAAACGATTGAATCTACCGGAAACGGTGTATTTATTCCAGACATGTTGTTGTTTTGAATATATATATTTATTATTATTATAAATATAAATTCGTTATTATGTTGTAAATTTAGTTTATGGTTCATGTATAACGAACGCAGTAACAATAACATTCCGCGCACGGGGGTGTCATGACTGAACCTTTGAATTCATTTGCGAAGTCGTCGTTTGGATTTGGATTTGGATTTGGATTTGGATTTGGATTTGGAACCTCCTTTCTTTTTTGTATTTTTTTTAATAGATGAGTTGACCGACGATGCCGACGATGCCGACGATTTGGGTGCCGGTTTGGGTTTGGGTGCTGCTGGAGGTGGAGGTGGAGGTGCTGCTGGAGGTGGAGGTGGAGGTGGAGGTGGAGGTGCTGCTGGAGGGGGAAATAACGCCCGAGTCGTTGAAAGAGACCATTGATGTATACGTGGATTCAAACGACGCATTTACGATTTTGTCGCCAGAATTTACATTTTTTGGTAAATAATCTACGGCGCCTGACGTTTTTAGTTTTTTTGGATTTTTGTCGATTCCTGCGACGAACACGACGACTTCTGCCTCCAAATTTAATTTTATTATGTGAATGCACATGTTTTCTTACAATTTCATCACATTCAACTTCGGGGGTATCACCAAATCCCCTAAAATCAAATGTCCCACGCTTCGTGATAATATTTTTGAAAACTTGTTCATCTTTTTCATCATATTGCATGTACATAGGGGAATATACCATGTTCGATTTTGGTAATTCTGCAAATGCCTGTCTCACTACGTCATCGTTCAATCGACCATCACTGTCTGCTGTTTGAGGAAAAGTTTGACCGTCAGTTACAAAATAATATGTTAATTCATATAATGTGCAGACCGGTTGTTTAAAATCTCCCAACACACGTATTTTCTTCAATTCATCTATAGGTTCTAAATTAAGGTCTTCAAACATCAAAATAATCGGAATTCTTTCAAATACAAAATTTATTTTACCATTCCCAGGGCCATACAAATCACTATCAAGTATAATTTTACAAATAATAGTAGTCATTTTTAATATTATCAAATAAAATAAAAAAAATTATTAAATTGCAAAAACACCATTTAAATACTTTATACCGGAATCCATATTCCGTAATGGTTTTATTTATATAGTTTTAGTTATATATTAACACACTCAAAAATAAAATAAGTGCGTTATAATGTGTCAAATTTAGTTGCAATTTATAATATAACCACATATAATCATAATCATTGCATTTCAAATAAACAATGGGCCAAATGTTGTCTCGCGAGGATGAAGAGGACGTAGAGCACGAGCACGAGCACGAGCACGAGCATAAGCACGACGAGGCGCATTCAGATGAACGGCCGCCCAAGCAGCGAAAACGGGCCGTAGCGTTGCGTTCGCGAAAGGTCAAGTCGTCCGCGCAGGGTCGCACGCGACGAACCCGGGCATCATCCTAGAGCATTGTTCAACTGTCAAGCAGGGTTGGCTGATACGGCGGGGTGAGCGAGTTCGTTTTGTGCCCGTAGTAAAGACAGTTGGCGACATCGGCGGCAGGGGTGTCGGGGCACGTCATGGGGTCTGACCCGTAAAAATTAACGCGGCGCGCTTCTGAATTCAGCGAAATCGGCTTTGGCACGGGAACGATGTGCATGTCCTTAATTGGTTTGTTGTTGTACAAGCCGCCGCAGAACCCGGGCGGCGAGCATTTGCCGTTGTTCGGGGTTGCCCAGTACCGCACGTTGTTGGTGTACTGGGCGTAGCCGTTGTCAAACACGGGATAGTAGGACCACAAGTCGGTGGACGACAGGTCGGAAAAGCCGCCGCCGGACGTTTTAACGGGGTAGTCCTTGTACAGCAACGGATACGTGGATGCGTCGGGGAAGGAGCCGGGCGATAGTGGAACCGCAAAGCCCTCCGTCCGGCTGGTTTGGTTGGTTTGATAACACAGGTGCAGCCCGAAACACATGAACGCAAGTGCTAAAACAATGTAGAGTGCGGGTGTTTGCAGCATGGTATAGTATGTATAATAGGTATAACTATATGTAATCTATATAATAGTGTAATCTAATATATAATATATATGCGATTATAAAATCGTTGGGATGCCAAGAAATACCCGCAAGGTTAAACCAACCCCCAAATTCCCAAAATTAGTAGCATTCAATTTCCACGCCCACGAGTTGAATGCGATTGTGGAACAATGCGGCGACAAATTGTTGCCGTGGCAGACGGATGACGTGCCGGATTGTCGCAACGCGCTGCAATTTTTTGACGGTTCGGAACGGGTTTTTGAAAAATACATGTCCCTCTTTCCAGACAAGTACGAAAAATACATGGCCATGAGTTTTGGCAAATTAAGGGCATTGGTTCCGCGTTTTCCGTGGTCAACGTGCAAGCAGTTGGTGATAGGTGCGGGCGAAGACATTGTGTTGTACATTGCCATCAACCATAAATACGTTGCGGCAGGTAAACCGCCACCGTTTACCCTGTTTATGCCGGGAACATGGACGCATGAAAATAACCGGTTATTTATGCAGTGCGGTGTGCGGCATTTCCTGAACGCATGCGCCGCTAACCAGCACTATTTGCGCATATTGTTGCCGAAGGACATCAGCCGGTTATTGAATGCCGACGGCGAACCGCGAGTTTCATTTTTAGAGATGATGACGATATCTAAATACGTGGACGACATGCATTTGCGCGCATTTTTGCTGAAAACCCCTGCTCGGCGGTTTGATTATGACATTGTGTTTATTTGATTTTGTCAACATGCAATGCCAACAAAAAAAATTGTTTAGGGGTAATAATGGTTTAAACACACGAACCATATGTAATTCATTCCTTCGTTCATTTAATCCGTTCCGACAACCCGGATATCATGGGCACGTGCACCACGCAGAATGATTTGCTGATGGTCAACCTAATGAAGTTTTACGACGAGGACAACAACCAGGAAAAGATGCTAAGGATCATCAACGGAGAGTCGCCCATTTCTCTCCGCATCATTGACTGGTTTGCGACGAATTACGCCAAGAAGTTCTTCACCGTGTATGAGGTGGGCGCCAACCGGCGGTTCAAGGTGTACGTGGATTACAAGCTGAAGTTGAAGGCGTACAGCAAGCGCCGGTTTGACCCGTTTTGCCGGTGGGATCGCATCACCATCCCTTATAGCAACGGCACCTTCATTCAGACCACGATTGGGCAGCTGAACTTCTTCAAGTGGGCGCTGGAAAACGGGGTGGTTGCCTACATTGAAAAGAATTACGGGGCCATAGAGGACGACATGAACGCGCGCAACAGCACGTCGCGTCGGAACAATGTGACACCCGTGGCGCAAGAGGCAGAAGAAGAGGTGGAACACGAACCCGGCAACAGCAGCAACAAAAACAAGACGCGCAAGAAGCGCGAGGAGCTGAGCATTTCTGCCACAAAGAGCATCAAGAAGGAGACGGTTGAGATCGTGGTTTCATTCAATTGAACAAAATTCCAAAAGGCAATTAAAGTCAACCATGCATCATAATGCATCATTGATTGGACATGTTACATGTTATGGATGGATGAATAGACTATGAAAAATCCGGAACCGCGAGACGTTTGTCATTCCCGTCTGGATAGAACCCCCCATATTTGCCATATGCGCTCAGTTTATCGCGCGCTTGCAAGAGTTCCGGATGTTTGCGATGTTCATACGTTTCACCGGTGAATTCGCTTTTGTACAACGGGTTGTATTTTATTTTTTTCAACATCCACAATCCCGCTTTTATATCTTCCGGATCACCCCCCCATGCGCCTTTTTTTATTTCTGCACTGAGTTGTTTTTTAACATCGGTGCTCATTGTAGCAGAAACGCTTTTTTTGCGGCATTTGGACAGTTTTACATTCCATTTGCAGATGGCATTTCCGGCACAATTACCCTCGGACTTTAAGGAGGGGCAGATGGAGCGAGTGCCGCCGCCGCCATTGCGTCGGGAACGACGAAGTTTTACTCGTTTTGTAATTGCCATTATTTATATATGCATTTTATTATTTTTGAATTATATATTGCAACTATCACAAATAAAATAAAATGGCATCGGGTGTTCGCGTTCCGGTGCGTTATGTTCCGCGCACGTTGTCGCGCAAGGACCGACGCAAGCAGATTGCCATGTTGAAGCGGTCGCGCCGGTTGTACAAGCGCGGTGAATACTATGGGCGCACAACGAAACTGAAGTCGTATCCGCACGTGGCATCCAAGCACGTGGTTGCCGCGCGTCGCATGTACCACGTGGAAAAAATTATGCCAAACGCGGCGCTGGCCAAGGCAACCGGATGCTCGGTTGGCTCATTACATAAGATTGTCAAGAAGGGGGAGGGCGCGTTTTATTCGTCGGGGTCGCGCCCCAACCAAAGCCCGCAGTCGTGGGGGTACGCCCGACTGGCCAGCGCGATCACGGGCGGCAAGGCGGCTGGGGTGGATTACGCCATTTTAAAGGACGGGTGCAAACCGAATAGTCGGGCGCTGCGCCTGGCCCGAACTGTAAGAAAAGGTGCCGCGCGCAAAATCAGCATTTAAGCGAAAATCATGTGCCTACGGAATAATGAACAATGAATAAAGTGTGCGCGCAAAAAATAAATTAAACATATCTCTCTAATTTATTTTATCAGATAAAATCCATTCCATTTTTGTGCAATAGTGCGTTGAATGAGTTGATGGGTTCCAGCGCATCCATTTGTAAAGTGAATTACGAGGACATCCAGTGCATATGTCGGACGGCGAACCCGCTGGATCAGCACAAGTATTCCAATTATTACGCGGCGTCGCATCCGTGGCTGTTAATTAATACGCTGCCGCCGGGAATGCAGGGGTGCCTGATTCCGGGCACGCTGCCAATAGAAGAAGAAGAGGTGTCCATGAACGCCATGCTGTTGGAACCGAAGGGGAAGGACCGAGAGATCATCGTGTACGGGAAAAACGCGAACGACGACACGGTGCATAAAAAATACCAGCAACTGATGGGTCTCGGGTTCAAAAACGTGCGCGTGTATCCGGGCGGCATGTTTGAGTGGCTGCTGTTGCAGGACATTTACGGCGCGGCCAGTTTCCCCGCCACGTCCAAGGAGCTGGACATTCTGAAATACAAGCCGCCGTCCTTGCGGCAAAAGTTGTTGACGAATTGACCCGCGAAAATAAAAAAAATTAAATGACACGCGTATTGTATATTGTGTGGTCCCATCATCATCATCAAACAAAATATGCATCCAAAATTAAGTGGGAGAAAGCGCCGATTGCGAAGAGGCGCAAAAACGAAGCGAACGAAGCGAACGAAGCGAACGAAGCGAACGAAGCGAATGAAGCGAATGAAGCAAACGAAACGAATGAAGGGAGGGTTGGGCCCATATGATTCCCGCGAAATACATATGCCCGAAAGATATTCATTTAGAAACCCGACGATGATTGATGAGTTTAAATTGCATGTATTTGGATCGGACGATCAACGTGTTGCATGGGAAACGTTATTGACTGAATGCAACAACCGCGAAGTGCCAGTATACATTCTTTCTGCTGGCGACAAAATCGGAATTATAAGAATGTTGCAATTGATGAACTTAGATCACGCATTTGAAGAAGTGTTATGTACAAATCCTAATGAACATACAAATCCTGATGAACAACCAAATCCTGAGTCAGATAATGGATTACATAATTTTCAAGGATACACAAAGTATAATGTGATAAGAGCCATTTTGAGAGAACGTTATAAAATACCACCGGAGGGTCCCGAACCACTTACATTTGTTGGTGCACCTGGATGCTTGATGGATGATAACACCGACAACGACATTACCGACATACCAAACCAAAACAGATCCATCCAATTTGTAAATGTCCGCACGGTTAAACAACCCCCCACTAAACAACCAGGCAATATTTTTTATAGTTTTATTGCTGACAATAAGTCGTTACAGTTACAACCATTAATAGCATCGCGATGGTTTGCGGATGTGGGCGTGATAAATTACGTCACTGAGTTGGTGATAAATGGTACTTATAAAATAGTGTTCATAGATTTTGACCGAACATTTCAACAATGGTCTGGAGCGATTCCATTTTGGAGAAGTAATGTTATAGCTGCTTTCCACGACAGGTTCAAAATCAATACGACTCATTTATACTAAGATGTTTGCGTGCATTCAAAATTCATATATTTGCGGGCTGTATTATATTATAGACATGTTTATAGTATACTACTACATCCCATTCCATCCATGCAACCCTCGGTCATTATGTTTCATTGGACTGCCTGCATTGGCTTCATTCAGAGCTTGTTTTTAGCGGTCGTGCATCCGCCGACCATGATGCGCGCGGTGTACACCGGTTCCGCGCTCGTCAATGTGTATCATTACGGCTTGAGCGCGCAACTGCACGATCCCAGCCGCCAAACCATGCGGCTCTACGTGCCCGACGACGAGCAACACACCCTCCGACTGTCCCGTGCGGCCAAATGGGGCAGCCGCGGCCTGCATGTTGCGTGTGTTGCGATGGACGTTGCGTACATTGTCGTTGTGACCGACTACGACATTTGGCTGACCATGATGATGTTCATTGCGTGCGGGTTCTATCCCGCGATGAAACTGTTGCGCTGGTGCGCGCCCGACATCAACACCGCCGTTGCGCAGCGCCTTTTGAATCGTGGCACCCAGCATGGCACCCAGCAAACAAACCACACCCACACCGATTATTCGCTGCTGGACGACAGCGACCATCGGAATACAGTGCAGCAGCGCTTCATGCTGAAACAGGTGCCGCGCATGCTGGCCATGATTGCGCTGTGCGCGTGTCACATGGCGCTCATGCTGGACGTGCGAACGTCGTGCGCCGCCACTGCAACGAATGCATCCGACATTTTTAAGTGGCTATGTTCTTAGCTTATCTAGCAACTGCTAAAAAAAAATGTTGGAACTAACTGCATGCAGGCGACGATTGATTTATTGATTTATCTGAGCAATGAAGCGCATGATTTCTTCCACGCGATGGACCCCAATTTCATTGTTGGCGTCAATCACCAGTTTTTTGCACGTAACGGTGTCGCCATGGATCCACGCGTCGTGATAGTCGTGGCACTTCTGCACGTATTCCAGAGGGATGGTTTCGCCCTCGCGGCCTCGTTTCGTGATGCGCTGCATGCACGTCTCGGGATCCGCGCGAATGTAGACGAGGCCAGCAACCGGCAAGTCGCGCACAAACTCGTCAAACCACATGTTGTAAATGGCGTACTCGTCGTGCGCAATGTCGCCGCTGTCGTGCAGCATTTTGGCGAAGATGTTGCGGTCGGTGTCCACGCTGCGTTCGGTAATAATGACGCGACAGCTCCCGGCATGCGTGCGAACCGTTGCGCGTAGAAGCGCCAGGCGCGAAATGTAGGCCATCATTTGGAATCGGAATGCAAACGCCTTTTTGTCCTTGTAGAAATTGGTCAAGATGGGCACTCCATCGGAGTCCTTAATGTCGTTCCATGAATTCACGGGCTCCTCTACGAAGTGCACGTCGTCGCGCCCTTTATACGCCTCCTTCAGCATGTCCCACGTGGTGGACTTGCCGGAGCCGATGTTGCCGTCAATGCTCACAAGCAGGGGCGGTTGCGGGCTCACAAGCAGGGGCGGTTGCGGGCTCACAAGCAGGGGCGGGCTCACAAGCAACGGCGGTTGCGATTGTTGCGATTGTTCTTGAGTCATTGTGAATTGTTTGGAACGGTATGTTCTTATTGCTGCATTCGTTTTAATTGGGTTAAACCAAAATCAATTTTTTGAGTAATTCAAACGGGAACATTAATCCAAGCCAACATGAAAAAACAATTTACGAATGCATTTAAAGAGACGGCGACACACATTTATAACTTATTTCCAACAAAATGGATTTCGCGCAGGACAAACTGACGAAGAGCGAATGGGACGGCGTGGAGGTTCCGGATTCACACGAAGAGCAGCAAATTTACCAACTCATCAAAGAAGGGTTCAACGATGTGAACATTGTGCGCAACTCCAGTCAGACGTTGATACAGTACATGAAGATTGCGCCGTCGTGCGAAATGCATGCGCACATGCATGAACTGTATTTCAAACCGCACGTGGACGAGATGTGCGAAGCGTTCGGCCTGTCCGAATTTGAAACCGACACGGACAAGAAAAGGATGGTGAAAAAGGCGGACCTCATCCGCATTCAAAACACGACCAGCAATTTGGAGGATCAAAAAACAAAAATATACGAATTTGTGCTGCTGGGCCTTTTATTGAACCTGCTCAACAGCCGGTATCCGCACATGTATCCGCACTGGAAGGCGCACCTGCAAGGCGTCTCGGATTCAAAAAGGAAGAAGGTGCCGGCACCGCCAGCCGTGCCCAGCCGCCCCAAATGGATGTATTATTATTACAGCATCTGCCTGCTCATGCGGAACAGCATTTCGCACTTGAACCCGCACGTGCGCGCGTTCATTGATCACGTGACCAATTTAGTGGAGGCCGATTTTGCCCCGGCCGTCTTCATCACAAAGGCCCATGAATATGTGGAAAAAAACGAGTTTGTGTTCAAGTGCGGCGATACAAAGCTGTACGAGCATCAGAAGCGGATTTTCACGGTGTTCAAAGACGACACCGCGCCCAAGCTGGTGCTCTACATTGCGCCCACCGGCACGGGCAAGACGCTGACCCCCATCGGACTCAGCGAGCAGTACCGCGTGATTTTCGTGTGCGCCGCGCGCCACGTGGGGTTGGCGCTGGCCAAGGCCTGCATTTCCGCGAAGAAGCGCATCGCGTTTGCGTTCGGGTGCGGCAGCGTGGACAACATTCGCCTGCATTATTACGCGGCCAAGGACGTGGTGCGCGACCGCCGCACGGGCGGCATCCGCCGGGTGGACAACAGCGTGGGCGACAACGTGGAGATCATGATCAGCGACATCAAGTCGTACCGGCACGCCATGTACTACATGAACGCGTTCAACCCGCTCAATAAATTATTACTGTATTGGGACGAGCCCACCATCACCATGGACTACGCCGAGCACGAGTTTCACGAGGTCATCAAGGCCAACTGGACGGAGAACATTGTGCCGAACGTGGTGCTGTCGTCGGCCACGCTGCCGCAGGAGGACGAGATGGCGCCCACGATCATGGATTTTCAGGCGCGGTTTTTGGGAGCTCAGGTGCACAGCATTGTGAGCCACGACTGCCAGAAAACCATTTCCTTAGTGAACAAGGACGGCCACGTGCAGCTGCCGCACCTCATGTTTGAGGGATACGACGACATGCGGGCGTCGGCGGCGCACTGTCGCACCTATAAAACGCTGCTGCGCTACTTTGATTTGCGCGAGGTGGTGAAATTCATTGCGCACGTGAACGAGGGACTGCTCTGGACGTCGGCGCGTTACGCCGTGGAGCGGCATTTTTCGGACATTGCCGACATCAACATGACGAACATCAAGGCGTACTACTTGGAGCTGCTGGAAAACGTGCAAGCGGAAAAGTGGCCCGAAATTTGGGCGCACTTCCAGGCGCAGCGCACGCGCATGCACGCGTCCAACGTGAATTTGACGGCGCAGGACGCGCACACGCTGACGTGCGGGCCGACGCTGTTTTTGGCGAACGACGTGGAAAAGATCGCCAAGTTTGCGCTGCAGATTGCGCAGATTCCGGAGTGCGTGATGGACGACTTGATGGGCATCATTGAGCACAACAACCGAATTAAGGACGCGATGGCGGATCTGGAGCGGGAGATTGAGGACGCCATGGAGGCGGGCACCGCCAAAACCGGAGACAAGGACAAGGACAAGGACAAGGACAAAAAAAACAGCAAGAAGGTGGACGACATGCGGTTCAGCCCCGAAGTCAAACGGCTGCAGGAAAAGGTGGACGAGCTGCGGCAGCAGGTGAAGTGGGGCGCGCTGAACGACATGTTTGTGCCGAACCGGGCGGAACACTTGAAGCGGTGGGCGCCGCAGCTGACGGACGAAGCGGCCGCGACCCCGTTCACGTCGCGCGTGGAACCGGAGGACGTGGAGCGCATCATGGTGCTGCCGATTGAAAACATTTGGAAGGTGCTGCTCATGATGGGCGTCGGGGTGATGACGGAGCATTCCAACAAGACGTACACGGAGATCATGAAGGACTTGGCGCAGAACCAGCGGTTGTACTTGATCATTGCATCGACGGACTACATTTACGGCACGAACTACCAGTTTTGCCACGGGTACTTGGGTAAAGATTTGAGCGACATCAGCCAAGAAAAAATCATTCAGGCGCTGGGGCGCATCGGGCGCAACAAGCTGCAGCAAGAGTACAGCATCCGATTCCGTGACGATGCGCACATCTTGAAGATTTTTCAGGCGTCGGCGACGGCCAAACCGGAGGTGGTGAACATGGCGCGTCTGTTTTCAGGGGGGGGCATAGGACCCCCTATATGCTTTTTTCCAGAAGTTCCAGGCTGAACACGAAGAAACCTAGATGATTGTGAATGCAGCTCCGGATGCAATTAACTCCTTTATGTGCTCCTCAAATTGTTGATCCGTCATAAGGGGGGTTTGAATGGGGTTCCCCGGAGGGAATATGTCATACTGCGCGGAATCATTGTTCCATTGGCCCACGATTTCTTTGGTTTCAGGGTCATGAAGCGTGGAGAAGGATTGGTCGGGAAGTTTGCAAAGGAGGTATTTTTGGCCGTTGATTTCAAAGGGACAAAATGAAGGCATTGGGTTGTTGCGTTTGTTTATTTAATATTTGGTTTAAAATGCAATCAATTTTTTATATTACTTTTCGTAAAAAAGAAATATATACTTCAATATGTTGTGCGAAATAATAAACTTAAACATAATGTAGATACATTACATATATCGTACACCAAACAACACATGGAAAATAATCAAATTCGCACATTTCAGTGCAGCCAGTGCCGCAAACCCAAGCTCGTGCTGAAGAAAGTAGCGGATCAGCAGCATCACGGGTTTGCGTGCGAGAAGTGTTGGACCACGATTGTAACGCGATCCCGATACGGCGGCGGATGTTTAATGCAATAATGGATGTGCGTGGATGTGCGTGCATTTCCATTGAAAGTTTTAGCCGAATATGTATATCATTGTCACGCGCAACACATATACCCCCCAAAATGCAAACATGGCGGCCGCCTTACCCATCAGAAAATTTGAAAACGCCGCGAATAAAAACATATAGCACCACGAATCCATACGCGGTTCAAGAAACACATGAAGCCCCCCCAATGCAACAAATGCAACAAATGCAACAAATGCAACAAGCGTCGCAACAAATGCAACAAGCGTCGCAACAAATGCAACATGAAGAACTCAAACATTCAAAACGAGAGAATAACAGCGATAAAATTTACGAACGCGGGCTAACCCCGCAAGTGGGCATGAATCCCTTTTTGCAAGGCAACTATTTGCAGGATTTAGAAACCCAGAACGAGTTTTTAAAACCGATGAATTCTAATTTATCTTCTGAACGTAAACTAAATGAAACAACGTAAAACGAATAAAAAACGGTATTTAAATACTAAAAGCAGACGCAGACGCAGCAGACGTGGAGGTTGGAATTTGCACAACCCATTTAATCGCGCACCCATTCCAGATGAAGACGCGATTACAATAGGGAAATTTTTAATAAATCATGAACTTCCAAGATATTTTTCAAACGACGACACATATTATGGCGCAAATCAACATTATAAACATCCATATGAATCTGAATTACAAACATTATTTAAAATAAGAAGGTTTCAAAAATTATTCGCAACCGATGATGATTATAAATGGTTAGGTATGCAATTTTATTTTTTTACGAATAACCCAATTCCAATTCCAGGCCCAAATAATAATGGTTATCAAACAAGTGATGACGGGGTGTTCTTTTTTGATTGGATAACAAATACACCATCTAGAAATAACAACGGAATTTTGCAATATCATGATCAACACCCAAATCCATTGAACCTGCCAGTGAAAGTTTCACAACGCACCAGGTTTGTTGCACCCGAAATACCTGAAGGAATTGTGGCTAGAAGAACAAGCCAATTTAAATAAATTGAAAAAAAATGACCCGATGTTGGTTCAAAAAATGTATGGAAATGAAAAAAATTGAATTACTTTTCATTTTCATTGTGCATTGTTTCAGTTCAGTTCGGCGTATTTACACATCATGAAACATTTGAAACATTCTCAACTCGGCATTGTGGCTGGCAGTCCGGCATTGCTCGGCCGGCATCTTCTGGAGGTTCAGCGGGAGTTTGACGCGTGCGTTGCAAAGGCTTCGGATGACATGCGCCGCAAACATGCATTGTCCATTACGGCGCTGTTGAAGGACATTCGCGCTCATCGCAAAATGGTCGTTCGAACGGTGCAAGTTCAACGTGCGCAAATCAACAAGTACCGGAAAAGCATTCATGACGGGCGCAAAATTGTGAAACGCGGTGCGCCGGCTTCGATTGAATCGGTTACCATGGAAACCATGATACAAATGACACTGCGTGTCATCCAAGACCTCAAATACATGACACCCGCGCTGATTCAGCCAATCATCCAACGGATTCATGCCAAACTTCGCAAACTGCAGGATCGCATGCTGCTGTTCAAACATGCAACCATGCAACATGACCAACCTAATCCAATATAACCTAACAAACAACAAAACAAAATAAAACACAACCCAAAACAAACCAAAACAAAACAAAAAAAAAGAAAAAAACGTAACCTAATAAAATAGGGTTATGTTTTTTATGTTTTTATGACGCATTCACCGACGCCGACGTTGCGTATGGTTGGCGCGTTTTCTTTTTTTCCCACCCATCGTGCTTTTCGCGGGCTTGCTTTTCGTGGGCTTGCTGCTGAATCTGCTTCTCTCTCTCGTGGGCTTGCTGCTGCTGCTCATGCTGCTTCTGTCCTCATGAAACTCATGAAAATAGATTAGAATCTTTCTCTCATTATATTGCACTAATAATGCACAGTGATTTGGTTGCGTCGTAATCTCCGATCCACCGAATATTGTAGTGACATTGAGATTGCCATCGGCATCTATACTATTCACTTTACAAACATTGTTGGAAAAACTCACTTGCTTCGTGCGGTTGTAGGTGTGGACAGCGGCACGACCGCCATAAACCACGACTATGTCATTTTTTTTGAATTCAAAATTTGGATTTGGCATATAATACACAAATGGAGTTTTACCTGTAAGTGGACTTAAGTCATCTTCTGCGCCTGCGCGTTTTACCTCACGTTCTTGCTTTTTAATATCATTAACTAGCATTTTAAATTCGTCTTTTCTTGCACCTGCATAGATGTGCCCGATGCTGGCCTTGATGCTGGCAATAGCTGGTTTATTTTGATCAAATGCGTGTTGAAGCATGACCCAATTTGCATTGCTATAATCCCGCGCATCGAAAAATGAAACACGTTCAATCATGATTTATACAATAAAGAGAGAAAAAAATATTTACATTAACAGTCAAATAATATAAAACCATTCGCGCAATACATTATAATGCAAGCAAAAATGCAACCGAATCACGACGTGGAACAGGACATGCGCGTCATAAAGCGCAGCGGTGAGCACGAAGTCATCGCATTTGACAAGATACTGGCCCGCATTCGGAACGTGGGCCAGCAGGCCGGCATTGCCGCGGTAAACTACACCGCCCTCGCCATGAAGGTGATTGACCAGCTCTACGACGGCATCCCCACGACGAAAATAGACGAGCTCACGGCGGAGCAGTGCGCCACCATGGCCACGCAGCACCCCGACTACGGCACGCTGGCCGCCTATATCATCGTGTCCAACCACCACAAAAACACGCCGCCCACGTTCTACGAGGCCATGCGCCAGTTGCACGAGTTCAGGGACGTGCGCGACCAGCCGTCGCCCCTCATCGGCGACGAGTTCTGGGCCGTCGTTTGCACACATCGTGACGAGCTGGAGGCCATGGTTGACGTGTCGCGTGACTTTCTCATTGACTACTTCGGGTTCAAGACGCTGGAGCGCTCGTATTTGATGCGCACAAACGGACGAACGGTGGAGCGCCCGCAGTACATGTGGCTGCGTGTGTCGGTGGGGATACACGGGTCGGATTTGTGCAAGGTGCGCACCACGTACGACTTGATGTCGCAGAAGTACTTCACGCACGCCACGCCCACGCTGTTCAACGCGGGCACGCTGAAGCCGCAGCTGAGCAGCTGCTACTTGATTGCGATGGAGAGCGACAGCATTGACGGCATTTTCAACACGCTAAAGGAGTGCGCCAACATTTCCAAGCACGCGGGGGGGATTGGCGTGCACGTGCACAACATTCGGGCGTCGGGGAGCCACATTCGCGGGACGAACGGCGTGTCCAACGGGCTGGTGCCCATGTTGCGCGTGTTCAATAACACGGCGCGCTACATTGACCAGGGCGGCAAGCGCAGCGGCACGATTGCGGTGTATTTGGAGCCGTGGCACGCGGACATTACGCACTTTCTGGAGATGAAGATGAACCACGGGGACGAGGACGCCAAGGGGCGCGACCTGTTTTACGCGCTGTGGGTGCCGGACCTCTTCATGCGCCGCGTGAAGGCCGACGCGGAGTGGAGCCTGTTTTGCCCGGACGAGTGTCCCGGGTTGTCGGACGTGTACGGCGACGAGTTTGACGCGCTGTACGCGCGCTACGAGGCGGAGGGGCGGCAGCGCAGCAGGGTGAAGGCGCGCGACTTGTGGTTCCGCATCCTGGACAGCCAGATGGAGACGGGCACGCCGTACCTGTGCTACAAGGACGCCGTCAATAAAAAAACGAACCAAAAGAACCTGGGCATCATTCGCTCGTCCAACCTGTGTTCCGAGATCATGGAGTACTCGGACGACAAGGAGACGGCGGTGTGCAACCTGGCCAGCATTGCGCTGAACCGGTTCATCCCAGGGGGCGACAAGCGCCCCCCGCACCCCCCCGGGGTGAACCAAGGTGCCGCCCCCCGGGGGTTTGACTTTGAGAAGCTGCACGAGGTGACGCGCATCGTGACCGAGAATTTGAACCGCGTCATTGACGTGAATTACTATCCCACGCCGAAGACGCGCGTGAGCAACATGGCGCACCGGCCCATCGGCATCGGGATCCAAGGTCTGGCCGACACGTTCATGCTGCTGGATCTGGCGTTCAGCAGCGACGAGGCGCGCACCTTGAACCGGCGCATTTTTGAGACCATGTATCACGCCGCGCTGACGGCGTCGTGCGACTTGGCGGAGCAGTGCGGCGAGCCGTACAGCTCGTTTTTGGGGTCGCCCGCATCCCGCGGCATCCTGCAGTACGACATGTGGGGCGTGGAGCCGGAAGCCGGGCGGTATGACTGGACCGCCTTGAAGGCGCGCATTGTTCATCACGGGCTGCGGAATTCGTTGCTTTTGGCGCCCATGCCGACCGCCAGCACGTCGCAAATCCTCGGCAACACGGAGTGCTTTGAGCCGATTTCCAGCAACATTTACACGCGGCGCACCATGGCGGGCGAGTTCATTCTGGTGAACCGGCACTTGATTGCGGATTTGCAGGCGGCGGGCATGTGGAACGAGGGCGTGAAAAACAACATTGTGGCGAACAAGGGCAGCGTGCAGCACATTGGCGGGCTGAGCGAGCACTTGAAGCGCAAGTACTGCACGGTGTGGGAGATCCCGATGAAGCACGTCATTGACATGGCGGCGGACCGGGGCGCGTTCATTTGCCAGAGCCAGAGCATGAACCTGTGGATGGAGGACCCGAACTACGCGGCGCTCACGTCCATGCACTTTTACGCGTGGACCAAGGGGCTCAAAACGGGCATGTACTACTTGAGGCGCAAGGCTAGGCACCAGCCGCAGCAGTTCACCATTGAGCCGGAATCAAAAAAGGGAGAAAAGGGAGAAATGGGAGAAAAAGAAGGAGAGCAAATGGACGAGGGATGCACGATGTGCTCGGCTTGATATATTTTTTTATGTGCGTAATATAATTCACATGAAACCCCGAAACAAAACCGTTAAGGCTCCCAAAACAACCAAAGCAACCAAATCATCTAACAAAGCATGCACCTACAAAAAACCCAATGGGTCAATCAATGTCTCAAAATACATGCGATGTATCCCAACCGATACACTAAGAAGTCAGTTGGGCAAACCCAAGCACATCTATGAAATCAACGACAATGCCGCATGTCCGTTTGTGGTGTTTGATTATGGCGGCGGACGCGCGTCCATTTACAATAACAAATTGAATGAATTGAGGGGCGAGTTGAAGGGCAAGCTCATGGACGTGAAATATGAGCAGCTGTTTCTGGGGGATAACGGAACGAATGATTCCTATTGGATTTTTAAACGAGGGGGTGAGAAGGGCAACAACATTCTCATGCAAACGGCCAAGGGCAAATATTTGTTCGTGGGCAAAGGCATTCTCTCGTTTTCGGCCATGAAGGGCGACACCATTCGCCGGTTTTATTCGCCGATGGGTGGAAACTATGATTCATTTCCATATGCAGTTGGCGACAAGTATGTGTATTTGCTGAATGAGAAAAAATACGCGCCTATCAGCGAGTTTGACATGACCATGGCCGCGGACGTGATCCGTCAGTATTATTGCTATGAAACGGGCGGCGAATGCAAAAAATACAAAACAAGCGCGCTGCCAATGAAAACGGCGTATAAGCCGTTTCACGGGTATTATTGAAAAATAAATAAATATATATATATATATAGAATGCAGAGAAACACGATTGAATGGGCTGACCCAGCAAATAGGGATAAGGGAGTAATAATACAAATACCTGGTAGTGCCCCCGTTACGATAACCGAAGGTGCCGAAATTGATGTGGTGTTGACCAGTTCGTTTCCGCAGGGTATAATACAACACGTAAAAGTGACAGTAATTGGGTGGCAAAATCGGAATGGTGTTTATGTTCCTACAAGATTGTATTATGAAATATTGAGTCCAGTTTTAGCGCATGCCTTGCGTATACGTAGTCAATCTAGCCCATCTATGGATGTTAACGAAATAATGTCTATTCGTCTGCACAGAGATCCCCACTTGCGCATGGACCCAAACGACGATCCCCAGTTTCAAGAAGCGCGACGGCAGTTTCGTGAAGACGAAGCACGAAGAAGAGCAACGGAAGCAGCACAGAGAAACATACATTACGGAATACCGCAACCACCGCAACCAATATCTCAAACCAATATTCAGGCAGAAGCAGAAAACCGAAGGCGAACAATCGCGAACGCAAGACAAAGCCGGCCCACAAGGGGTGCTGGTAATGTCTTGAAAAAAAGACATTCCATGCGCAGAAATAAATCGCTTCGCAGAAATAAATCGCTTCGTTGTAAGTGAATATTTAGATTAATGTTCCCAAATAGGCGTATAAGCCGTTCCACGGGTATTATTGAAAAATAAATGAATATAAAATATAAATATAAATGCAGTGACAGCATTTGTATTTATATGTGCATTGTGCATTGCAAATGAATGAACCATTTTTGTTACGGCATCCGGCCCGTTCAAACCGAATGGACCGGTTACCGCCCGAGTTTTTGATGCCGGTGCCGTTTTGTGAATTTGTATGCGATCAGATGTATTGGGTGTTTTGCAAATGTGCGTGCTTGTGCGATGACGGTGATTAGATCGGATTTGTGGGTTTGGGTGGCGACGGCATTTCGTTCATGTCGCCGAATTCACCGAGTTCGTCGCGCTCGCACTCAATGGTGCAGTGATTACGGAACAGTGCGCGGAATTCGCGGCTGCTGCGGCACAAATCTGCATTGTATGACAGCATGTGGTAGCAGCGCAGCGTCACGATGGTGTCAATTTTGGAGTTGTGCACATTTTTGGGGGTGCGCTGGAACAAGTGCTCGTGCAGCTCCAGCAGTTTGGGCCACTTGTAGCCCAAGCCGTACGGCGACGGCAGTTTGCATAAAGTGGTGCCGACCCGCATGGTGCAATAAGAGCTCGGGAAATACAGCATCATTTGATTGCGCTGAGCCTCCATTTGCAGCATGCTGCTGTCAAACTCGTAATTGTGCGCGACGCACTTGCCGCACTGCATGAGCACCGTCTTGAAATCAAAGAGCGCGAGGCGGATGTCTATGCCCTTAGATAATGACAGTTCGCGCGTGATGCCGTGAATGGCGACGCTTTCATCGGGCAGTGGAATGTGCGTGCCGAGACTGATGATGAAGTCCTTGAAATCCTGGATTTTGTCAGCGTCGGTGTCGTAGATGAGGTAGCTGAGCTGAACAATGTGCGGCCATTCCGCGGGGTTCATGCACTGGCGATTCTTGGGAGGCAGTCCGGTGGTCTCGGTGTCAAATACCATAATCTTCATTTTGTTTCTGAGTGGATTGATTGATTGTTTGCGGGTTGCGGTTGCTGTTGCTGTTGCGATTGTGCGATTGATTATGCCAACATTGTTCAAATCAATTTTTTTGAATACCAAGCGATTCCGACAACCATAAATCATATATTATTTAGGAATGTGGCTACCATTTTAACTTCAATGTTTGCTTTTTTTATATAATGATACTGCATAGCACACAATCACGCAATCAATGTTGAACAAGTATTTAGTTGAGTTTTTTGGAACTCTGTTTTTCATCTACATCATTTTAGCAACTGGAAATGCGATTGCCATTGGCGCGGCATTGGCGGTTGCCATCATGATTGGTGGACCCATTTCCGGCGGCATGTTCAACCCGGCGGTTTCCATTGCCATGGTTGCCGCTGGCAAGCTGTCGTCCAGCGACTTGGTGCCGTACATTCTGGCTCAAGTGGCGGGCGGTCTCGTTGCCCTTGAGCTGTTTAAGCGCGTCAAATTATAAGTTCCGGTTTGATGACGTTTCATTTCAATTTAATTCCATTTCATTTATTATATTTTGCATTTTATATAATAAATAAACATAACCAAACAACCCATCATGAAAACACGGACTCGTAGATTGCGTAAGAAATCAGGAGGTGATGATGCCGCCATTCCAACTCCAACTGCTGAACCTGACTCATCACCTTTTGACGCACCTGCATTGCCGACGAATCTTCCTCCTCCTTCCGTTCCAGGAAGGCCGCCTATGCCAGCAGAGCCTGTGCCAATGCCTGGACAACAACCACCATCAGCCCCAAAGGAAGCAGACAAACCAGGATTTTTTGCCAACTTATTTTCTTCCAAACCCAAATACCCATCTAATCCCAACGGTGGTGTTTTGGACACACTTAAAGGATTGTTTGCAGGTGGAAAAGGCAAGAGGAGCAAGAGGAGCAAGAGGAGCAAGAGGAGCAACAAGAAGAGCAACAAGAAGAGCAAGAAATAGTCACATCATCTCATTTGTTCACGCGTTTTGTCAGGGCGTACAGGAGGATCAAGCACAAAAATCCCAGCGACGTGTAGTACAAGCTGGAAAGCGTGCCTCTCGGAATGCCGCCCGCATTAGCAGTGCAATTAGACCTTCGCCGCCGTTGCGTGAACGCCTCGCGTTCCGTGGCTCCCGTGACGGGGTTCGCATTGTTCGGGAACCACACCGCCGGCATGTTTTTGATGTCGGCCGTCGCGACATAATTGGTGGCCGAGGCCACAGCGTTGTTGGCATCAATCGTCTCCAGCGTGACGCTTTGGCAGTCGGGTGTGGACCCCAGCTGGAACGCCTGAAACAGCGAAAACGGGTTGAGCGCGGCCGCACTCGACATGGCGCCGGGGATCAGTCCCTCAAACTCGCTGAACTGCACGCCCCCCAGCCCCGACGAAATGAACGGGATGTTTCCGTCCGGCACGTTGTTCACGTAGACGTAGCGATCCACGACGCTTCCGTTGGTGGCGTCGCTGCTCGCCACCTTGCATTTGGCCCCCGTTTTTAGGAAGAACTTGTTTCCCAACGGTTTGCCAGTCGCGGACGCGTCGCCGCCGCCGGACACGAGCAATTCCACGTACGCAATGAGCGCGCTGATGTCGCCTGACAACGTGTCCAGCCCGCCGCTGCTGGAGACCCCCAATTCTTTCGGGGTTTTGATTTGCTTGAAGTACTGGTAGTCCGGCCCGAGCAGCTCCTGCTCCACGTTGTCTAAATCCCCCATCACGTTCTGAAAAAAATTTGACATTTTCCGATTAAACCCACACTAATATTATTGTAATATTGTAATACAATAATATATTAATTGTTGCATCGTATCAAATATTGCAGAATGGGTTCAATGCACGAACGATGGGTCAGCTCGTATCCGCAGCTGCTCTTCTTCGCGCTCGTCATCTTGTGCCGCGTGACCAACGTGTCGTATGCGTATGCATTCCTCGGATACATTGGCAACTCCGTTGTGAACTGCGGTTTAAAGCAGGTGTTCCGCCACATGATCGGAGATGCCGGAAATCGCCCAGTCCCGCATTCTCCCAGCACCGTGTTTGACGCCGCGGTCGTTGCAATTTGGCCAGAGTATAAAAATAACAACGCATACGGGTTTCCGTCGGGGCATGCCCAATCGGTTGGATACTTTGTGGCATTTGCGCACCAGTTTCTGCCGTGGCGAACATGGCACCCGGTTTGGATTGCTGCGGCACTGGCCGTTGCAGCGGGGTTGATGTGGACGCGCGTTGCGTTCCGTCGACACACCGCAGTCCAAGTGCTGTTCGGCTTTGCGTTCGGCGTTATAACGTTCCGCGCGTTTCATCGGGTTTGGACTGCGTGAGACGGTCTTCATGTCCTGTCTCCGAAGGATTAAGACATGTCAATGCTCGGGATTTTGGTTTTGGAGGGGTCGTCCTGGTTGATATTCACGTGCGTGCTGGATTGGTTGGGGTTACTCATGGTTTTTAGTAGCACTTGTGAATTGGCATCAATGCGGTTCTTTTGGTCGTCGGCCGCGCTCTTAATTTTGTCGTAGGTGGTTTGCAGGGCGTCGGTTTGGGACTGGAGTTCCGCAATGGGGGAGGACTGGGTCGTCATGCCCTCTACATTGGATCCCGAAAAGGGGAAGGATGATCCGTGCTTGATTCTGCGATACAGCGCCCCGAGAGAAAATGCCAGCAAAATACAGAGGATGCCGATGCCAATGTTGTACACGGTTGCGTTGGAAATTTCATCTGGAATGAAAAACAGAACGGAATGCAGGGATTTCATCGTGCGTGAATACAGTATCAATACATTATTTTCTCACGGACGGTACGCTGTTTCTTTATTGCGCCTTCTTCATGCTGTCCAGTTTCGTGTTTAATTCGATTTGCGATTGCATCACTTTTTGAATGAGCGCCGTATTGTTTTTAATGCCGGCTTCATTCTGGTTCATGGCGGTGGTTAGTTGGGTTGCAGTGTCAATGAGGGACGCAATCTGTTTTTTTATAATCGCGATTTGTGCCGGGTTTTCGTCCATTTGATCTGGTGGGGTTGGCCCCGTGGTTGGCCCCATAGTTGGCCCCATAGTTGGCCCCGTGGTTGGCCCCATAGTTGGCCCCGTGGTTGGCCCCATAGTTGGCCCCGTGGTTGGCCCCATAGTTGGCCCCGTGGTTGGCCCCATAGTTGCCGCGGGATCCAACCCCTCAATGATGTGGTTAAATTTAGAATAAATGAAGGCGTGTATCAACAACCACGCAAAAAACAGTATGAGAACACCGCACACAGTCAAATGAATCATGTTCAAATGCTAAATACTGCAATAAATAATATCTTCAACGTAATATATATTGAATATTATTTATTTAGTCTCCATAATAAAATGGCAACGCACGCAACCATGACCATATCGGACGGCATCGGATGGCGCCGCTCCAACAGCTTGATCACCACAAAGCGGTTTCACGGCGCCACAAAATCGGCACCCACTACAACCAATCAAGTGGTTCCTGGGTTTAGTAGGCCCAACGAGAATGGCGCCTTGTTAAACCTTCCCGCCGGTGCATCGCGCGATGACGCCGCCCACGACTTCACTGGACCGGCCATGAAAGCCCGACCCATGAAGCACTGGCGTCGGAAGCTGCAACCCACGCCGAATAGTGGGCGCAGCGTGAACTCCGTGACGCTCGTCATTGACACGCCCGGCGGCACCACGAAGTCGGGCAACGGCGCGACGTGTGACTGTTCCGATTCGGCGGCCAATTCGTATGCCACGTTTGACGAAAAGCTGCTGAAACTTCCGTCGCAGAAGTGCGAGCCGTGCGACCGCGTGGAAAACAAGGGCTACGTGCAGGTGGGCAATCCGGTGGATCCCAACAGCTACCAAATTCAGACGGGGCTGTACAACACGAAATACATTGGCGTGTGCCCGTCCAACAACGTGATTAAATCGGCGGTCACGCTGATGAGCAAGGCGTACTACAGCGACACCCGGGGGTACCTGCAGTCGCGCTGCAAGCGCTACGAACAGAAGCTGTCCACCAACCCGGTGCCGGGCGTGCAATACATTGGCCCCGACCACACGCCGAACTGGCCCAACAACGAGTGCCTGGGTCCGCAAACCCGGCTGACCGGCAGCTGCTTGTACCCCGCGTGCAGCGCGGCCCAACGCCTGGAGCCCAACCAGTGCCAAGGCACCACCATTTACAAGCCGAACAACGTGCCGTTTGCCAAGCAGGGCGGCGTGAGCAGCAGCACGCGCACGCTCAGCCTGCGCGTCAACACCGTGAATTTGAACGGCAACTCGTTTTACAGCGCGTTTGGCGCGCAGGGTGCCAACGCGGGCAAATACAGCACCGAATACAACCCTGGCTACTTTGTGAAAAACAATTACCAGGTCCCGAACTGCAAGCTGTATTACGGCAGCAAACCGGGCAACCACACCGTGTGCTTTTATTCGCCCACGGAGAACCGAACCGCCACCCCGGCAAATCCCGTCACCGCCGCCGGATATAGATGAATTGATTTGTATTAATTTGAATTAATTTATATTAATTTGAATTGATTTGAATTAATGTATATTTTCTCTCAAAATCCGAAAGAAGGAAAGGTAAAAGGTTGTAACGAGTGGCACCCAACTGCCCCGCATGCGCACATGTGCAACACTTTACCCCTTTCTGAATTCATCAAACCGAGAGAAATTCATTAAATAATAAAACAATACTCACTCGCTAAACCGTACGCGTTTAATAAACGATTCAGCATTTGGGAACAGGAGTTTGTCAATGGTGGTGCGCACGCAGAACATGCGGTGCAGGATGATACCGAGAAGAAAGAAACCCGCGGCGGTCCATGCGAACGACGTGCGCGCAAAATAAGCGATGATGTAAGCGCCCACTATTGTGAGGAGTACGTCCACAACAGCAACGCCACCAAGACGGATGGAATGCGCGCCCTTGCCGGGAACGCCAAGCGCATTGCGGTATTTACACAACCCTAGTGACATTATTGCAATGAAAAAGTAATTAAATATTATACATACATCACGTGTATATAATATTATACATTTGGACAATGGACGAAGCGACAGCGACTACAGTAATAAAAACATCATCGGATAGAACGAAGGCGGAGCGTCAAGCGCAGGTAAAACCTATCCTGGAAAAGCTGACCGAATTGCAACTGTATGCGTCCAAATTCCCCGCCGTAAAGGCGCTCATGCTGCAAATCCAGGACTACGTAAAAAACGGGGAGCCACAAAAAGTGAATATCGTGTTCCCTGAATTTGGGCGGCGCATCAAGGGCACGCTGGAGACGAACCGACACGTGGAATCCAGCGTCAAACTTTCAGAAAACCTACGGTTTTCCGAACCTTTCCCTTCATGATTTACGTTTTCCGATTACGGGGGGCGGTTCCCTCAAGGGAAAGGTTCGGAAAACCGTAGGTTTTCTGATTTAGTACACGATGTGCTCGTCAATCCATTTTTTCACCTGCACGCATGTGGGTTCCAGTATTTTGTTCAGTCCGTCGGCGTACGCCGCGTAATTGGATTCGTTGTCCCGTATCAAAAGCAGCGCGTTGTACGCAATGCTGAGCAGTTCCGGCGTGTAAATGCCCACAATGCTTATAAAAATGTCGTCCACCGTGTTGTTGGAGTTGGACAGTTCGTGCGACCCGTGGCCGTGGTCGTCGTCGTCATTCAGAATGGGCTTCATTTTATGGGGTTTCAATGACGTGGACGCGTTTGTTTGTAGCGTCATGATGTCGGGGGACAGCTGGTCATCCAGTATGAACTTGTACATGGTGAGCGTCTGCAGGATGTGCGGCTTGTCGGTTTGCCCGTACGTTCGGATCAGCTTGTTTATGCCCGTTTTTGACAGGTCAATGAGCAGCGCGTACAGCCGGTGCTGCACCGATTCGGGGGCGTCCGTCTTGTAATGCGCGTAAAACTTTTTGAAGCGGTGGAACACGTTGAACAAAAAAAACAGGTCCTCCTTCGTGTCGTTGTTGTACCAGCGCGCCATGGATTGCGAGTAGTTGGGCGGTTGCAGCGTCATGATGTTGTTTTGGATGGTGACCTTGGTTCCCACGGGGTAAAACGCGAGCAGCGCGATTTGCAGGATGGCTTGCATCGGTTCCAAAATGGTCTCAAACCGCTCTTTTTTTCGGCGCGAAGCAACGGTTTTGTATAGGATTTGAAGCGTGGACTGCATTGTGTAATCGTGTTTATATATATGAATGGTATCATACTCAATAATATAAGGTTTATATTATTAATCCATTAATTCCATTAAGTTTCAATGTTTCAAGAAAATGTTGTTTTGTTGAATAAGTTTATTGTAGGGGATGCCGTGCTTTTCGCACCAGTTGACGCACTTCAGCATGTTGTGCCGTTTCATGGATTCCAGTTTTTCCGCGTGCCCCTTGTTTATGATCAAGTTAATGGTTGCGTTGATGGTTTCCATCTGCTGCTGCCCGATGACGGCGTTGCATTCCTCAATCTTGTTCAAAAAATAGGTGTCGTGCTCCAGCGGAAGAAGGGACGCCATTGCGGCGTTGTGCGGAAAGTCCTCCAGCTGCTTGAACATGCGGCGCAAATGCGGCAGCAGCGGGTCGGAAGACGCCGGGCGGAAATGCTTGCACACAATGTATCGTTCCGAATTGGCGTGTCGGCTGGTGCACGGTTTTGACACGAACACCTCCTTGTACATGTTGCACAGCACGCACAGCACGTCAATCGTGGGTTTGGTAAACGTGTCGAACACCTTCAGAATGAAATGCCCCCCCGGTTTTTGCAATGCCAGCGCAAACCCCATTTCCGCGGCCAGCAAGCGCGCCACCATGGATTCTTGATTGTTGAAATCACATGAAAAATCAAAGCCGCCGTCGGCGGTTATGAATTCGCACGCGTTCTTGTACTTGGACGCGCAGTGCTCAAAGTTGGTCAACGAAATGATGTTGCCCGTTCCGTCGGCGCCGGTCTCAATGCGCACGCGATTCCGGTGCAGTTCCAAAAAATTCTTGCTTTTCCTCCAGCCGGGACAGGACGCGTCCTGGTTCAACAGCGTCATGCCGTAATGCACGTCGTGCTGCACGTCGTGCTGGGACGACCGAATGTGCGTCAAAGCCTCTATGAAGCCGCCCGGGCCTTCGGCCAAGTGAAACGAGGTCATGCGCGGGGGGTCGCACGACGAATTGAAGAAAGTGGCGTACAGCTCAATCATCTTGTAAAACGACCGCGACAACGGGTGCAGTTTGCTGACCGTGGTGTACGTTTTGCAGTTGGGAATTGCGGTGTGAATGAATTCAAACGGGTTTGTGTATTTTTTGACGGAATCCCAAGGCTCTTCGCCGCACTCTTCAATTTGCGTTTTGATCTCGCACAAATGCATGTTTAGCGTTTGAGAAACCAATATTTCGGTTGCGGGGGACGTCGCGATTTCAAATAATGCGGTTGATTCATTCACGGGCAAATTGTGCAATACGGGCAGTTCATAATAATACGACATTAATTTACCGGAATGTAAAGGTATACCATTACCGCACCAACGGTTTATGTTGTTTTATGTTTTATCATTTGTTTCATAAGTTTTCATAATTCAATTGTCTCAATCATCGGCGTATTCGTACACTTCTTCGCTCAATTCGGAGGAAGTGTCAACCAGCACCTCTTCTTTCGGTTGCTTTCTTTCACGCCGTTTAGACATTTTTTGAGTCTGGGTCGCAACTATAACCGCCGTGACATCTTCGTCGGCATCGTCGCCCTCGTCGTCGTCGTCGTCGTCGTCGTCGTCGTCGTCGTCCTCGTCCTCGTCCTCGTCATCGTCGTCATCCTCCTCGTCATCCTCCTCGTCGCAGGTGCTATTGTCTACTACAAACCCATCTTTTAAATATCCGTCCTTGGTTTTTCGGTGCGCGGGAATGGAATCCAGCTCATCGTATTCGGCGTCATCTTCGCAATTGGCCAACGTGTCGAATCCGTCGAACAAAAACTCATACAGTTTGCTCCATTTTTCAAGAGTGAGCGGAATGACCCGATGCTGAGACGACGTGTCTTTTGCCACCAGTGCGCACGCTCCAAAAAACAGAATGGTGTCCACCGGGGGTGGAAATTCATACTTGTTTTCTTGTCCCGCGCAGCCGTTGTCGCGCGCCCATAGCTCCACGATGAACCGATCGGCGTCGGCGCCGGAATACGCCCACTCTGCGCGAACTTCAAACCCGCTGGATGATTTATGTTTGCATTTTTTGGACAGTTCCAACGGGGCGTACGCATCAATGTGCGACGCCCGCAAATCTCCGTTGCGTTCAACTACCACGATGGGAATGACGTGCGATGCGGGGGACGGCATATGATACAGATTACATTCATCTGGATGCATGGGTTTAAATCATTTATTGGATACATTTATTTTGCGGCGCGATACGTTGTAAATCCGCAAAAACTATGTCGACGTATTTTAATCCTATTTCATATTTAATTTAATACCATTCATGTTTTGGGTCGTACAAGTGGTGGCGGTGTCATTTGTCATCATTTTCATATTGCACAATTTGTATTTTTTTTTCAAAGAAACATTGACGGTTCCAAAAATGAAGGACATGGTCAAACGTCCTCAGCAAAGGTATGATGCATTGTTTAGGGAACTGCGCATGCACAACGATGCAACCAACAACAGCAATAACAGCAATGCCAATGATGCAACCAACAACCGCAATGCCAACAATGCAACCAATGCCAACAATGCCAACAACGATGAAATGAAAAACGAATTGAAACGGTATTTGATGGAATTAAATGGATCTCTGGATCCGCAATCGCATTCGCTCTCCAATTCAAATTCCATAGAACTGGGTTCAGCGTATCAATGATTCATTCATTGAATGAAACCATATTAAAGGCATGGGTCGCATGTTATGCATCATAGTCATAGCCAAATGACATCGCGCCCCAATACCAAGAAGCTGAACCAATTCCAACAAGTCGTGCAAGAACGATTCGCAAATGTAGTTGAAATTTATTATGAAAAGCATGTTCATAAGAAATTTTTGGCCGACGTGTATGCCGTCATTCCCAAAGGGAAAAAATGTGCGATTTGGTTTACGAACAAGCAGTGCTGGATGTTTCAAATCGCGAAGCGTCCTTATCAACAACCGCAAATACATACCCCCCCAACCCATGCCCCAACCCATGCCCCACACTCACACCATAAACCATCCGAATCAGTGACATTTGACGACGTGCGCATGTTGAACGCGCCATGCATGGACGATGCATGGTATCGCGGCAACGGCACAATATTGTACGGCACCTACATGTTTGACAAGACTCGGTTCAGCGTGGAGAACGTGCACTCGTTGTGCGGGGCAAAGCAACAAAATGATGGCAGCATGAGCCGGTTCATTGATTTTTTTGATGCATTGAAACAGTGCAAAACGGAGTTGCCGGTGCAGTTCTTCATGCCAATCATGCACGCGTCATTCAATGATGCGCTGAAGGATGCATTGGCAATAACGTCATACGACGTGTTTTGCATTCAACACCGATTTTTGCAACGGGACTGCACCGAATATAAAAATTTATTAATTCATTTGGCAGAACCGCTTGCGCCACCGGCACATTCTGTGCTTGCGCCTGCTGCTGCACCTTTTGTGCCTGCGCAATCGTTTTTTCCAAGGCATGCAACCCATGCAACCCATGCAACCCATGCAACCCATGCAACCCATGCAACCCATGCAACCCATGCAACCCATGCAACCATGCCTAGGTTCGCGACGCAACCGCCGCGCGCGTTCATCTTAAAGCCAGACGTTCAAAACGACATTTATTACGTGTTGCACAGCAAGGACGACGCCATCACGGACAAAACAATGATTGCGCACATCCCGAATTACAAAACCAGCGTGATGATGAATTCCATATTTCGGAACATCAAGGAAAATCGGAATTTGGACGCATTGGAAGAAAGCGACGATGAAGACGAACCCGACGACCATGTGTTAGACGCGAACAAGTGCGTGCGCATGACGTGCGTATTCAATCATCGGTTCAAACGTTGGCAGCCTTGCGCTTGCGCCTAAAGCCACACACACACCTAATGTATTTTGGCCACCCGCGCATTTGCCGCATTGCGAATGGCGGCGATGTTCTGCGGGTGTTGAACCGGTTGATGCGGTTTGGCATTTAATGCGGGCTGATTCCACGGGGATGCGGAATCCAACTGATTGTTTCCCATGAACCCGCGATACACGTTTTGCGCTCCAATTTTTAAATTGTCCCACCCGAGTTTCAAATTTTGTGGAAACCCACCGAAGACGAAGCCGCCTTTTTTGCTGCGCTTATTGCGCTTGGATCCTCCGCCACCCATACTCAGTGCCTTGGGCGCCAAATGAGGCACCAACCGATTTGCCTGATGCATGCCGGGTCCCTGGAATGCTGGCACGGGGATAGGATGGCCGGATGGAACGCCGGCTTTGCTTAATGCAAAATGATTGCTTCCATTTGCACCATTCCATGCGCTACCCACGTGCGTGGTGCGCTCCCAACCGCCCCAACCACCTTTGCGGGATTTAGTTTTGCCATTGCGGTTGGATTTGGATTTGGAACCGCGTTTCGTTCTGGAGTTTGCCATTGTATGTATTGTATTCTATTTATTCTATTTATATAAAAAAAATAAATAAACGCATGAGACGATTCATATGCATATCGCCCCCTCTCCCCCTCGTCCAACAATGTCTCTGCCCTACACGAACGATGATGTGCTGCGAGCGCATCGCTTGAACGTGCGATTTTACAACATGCGCAACCGCGTTCGCTGGTATTTCAGCAATTTGACAGATTCCACAAAAAATGCGGCTAAATTGATGTGCGCATCAGTCGCTGCATGCATTCATGGAATTTTTCCGAGGACGTTTAAATACACCGCACTGTCAGTGTGCTTGTCCATAGTAGAAAATGATTTGACGCACGGCAAGGTTCCCAATCCAGTTCTAGATTCCAGACCATATTCACACATGCACGACATATGAACCGCACCGAATTTATTCAATGTCCACGTGCGTCAATAAGTGCCGGCGGCAGCACATTTTGTTGAGCTTAAGCTTGTCCATGACCTCGCCTTCGGGTGTTTTGTGAATGTATTCCTTGGTCAAATAAATGACCTTTTCGGTGTCCATGCCGCGCGACATTTTCAAGCGCCGCACTTCGCTGAGATAGTATTCGTATTTGTTGGCGATGACGTTGCCGCAGGTGAAGCACTTGACGGGGATGATCATTGTGTTGTTTAATGATGTTGTGGTCTATTGTCTAATTGTTATACTATGCCGTTATTTTTAAATCAATTTTTAAAAATAAGACACTTGTTCATTCATACTCGTTTCTTCAGTGTTCTTTTCTTCCTCAGTGTTCTTTTCTTCCTGAGTGTTCTTTTCTTCCTCAGTGTTCTTTGTTTCCCGCCACCTTTGCCTTTAGTTGTGATGTGCGCTTGAACCCTTTTTTGCAAGTCAAGTTTGTCATACGGTTCTGGAATTGGCACTCCATTATCGCTTGCATATTTTTTAAGCTCATCCGTGCTCATCATGTATGCATTTGTGAATGTGGGAACGAAGGACGTAGGCGGAGGAGGGTTCATTATTTGTTCATACAATTGATGCATTTCGGCCGTGCTCATTGATTTTGTTCGCAATGCAGATTTCATGGCATAGCATTGTGGTCGTTGGGTGTCAAACCCGTAAGTGGGGATTCCGTTGTCATTCAAATGGCGAAGTTGTGCAGGCGTAATTTTCATCACGTTTGGCACTATGAATGGCACGGGGTCGTATTTTATTTTATATGATGGGTCAATTGAATGCAGTAAGTCTCGCGTGATTTCCGTTTCGTACTGCTCCCGGGCTGGGGTAATGTGGTTTCTCATTCTGTACGTTCCAGAATAAAAGTTGAATGTTAAATTGTTGGAGGTTTCACCGCATCTTATTTCACCCGACGAATGCAATCCGTATTTCAGTTTATTCGGTGCATACCCATTATCGCGTTCAAATCTCTCCAATTCGCCGGTCAAGCACATGCGATAAAAAATTTGATGGTGTTTTGTGCCAAATTCAAACATGTTGTGCGCCTTGCATGCATACAATTTCAATTGACTATTTTCAGGTTCAATGTCTGCGCCGGTGTGAGGGTTTTTGTCTGCAAAGTTTGCAATAATGTATGTGTATAGTGCGCCTGGTTCAAATTGTGCGGGAGTTGGATTCACGAGCAACGGACTCAGTTCATCCACAATTTGCAAGTGTTCGCGATTGTATGGATCCAATGGAATGTAATAATATTTATTATCCACTCCTTGCATGCATTGCATACGAACCTGTTTCTCTGGGTTCATGATGGTTTTGCACGATAAGCTTCTTTTTATGCGGCGGAGCCGGTCAATCGGACGACTATGACTGCGTGTGCTGGATACTTCATATAAACTTGCACTAGATTTAGAACTAGATTTAGAACTAGATTTAGATTCGGAATCAGATTCGGAAGACCCAGACGAAGAAGTAGAATGATACTCAGCTGCTGAAGCCATGATTGCAAAAATACTATAAATTAAAATTATATTATTTTTATTTTTCATTTGACAATGTGCATTGCATCTACGTGGTAATTTCATTTATTCATGTGTCTTTCTCTTTAACAACCAGTTGAATTTTGGGTTTTCTACCGGGCTTTTTTTTCTCTGGTTCAGGACCAGGAACAGTCGCATCATTTGTGGCAGCAGCAGCAGCAGTAGCAGCAGTCACCGGTTTGGTGGCTCTTGGTTTTGGTTTGGGCTTTGATGCTGCTACAGGAGCGGTTGCAGGAGCAACCGTTGCAGCGACCTTGTCCAAGTCAGCTTGTTCCTGTTCCAAGGCCGCCATCTGTTTTTCAAACAAGGTGGACGTGCCCAACAAGCTCTTCACCACCAGTTCCGCGTTGTCAATGGACCGCACCTTCTTGAACACGAAGTAGCGGTTGTAAAAGGAGATGCGGCGCTCGTAGTCGCGCATGTCGGGTGCGTCCCCTAAATCGGACGCCAGGGACGGCGTCTGTTTAATGCGCGCCATCATTTGCGCGTGCAGCTGCTCAAACATGCCGGTTCCGTCCGGCAGCCCCAAATCCTTGAGCGCGTCATCCCGCTGCACGACATCAAACCCGAAGTTCGCCATGAGCCGTTTCAAGTAGTTGAAATTCACCAAGTACTCGCGGAACGTCTTGTTGATGGATTCCTGGTACACGTCAATGGCGTATCCGACGCACGTCTCGTCGTCGGGAAACTCGGCAGCGGTGTACGCTTTGGTCACCTGCCACACGCGTTTTCCCTTGTGCATCACGGCGATGCCGTCGCCCACTTCGTACGGCTTCAGCGCGTCAAACATGGTGGCTCCGTCATACGTGGTGCCGATGAAGTAGCCGCCCACTTCCGTGCACTCGCACACGTTGCGCAGAAAGTTGCACACGTTGGCGCGGGTTTCAAACATGTAGTGAATCGCAAACTGGCACGACGACACGTTGAACCCGTTTTCCGCTTTGCCGTATTCGCGATAGACGCCATCGCCCAGGAGCGCCTTGTCTTTTGGGCCGTCCCCGAACACGGCGCGCACAATTTGCTTGTATTTTTCGCCGCTGATGCCGGCGCCGCTCTTGATGTTCAGCGCGCTGTTGCCTTGGACAAACAGCGCGCCGGGCATGATGCTGAACCGCTTGCAGTAGTCCAAGTAGCGCGCGCACGCGCCGTCCAGCTGGTTCTGAATGTTGTCCTTTGAAATGTCCACGCCGAACACGAACGACAGGTGGGCGTGGATCCATTTCGGAAGATCGCCGCCCTTGCCCACCGCAAAATCAATGAGCGTGTTGCCGCGCCGACTGACGCCGCCGATCAACGCGCGCTTGACAACCAAGTTGTGGAAATCGCGCAGCCCGCGCGTGGTGGTGTCGCCGGACGCTGCGATGCGGTTGTAATACACGTCGTCGTCGGCCATCTCGTCGGGGATGTCTTTTCCGGTTGTCAGCATCGTATGCGTGATCGGGTTGTGAATGGTGTGCCAGTTGGAATTGGCCACGTGGTAAGCGTTGCCGTAATTCTTCTGGCCGCCGCGATACTCCGCCGTTTTGTCGGTGCGCACGCGGAGCGGAACCCAGCGAAAGAGCGGATCGGCCGCGCCGACATTGTACGCGCACTCAATGATGGTGCCGTCTTCAATCACCTCGTTTTCGGCAGTGAGCAGCATGCTGCGATTTCCCGCCGCATCCGCGCGAAGGATCACGTTGCACACGTGCGCGGTCGGATCGTACGGGTTCGTCGGATAAAACGGCACCGGCTTGTAAGAATCTTCGCTGGCGCTTGCGCCTCGGCCGCGGGACGGCAGCTTGCCTTGGATCACGTCCTCGCACGGGTTCAAATAGCCGTGCTTTTTTTCGTCAAACCCGACCCGCAGCGTGAGCGTCTTGTACTGCACGATTTGATCCAGTTTGGCGACGTTGATGCCGTCCGTGAAAATGCTCGTCACTTTCGGCTGGCCGTTGGGGTCTTTTACCATCGTGGCCAGAAAGTCAATGGTGTTGGCTTCCGCGGGCTTCCATTTGAACGACAGCGGCCACGTGATTTTGGTTTTGGGACCGGCCGCGTCGCCACCCACGTCGCCGCCGACGGGGGCATCGGCTGGCGTGAAAATGATGCCGTCCGTGGTGTATTCGTACGCGCCGGAGTCAATCTGCGACATGAGCGCGGCGCAGCACTGGAAAATGCTTTGGTCCTGCCCCGTGTATTTGAATTTCTTGCACTCAATGCGAACCGGGCACGCGGCTGCCCCGCGCACAACCGATTGCGGATTCAGTGCATTTATCAGCTCAACCAAGAGCGGCAGGCGGAACTTGCTGGCAGACGCTTCGGCCGACGGCGGCACGAAATGCATCGCGCGCACGTCCTTGCCGGCAATGTAGTAAACGTCAAACGCGGCAAACAGGTTGATGAAGCGCCCGGTCTTGTCGTGCAAGATGTGTTCGCCGTCCAAAAGCGTGTAGAACAATTTGTTATTGTCGGATTTGGCGCCGGTGAATTGCATGCGCATGTTGGTGTCAATGAAGTAAATGCGTCCAGAAGGACAAATGTAAAGCAGCTTGCGCGCGCCGTCGGCCTTGTCGGTGACTGTGTAATTGTTTCGCACGTTGGGCACGGTGCAATTTTCATTCACGGGCACAATGTTTTGCACTTGAAGCGTGTAAGACGACGGCCCAGCGAAATGCTTGGGTAGCATGGTCATGTTCGCGGGCTCTTTTGTTTCCTTGTCCTTTTCTCTGATATAGGGGGGAACAACCGCAAATTTTTCAGGATACAATAAACGCATGTATTCATGCGCGATGAGCGTCAGTTCGTCTGCACCCACCGGATAGTTGGTGCCTTGCAGTCCTGACATGACGGTTTTTACACATGCGCGCAGTGCATCGGCCAACCTGCGCGCGGAGCTGAACGCGGTTCCTTGCCCGACCGCATCGTTCAGCACTTCAATCTCAATCTCGTATTTGGGCTGGGACTCGGTGACCTGCGATTCGGCAAACGTGTGGGTGGGGATCATGTTGCTCAGGCCGCCGGATCCGTGGTCGCGGCGCGATTCCTTGACGATGCTCATGTCCACCACGAACGGCAATGCCGGGTTGCGAAAGGTGCTGCGATTCAGGTAGCGGAACGTTTTTCGGCTGCTGCGCCACGGCGCCACCACCGTTTTTGCGGTGGACGACGATTCCGCAAACTGTTTTTCCTTTTGGAGCGAGAGGCGGAAGTTGAAGTCGTCAAAATTGAGGGGGGGAATCATTTCCCCCGAGTGACCGACAAACCCCGTTTTTTGAACAAATGTCGGCAGGACCTTTTCCAGCGAATTGGTTTTGCAATACAGTTGGATGTTGTGCAGACCCCGGATTTCGGTGCGAATGTCGGCCATTCGGGGCTTCCCGGTGTGCGGGTCCGCAATTTCGGAATTGATTTTGAGGGTGTAATCGTCCGTTTTTTCCATGACATAGCCGGCCGAGAGGAGGGTTTTTATGACGTTGTCAAAATCAATTTTGGTGATGGATGCCACGCGTTTCAAATTGCGGGTTCCAAATCGCACCTCCAATTCAAGCGTGCCGCCGTCCGTTTGCAATACCCCCCCTAAATACCGTTCAATCATTTGATCAAACAGCTCGTGCGGTGGGGCTTGCTTTTGATGCGTCTGATGCGTCTGCATTGCAATTCGGGATCCGTTAATGTATAATAAGATCACATTATTTAAATTCAATTTTACGGTTTAAGTTTAAATTTATCAAATTAGAATGCGCGGGGCATAACATTCTATAAAACCAGTTGTTTTGCGATCACTTCGTACAGTTCCGTTTTTTTCATTTTGGGCTTGAGCTGGATCTTCAGCTGGTGGCACATTTCGGTGAGTTCTGCCACGGTGTAAGCGCTCGCCGATTTGATGGGTTTCTGCAGATTTTCAATGCGGTAATGCGTTGCCCGTATTGCCGTCAGCTGAGCCTCGGTGGCCTGCGTCATGGTCATGCATTTGGGGTTTTGAATGCCGCGCTCTATGACATGGACGGGTTTATCCGACACCGCATCGCTGATGAACTCGGCGTACACGCGGTTGTGTGGGTTCACAAACACCGCATTCAGCGAATTTAGGCGAACGAGCACTTGGAACGCGTGCAACGAAATGCGCTGGGACATGATGTCGCCTTCAATTGTGGACGCCGAAAATTTGATTCCGGTGGTTTGTTTCAAGGTTTTGCCATTCTCTCTCAGCATAATTATTTGGTCGCGCTTGCCGTCCTGCTCGGCCGTGAACCGGTTTGCGAGTTGCTCGTATTTGAACGCGCCGTGCATCATCACGTACATGCACCAAAACATCGGGTCCTGGTTCAATGCGGGGCGAAACCGATTGTCCGGTTGTTCCTGCTTTTGGGGCTGTTGTGGCTGTTGTGGCTGTTGTGGCTGTTGTGGCTGTTGTGGCTGCTTTTGAATGACCGCGGTCGTGTCATACAGCATGACCCCTCGCAATTTGTTCAGGGCAGCATTGACGCCGGGGTGTTGTTTCTGATGCATTTGCATGGGATTGGATGGATTGCATTGTTTGTTGGCGCTTGTTTAAATCAGTTGCGATTAGTATGAAGCGGGGGCGCGCGTAGTTCGGTTGTTTAATTAATGTTTTGCAGGTGTAAATGAAGATTATCACGTCGGTGGTCAACAATCCAACCTTCATTGAAATTCAACATCGCGCATTTAAGAAGTTCCTTAAAGGCGGTGATTACGAATTCATTGTGTTCAACGACGCCAAGTCCTTTCCCGATTACACAAACGGGAACGACGTGACGCTGAAACTGCAAATACAATCCGTGTGCGCCCAATTGAACGTGGTTTGCATAAATGTGCAAAATGATCATCATGCGAAGTTGGACATGTCCCACCGGCACGCGGACACATTCAATGCATGCATTTTGTCATATCAACGCGAACATCCGGATAAATACTTAATGCTGGACAGCGACATGTTTTTGGTGGATCATTTGGACATGACCAAATATGCAGAATGCGATTGTGCCATTGTGTTGCAAAGAAAAAACAATGAAGGGTACATGTGGCCGGGGCTGTGTTACATGGACATGGCAAAAATGAAGCGGTTTGAATTGATAAATTGGAGCCCATGCCCGGGATTTGACACGGGCGGCTGCACCAAATACTGGTTGAAGCTCCAGTTGGGAACCGCCGACCCTGTGCCAAGCGCGGATAATGCTAACCCAGTTCACGCGCGCGGCATTTATTTTATAAACCACCTCCCGTCGGGGTCTTGGAACGAACGCGAACTGCCGACCAATTTGAAGGGCAATGCCAAATTGGTTGAGTTTTTAAAAAATGATGTGAGAAACTCAAACGGTAAATTTTTTTGTGAAATATACGACGACGTGTTTTTGCATTATAGGGCCGGCGGAAATTGGAGGAAGGAGGGCATGCATTTACACAAACATTTGTCCGAGTGTTTGAAACGCTGCTTGTCTTAATATAAATAAAAAAATAACATATTAGAATTACATTCATGTGGATGATTATCAAACGAATATGCAATCCGCCGATTTAAAGCAGTTGAAGGACCGAATCGAGGCGCTGAATCAGCACCATCAAATTCAAATTTTAAAAATCATGACACAGTGCAAGGTGGGGATGACCGAAAACAAAAACGGGTCGTTTGTCAATTTGACGAACGTGGATGCGGTCGTCATTTCCAACATCACCGATTATTTGGGCTACGTTGACGAACAAGAGACCCAATTGAACGAAGTGGAAAATCAAAAAACGGAGCTCACAAAACAATTTTTCAAATCATAACGCCGGGGATCCATTCGCCAATAATTGACACTTGCTTGTCGTTCAGTTCAAACCGTCTGCCAACCACGCGAATCTGCATGGCGTCCCCTGGTTTAATGGCGTCCATTGGCATTTGGGTTTGCATTGATTCACCCAACCGCGTGGCATCGTGCATTTCGCGCGAAATGTAAATGACCACGGGGGATGGTTCGTGTTCCCTGACAGAGGCATTCGCCCGGATGCCCGCCTGTGTCACTGTTTTTGCAACGCAATTCATGACGGCGCCCTCTTTCGGGCAACACAGCATGCAGTCAATCTCCAGATCAAACCGAATGTTTCCGGCCGAAAAGGTGCCCGCGGAATGCGATCGCAAAATGCAAGACCCGGGTTTAATAAACCCTTCGGCAATGCACCGGCCGTCCATTTCACTGGACACCGTTTGCCTCAAATGATCCTCTACCCGGCTGAAATTGGGTATGTCCGAGAATGGAATGCACAATTTGCGACGAATGCAGGTGGTATAATAAAGGGCGGATTCATGGGCTGGAGTCATTTCGTTCGTTTCTCTTAACTACATCCTTGATTTCACTCTAATTTTAATTCAATTTTTTGAATTAACATTAACATTAACATTAACATTACCATTAATGGACGCATTATTGAGCCAGTTCCCCGATGACCGAAACGGTGGGGTCGTTCAGCTCAAAGTGCTGACCGATGACGCGCACCATGATTTCGTCCCCCGCTTTTATTTTGGGGAACCGCGGGTTGGAATAGTGATGGTCGCGGGACACAAACACGGTCACGGGGCTGGGCTCGGGCACAATGTGCGCTTGCAGTCCGGCTTGGGTCACGGTTTGCACCACACAATTAATGAGCATGCCCTCCACCGGGTTGCAGGCCTGATACTCGTACATGACTTCAAATGCGACCGCGCCATTGTCGGACAGCCCGCCGGAAGAATGCGCCAGCAGCTGGGTGGATCGGGGACGCACATACCCCTCGGCGTTGCACTTGCCCTCGTGGGCGTGCGCTAAATGCCGTTCCAGAACGTCGCGGATGTTGCGACCAATTGCGACGAACGGCAGCACGACCTTATTTGACACCATTGTCGGAACGTAAAGGTCTTGGCGCGGCTCTTGATGGCGCGGCTCTTGATGGCGCTGCTCTTGATGGCGCTGCTCTTGATGGCGCTGCTGATAATGCATGGGGATATGAATTTTATAGTTATTATATGCGCACATTAGTTTTATTATTTAATTCGCCAAACAAACCAACAAAACAATGAACGAAATTCATGATTTGGATTGGCGCAGCGCTTGCACCGGCGTCAAAAACCAGTGCTTTCCGTCCTTCCGCAACAGGTTGTAGCTGCGCAGCAGCAGCTCCGGCAAAACGCAGAACCGCGCGGTGTTTTGGTCCTTCGTGCTTTCCATGGTGTACGTGGAAGCGGACGCAGCATCGCTCGGATTCAAGCCGTGCATGATTTGATTCACAATGGTGAGACGGCGCTGTTTGGACGAGATTTGGTCGCACCGCGCGCCGACCCCCTTTTCTTGCACGTATTTGATTTTAAACACGGCGTATCTCCCTCCGCTTTTTTCCTTAAACTCCGCAACGAACCCGATAATGGGTGACAGGTTTGATTCGCGCGGCATCATGGCGGCGATTGCCTCCAAATACGGACGCCACTCCTCGCTAGATTTGGCAGGAGCCCACGCGGACCCCGCGTTTTTGCGCACAACCAGTTGCATGCCGGTTTTTGCCTGCGCATTCATCATTAGGATGCCTTCCTCTCCCGCGTATTTCGGGTTTTTCAGTATCTGGTTGTCAAAATATGCATGCGCAAACCGGTCAAATTCGTCGTCGTCGCCGGGTGCATCCGCGGCATACAGCGCGTTCAAATACTGCACTCCGTCGTCCGGCGACGACACCAGCACCTCTTCCACAAAGTGCTCCACGACGCATCGCTTTAATATAACCGCGTCAATGCTGGCAGTGTCGTTCAATTCCCGAATCACGTCTCGGCACAGATCGTTCCATGCTTTGGTGTTTTTGTCGGTCGCCGCATTCGGCTTGTCGGTCGCCGCATTTATTGTTTGGTACGCCTTCTTCATCTCCTGCACCTGCGCGGGCACGGTTGTTGCGGGTTCCATCGCCCTTGGATTCAGTTTGGGCCGCGAGAACCCGTGCTTTTCGGCCAAGCGTTCCAGCGTGCCGTCGTTCAGCGGGAACGCAATGTGGTCTCGCTTGAACTGCAACGGCGCGCTGCGGTCATGCGTGCCGATGCGCGGGTCCGTCAGTTCGGACGGCTGAAACAAGTAATAGTCGCCGGCGTTGACGAGGCGCCCGGCGCGCCCGTACTTGTCCACCAGCTGCCCCCCATCGCCCGCGAGCATGCGGGTCAGGGCAACGTCCACTTGTTGTGCCGGGTGCCCCGTCAAATGCGCGAATAGCGTTCGCCGCGCGTAAAAATGCTGCTCCTTGAACAAGTCCCGAATGCGCAGCATGATTCGGTCGGCGTTCACCACGATGAACGGTTCCGAATACGTGTCGTCGTTGACCTTGATTTTGTCGCCGGATCCGACCGCGCACCGGTATTCGCAGCTGGCTTGATAGTCGCACACGAACGAGAACGGGCGGTCACCGATTTCATACCGATCCAGCGCCGTTCCGTCGGCCAGCACTTGGCGCACCGTGACATCTTTGCCGCCGTTGTGACGCCGAATGACTTCCTGGCTGAATTTGGTTTGGTCAATGTTGAGCAAGCAGTCCACCGCATTTTCTTTCAGAATGCGGCTCACTTGCCCGATTTGCGCGGCCTTCGTTTCGGCCAGACGGTAGACGTAGATATCGGCGGCCTCTGCGGCGGGATCGGCCGGCAGCAGCGTGCCGTACAAAAACAGCTGCACATTGCGCTCCGCAAACGGGAGGTCGGCGTGACTGCAGTTGCGGACGGCGCGGCCGATGATTTGTTCAATGCGGTTCATGTTGTACCACGGCTCCATGATGTGCACTTGGCGCACGTTCTTGAAATCAATGCCCTCGCTGCCCGCCTTGGAAATGATGACGACCTTGATGCGCTGGCCGTGCTCGTTTTCGGTGGTGAGCGCTTCCAGCTCGGCGCGGTTGTCGGGCGACAGCTGCTTGTCGCCGGTGAACATGGCGTATTTTGCGGCGAACCGCCTTGCCTGGTGTTGGACGAAGCGCTGCGGCACGGGCGCGACTTTAAACAGCGACCCCGCGTCCTTGTCGTACCGCGTGAATCCCATTTCTTCAAGCGCCAGCGCAATCGGCACCGCGCCGCCGCCAAGGTATTCGCTGTAAATCAGCACAATTCCGGTGGCTTTTTCAATTTGTGCGCAGATGCTGGCAATTTTGCTGCTGTATTTGCCGATTTCGGCGGGCGAAAAAATGCGCCCGTGGTTTGTCATCGTGCTGGGCTTGTATTCAAAATTGGAAATGCGCGCGCCGTCATCCGACACGTCGTGCTTCATGACCCGGCGGAGACCCGCGTCTCCCAGCAGCCCTTTTACGTCCATGTGCTTCAGAAGGGCGACGTCGGCCGCCGACACCGCGGTCGCTGACTGAGGTCGCCGCGACACCATTTTGTCAAACTCCGTGCTGGGATACACCATGTTGAGCGCTTCTATGGGCTGCTTCAATAAAAACGAGCCGAACGACGTGGCGTCGGCCGACATTTCCAGCCGCTTTCGGTCAACGATGTAGCTGTACACCGCTTCTTGATACGGCCCGGCCGGGGTCAAATACACGTCCAAGTGCTGCAACGGGGTTAAAATCGGGGTGCCGTTCAACTGCTGGGTGGGGTGCCGATCGCGGTTCAGCGCGTACGAGTGCGCGGGGGCAAACTCGCGCGGGTGCATTCTATACGGGAAAATGTACGGGTTTTCGCCCTTGACCACCGACACGTAGCCCGTGGATTTGATGCGCAGCAGCTCGGCGCCCACGGCGCGCTTGTTTATCTGCAGTAAATTGCCGTCCCGGTCAAACACGTCGCCGACCGAAATGGTGGCGCGGCGGTCGTTCACGTTCATCAAATTCAGCAACCACACGATTTCGCGCGGGTCGTTGTACATGGGCGTGCCCGACAACAGCAGCAGCCGCAAATTGTCGGCATACCGCACCAGCGTGTACAATTCTTCGGACACGCTGGTTCCTTTTTTGGATTCGCTGGATTCGCCGGCTTCCTTGGATTCCTCGTCGCTGCGCACGTTGTGAATCTCGTCCACAATGAGCAACCGATGGTTGAACTCGTGCTTGATGGCGCGAACGGCGTCCTGTTTGGTGCCGCCGCCCGTGAGCCGTCGCACCAAATTGGCCAGCTCAATGTAGCCCATGAATTCGTAGTTGGCGTTGATGAGCCGCGTGATGCGCTGCACGATGCCGGCGCGCACGCGCTCCACGTTTTGCTCCGTCAAATCCGTCAGTTCCGCATTGGCGCCCACCTCCTTCAACAGCTTGGTTCCCGTGCAGCCGCGGATCACGAACTGGCGCGCAACCCGGTCAAACTTCAGCTTGTTGAAATCAAACAGCTGCTTGCGAAAATTGTCCTGCACGTTGACGGACGCAACCACCAGCATTTTCTTGACCGCGCCCACTTGGTGCATGTAGTCGCGCATCTCTTCGGCCACGCTGATGGCCGAGCACGTTTTGCCGGTTCCGAGCCCGTGATACAGCAGCATGCTGTTGTAAGGGGTCATCACGGATAAAAAATTGCGCACAAAGAGCTGGTGCGGTGCCAGCTCAAACGCGGCCCCGCACAGCTTGGCGGCTTCCCGCTCCATCTGCTCTTGAGACGCGGGAATGATCACGTCGTGCTTGGTTTCGTGGAATTCTCTTCGTTGCGCAATGTTCCGAGCGAATTGGGGATCATTCAACGACGGATACAAAAACTGCAGGTCTTCCTCTCCCTCTACACCCCCCCTTTCATGGTTCCATTCACGCAATTCGTTGGACATCAATGCTGCATTCGGATTTGCGCCCGGGTTCGCGTCGCGCAACAATGGATGCGTCGGTTTTTTCGGCGCTGGTGGCTGTGACATTATTGGCGCTGGTGGCTGTGACATTATTGGCGCTGGTGGCTTTGGCTATAATATGCAATGATTATATTTTGATGGAACCGAACCAAATAATTGGGCCACAACTCAGCCAACTCAGCCAACTATCGCGTGTTCCATCAGAGCACTGTTTAAATTGCGCAAAATATTCAGTTTTTCTAAATTGTAAGGGCGAATGTGTTGGATGCATTGATCGTATGAAAACCAGGCCAGTTTGCTGACTTCCGTTTTTTGAAAGTTTGGAGGGGATTCCGACGGAAAATGATCGGGCAACGGCATGCGCGCAACGTAATATCGGTGCTTGTACGTTTTCATGTTGGAACCCATGAATATTTCTTCGTAGGGAACGATGTTTTGCATGACGATTAACCGGGTTTCGTCGTATCCCGTCTCTTCCGAAAATTCCCGAAGGGCGCAGTCATTGTCCTTTTCCTGATAATTGCGACGCCCCTTTGGAAACCCCCATTCGGGTTCGGTCCAGTGGGTGCTGGATTTAGCAATCAACGAATTCAGCGTGTAACCGCCGCTGCGGTGGTTTACCCTTGCGCCCGTTTTCAACAAGTTGAACCGATCCGACGACACCGCTTCTTCGTTTTGATATTTGGAATTTAAATAATCCCCCCACACGTTTTTCCACAACTCGCTAAATGTTTGCGTTTGCAACCGGTGCTTTTCATCCACCGTCATCTCGTCAATCAACCGTTGCACGTACATTTGATTGTAAATCGGATACTTGCCGCGAATGAATTCCACAAATCCGAGCGTGTCTTTTCGCCGGATCATCAAGTAGGACGCCGCCGCGCCTTCGTTGCCGTCGCGTTTGAACACAATGACGCCGTTGCTAATGATTGGATGTTTGCACGTGTGCATGGGATGCCCGTTCTTTCCACAATTGTTGCAAAATATGTTTTTTTTTATGAACGATGGATGGAACGTGGCGGGTTTCATCGCGTCGTTTTTTTCTTTTTCTTTTTCATCGCTGCTGCTGCTGTCCTCGCTTGCGTCGTCTTCCTTTAGTGCATTATACATGTTTGTGTGATTGTGATTTATGTCTGTTATGTGTTAAATCGCACTTCTTTTTATATTGTTTAATTTTAAAAAATAAGAGAGGTGGGGGGGCAACAACAACAACAACAACAACAACAACAACAACAACAACAACAACAACAACAACAACAACAACAACAACAACAACAACAACAACAACAACAACATATTATCACATATCGCGCGCATGCATTCTAATTTGGTTTACAAAAATGGGGACGCAACCACTGCGCTGGACGCCGCCGTATGGGGGCCGCATTATTGGTTCGTGCTGTTCAGCATGGCGGTCACGTACCCCGAGCGACCGAACGACGTCACCATCAAAAAATACTACGACTTCATTCAAAACTTGCCGCTGTTTTTACCCAACCATCAAATGGGCAACGCGTTTAGCGAACTGTTGGACAAGTATCCCGTGTCCCCCTATTTGGACAAACGCGAATCGTTCATCAAATGGGTGCATTTTCTGCACAACCAAATCAACCTGCGTTTGAATCGCGACGAAGTGTCGCTGCAGGATGCCATAAACGCATACTATTCCAACTACAAGCCCAAAGAGGTGCGCCTGCGCGAAGAGTTCAAATACCGTCGCAAATTAATATACGCTCTGGTCGCCGCAACCGCCGCAACCTCCATGTATTACGCGTATTACGCATGATGAAACAATTTTGAACCAATAAAAATATTTATTAGTATATAGTGATATAGTGATGACCCAATGGTTCCATAAAGGTTTAAAAAAGGGCTTCAACCTTACGCGTCGTCGTCGTCGTCGCCGCAAGGGCGGCGTCCCCATATTTGCGGGAGCCCAGGGGTGCGTGTTTAAACCCGCCCTCAAATGCAAGGACGGCCGGCGCGACGTCAATGACGGCAACATTAGCAAGTTGGAAGAACGGGAAAGCGCCGAAGCCGAAATGAGAGAATACACCCAAATAAAACACTACATTGGGAAAATAAAAAATCACGAACGCTACTTCAGCATGCAAACCCACCTGTGCGAGCCCGACGCGCTGGAACCATCCGACTTGGTCAATTTTGACGACGTGTGCGTCAACTTGGAACGGGTCAACATCTCGGCGGCCAATGTCAATGCCAATTTAGGCAAGTTGCGCATGATCAACATGCCCGATTTGGGGGTTGATTTGAAACAATGGATGGGGCAAACCCCCCTCAACCCGGACCGCATTCGTCAGTTGAACGACCACATTTCAACCCTGATGATTCGCGCGGTGGGTCCCATGAACCGGCTCGGCGTCATTCACAACGACCTCAAATCCGAGAACGTCATGATTGACCGCACCGGCAATGCCCGCATCATTGACTGGGGGCTGGCCGGCATCACCACGCCCCAACAAGTCATTCCCGTGCGCCATTTTATCAACAACCCCGTGACATACAATCGCCCCTTTTCAACCATGGTCATTTCCCCTAAAACGTGCGAATTGTATGACTCCGTTGTTTTGAAATCCGCAACCGCATCCGCATCCAGCCCAACGGTGGAACAATTGAAACACTTCACGCGCGCGGTTTACAAGGAATACATTGCCGCGTACGACGACACCGGGTACAAATACTTTCAATACATTTTCAAGTCCATGTTTGGATCCAACGACGAAATGCTGCTGGACGCGGTTGCCACTTACAACGCCGAAATATTGCACCATTTCACGGGTCAGAAGTTTCGGTGGAGGGAGTATTTCAGCACCGTGTATCGCTACAACACGGACGTGTGGGGGCTGCTTTCCGCGTTCTACAGCTTGTTCATGATGCCGCGCAAAAGTTTCGCGATGTCCGATGCGGCGCATGCCGACATGCTGCACCGGTATCGCACCCTGTTTCGCACCGTCGTCTTCGCAAACGGGCACGAGCGCATGAATGTTGCGCACATTGTGCAGCAACTGCGACAAATTAGCGACGCAATTCGGGTTCACCCCCAAAAAAGAACGGTTCGGTTCAATTTGAACCCGAACCAGAAACTTCATCGCAACACCGTTAAACGGATTGCGACACCGTATCCGCACAATCCGCACAATCCGCACAATCCGATTAAAATAAATATGACAGTATAATAATAACAATACTAACAAGGGCAGTATAATAAAACGCATGAAACTGGAGTTGTTCGTATTCGGAATCACCGCATTTCTCGTGTTCAACACGTACTATGACGGCAAATACTTGAAGGTGTTTCATTCGTGGCAAAAGGAAATTAAGATGTCCACCTTTGCATTTGTGGGATTATCTCTCTACATCTTCCTGAAAAAGAACCCCGGTCAGTCGCAGTCCATGATGTCGCACGCCAATGACATCATCCGATACATGCCAATCAGCCGCTCGTCGGCCGACATGCTGTCGCCCTTTTTGGATTTCGCGAACAATAAATCGCTGTTCCAAGAGGGTGGGACCGCAAATGCAAATGCAAATGTAGCACGGCACGGACCCAAAGAGGCGCAAATGGAGGCGCGCATCATGGCGTCCGGGCGCAACAACGCCACCAAGCGCAGCGTGAGCGAAACCAAAAAGAAGTTCGTGGCGGCGCAGCAGTCGTGGAAGTGCGGCCACTGCGACCGCCAGCTGCCGGCGTGGTACGAAGTGGATCACATCGTGCGGCTGGAACACGGCGGATCCAACAACGTGGACAACCTGGTTGCGCTGTGCCGCGACTGCCACGGTAAAAAAACCGCAATGGAAACGTTTTAGGGGATCATTTGCATGCATTTGCATACATTTTAAATATATGCAATGTATAATTAGCAATCAACGCAATCAACGCAATAAACGCAATCAACGCAATCAACGCAATCAACGCAATGCAATCAACGCAATCAGGTCCGGTTGCCCCAACCCAGTGGTGGACAAGAATTGGATATTGTTTGTGGCTGCTTGCAATCGTGGCAATTGCGTGTGCTCACTTTTTTGCAACCAGCGCCAGTCAGGTGACCCTGTTATTGGGTTGCATTCTGGCATACGGCATTTTGGCAAAATTGTTGTCAATCGGACAATACAGTGCGGTAACGAACATTGCCAAAGCGGCAATAGGACTGATACCGTTCGGGTTATTGATCGGGCTTGTGTTTGCGTCGTTCGGATCCACGCAATCCGATTACAGCCTGACTGCATCCACCGCCGACAGCAAAGTATTTTTTTGGTCAAATATAGGGTTGATTGCATTGATGCTACTTTGGGTGATTATTGCGGCGGTCAGGGGGGCGGACATCCCGTTTAAAACAATATCAAAAATCGTTCTTGACTTCTGGTTTCCTGTCGGCATGATGTATTATTTTATAAAGACGAGTGCCAGTGTTTGGTTTCAAGTTGTGGCGGGCGTATCATTGTCCGCCATGATTTTGATTCTGGGTTACAATGAATACAATTTATACAAAAGCATGGCGGCGATTCCTCTAGTTGTCCTGCCGTCTGTTCCGGTCGCGGCAAAAACTATACTTTCAGACCTGTTGAGCAGTGCGCCCTATTTTACATACGTGGTGAACGCGGACCTCATGGTCGTTGCAAAACAGGGCATGATACTTGCGTTGTTGGCTTACGTGGCGTATTTAATAATCGTCGTCTACAAATTCAAGAACCGATTGATTCCGTGCGTTGGAACCGGGGTTGCATCCTGTTTTGATTTTACCGGAATCTTCTCTGACAACAGCAACAGCACCGACAACAGCAACAGCACCGACAACAGCAACAGCGCCGACACCGGCACCAGCGCCAAGAACACCCCGTACGTGAACGCATTGTTTTGGGCGCTGATTTTAAGCTCGGGGGTCAATGTGGCGAATTGGATCATGCAGCAGATTTACAATTGGGCAAATGGCGCGCCCAGCATGCCGTGGTCCGACAAGATTATGCAGTTGTTAAAACTGGTGCTGTTCCCTGTTTATTGGACGGCTTCATTGTTTGTAAATCATCCGGTGGGCGCCGCATTTGCGGTCGTGGCATTAGCCGCGTTGATTTTATTGTTGTACCGGTCATCGTTTGACCCGACGGCATTTATAGAAGGCCAGCGCGGCACGGTGATAACCCTGTTCACGCTGTTCGTCGCGTCCCTCATCGTGTTCGCGATGTACTCTGCAACTGCATCCACCGCGGAACTGGTGCAAGGCACCGTGTCGTACGGCCAGTTCATCGGCAAAACCGGGTTGGTGCTTGCAATTGCGGTGTGCATTGTGGGGCTCCTCATGTATTTTCTAAATTCCCACAGCAAGTTGTCCACCATCGTGGGCGTTGTGCAATTCGTCATAACGGCATTGATCTACATTGCGGGCATTGCGGTCGTGATCGGCGTGGGACGCACCATGGGTTCCGGCAAAATGGGCGGCTCCGTGTTTCAAGTCAGCCCCGATTCCAATTGGGTCATCAACGTGCTGAAACTGCTCGGCAACCTGCTGTTTTATCTGCCGTGCTTGATGCTGGATTTCGTGGACATGCTGAAGGAGCAGTACGGGTTGACCACGCGCACGTGGTTGATTATACTGGCGATGGAAGCCGCGTTCATTTTGGCGGGGTACTTTCTGCCAGCCGCGGTGGCAAAGGCGATCAATCACACGGGCGTGCAAATTTTGTCGGCTCCCGTTTCCATGGCCGCATCCATTCCCATACAAACCTACGACATTCAATTTGTGAATGCGCACGGGGTTATTCCCGCCACAAGCGGCGGCGGCGGCGGCGGCGCGATTCCAACCACGGTGCAGTTGAAAAATTACAGCTACGGCGTGTCCGCCTGGTTCTACATTCATCCGCAGCCGCCGACCACGAATGCCAATTATTCGGACAAGTACATCAACCTGCTGCAGCTGGGGTCGTCGGGTCCGTCCATCCAGTACAGCCCGAAAAACAACGCCATGCAGTTCGGCCTGTACGGACTCCCCATTGTGTCGTCGGACAAGGACAGCGCGCCGTTGGAAGTGTCGGACATTCCGTTGCAGACGTGGAACAACGTGGTCATCAACTCGGACAACGGCGCGGTCGACATATTTGTCAACAACAAATTGATTTACACCGGCGTTCACGTGCCGACGGCGAACGACGGCGTGCCGCACACGGTGCAGAATGTCACGGTGGGACAAGCCGACGGCGTTCACGGAGAGATGTGCAACGTTGTGCTGAACACGGCGCCATTCACCAAACCCGAAATTGCGTGGTTGTATAAAACCAACAAGGTGCTGAACCCGCCCGTGGTGGGCGTGAACATGGATCCGCTCAATCAAGGCCGCACCGAAAGCGATTTGGCGGCCGCTTCGGTTACAAATGATTTGCCACTCCCCGCCGCGACGCCGACGTACAGCGCAAGCGGGTTGTTATGGGGCGGCATTATCGGGGCGGTATTCGGCATATTATTTGGCGGGCTGTTCAATTCGGGGAAGACAGAACAGATCAAGGGATTGCTCATGGGTCCCGTCGTGTTTGGGTTAATCGGCGCATTGTTGGGCGCGCTGTTTAGCACGGACGGAGGAATGGTGCCCTACGTTTTGAAAACGGTGGCCAATGTTTTCGTAGACACATTTTGAAGCGGCGTGCGATTTGCGTAAATTAAAAAAATATTATGTTTGTAATAATATAGACATAATCACCTAAGAATGAATCTTTTAACCATTTTCGTGTTTGTGCTCATCATTGTGCTCATCTACACGGTCTACAAATTAATGACAAAGACGACCGCAACCGTTTCCGGGTTTTCGGATGCGTCCAAGACGGTGACGGTGAATGCCGATTCGGCAAATTCGGCAAGCAATTCAAACAATTACGGCTACTCGGTGTGGCTTTACATTGACGCTTGGGTCAGCAGCGACGCATCCACCGCCGTGGTCAATAAGAATGTCATCACAAGATGCGACGCCGCCAGCCCGTCGTGCTCGTTCTCAATGTATTTAGACAACGACCAAAACAATTTGAACGTGGTTGTCGGGGGCAATGCTCCTTGCACGATTCGCAACGTGCAGCTTCAAAAATGGATCAACCTGACCATGAGCGTGTACGGCAACACGGTGGATCTGTATTTAGACGGCAAATTGGTGCGAACCTGTATAATGAAAACCATGCCACCCGCATTGAAGTCTAGCGAACAGGTGTACATTGGCGGCGGTTACACACTCTCTCCCTTTAACCCTCAGGACGGCGACTTGCAGGGCTACATTTCCAACGTGGTTTTCAAGGCGGATTATTTCACGCCGGAAGAGGCATGGTCCATTTACAGCGACGGATACAGCGGCGCGGGTATGTTTGATTTTCTCCATTCATACAAATTGAACTTCAGTCTCACGAATAACAACCAAACCGTGGGGCAATTTTCATTATGATCGCATGTGTCCCACCAAAATTAAATTATTATCATAGGTTAATAAGGCATATAATAATATTTACACATTTACATTACATTTACATTTACATTTAGCAAAAAATGAACGTCCCTGGGTTTGGTGCGGGTGCGGGTGCGGGTGCGGGTGCGGGTATGGGAGCGGGCATGGGCATGGGTGCGGGTGCGGGTGCGGGTGCGGGCATGGGAGCGCCGGCCTTAACCGATTTCAAGGCACCCGACATCGGGGGATCCAAATCCTTTTTGGATTCCAACAGCTATGTTGCAAAGGCGGCGTTCTTGATTCTGGTGGTCATTGCGTTTGTGTACGTGCTGCGGGCTTGCATCACGGTCATCGGGTATTTGTTTGCTCCGAATTCCAGTCCGTTCTTGGTGGACGGCGTCATAGACGGCAACATTGGAAACTTGATTATCCCGCAAGATCCCAACGAATCAAATGCCGTGCCCATCATTCGTTCGGTGAACGACGACGTCGGCATCGGGTTCACGTGGTCGGTTTGGCTCTTCATTAAACAAAAGGAACTGGACACCACCACCACCGCAATGCGGCACGTGTTCAACAAGGGCAGCGCCGATGCAACCAATACAACCACCGCCGGAATCATGTCGCCCAACAACGGCCCCGGCCTTTATTTGAAACCCGATTATTCGGGCTTGACGGTGGTCATGAGCACGTTTGCCAAAAAAGACACGTCGGTTGACGTGGACAACATCCCCATCAACAAATGGTTCAACGTCATCATTCGGGTTGAAAACACGGTGCTGGACGCGTTTATCAACGGGGACTTGGCGCGCCGCCTGCCGCTGGATTCCGTTCCCTTTCAGAATTATGGCAACGTGAATGTCGCAATCAACGGCGGGTTCAACGGCAACCTGTCGTCGCTGCGCTATTACAACACCGCCCTCGGCACGCGCGCCATCCAAAGCATTGCGAGCAGCGGCCCCAATTTGACGGTGCTGGGCTCGTCCGGCAGCGCACCCAGCACCACCGACTACCTGTCCACACGGTGGTTCTTTTCGCAATGGAACACCACCGTTTAGCATGAACGAACCACGAACCACGAACCACGAACCACGAACCACGAACCACGAACCAATTGTTATAATTAAATGTAGCGCAATTATAATAATTAAACGACCTATGGGCGATTACGACTACGTCATTGTGGGCGGAGGCCCGACCGGGCTGGCACTGGCTCAGCTCCTGTCCTTGTCCTCGGCCAATCGCATCCTACTTGTTGAAAAACGGGACTATTTGGGGGGGTGCCACGGCGTGACTCGGACAAATGACGGCATGATGACGGAGCACGGCCCCCGCATCTACATCATCAAATAAAATAAATTGGCATATAAAGGTTATGTCCCAGATCGGAAATCAAAGCACGAGCGCGTGCGGAGGGGTGGGCTATGTTCCTGTGCCGGCGCGGTTATGGACCCGCGCTGGAGGCAACAACTGCGTTGGCGCGGAGTATAGCACGTATGACTTGGATCAGCGGCGCAAGGCCGAAATTCTGAAATACAAGGGCAACAGCGCGCAACTGTCCCGGGCACAACAATACTCCATGGCGTCGCGCAACGCGCTGACCCGGAAGAAGTCGTGGGCCACGCAAACGCAAACCTACACGAACCCGAACGTGGACAACCTGCCCGAGATTCAAGCCGCGGGAGTCACCGTGTCGTTGCAGTGCAACGGATCCACGGTTCGTTGCTCTCTGACGAGCGACAGCGATGTTCCAGGCCCGGTGATTCCGTTGTGCATGGACAAACGCGTGCCGCTGTATAATTACAAAATGCAAGTGACGCCTGCATCGGGAGGAACCGGCATTTATAATTTGGATGGTCTCGTGTTACCGCCAACGCCAACGCCAACACCAACACCAACACCAACACCAACACCAACACCAACACCAACGCCAACGCCAACACCAACACCAACACCAACACCAACACCAACACCAACACCAACGCCAACGCCACCCCCAACGCCTGCGTCCGTAGAAGTAATTCTTGAGGTGATTAATGCTACAGGCCAACGCATTTATTTGTATGCAAATAAATCCCCTTCTCAAAATATAACGCCAACTGGATACACATGTTGGATCATTACTAATCCTAATAATTTAACTTCTTCTGCATACAAAATATCATCATCTCATTCTTCACCCATTCCATTATCGGCTTTGGTTGTTGCTGGCGGAGGGGCATCACAGACCCAAAGCGAGGATCCTGAAGAGGGGTCTATCAGGTGGATAGGCGGTGGAGGTGGAGGAGGAGGCGTGTTATCAATTACAAGTGGTGCATCAATTACAAGTGGTGCATCAATGGTTAGTGGAACGCAGTATAACATCACCGTGGGCAAGGGTGGACAAACCCTGAATGGAGAAGATAGCATTTTAAATTGGAATAATGGTGGTATAGCCACAGCCATCGGAGGAGGAGGGGGAAGTGGAAATCAGTCAAGTATTAATGGACAAAATGGTGGTTCGGGAGGAGGTGCAGGATTTATCAGTCAGTCTCAGACGGGAATTGCCGGCAGTGGAACCCCTGGCCCCCCTGTCCAGGGGTATAATGGCGGCGCATATAATATGGGATCTGGTGGTGGCGGTGGTGCTGGTGCCTCAGGAAGTTCAAACAATGGAGGTGATGGAGCACAATCCGCAATTACGGGAACACTCAGCTACTATGGAGGTGGTGGTGCTGGAGTTGGTTATGGCGGAAATTACGGAGGAACCGGTGGTCAGGGTGGAGGTGGCAGCACGAGTAATCTTCCAGGCACAGATGGTCTTGGAGGAGGAGCTGGCTCAAACTATTATGGCGGTATTTTTCCTCCTACTTCAATCAAAGGCGGTAATGGAGTTATTATTTTACAGTTTCCTAGTTATTATTAAGGATGTATTCATATATAAACACATAAACATACTTTCCAAACAATTGAATCAATGAATTTCTCTCGCCTTATTCCGCTGTTGATGCTGCTGCATGTGACTTCAATCGCAGTCATCGTGATTCCTGCATTTGACGTGCAATTGCAAATTGCAAATTTCAAAAATAAAAAAATAGGTCTATGTGATTTTGTCACACATACACATATTACTGATGTATCGGTCAGCGGCGATTAATCCGGCGTTCAAATCACGGTTATATTGTTCCTCGTCAAATACAATGTGGGGGGGTTTTATTTGTCTCCTCAAACGGGCATTGAATTCATCCATGTTAATGGGGGGGTCGGATTCAGCCATGATTTATTTTTTAGGGGTTAGATTATAACACCTGTTTATAAAATAAAATTAATGTATATTTACGGAGTTATGGTATTTTGCGTCATTTTCTCAATCGCGGGTTAACACAAATGGCGTGCGTCGGAAAAATGTCGCCCGACATGCAGGTGTCTTCTTCGCCCACTTTGATGCAACTCCTAAACCCGCGGTCCTCCCCAATGTAGCAATACCCTGATTTGCCGGTGCGCTGGTTGCGTTGCGTGCGACTGGTGGCGTCATCCGGTTGCGGCGGCTCTTTCTTCGCGTGAGACAGCGCCCGCTGCAATCCGGCATTGGAACTCATGCCGGGTTGCCCTTGCCCTTGCCCTTGCCCTTGCCCTTGCCCTTGCCCTTGCCCTTGCCCTTGGTCAATGGTTTGTTGCAGCACGTCAATGCCGCTGGTTGCGGCTCCCGCGGCGATGTCCACCGCGGACTTGGTTCCTTGTGCGGTCACATCCACCGTTGTCCGAGCCACGTCGGCCGAAGCGTAACCCAACCCCCGAGCCACGGAGCGAAAGGGGGCGCCAAACGTTTCGCCCAACCACGCGGTTATGTCATCTAAATAAGTGAACACGTTGAACCCAATGAGCGCAAGCAATAGAACAATTAATGCGCCGCGCACCACCAATGATGCGGGGGACGAGGAGTCGGACATTGCGGAATCGTTGCCAAAATCGGCGTCATTGAATGACCCGGGCGCGGATGCGGGTGCGAGCGCGGGGGCGGGATAAGACATGTCGCAATTCCTATTTGATTTGAATATATATGTTAAATGAAGATAAAAATATAAGGGACAAGGGACATGCAAGGGACGTGCCGTCCCTTAAACCCTGGCACTGACCAAGGTTAGGTTCCGTTAGGTGCCGTTCCGTTAGGTGCCGTGCCGTTAGGTGCCGTGCGAACCTACGGGCTCCCCGAGCGAATGATGGTGTTCATTGAGTTCAGCTTGTCCATTTTTTCAATGGTTTTGTCTAAATCCGATTTTGCGCCGCCCGCAGAGCCCGTCAGGTAATCCGTCTTGGGCGCAATTTCATTTTTTTTCACTTGTTTGTAGACCGTGTCTATTTTTTTCACCACCGTTTCAATGGTGTCCTTGTTGGCCACAATTTCTTGCGTCATCAGGACGGGTTCCGTCAGCAAACAGATGGCAAAGTAAATCAAATACCGCCGCTTCTTCTTCACTCCGTCGGTGTATCGCAAACAATACAGTTTGAGCAACCCTTGCATGATTTTGGGGATGAGTGGATCCAACCCGGGCGCTTGTTTGGATTGCCCCAGAATGAGCTCCCACACGATCCAAATGGGGTCCATTTGAAATTTGGATTCCACCGGCATGGTGCTGCGGCGTTCGCCCACGCACTTCTGTTTTTTCATTTTGCAGATGTGTTCAAATTCCATGATCCATTCCAGCCAGTAGGATGCCAGCAAACTGTTTTTGGAATCTTTAGAGACGTGGAACGCGAATTCGTTGATGGCAATGAAGAGTTCTTTGGGATCGCCGGGCAAAAATGCGGCGGAGGCGTACGACACGTTGGGCGCTTTCAGCTTGTCCGTCATGGCGGTGCTGTCAAAATCCGTTTTCTTGACTTTGATGCCCTCCAAGCTGTATTTTTTTTTGGAATTGCACAGCACGCACATGACTTCGGCAAAGAGGGAACGAATGCGGGGGTTGTTGCGCATGCGCAGCTCGTTGCCGATGTAGCCGTTGGCAACGATGCCCTTGAACGCGTCGTACCGCATTTCCAAATACAGGCACAGCTTCGGGTTTGCTAAATGGATGTGCTTGCTGACAAACGCGATGATGATGTCCCACAGCTCTTGATAGTGCCCGGCGCACACCAGTTCGGCGGTCCAATAGCAGGCGGGCTCTATTTTCCCATTTTTTAGGCAGTTCAGCAATTCTTTGCGCACGTCCGGCTTCTTGTATTTTGAGAACGTGATGCCCTTGAATTCGGGTTCGCCGCGAATGTCGTTGATTTCATTCTCATTCATTTCAGAAAAAATAATAACAATATAGCATATATTAACACATTAACATTAGCGTATTAACACATTACGTATCACGCGCACATGCAATCCCAAACCCAATCCCAATTCATGAATGCATTCAACACGTTCAGCAATTCCATTGAACGAAACGTGTGGTTTCGCGTGTTGCTGCTCGCAATCACCGCAGTGTTGCTGCTGTCGGCATACAACAAACTCCAGCGACTAAAGGGACCTCGCCCGTTTTCGGGCTCGTTCATGGAGTCGTTTGTGCAGAGCAGCAGCAGCAGCAGCAGCAGCAGCAGCAGCAACGTCGTCGTCGTGAAAAAGAACGCCGACGCGAAGGACGCCTTTTATGCCGCCGTGCACGACCAGCTGTTCAACCAAAAAGTGAACAACGCGTACGAGGTGGGCGCCATCATCAACAAATACCCGGACATATCCAACCAAACGGTTGCGCTGGACGTGGGTGCCGGCACGGGCGCCTACATGAACGCCTTCATTCAGCACGGCATAACCGATATAACCGGCATTGAATCGTCGGCCGACATGATTGCGCAGGCCAAAAAGACGTATTCCAGTCTCAATTTGAACATCGTGCAGGGCGATCCCACGGCGGTGTCCGCATTCAAGCCCGACAGCTTCACGCTGGTGTCCATGCTGAACTTTGAGGTGTACTACATTCCCAATACGGAGCAGCTGTTTTCTAATGTGTATGCGTGGCTGAAACCGGGCGGCTACTTTGTGCTGCATTTGGTGGATCCGCGCCGGTTCAATGCGGCGAGCATGCTGGGCGGCGACAACGCGACCACGATCACCCCCACCCCCACGAAAAAGGGGGCGCACAGCGTCGCGAAGTTCAACGACTTTGAATACAAGTCGGACGTGCAAATTTTCCCGAACGACGCGGTTCAATACATGGAAATATTCACCGACGACAAAACGGGCCGGGTGCGCAAAAACGTGCGCAACTTCAAAATGCCGTCGCCGCAGACGTTCATTGAACTGGCCGCGGGCGTCGGATTCAACATGCTTGGACAAATTGACCTTGTCAAAGCACAAAAAGAACACCAATTCTTCTACCTGTTTTACAAACCGGCGAATTGATGTAGACAAAAAAGATATGGTCGGTGGTTATAACTTTTTCCAGCTTTCCATCATCCTGGCACGCGCGGCCTTGTATTTGTCCGCGGCCGCGCCAGTGAAGGCGGAATGTGATTGTCACCGGCTAAGCAGACCACGGGGTATGCATGGGGGTGATGCGTTGAACAACCATTTGCCATTGTTTCCCTTGTTTCCCTTGTTTCCCTTGAATGCTTCCATCATTTGGGGTCCTTGGACGTATACCATGTATCCAATGAGTGCTGCAGCAAGAATGCACACCATCATCATTTGCGGATGTTTCATTTGAGAGAGAAATTATGAGGTTCGCCGATAATAAAAGAGAGATTATACTATATTTATTTTTTCATGCGACACTTCCGAATGCCGTCACCGCAAACGTTCATTGCCCATACCTATTCCTGGCATCCCTGTATGTCGCAGCACCTACATTCTGGGGATGATAGAAGTGTGCGTTAGGCACAATTTGGCCCTGCGAGTTCTCAATATTGGGGTACTGCGATAATGGTTTGACACTGTTAACCCTTGTTAGCGAATAATTATGACCTGCATATGGGAAGCTTCCTGCATATGGGAAGCTTCCGCCCCGAGCGCGAGAATGAGAGTGAGAGCGAGAGCGAGCGCGAGCGCGAGACTTGCGACGCGTTTTTCCTAAACGTGGCATTTTTTATTGTGGGGGTTTATGTCATATCAAAATATTATATTTTTATTTTTTATAAAAATATTGCAATTATTCTTATGCCGCGCTAAATTCTATGCTGCGCTAAATTCTATGCTGCGCTAAACGCGGTGCACGGAACATGCTTGTTGCTGGCCAAACACACCACGGGGGCGCTGGGATAAGACCCGTTAAACAACAATTTGCCTTTGCCCTGGCTCTTGCCCTTAAATGGTTCCATCATTCGGGGATACATCACGTATCCAACGAGTGCCGCCACAAGCATGCACGCCATCATTTGATGATGTTTCATTTGAGAGAATTTGTTAATTATCAAAATTATTAATACATTAATGCAATATATTAATAATGCCCGAAGTAGTGCCAGGGTTCATAACGTCCCTAACTAACGCACGTATTTGCCGGCGCGGGCAAACGAATCCACGATGAAAATGATGAACACGCCTAAAAAACAATACAGGACGAGTTCCTCGGTCACGTGACCCGTTTTTTCATCGCGCTGGTCTTCCAGGAGGGAAATGATGTGATCCAGTTTCTGCAGCAGGACGTCCTTGTTTTCGGGGTCGTCCGCCGCACTTGCATTTGATGCCTGAAACACGGACGGCATGTATTTGTTTGCTAAAGCCTGTGCATCCTGCAACGAAAACGCTTCCTTGGCGGGCGCGGGATTTAACCGTGCGTTCAAATCGGCGCCATTTGCACCCGCAAACCGGTGGCGATTTGGAACCACGACCGAGTCGGTTTGAAACTGTTGCTGCATGGCGGCGGTATTGGGCACATAGTTGTTGTTGTCGTCGCTGTCGTCACTGCCGTCCTCTTCATAACTGTGAATGTTTTGGATGAGTTCCTGCACGTATTTATGTTGTTTTTGAGGTAATTGAGGTCCTTGTTGCGATTGTTGCGATTGTTGCGCTTGTTGCGCTTGTTGCGATTGTTGCGATTGTTGCGATTGTTGCGATTGTTGCGCTTGCATCGGCTTGGATCGCAGCGTGCGTTGATTTGTCCTTAATATTCTTTTTGGTTGCGTTGATTGCGTTGATTGCGTTGATTGCGTTGATTGCGTTGGTTGCGTTGGTTGCGTTGGTTTTATTGCGTCGTCCGAGGGGGCGCCCTTTCGTTTCATCGGCGGTTCGTCCTCCCCATAATTTGAATATTGCAAATATCCAGACATCTCCTAATAAAAAGGTAGATAATATTTTGTTTTCGTTTATCTTATTGTTTCGTTGATGAAAATAAATAAATAGCAATTGTATGTATATCTATCTCCCAAACTGCAAAATAATTAACACAATGATAGACGATGTTTTAGGCAAATCGGTTATGGTGGCTTTCATCATTGCAATGACGACCTACAATCGGATTGCGGGCATCGTTGCTTTAATCCTTGTCATTGCACTGTTGAATCGGAACCCGACCAAAGAAGGCCTGACATTGGGTAAAACTGCCACTCCAGCCCCCATTTCTTTCAACAGCCCTGACGAATTTAGGCAAAAGTATTGCCTAAAAGGAGTTGCAGACGACCCAACCCAATCCGGAAAACTGGGATTCAGCTACATGTTGACTCCTTCATTTTTTACATTGGATGCGAGTGGCAATCCCATGTTGACTAAGGAAGAAATTGAGGCATTTGGTAAAATGGATACTAGTTCATTTATGAAATGCAAGCCTCTAATTCTTAAAAGTGGACAGGAGACTGAGACAATCAACAACGTATGCGATCCTGCCTGCCCTTGGACAATGAACCCTGCTTCAACCGCGGCACCGACCACGGCACCGACAACCGAAGGCTTCACGCCGATGCTGCGCCCCCACATTCGCGCCGGCCGGCACTTTGTCACGGATGGTGCAGCCAATGTCAAATCGGTTGTGAACCGACTGAACCGCCAATTGTTTTAGTTGTGTTGTTTTTTTTATTATATTAATATAACACGTTATACCACATTCCAAGTTTGCTCATGTTTGACTTCATCGCGGGCTGGTTCAATTATGCCGTGTACCGCCTGAACAACAGCTTGTTTTTTGCGGGCATTGTCATGCTCATGCTCAACATTGGGGCGCGATACATTGAGCTCAAGCTGGATCCGTCCACCGAGAATTTTTTAAAAACGGCACTCACGAAGGAGGTGCTGGTGTTTTCGGTGGCATGGATGGGCACCCGCGATTTGGTGTTGGCGCTTGTTTTGACCGCCGTGTTTGTGGTTTTAGCAGACTACGGCCTGAACGCAAACAGCCGGTACTGCATCATGCCCGCGCGGTATCGCGCCATGGCGGAGTCGGTTGCCATGAGCGCCGGACCCCCTAGCGGTGGGGGCGGACCCCCTAGCGGTGGGGGCGGACCCCCTAGCGGTGGGGCGGCCATTGGCGGGGCATCCAAAGCCGGACACGGCCCCGGCAACATCGTCACCGACAAGGAAATCAGCGACGCCATGGACGTGCTTGAACGCGCCAAAAAACAACGAGATGCGATGAAGCACAACAAATATTTAACCGCATTTCGGTCTGCCAAATTTTAGAAGTAGGTGGCATCCGAACCGCCAGTAGTTGCATTACAATATTGCATTGCAATATTAAAATATAAATATACTTTAATATTGCATCCATCACGCGCGAGCAACAGTTGATTTCATTGGGTTATCCATGAGTTTATCTTTTTTGACAAACGATGCATCTAAATTTGATGCGAATTTAAAAAAAGAAACATATGACCCGATGTTGATAACGTTCACCTCGGCAAAAAATGGGGCACAGGAGGTGTTGGCACAATCCATGATAATTCCGTCTTCTGCATCCTCGTTACAACAACAATACCGCGCCACCTCATCGGCGCAGTGCGATTATGTGGTGCATGTCCCCACGTCGTTTGTGGTGTCAAAGGAACAAATTGAAGAGTTTTACAAATCCAAGCACAAATTTAAACAAACGGTTGCAATGTTGAATTTAAACAACGCGGCCGCAAGCGTGTTCATGCAATGGAGCATGTTTGAAGAATTCGTAAAATTTGTCAAGAAAACGGAGCACGCGCGCGAACTCAGTCTCATAGAAACCTCATATACCAATGGAATCGTTCGGCATAAAACCATACTTGACGAGATGCCGTATTTATGGAATGCGGCACTGACTGCAACAGCCCCCGTGACGTTGGAACAACGGTTTAAATGTATATACTACGACGACAATCAACCTAAGGTGTTGAAGTATTTTTACACCTACATGAGAGAGTTATACAGAGTTGCTGCTGGTGGTGGGGGTGGGGGGTATTACTCAGTCGGACGCATTCCCGGTTACGTGCCCGCATTAAATTCAAACCTAACCCTAACCCAAACTGTACCGCGCGTTGATTATATGGATCTTATAACCACACCGGCAACCTACGCGGAACCATCCTACAATGTGGAAATCATGGAAAAATTTTGGAGTGGAATTATAACTGGGCAAGGGTTGCCGAATCGGGGCTCACTGTCTGAAAAAAGTAAAGTTATACAAGACAACACGCGGTTATACACTTTCAGATCCACCCCGGATTACGGCATGAATTATGACGCGTTGTTGGAACGGCTTTATTACAAATATCCGTTTTACTTGAATGGCGTTGCGTCCGCGGACACCATGTATGATAACGATATGCTGCTGCAGTTGCTGAAATACAGCAATAATGCCAACCCGCGTGCCGTCTCCCCTCTGCTAAAGGCGGACTATTTGAAAAAGCTGTACGCGAATCCATCCGGCGATGAAGCGTTGTACGCCATTTGCGGACCCGTGTATTTTGATTACACGTGGATATTCAAGCAGAACCCGGCGCTAATACGGCACATTTTAGGGGAAGACACCCACCCCACAAACACGGGCACGGATAAATGGGAGGAACGAATTGATCCGTTGACCGAAAACAAACATTACGTTAATCGCAGACCGTCAAACCCGAATTATCCCAAAACGAGGTTTGACGCGAATCCAGATAACTACCAGATTCCCGCAAACTGCAAGGAAATATATGTGTCTCCATCCGATGCACAAAATGAAAAGGGCAATGCAGCTGCAAATATTACCGCCGCAAATGCATTCACTACTGCATTTCTTATTTTCCCCGCGTGGGCCGCGCATAATCAAGCTGCTGCTGCTACTGCTTCTCCTGCTGCTTTGCCAATCATTTACGATTGGACCACTCCCGGTTATTACCGATACGAAACAACCCAACAGGTTGTAAATCAAATGGTGCCAGGTCAAACTCTCACCAACCGATTCACGCAATTGATGCGTCCCGTCGCGAACTCCCGTGCGGTTCAGGATTACACCGAGCCAAATTTGCCGACCGCGTATCCCCCCCCGCTAATGTTTGCGACCCCCGAAATGCGCGGACCCGACAATTCGTTCATGATACACACCTGGCTTCCGGATTTGAGTTCCGCTACCAGTCCGTCCTACGCAAAGTTTATGTCGTCTGGATCAACTTTCAACAAGGATGCGTACGAAAAACGCATGTATGAAATGATGCAACTGATTTTTGAAACTGCCACAAAAAATGCAAAGGCCAACGGTGCCATTACTACTCCACCATCTAATTATGGGTATGGGTATGGGTATAGATCCGAGCCTAGCAAAATTTGCATTAAGATCATGGCGGTGGGGTATCGCGACACCAACCGAAATCTTAAAGCAATCACCGATGATAAGGACAAAACTTTCATTGGCGACGCATTCTTTAATGCGGTGCAGGACTACAGCATGCTGTATGAGCTCGCATCTGATCAACCCCTCAATGTGCACGTGGCCGTGTATTATCATCCGGAAAATCAATCAGAGGTCAAACAACGGTACAATGAATACACGAGTAAACGCGAGTCCATTTTGCGGAGGGCATCATCCCCCAAGGTCGGGTTCAACTTGACAATTCAACCAATGGAGGATTTTTTCACGCTTAAATTCCCGCTCCCGCTTTCTCTGCCTCTGCCTCTGTCTTTGAAAAAAACCGATTTGTTGTATTTTGTGGATTATTGCAGCACTCCGCGCGCATTCATTGGGAATTGCGGAGAAGTCCCGGACAACATTCAGGAGGTCACGGCTCAAGTAAGTAGTCCAACCGCAGGAAAGCAAACGTTGAAGCAATGCCTTGATGCAGCATACGCAGAAATTGATAGGTTGTACACTAATCGTAACGTGGTTGATAAAATCACTACCATTTCGCAAAATTTAAATGCTTGGACCGGGATACAACCAAAAGGATGGGTTGACAACTACACTGGGTTGAAAACCACTTATTTGGCGTATAATAATGATAGTAGTGCGCATGATGCGTTGGCCGCTAATCCACACACGAACATAAACCTTAGTTGGTGGCAAGGCGTTGCAAATAACAATCAAAATACACTTCCGCGCAATGCGTACATGAGTTCGTTTGACGAACATGTCATGATATTACACAATTTGCTGACCCAGGTGAACACGGCATTTGCATCAGTGACACCCTGGAATGCCCCCATCGCCACAGTCACGTTTGAATATGCGGTGTACGCTTACACGCAGGCCAAAAAAATCCTTGCACTATTGGCAAAAATGGGGTCGGACAATATTCAGATAAACGATGCCGATCAAGCCCTCGTTAAAGCGGCACTGGATGCATTGGATTTATTTCCAATCGGGGTTTCGTGGTCAATGGACGCTAAACTGACGGCGGCGGTGGGCGAAGGCGCGTTCATCCCGAATTCCAGCGCGCTGCACAATCCGTTCATCTGCGCCAAAGTGCTGGATCCGAAAGAGTGGCAATTCATTGATTTTCAAGACATTGCTGTGCGCAATGTGGCCGGCACTGACCCATTGCCGCCGGAATTGAAGCAGATTGTGACAGACAAAATTAATTCGGGGTATAGGTCTGGAGATGGCGGTTCGGCTAAAAGCGTGCTCGCGATTTCAAAACAGCCCAGAATGGACGTGTTGACGCAAAACATCGGCATTATTTTAGAAAATTTATTTCACACGAATGCGCCGATTAAGATTGGCGACAAACAACTGAGTTTGTCTGATTACGTATGGCGCAACAAGCGAATATATTCAAAAATTAAGCGCGACATTCCACCCATGGATGCAAACAAATTTTCAAAATTGATAAGCATCAATCAATCGCCCGGCTGCATTCAATTCCCCCTGTTTGTCGTTGGCCTGCTGTTACAATTGAATCAAAGTGGAACGGCTCCGACATTCGCGGAAACTGCGCGAATGTCGTGTGCGAAGACTACTTTTAGAGACGACTTACGAACCATATGGAATCAAACGAACCAGAATACTAACGCAGCCATTACCGCAGCCCGTTTAGGATTATTATCAGCGCCAGCACCAACGCCTGCACCAACGCCTGCACCAACGCCTGCACCAGGAGGAGTACCAGCGCCAGCACCAGTACCAGTACCAGCGCCAGGAGGAGTACCAGCGCCAGCACCAGTACCAGTACCAGCACCAGTACCAGCACCAGTACCAGCGCCAGGAGGACCAACATTAACAGCAGATCAGACGATAATATATGTAGGCGGAGCTATCACACTAACCCCGACTTATACTGCACCGGCCACATTGACTTATGCTGATGGTACCAACACACACAATGTAAACTTGACGGGCTCAAATATACCAGTTAATCTTAATTTAAACACTGTCGGGCCATATATTTTCACTTTGACAGAAACAATTACGGGCAGCACCGCAACAGTAACTGTTACCGTTAATCTCGCGCCAGGAGGAGGAGTACCAGCGCCAGTACCAGCACCAGTACCAGCGCCAACATTAACCGCAGTTCCTCCCAATCCAATTGTTGGCCAACCTGTCACGCTAACCCCGACTTATACTGGAGCGGCCACGTTGACTTATGTAAACTCTGGTGCCACCACCAATGTGGCTTTAAGGAGTTCTGGTACAGCAATTCTATTAAATTTGCTTGTCGGGCAATATGTTTTCACTTTGACAACTACGGGCGGCACCGCAACAGTAACTGTCAACGTCACCCCGGCACCATTAGTACCAGGAGGAGGAGTACCAGCAGCGCCAACATTAACCGCAGTTCCTAACCCTGTAACGGTTGGCCAACCTGTCACCCTAACCCCGACTTATACTGGAGCGGCCACGTTGACTTATGCATACAATGGCGGTTACCCCGTTGACATTAGCAATTATTTGAACACCGGTGGTGCAATTACCGCAACCTTGCCTGTTGGGCAATATGTTTACACTTTAACAGAAACAACTACGGGCAGCACCGCAACAGTAACTGTTACCGTTAATCCAGTACCAGTAACACCAGCACCAGGAGCACTACTTGATCCGAAAATAACAGGCACCTGGACTCTGCCACCAAAGACATTCGGCGACCCCCCGTTTCAATTGACTCGGCCAAATAGTAATAGTAGAGGCGCGATTACTTATATAAGCAGTAATCACAGTGTAGCGACTGTAGTAGATGATCAAGTAACTATTGTTGGTGTGGGCCAAACGACCATTACTGCAACTCAAGCAGCCACCGCGACACATAATGCCGGAACGGTAACTGCACTCCTTACTGTATCCCCCGCACCAATAGTGCCAGTGCCAGTAGCACCAGTAGCACCAACATTAACATTACGGCCATCTAATATCCCTATAATTGTAAGACAACCCGCGAGTCTAATCCCGACTTATACTGCACCATCCACATTGTCTTATGTAACCGGAGGGGGACAACATTATATTATATTGACCGGCACCGGTCAAGCAATTGACATATCAACTTTTCCTGTCGGGACCTATGTTTTTACGTTGACAACACCAAATGTGGGCACCGCACAATTGCAGGTTGTCATTCATCCAGGCCCACCACCAACACCAGTACCAGGATTAGTACAAGTAGCGCCAACATTAACAGCAGTTCCTAACCGTATAACGGTGGGTCAATGGGTCACGCTAACCCCGACTTATACTGCACCGGCCACATTGACTTTTGCATCCAATGGCGCTCCCCCCCCCGTTGACATTAGCACTTATTTGGGCGGCACCGGTGGTGCAATTACCGCAAATACTTTGACTGTCGGAACCCATATTTTCACCTTGACAGACAGGGTGGGCACCGTATCAGTAACTGTTATCGTTGATCAAGCGCCAGGAGTACCAGCGCCAGGAGCGCAAGTTAATCCGACTATAACAGGCAACTGGACTCTGCCACAAAAGACATTCGGCGACTCCCAATTTGCATTGCCTCCGCCAAATAGTGATAGCGACGGCGCGTTTACTTATACAAGCAGTAATCTTTTGGTGGCGACTGTATTAAGGGATCAAGTAACTATTGTTGGTGCGGGCCAAACGACCATTAATGCAACTCAAGCAGCCACCCTGACACATAATGCCATAACTATACCGGCAGGTCTTGTTGTAATACAAGCAGTCCCGGCTATAACATGGAATCAGAATCCATTGAATGTTAATATTGGGCAATTTGAAATTGATGCACCAACGTCCAATAGCAACGGTGCATTTACTTATGGAAGCAATAATACCCGTGTGGCGACCGTCACCCCCTCCTCAGCTAACCCAAACAAACTTACGGTAAATGCCCTTGCACAAGGCCAAACGATCATTACTGCAACTCAGGCAGCAACTCAGAATTACACTAACGGCAACGCAACACGAAATATAACGGTAACCCCAGCAGCAAGTCCAGCAGCAAGTCCAGTAGCAAGTCCAGTAGCAAGTCCAGTAGTAACAGCAATGCCAACATTAACAGCAAATCCTAACCCTATAATTGTGGGTCAACTGGTCACGCTAACCCCGACTTATACTGGAACAGCCACATTAAAGTATATTGTAGACGGGAATGAATCTAATATTAGCGATAAGCTGTTGTCCGGTCGTGCAATTGACATAACACAGTTGCCTGTCGGGACCCATCCTTTCACTTTGAGAGAAGATACGGGCGGAACCGCACAAGTAACTGTTACCGTTAATCCAGCGCTAGGAGCACCAGCGTCAGTACCAGTAACACCAGCACCTGTACTACCTGATCCAACTATAACAGGCTTGACTCTGCCACAAAAGACATTCGGCGACCCCTCATTTGCATTGACTCCGCCAAATAGTAATAGCGACGGCGCGTTTACTTATGCAAGCAGTAACATGAGGGTGGCGACTGTATCAGGGGATGAAGTAACTATTGTTGGCGCGGGTCAAACGACCATTACTGCAACTCAGGCAGCCACCGCGACATATAATGCCGGAACGGTAACTGCAGTCCTTATTGTATCCCCCGCACCAGTCGCACAAGTCGCACCAATAATGCCAGTGCAACTAACACCAAACTTAAAGGCGGATAACCCGAGTATATTTAAAGGGCGAACAGTCACGCTAACCCCGACTTATACTGGATCAGCCACATTGCATTATAAACAAGGCAATCATACTGAGGATATTACAAAACAATTTTTGAAAGGATCTAATGTTGCAGTTCAAATTATATTAAATACTGTTGGGCAATATGTTTTCACTTTGAGCGAAGATACGGGCAAAACCGCAGAAGTAACTATTGAAGTACGCTCAATACCACCGCCACCACCTCCAGAAGTGCCAGCGCCTCCAAGACCATCACCATCACTACTTGATCCGAATATAACAGGCACCTGGACTCTGCCACAAAAGACATTCGGCGACCCCTCATTTGCATTGACTCCGCCAAATAGTAATAGCGACGGCGCGTTTACTTATGCAAGCAGTAACATGAGGGTGGCGACTGTATCAGGAGATGAAGTAACTATTGTTGGCGCGGGTCAAACGACCATTACTGCAACTCAAGCAGCCACCGCGACACATAATGCCGGAACGGTAACTGCAGTCCTTAATGTCTCACCAGTCGCACCAATAGTGCAACCAGTAGTACCAGTACCACCAACATTAACATTATCACCATATACTGTGATCCCTATAATTGTAGGACAACCCGCGAGTCTAATCCCGACTTATACTGCACCATCCACATTGTCTTATGTAACCGGGGGGGTAGAACATTCTATTAGGTTGCCCAGCACCGGTCAAGCAATTGACATATCAAAGTTTCCTGTCGGGACCTATGATTTTACGTTGACAACACCAAATGTGGGCACCGCACAATTGCAGGTTGTCATTCATCCAGGCCCACCACCAATACCTCAACCTCAACCTTCACCATCACCATCACCATCACCACCACCAGCAGTACCAGTATCAATACCAATACCTCCACCAGCAGTACCAGTACCACCACCAGCAGTACCAGTACCACCATCACCATCACCATCACCTTCACCATCACCATCACCTTCACCATCACCATCACCATCACCTCTACCATCACCTCTACCAGTACCTGTACCAGGATCAGTACCAGCACATATCGCCCCCCAATATCGTGTGGTGATTGATGCACAACACGGATTTCCACCAGTGCTGCACGATGCCACGATAACCGTAAACGACACTGGTGTAACCGTGCAACGAATTGGAACCCGATCTGGCAAACCCCAAGTATTTAGAGTCGCGCAAAATGCAGATGCGGTTGAATTGACCCCCGCCATATTGGCCAATTTGGCATTTGATGTCACAACCCACGATAGAATGAGCGGCACGTGTCAGCAGGAAAAGGGTAAGAGAACTCCAGAAACATGGTGGAAAAGCGACGACTCCAAGTGCGTTCAAGTCAAACTGAAGCCGGATGCGACTGGGTTTTCCGATGATAAGAACACATCGTTTGCAAATTTATTGTTAAACCCTGCAAAACCATTTATTATAAATTTTAATTCAATCGCCGAGTGTGATGAATTTAGAGGATGGGTTGCAACCATTGTTCTTAATAACCCGGCCGCAGCACCACAATCACCACCTCCGCCACCACCTCCGCCATCACCATCACCAGGACCACCTCCGCCATCACCGGCCGCACCACCACAATCACCGGCCGCACCACCACAATCACCGGCCGCACCACCACAATCACCGGCCGCAGCAGCACCAACCACATTTGCAGCCACGGTGGTGGATGTTTTTGATCAAAGGGATCCAAGCAAATCATACGATACCCCGCGCAGACGATCCGCAAAAATTGCGATTGTCGGTCCTATCGCCACCATTACAAACGCTGGCACTGGATCAAAATTGGATCTTAAATTGGATCTTAGACTGGATCTGCATGAGTGGGGGTTTGCCCTTGATCCGGACAACACAAAGGGGTGTGCGAATAAACGAACTCTTGCGCCGAATGGTTCCATTAAATGTTCGCGGGTCACGCCGATGAGGGATGCTCCAAATCTCAATGGGATAAATACCCCATTTGTCATAAGATTCCAAACCCCAACCGAATGCGTTAAATTTAATGAGTATGTTGATCAATTTAACCCAGCGGCAGCATCGCAATCAGAAGCATCCGTGTCGTCATCGCTAGCATCGTCGCAATCATCTAAATCATCCGTGCCATCATCGTTGCAATCATCGTTGCAATCATCTAAATCATCTGTGGCGCCATCGCTAGCATCGTCGCAATTATCTGAATCATCTGTGGCGCAAGCATCTGTGGCGCCATCATTATCAGCATCGCAATTATCCGCGTTATCATCATCGCAAGCATCTGTGGCGCCATCGTTATCATCATCGCAAGCATCTGTGGCGCCATCGTTATCATCATCGCAAGCATCTGTGGCGCCATCGTTATCATCATCGCAAGCATCTGTGGCGCCATCGCTATCATCATCGCAATTATCCGCGTTATCATCATCGCAAGCATCTGTGGCGCCATCATTATCATCGTCGCAATTACCCGTGTCATCGCCATCGTTATCATCATCGCAAGCATCAGACTTATCAGCATCATCGTCGCAATTACCCGTGCCATCATCGTTGCAATCATCGTTGCAATCATCGCAATCATCGCAATCATCGCAATCATCGCAATTAGACGCATTATCACAATCGCAAGATGCAATGTTTGAATACCATGTTGATGTTGTCACTGGATCCGAGCATGGGTCTGGCACGAACAGCAACGTGTTTGTGACGCTTGTCGGGGACAAAGGCGAGATCGGCGAGGTTCAGCTGTCGGAGAGTGAGAACGTGGACAAATTTGAGACCAATCAGACGGACCGGTTTGTGGTGAAGAGCAAGGTCTCTGTGGGGGTGTTGCAGAAGGTTATTGTGCGCACTCACGGCAGCGGGCTGGGCAGCGACTGGCTCTTGAACTCTGTTGTTGTGAGCGGCGGGAACTTGCCCAGAGCGGTTACGTTTGAGTGTGGGTTAAAGCTGACGAGTGCGGAGCCGATTGTGGAATTATTTCCACCCCCCGCAAAAGCAAAAAGAGTCACGGTACCATTGTTTAGAACGTGCGATGCATATTTCCGATTTGAACGAGACCTTAATGATGCCCCCCCCAAAGTACAGCCAGGCGATTTGCTAAACCAGGCTGGAATACAGTATGAATATACTGACCAGAGTCAATTGGAGACATTGTTGGGATGGGCCGACGCATCAATAATGTGCAATCATCAAACGTACATTAACGTTGCGAATTTTAAGGTATTGCGTAACAAATCAAGAACTCTTAGGTTTCCTGAAGCGATAACCAACCCAATAATTCAAGAAGTGCCCGGCAATGGATGGTGTTTTTATGAGTCAATATTGCGTGCTGTCAAACATGATTATAGTACACCTATTCCGGTTAATGAATGTCGCAATTTTGCACTGCACATTTCAAAAACCATATTAACCAGCGTCAATGATGGCACGATGGACGCGCTTAATACGATTCGGGTAAATGGGAATCCCATGCAAATAACAATTAAACAATTTTTAAAATTGATTTCAATTCCGAATTTAACTGATAAAAATATGGCATGCGTGTATCCCGAACTTTGGCCACACATTGGATATGCGGCTGCATTCATTCTAAAAAAAAACATAATCGTGTGTATTCCAAATGGTAATGTTGTTGGACAATACTGGGGCACTGATTCAGATAAGCGAGAAGATCAAATATGGTTGCGCAACAATGGGAACCATTATGACATCATTACATCATTTGAATCTGCATCTGCGCATGGTGGAAGTAAGAAGCGAACCACTAAGCGAACCGCCAAGCATAACATTAACACGAGGCGAAACGCCAAGCATACGAGGCGAAACACCAATCATAACATTAACCCGACGCGAAACGCCAATCATAACATTAACACGAGGCGAAACACCAAGCATAATAAGCTGACGAAGCGATTGACGAAGCGATTGACGAAGCGACTGTCGGAACGACTGTCGGAGCGAAAAGGCAATAAATGATAAATTATGCCATGTGTTACAAAAAAAAATAATATAAATTATTTATATACCCGGATATAAATAATAAACAATGACTTGCAAACTGAATGCGTGCACCGAAAAAAGCACACGCGATGAAACGCGGCCGGTGATCGTGGTGGGAACCGTTCTCGGCATTGGCTTGCTGTGTTATTTAGCGTTTTACAAACGCGGCAGCAAATAAATAAATTTGTCATCCAAGGCATTCAATGAACTGTTTCATGCGCACAAATATGGTTTTCATCATGGTGCTGACCGCCTTGTCCACAAACGGCGGAACGGAAATGACGTCGGACAGCTGCAGTTTGAATTTGTACTGAAACTGCATCGCATGCCCGTCCGGCTGCACGTGGATCATGATGTTGGAATTGTCGGAATCAATTTGTTCGGCGCGCCGGGGGATCAAATGCCGCAGCTGCGACGGCGCAGCCTTGGGAACGTTTGTGCTGTTGATGTAAATGGTCTGCACCAAGGGTTCTTGAGCGGACAAATGCGGCATGGCCGTGAAAACGTGCGTGTATCTCTCGCCCAATCCCATGATGCTCTTGAAGACGAACATCAGTTCTGCGCACGACGGATCTGCGGGGTCCGGGAATGCAACGTGATACGACTCAAAAATGTCCTTGTTCAATTCATACATCATCTTGTAAATGTCAAATGTCATCAGCGCGTCAATGCGTATTTTGGTATTTTGTGCCCGGAATTCAATCAAATACATGTGATTGGCCTTGTCTCGGCTTAAATACACGTCATCCTTGACGCACGTCATTGCAAATTTCTCCGCCGTCATTGCAATGTTAAATGTAAATATATGAGTCTAAATATATTTATATTGTTTCTTTATAAAATCCTAGGGGCTCTTACGAATTTATGCAACTGCATTCACCACCCCCTTCATTCTAAATGTCCAGTGCCAGACTGACCGTGTTTTTGTCCGACCGTTGGCGGCGCTTGCTCTTGTGCGGCAAATGGTCGTTCTGCAGCTCCTTCAGGTCTGAAATGCTGATGGTGCTGGTCTTGTCGTCGCCTTGTTGTGGCTGCTGCGCTTGTTGTGGCTGCGCTTGTTGTGCCTGAATCGTTTTGGTTTTCAAGCCCGACAGAATGTTGGAAATGTCGGTGGGGCCGCGCATGTCGGGGCGTTTGGACACCGTGACTTGAGGAGGAGCCGACGGATTGGCATTGCCACGCGCGGCGTTCAAATCGGGGCGGTTACTGGGAGCCGCGGCGGTGTTATTTCCCGCGCGGAACGGCGTGCCCGCATCCGAGCTGGGGTCGCGCACGCTGGTGGGAACCGGTGGCGGCGGCGGGCGTTGGTTCGGAATGTAGGGAGGTGCTTGGCGTGAAGGAGTTTGCGAAGGGGGAGGGGCGGCCTGTTGCTGGCCTGGAGGCCCTTGTCCCATTAAATCCCCCATGAAGTTGCCGAACCCGGGGCGGTTCTGCGACATGGAATTCACGGCCGCCGAGGTAAACTGCTGCATGAGTTCCGGGTTCTGGCGCATGATGTCGTCCATGCCCGGCATGGCCGATTTGAACATGGTGTTGGTCATGTGCAGCATGATGGCGCTGCCGCCCAGCTGGAACAGCAGCTTGAGCTCGGGCGCCATCTTGGCCTTGGACTTGTACTTGTCGTGCAGCTCCGAGAAAATGTCGTCGTAGTCGTCAACGTTCTCGTTGACCTGCTCGCTCCAGCCGTCCAGCTTCAGGTCAAACGGGTCAAACTTGGAGTTCAAATACTCAATGCCCGTGATGACGGACATGAGCATTTTGCCCTGGAACTTCACGCTGTTGCGCCGCTCGCGCTCCTCCAAGTGCGTCTCGTACTCGCCCTTCATTTCCGCGAGGGACGACTCCATGGAGTACTTCTTAGTCAGCGTGATGCCCTTCTGCTCCAAATCCTCCAGCTTGCGCAGGTACTTGAACTTCTCGCGCAGCAGCTCATCCTTCGTCATTTGCGGGTTCGCATCCACCGGCACATCCGGGTTCAGCGGCACGTTGTTGAACTTGCCGAACCCGTCCCACGTTTTTTTGTCGTCGTCGGCAGACGCCGTTGAAGCGCCTAAATTGATACCACTGCTGCCACTGCTGCCACTGATGCCGCCGCCACCGCCAAATTCCGTCGGTTCATTCTTGAATGACACGCTATTGCCGGCTCCGGATCCAATGCCACTAAAAAATAAGGACTTGCTTGAAGAAGAGCTCGGTGCCGTAATGTCGCTTAATTCGTTCAATTCGGCTTCTAGAGCATTCAAGTCTCCGATGTCAATGTCGCCGCCGCTCCTGTTGCCGTTGTTGCCGCTGTTGCCGTTGTTGCCTTTCAATTTATCGTTCATGAGTAATTCAAGCCCGACGCCAAAATTGGACGACTTGTTCCCTCCGAAACGGGAGTCGCTCGGCAAATTTGAAATGTCAATGACTTCTTCCATTACAATGCACGCCCTGTCTATTCTTATGTTTAATTTATATCTTTTAAGTTTAAATCATACGCAATAAACAAGGGACGTGCCATAAGGGACGTGCCATAAGGGACGTGCCGTCCCTTTAACCCTGGCATTGCAAATAAACATGTGTTGTACCGTGCCTTACAATATGCCAGAAGGAGGGGTTCGGGGAACGTAGTTCCCTGATAGCCACCACACACCCTGCAGAAAGCAGTCGGCCAAGTCGTCCTTCTTTTTGTGTTTCTCAAACTTCATTGACATCAAGGGCACATTGGCAATCAATGCGCGCGTGATTTCTATGCTGCGTTTTTTGCGATCAGCGTAACAGTCTTCGCCATCTTGTCCTTGTTCCTTTGCAAACAGCTTCAACTTATTTATGGCCGAAATGAACCGAATGTCGGGAACCCCGCGCATGATGAAATACTGGGTGATCATGCCCTGCAGCGTCTTCATGCGGGTGGCCAGCGTGCTGAGTTGGTTCTCAATGATAACTACATCAATCCCCGATGACAGGTGCGGCAGCGCATCAAACCGCTGGTGCATGTTCCGGCCTATTGTGATCAAATCCACCGATGCCGCGGAAACCACTTTTTTCCTCGCACCAACAGCAACCAGATATTCGTTGGCCAACGCACTGGTCAAGTGCTGCAACAGCTTCATCTTGCTCTTTTCACACTTTTCAGGAATGGAAGAAGAGAGATATTCGCCGGAAAATGCCTTTAATTCATCCAATGTCATTTTTTTTAGTGATTTTGCAGACCCTACCGGGGGAGCCAATGGCATCTTGTATCCCGAAGCGTTCGCGTGTCTTGTGCAGTAATACACAATGGTAGTAGCATCTGTTGCGGAGTGCATGAATTTGGCCGCGAATTTGCATCCGGACTGGGTGCAGATGACCGGGACAATGGGAACATCCGCAATCGATGTGTCGCACAAATTGATGGTGTCCCAGGCCACAATGGAGGCTCGCTGCATGATGGACTCCGGAGTTTTAATTTCTCCGGCGTCAAGTTTCAGTGGGTCGCATTCAAACAAGCAGTACGCCAGATTCTTCATGCCCACATCAATGCTCAATACTCTTAATACGGATGCGTCTTCTTCTTTTATTGCAGGTGTTGGACTCGCATCTGCATTTGTGATGGCAAAATACAGCCCATCACACGAAGCCATTGCAGGCGAACCCTGAAATGACGACCTCATTTTGACTTGCAGCTTTTGCACTCATTTGGTGTCATGCGTTTATGTTTTATTTTTTTAAAATAAATATAATTGACTAATTCATAAACCAACAACCAACAACCAACACCAACACCAACATGCGACCAAAAATTAAAGGCGGCAAATGGTCCGCAAAGTACAAAAAAAGCATCAACTGTCGGGCCCCTCGCGGGTTCTCGCAACGTCAGTATTGCAAATACGGACGCAACAGTAAGAAAACAATGAGAAAAAATGATGCGAATCCGACGCATTAATTGTGCGCAGGGTAGCCGCGCGCAAGCAGCTCGTGCTGCGTGATGACGGGCGCAATCATGCGCGCCTGCAGCTGTTGGCGCGAGAGGTAGTAATTCTTCAAGTCGCTGGTTTCGTAGCCGAAGGGCTGGCTGTTGTCAAGCACGCCGGCAAACACGTAGGGCACGTTGCGCTGCGGCTGAAGCGGGTTGCTCGTGTTGTGCACGCAGTTGCCGCACTGGTTGCACGCCTCCAGCTGGTTGGCCTGCATGATTTGCGTGGCATTGTGCGTCAAGTACTGGCGGTATTGCGCGTTGGACGTTATGCCGGCCTGCTCCTTAATGCGCTCGTTGACGACGGCGCCGGGCTGCCAGTCGGCATAATTGCGCCCGTCCGCCATGATCGGCGGGAAATTAAAATGGATGTTGTTGGATCCAGCGTAGCAAGTAGCCCAGCTCATTTTTAGGATGAAACGACGACGAAACGTGTATAATATAATGCTTGTATAATGATTATATTATTTTTTAGAAAATTTTATATTGCAAAATCTCTCGGTTTGTAACATTCATGAATTCAGTTGTAATCGTCGTCCAAACAACAGCACGTGCGCATGATGCGTTCGGTCACGAGGTACGGATCCAGATTGGCCGCGGGGCGCCGGTCTTCTAAATAGCCGTGCCCCCGGTTTGCAACGTGGCGCGGAATGCGGATGCTGCGCCCGCGGTCGCTCACACCCCACGTGCATGCGTGCATGGAGCTGGTTTCGTGCAGCCCCGTCATGCGCGCCTCATTGAATTCGCCGTAGACGGCCATGTGTTCCGCGTGGTTGGCTTCTAATCGGATGCACGCATCCATAATCGCATCCATGGCTTCATTTGATAGGGTCCGCATCGCAACCGTGCTAAAATTGGTGTGTCCCCCCGACCCGTTCCACGTGCGCAGCGGCTTGGGGTGAAACGTGGCACAGCATCCGTGCTCCTCCGTAATGCGCTGCAGGATGTAGCGCGCCATCCACAGCTGATCCGACACCTGGGTTGCCGGCAGTGGCCCGATCTGGAACTCCCACTGCGACGCCATGACCTCCGCATTCGTGCCGCCGATTTCAATGCCCGCGTGCAGACACGCCAGCAAGTGCTGATCCACAATTTTCCGTCCGAAGCAGCGGTCGCCGCCCACGCCGCAATAATACGGACCCTGCCCCCCGCACCCAGGGTCGCCCGGACTGGCCCATTGATACGGGAGTTCTTTTGCGCGGTCAAAGAGAATGTACTCCTGCTCAATGCCGAAGAGGGGCTCGTCGGTTAAACACGCGACCTCGGTTTGCGCGCACGTAACGCGGGCATTCGTGGCGTGCGGCGTGCCGTCCTTGTTGTACGTGTCGCACATGACCAAGTGGGCATCAAATGCGCCGCCTCCTCTTGGCGGACGATTGTAAAATGGGTTCGGATACACGGCAACGGGACGAAGGAGCACGTCGCTGTCGGTTCCCGTGGCCTGCCCGGTGGACGATCCGTCAAACGACCACTCCCAGCGTTCGTGGTCAGACAAGACCCACTCATAACTGAATTGGTCTAGGTTGTTTTCAACACGGGTTTTGCTGCGCATGCCACCGGCCGCGTCTATCCACACGTATTCCATAATGTGTTTTGTTTGGGGTGTCATTGGAGAGAAAATGAGGCATACAAATATGCATGCTCATTCTTTTAAATCGGTTCCACAAATTTTAAATTGGTTTGGAAGAAGTCAACACCTGCACGAGATCCTTCTTTTTTAGTTTTTGCAAGTCGGCCTCCTCGCCGACCACACCGCGTTCCTTGGCCAATTGACGCAATGCAGACACCGACATGTTGCCATAATTCAATTGAATCGCCTTCGCCGATGCGTTTGGCTTGTATCCAATTTTCAATTCAAATTCTTGGACGTCGCCCTCGCCCTCGCCCTCACCCTTGCCATTGCCATTATCCTGTTGTTGGTCTTCGGACGAAGACGAATCATCCTCGTCGTCATCGTCAGCATCGTCGTCCTCGTCGTCTCCCAAGGCACTCTTGTTGAGAGAAATTATTTTTTTTTGTTGCAAATCACATGCATTATCATCGGTGTACTCCGTATTTGCAACCGAAATAGTAACGCTATCAACGACATAACTGCTGTCAATGCAAATGGCATCAATCAGAACGTTCTTTTTAAATGTTTCGGTGAATTCTTTAAAATATCCATCGGGTTGATGGATCTCGTCGCCAATGGACCACTTGTCGGAACTTTGCGAATCGGACTCGGAGTCGGAACTTTGCGAATCGGAGTCGGACTCGGACTCGGACTCGGACTCGGACTCGGAATCATCCGAACTCACTTCAATGAGACCGTTTTGCGTGATTGTTATTTCTTTGGCGTGTTGCACTTGTTTTTGCGCGAGTCCTTCTTGGCCGGGTTGCGCGTGTTGCACTTGTTGGCCGGGTTGCACTGGTTGTTGGCCGTGCGCGTGTTGCGCCAAACCGCGCGAAATAATTGCTTGCAGAATGCGCGCTTGCTCCATCTGCGACTGCTCAATGACCGCGAGGCGCTGTTTGAAGTAATAAAACACGCCGTAAGAAATGATTGCGCATATTGCTAAACTGACAAACGCCGTGGTTGCAACCGAAAAGGACGACCCATTATCAGTCATTTTGTTATGGATTAGTTATTGAATTATTATTTAATATGTCTTACATTCAAATAATAAATAAAATGTCGCTGAACGAACGAACGAACGGACGGACGGACGGACGAACTTTTCCCGTCATTTATTCATTCAAAGAGTGCTCAAAATGCGGCGCGTGGCGTCCACAATGGACGCGGGGTACTGCAGGTCATACAGCACCTTGATGCCGCCCTTGATGGCCGAAATGCCTGGGCGCAGTGCGTATAAGTATTTGAAGTCGTAGTTGCCGCGGTCGGCCACTTCCATGTGTAAATTCCTGATTTTACTAGTTGAAGTGGTTCCAACGGATTCGTTGGAGTCTGATTTATTTGCGATTTTCTCTCCTTTGTCTGATTCTGAATTTGGTTTTTGTTGTTCAAAGAGCTTGCACAGTTGGATGTAGTGCGTGGTCAGCATGAAGTCCACGCTGTCGTGCTTTGTCAGGTGCATGATGTAGCCGTAGGCGCTGGCAATGGCCTCGTAGGGGTTGGTGCCGGAATACAGCTCGTCAAAAATGCAGAAGTGCCTTACCGGGGGCGCTTGTTGTCCCCCACTCAGTTTGTCCAGAATTTCTTTGCAGCGCCGGGACTCCGCCTGGAACAAGCTGTCGCGCCCCGACGTGTCGGGGATGTTCAAGTAGCTGTGCAGCTGATGGTAGGGGCGGATGCGCGTGCCGGCTTCGTAGAACCCGTGCCCCAGCTGCTGCGAAAACAGGATGTTCAGCATCGTCATCTTCAGAATGGTGGTTTTGCCGGACGCGTTCGGCCCCGTGATGACCGGCCGCTTGTCCAGCGACACCGTGTTCTTCACGGGACCTGCTTCACTGGAGTCGTTACTTAGTGCAGTTGCAACGTAATACCCGTTCACAATTTCTGTGTGATTTCGTTTGCCTTCTTTGTCTTCTTCTTTCTTCTTGTCTTTTTTCTTCTTTTTGTCCTTGTTGTCTTTCTTTTCGGCGTTGTTGATAAATTCGCACGCGGCCACTTTATTTGACGTAAGGAGCGCGCCGAAATGCGCCACGTGCTCCGCAAACGCGTTGAACCCGAAACTGTACTGCATGCAGGATGAAACGGTCGCGTCAGAAAACACGGCGTAGTATTGCTGCATGACGTAGCCGATTTGCAGGCACTTCTTCGCCGTGAGCGCGGGCGGGTCAATGCGGTCTAAAGCCGCCACCATGCGCTCCAGCTGCTCCCGGTTCCTTTGTAGGTCGGCGGCAAAGGGCGCAAACGTGTCGCCGCAGGTGAGCGCATGGGCCGCAAATGCGCGCATTCGCTGAATGGTGGCATCGGCATACGCGCGAACGGCGGCCAGATCGTCGTGCACGAGGAACGTGTTGCGGTAAAAACGGTGGCAGGACACCACGTTCTGGTACATTTGCACCACGTAGAAGACGACGGACACCAGGATGTAGACGCGCTTGTCCCAGCTGACGGAGCTCATGTCAAAGATGAGCTTGCCGATGGCGTGCTGCGACAGCATCAACTTTATGATGCCAAAGTACGTGGGCAGCGTGATGGGCACGCCCTGCAGCTTCAGGAGGAAGAACGGCACGATGAGCATGATGACGGGCATTAAAAAGGATAATAAGGGAGAGAAGAGGTTGTACATGCTGTAGCACTGCAGGAACGTGGGCGAACGGTTCAGCGCATCAAGCGGCGCGTAGTCAATGTAGTTGAACTTGTCGCGGAAGGAAGCGTCGGTCTTGATGCGGGACCAAATGGCTTCCACTTTATCAAAACCGATCAACGTGTCATCATGGTTCAATGGCTTGTCTTTGGACGCGGAGGCAATGAAGCGCTGCATGTCCTGCAAATGCGGCACGCTGGTGGTGAACTGCTTGGCCCACATGCCGAGGTAGCGCTTGGCAAATGCGGACTGCGGCTGAAACACATGGGCGTACATGGGTTTGTTACTGGATTCGCTGGCACTATTGGATTCATTATTCGCAGAGTTCGTAACATTTACTTGTTTGGTGCACTCAATGAGCTCCAGGTCGGACAGCACGCTCTTGTCAATGGAACACAGTTGATCATTGGGTAAATACTCCATTGGCAACTTGAACGGCGTGTCTAAATGTGTTGCTGAATTGGTTGCGTTCGGATTTGAGTCAGGCACGGGTACAGGTTCTTTGGGTTCCTCCTGCATGTTTGAGACATGAAACTTCGCTAAAAGGTGCTGTATCATTTTTACAAACTATAACAAATGATAGAAGATAATGCATTGAATTATACGAAAATAAAATATTATGTAATTAATCCAAGTTAATATTTTTAATCATACCATCATACTCACTAGCATACGTTGTATATATTCTATCAAACGTAGCAGATGATGGAATATCATACATTGACTTAAAATTAGGACGGTGTATCGGGTTGCCTAACGTTTCTAAAATACCTAGTTTGCTCTCAAGCTTCGCAATGAATGGTTCTCGTCGTGCTTTTTCTGTTTCTGATGCTGCTCCGCTTGATGCTGCTGCTCCGCTTGATGCTGCTGCTGCTCCTGCTCCTGCTCCTGTGCCCACTGGTTCTTCGGTCCATTCAGTATGTTCCAGACCAGGTCTTTTAGGAACGTTATCTTGCCCCTCATTAGAGAATATGTTTATATATTTTTGACCGCTTCGTATCCAGCCGAGTGGCAGGGGGGGTATTTCTGAATGTTGTGCAAGTTCTCCTAAAAAAGTCGTAGAAACTATAGTAATTAAATGTTGTCCAAACGCAATCCATGCTTCGTGGGGGAGATTGTTATCCTTACATAATTGTGCGTCAAGTGTAAAAGGAGTAAGGTTTATTTTTTTAGTAGCTGCAAGTGAACTAGCTGCAGTAGTAACTATTCCTCTCAACGATGTTACAGTTTTACTACGTATTGCCTTCTGAATAGGGGGTGTATTATATAGATCCAATTTCATATCGCGATAATATGGATCAGCCAAGTCGGCAGTTTTATGCATATAAGGATAAATTACTTCATCAAATATGTTATCCATTGATTTAAATCCTCCTCTTTGATGGCGCCTATTGCCGTGAGACTTGCCGTGAGACTTGCCGCGAGACTTGCCGCGAGACTTGCCGCGAGACTTGCCGCGAGACTTGCCGTGAGACTTGCCGTGAGACTTGCCGTGAGACTTGCCGCGAGACTTGCTGGTCTTGATCTTACTCATTGCAAATAATGGGGTATTATGTTATGCATTATAACAATATAAAATTTGCATTAATCCAGCAACTGGTTTATGCTTTTTTGCATGGTGTAAAACGCAAAGCCGAACATGGCACTGGTTGCGATGAGCCCCGTCAAATTGGCGTTTCCGTCTGCATTGAACAGGGCCGACGGCAGGTATCGGAACATGTACCGCTTGACGGCCGGCAATTGAAACGCAAAATAGAGAATGGCCAGCATGAGCGGAGACTGGATTTCTTCGTAAAACGTCTCCAATGTGTCGGCGCGATTGGCCCCGCGCGTGTTTTGGTGCATGACGCGCTCCAGCGTGGAACTGGTTTCGTGGTCTTGAATGTAGTCCACGTGTCGCTGCGGCTGCGGGACGTACGTGGGTTGCACCTGCGCATCCTGCATCATGCCGCCCGTGTCGCGGGGAATGTCGCGGGACGGAAGCGCGGTCATGCCCGTCATGCTGGCTCGCTGCACCCCGCTCACCAGTTCGTTCATGAGCTTTTGATTGGGTTGCTGGTTGGGGTTCAGCGGCGGACCTTGCTGCGAAGGAGGCGGTGCTAAATCCGGAACATTCGGCGAGTACGACATGACTCCTGGTTCTGCCTTCTGGATCACAACATTTTGATTCTGTGTGTTGGCATTTTGTCCTGATGCAGTGGGCAAATCGTCAATGCTGGTGGTGTCGCTCATCTTTTATGTATTGCATAGATTCATGTTTTTGCAGTATAACGCAAAGAACAGTTTCCTAAATTAACTGCAACGACATTCATTTACATTCATTTCCTTTGATTAAAAAAAATGAATCACATCTAAAAAGTGAATGCCGGTGGTAGGTTTCGATCCTACGTCCTCCCCGTTATGAGCGGATAACCATCTCCCAATCGGACATGTGAAGGTCAACGAGATCTGCACAGGTCAAGGGGGCAGGAGACGGTGGTTTAGGCGCTCTTCCGCTGAGCTACACCGGCATCGTAATACTGTGTTTTGACGTCGCTTAGCTATGACGACCAGCTTCTGTAAAGCTGGCGAATTGAATAGCATTGACGGTGAGTTTCGATCTCACGACCTTGGACCGACAGTCCATCTCTTCCGCTGAGTTATATCAATGCCAGCTGCGTTTAATGTCCAGCTTGACATCAGGGAACTATGTTCCCCGAACCCCTCCTCTGAGGGGGGTGTGCTCCAGTGCCTTGATGCACCAATGCGATGTGATGATGAATATCAGGGAACTACGTTCCCCGAACCCCTCCTCTGAGGGGGGGGGGTGTGCTCCAGTGCCTTGATGCACCAATGCGATGTGTGATGAATATCAGGGAACTACGTTCCCCGAACCCCTCCTCTGAGGGGGGTGTGCTCCAGTGCCTTGATGCACCAATGCGATGTGTGATGAATACCGACGATACGTTTCGATCGTATGTCCTCGTGGTTATGAGCCACGCGCGCTGCCGCTGCGCCACGTCGGTGATAAGATGCTCCAGTGCCTTGATGCACCAATGCGATGTGTGAAAGATACCGACGATACGTTTCGATCGTATGTCCTCGTGGTTATGAGCCACGCGCGCTGCCGCTGCGCCACGTCGGTGATAAGATGCTCCAGTGCCTTGATGCACCAATGCGATGTGTGATAGATACCGGAGGTAGGTTTCGATCCTACGTCCTCGGAGTTATGAGCCCCGCGCGCTCCCGCTGCGCCACCCCGGTGATAAGATGCTCAAGTGCCTTGATGCACCAATGCGATGTGTGATAGATACCGGAGGTAGGTTTCGATCCTACGTCCTCGGAGTTATGAGCCCCGCGCGCTCCCGCTGCGCCACCCCGGTGATAAGATGCTCCAGTGCCTTGATGCACCAATGCGATGTGTGATAGATACCGGAGGTAGGTTTCGATCCTACGTCCTCGGAGTTATGAGCCCCGCGCGCTCCCGCTGCGCCACCCCGGTGATAAGATGCTCAAGTGCCTTGATGCACCAATGCGATGTGTGATGAATACCGGCAACCCGTTTCGATCGAGTGACCTCAGGGTTATGAGCCCTGCGCGCTGCCTCTGCGCCATGCCGGTGATAAGATGCTCCAGTGCCTTGATGCACCAATGCGATGTGTGATGAATACCGACGATACGTTTCGATCGTATGTCCTCGGAGTTATGAGCCCCGCGCGCTCCCGCTGCGCCACGTCGGTGATAAGATGCTCCAGTGCCTTGATGCACCAATGCGATGTGTGATGAATACCGGCAACCCGTTTCGATCGAGTGACCTCAGGGTTATGAGCCCTGCGCGCTGCCTCTGCGCCATGCCGGTGATAAGATGCTCCAGTGCCTTGATGCACCAATGCGATGTGTGTTGAATGCCTCCTGGGGGTTTTGATCCACCGACCTCACGGTTATGAGCCGCGCGCTCTGCCTCTGAGCTAAGGAGGTTGATAAGATGCTCCAGTGCCTTGATGCACCAATGCGATGTGTGAAAGATACCGGCAACCCGTTTCGATCAGGTGACCTCGGAGTTATGAGCCCCGCGCGCTTCCTCTGCGCCATGCCGGTGAAAGCTCCGTTTTACGTCCAGCTTGACGGCGGGAACTGGGGATGCTGAAAATTCGCAGGGGGGTTTGCAGGATTTGAACCCGCACCCTCTCAACATGTCATGGCACGTTAGAACATGTTCTTGTTCTCGCTTGGAACCACTAAGCCATGTCGCACATTCGTTGTGAACTGCTTGAAACCCTCGCATCAGAATGGGTATAGTAAGATGACATAAGATGACAACAAAATCAATGAATGCATCAATTTTTCATTAATGTTTCCTAGACTTCTTATGAGATTTGGTTTTTCTGCGATAACGTTTAGATCTTGATTTACGAGACCCTCCTTCCTTTATTTTTTTTTTATATTCTTCATATTTTTTCATCATGTCATCATAATCATTCTGGGCCTTATTTATGTCGGCTGGTGAGTAAAATGTTGGATTTTTATGCATTTGCTTAATTAATTGTTGTTGTTCAAACATGGCAGCTTCAAGGGGAGTGAAGGAATATTGGCGTGTTTGCTGCATTATGCTTGGTTATTGTTATTATTAAATATTATTTTTATTTTCACAACACAACGTCTATGCGCGAATCATCGCATTTCGTGCTATTGACCTTGTACGCAAAACACTTGCCGTCGTATTTAAACGTGAACTTCTTGGTTTCCGCCATGTCGGGCGCCTTGAACACCATGCAATTGCGCCCGTGGCACGTCTTCCTAAATAAACTGGAAAGACCCAGACCCATTATGATTCCGAAGATTACCCGACTTGCGGAAGAATGAATGAAGTCATGTAGTTGCATATGATTGCAATGCTAAATGTTTAAGTTGTTTTATAACTATATTATAATTTTTGGCAAACCTGCAATTAAATTGTTGTCATTGTTGTCATTGTTGTTGTCATTGTTGATCACGTAACTTGGAACCGTTTGTTTGTTTTCCAAATGGGATGCAACGATGCGATGAGCCCCATCAAGCAGCGTGTATTCACCATTGTTGAATGCGATCCACACGGGGGTTACATTGCAATTGGTTTGAATCAACTGTGAGTGATACGCCACCGAATCCAAGTCGGACTGCCCCCTTGGTCGGTCGTGTTCGGGGTATGGGGTTGCTGAGAGACGCACCGTCGAATTAAAATTATGCAATTCGTTGCATTTTGATAACGGAAAATTGACAAATGTGCGATGAAATGTGTGACTGTGAAGTGCTGAGCCCAATGAAGGAAACATCCCGATGTGCAATGATGTTTTTACCGAGTCGTGCATGTGCGTTGTGCGTGGTGTGATTTATATTTATATTACATTTGAGAGATAATCCCGACGGTTAAGTTTGCATGGGGATGGTTTTCAGGTCGTCGTCGTTGGCGGGGCAGGGTTTTGCTTCTTGTTCAAACCGGAAGCAGTTGTGCGCCTTGTCGCGGAAGTTGAAGTGGTCTGCATTGTCCTGCGTGGGATACACGGTAACCACGCGCCGGGTGGGGAGAGAAATGTAGATGTAAAACACGCCGAGCGCGAAACTGACGATGAACGCCGGCCATGAAATGTGGTTGAACATTGGATTGGATAGAATACTCGCATATTATAATTTTCACTTGCATTTTTTCTTTTCATTCCTTGGCTCTGGCCTTGGCATTGGCTCATTCCTTGGCTCTGGCCTTGGCCTTGGCTCGTTCCTTGGTACCGCCGTATTTCGTGGTGGGCACGCCGTTGTCCACGATGAACTCTATGAGCTCGTCCTTGCCCGTGTCGGGGTCGTCCAGGTTCGCCACTTCATACACGTCGCCCGTGATTCTCTCCTGGTCTTTGGTCCAGTTCCAAATGTACGCGGTCAGCTGGTCCTTGCGCTTGCGCGCCAGCCGGTCGCGCAGCTGGCGGTTCCGCGCCTCCACCGTGATGCTGGGCACGTCAACCTCAAACTCCAGCTGCTCCAGCGTGTACGGTTTCTGCACCAGTCGGAACGCGTCGCCCCCTAAACCGGTGTCCCGTTCCACGGCGGAATACACGTACTTTGTTTCCATGAGCTTCTGGTTCAGCGGCTCAATCGTGCCAACATAGAGTGCAACCGCATCCCGCACAAAGGACGCATCGTCGGCGCTCCTGTCGCTGCTGGGGCTGTTTTGCAGCACGTCCCTAAACTCTTGCACCGCCGCATAAAACTCGGCGGTCAGCGCGTCCACCTCTTCGCGGCGACCCTCGTTCCGCACCACGTCCAAATACTTTTGCCGGAACCCGCCGTAAAGTTCAAGCGCCTGATTCAACGCCGCGCGATCCGTTTCAAACTTGCGCAGCGCTTCTTCTTCGGTGGTGTAATTAAACAGCAAATCCAGTTTGGTCTTAATGATGTGGTCCTTTAAAACGTCGGCCGCGTGCAGCGACTCATTCGCCAGCTCCTCCAAACTCATGAACTTGCCCTTCACGATTTCAATGCGCAGCAAACACGGCTGCGACCGGTTGCCGCACTGCGCGCGCAGCACGCCGTCCTCGTTCGTGAAATGGGTTCCGCCGCTTTGGCCGCACGCCACGCACTTGCGGTTGCGCTTAAGCTGCATTATTTTTGCCCGTTTTTGCGGCAGGGTCAGGATGTCCGATTCCTTGACGGCCTTTTTATTCTCGTCATATCTCTCTTCGTAATCGTGCTTGTACCGATAATACTCGTTCAGCGCGTCCACGTAGTCGGCCTTGCTCACATTTGTAATGGGGGGTTGATTTGGGTTCATTGGGGGGAGGGTATCTGCACTACATGATGCACACATTATTTTTTTGCACGGGTTTACTCACAAAAATATTTTGCGACCTTTTATCAGTTCCACTTCGGGCACTTCCCATTTAGGAAGCCCGGTTATAAAGTTGCCGCGCGATGCGGCGTGGTTTGCGGCATTCACCATGCGCAGTTTAGATAGAATGTATTCCTGCTGCTTTCGCCGAATGACGACCTGCTCGTCCGGGGTCGGTTTGCTGCGGCGCTTGTAGTACAGCAATGCCCCTAAAATGAAGGCGAACAAGCCCAGCATGCAGGCGTTGAACACGGCGTTGCGGTACTCTTCGCGCAGACGGTTGCACTCCTTTAACACGCCGCCGAAAAAGTATTTGACACCGGGTTCAATGAGCGACGGCGTTGTATGATTTGCATGATTTGCAGGATTTGTGTACATTGGCGGATTTATATTATGCCATTAAAAATTCAAATTAATTTATACACATTGTTTATACTGTGTGTGCGCGTGTGTGTGTGTTTACAAGACAATGGTCGTAGCGCCCACGAATCCCCCTCCTCCCACGTCAAGTGCCCCCAACAACGGGATGCTGAACATTGGCATTTATAGCGTCATTTCTCTGGTGTACGTGTTGATTAATTATTTCAGTAGTAGCAGCAGTAGCAGCAGCAGCAGCAGCAGCGATAAAACCGACGACACCATCAAAACCCCCAGCTCATTGGCATTCATTTTTACGGTCATCATATGGTTGGTTCAATTTTTCATCACATTTCTCTCGTTGCAGCAACAGTGCAACACCCCAAACTATTGGTTGGCGGCGTGGTCGTCATTTGCAACCTGGTTTTTGCTGTTTGTGCCCCTGTTTTGGTGCTTGGAATACAAGCCCGATTGGTTGCAACCGTTCGGGAACACGTTCGGATATTTGTTCATTAAAATGAACGGGGCGGTGTCCTTCATGGACAGCATCTTGAAGCCGAAGGGTGATGGAAAACTGCAAAGGTATTTGGATTACATGAAGGAGGATCCGTGGGCTCTGTTTAGCATGCTGACCACGTCGACCGCCGATCCGGCCGTTGACGCCAGCCAAAAATTTGACGAGCTGAACAGCGAAGGATATTTGATCAGCTCTTTGCCGGCAGACGCAAAACCCACGTTTGTGAACTACGTGCGCGCAAAAGAAAGCGTTGCAAAATTCGTGTTTTACGTGCTCACCCTGAATTTGATGGCAGACATGACGTTCATCGTGGCGCAAGAGAATTCGCCGTGCGCCATAAACATTGATGAATTAAGCGACGCCGCCGCCGCAACCAAGGCCAAGGCCAAGACCAAAAAACCCACGAACGCAGTCGTTTTCAAAACTTCGGAATAAATTACTGATTATGTTTATTTTATTTTCAATTTATATAAACAAATAAAACAAATGCAAATTACACATCGCAGTCGCAGTCGCAGTCGCAAAGCTGGTCGCAAGGCTGGTCAAGGTCGTAAGGCTTATCGCAGTCGCAGTCGCAAAGCTGGCCGCAAAGCTGGTCGCAGTCACAAAGCTGGTCGCAAGGCTGGTCGCAATGCTTATCGCAATAATTGTCGAAGCACGCGAAGAAGAATGGGTGGTGCACACATGACGGTATATCTTCCCTATTCCGGTAATTTTGACATTGTAAATGAGAACATTGAGAGTAACTATAAACAAATATTGGAACACCGATACAACGAATACAGTCATGAAATGGCGCCGACTTTTGCGGATCAACAGAAGGGAGAAGGTGAGTATATCGTAGAGTTTGACGACGCGGAACCCAGTGCGACAATAAAGCGGAGACATATGCGTTCCAATAAAGAAATTGACGACAGCTTGGCCGCATTACACGCATTAACCGATTAATTTATTTCAAAACCCCCATAACAAGGGAGTGGATGCATATAGCACCGACAAATACGAGAGAATTGCGATAATGATTGCGACGAGCCATGCAGGAACCACCGTTTTTCGCTGGAATCCGATGCCGAACTGGCGCAAACTGCCGTCCTCATTATACATGAACCGAGGCTTAAAGGCTTGAATCGTCGCAAACGCCGCTAAAAACACCAAGATAGAAAAGGACGTGATGTGCTGTTTAATGAAAAACTGATTGATCATGATTGATTGCTTGGTTTGCTTGGGCAGATATTATATAAATACATATTTATTTATATAATTTATTGCAATCTCCATTTTTCATTTTTTCATTTTTTTTTCAAATTGGACAGCGGGCGCCATTGGCCATCTGCGTCATCTTGATACATGAATTGCGGATCGGCCCACACGTTGGTTGAATAAAATGCATCCGCGGACAAAACTTCGTTGTGGTGCAGGCGGGCAAACTGGCGCAGCGTGTCGAATGCCACCCCATCCGGCGTGCGAATAATGCGGTTGGCATCGGCGTCAAACGCGGCATGCCATTCGTCGCATTCAACCAAATGCCGTAATTGCATGCCGTGTTTTAAGTATTTGGTCTGATTTTGTTTTGCAATGCTGCGCGGGGGCTTGAATGCACTCGGGTTACCACTGCTGATGCTGCTAGACACGCTTTCTGCATCGTCGTCATTATCGTCATTATCGTCATTTGCGTTGTTGTTGTTGTTGTTGTTGTTGTTGTTGCTGTTGTTGTTGTTGTTGGCGTTGTTGTTGTTGTTGGCGTTGTTGATGTTGGCGTTGTTGATGTTGGTGTTGTTGGTGGGGTGCACAATGGATTTCGGCACTTCATGCAATTTCGCAACCGCGGTCGCCTCTTTCACGTAAACGGTTCCGAAATGCCAAATGCAGTCATTGGAATCAAACACGCTAGACGTGGGTTGAGGAGGCAGAGAACGCAGAGGCGCATTCGCATTAAAATGCACATAACTCCTGGGTTTTTCAAGCACATAAAAAATGGGTTTGTGCGGGGTAAAATGCGGTTTGTGTATGCCTTTGGAATGTTTAATAAATGAGGGCGGCATTGATTTGTTGCGTTGTTTACTTGTAGTTCGTTGCACAATCTTTATGTTTTTATTCGGGTTATTGATTTTATGCCTGCATCCTAATTTTTGGCAAATATTGTCTAAGCACTTTCACGTTGTCAATCGCAATGTGCTGAATTTCGTCCGACCATTCTGTGATAATTTGTGCTTGCTCCTCGTCAATGCGGTCAATCCTTTCTCGGAAAGCGTACCATTTGACGTCATGATACAAATGATGCGTTATGATTTCTTCAATTCTTCCAAACCGGTACCGGAACGCGCGCGCCGTGTCGGTCAACTCCACAATGTAATGCGAATTCGGATGCGGGGTTCCGACGTCAATTCTCTCGTACCGGTAGTTGCTGCCGTCTTCGTTTGGAACGAGGTGCAAATTGATGCGGCCCATGTACGTGCGCCCCGGATTGGTCCGACAATGATTCATCGCGCAATGTTCTATGACTTCCAGCATGTGGTCGTGCATGATTTCTTCATCCAAATTGAAATCCATTTCTTCTACTATGCGGCTGGTTTCTTCATCCTCTTCGGCAAGGTCCGCGAGATCCGCAGAGTCGTCTTCATCATCATCCTCGTCATCCTCGTCATCCTCGTAAAACGGTGTGCGACACATCGGACACGTGGCATTTGGGTTCGCTTTGTGCCATTTCAGCAGGCACGGAATGCAAAACAAGTGCCGGCACGCGGTGTACGCGTGATTGGCGCCGACTTGCAGCCGGTTTCCGCATACGCCGCAATCGCCAATCGTATCATTATCATCATTTAAGTCTGTCATGTTGTCTGCCATGGCGTAGGTATGCCGTTTTTTGGTGAGTGGTGGATGCACACGGTGTCAAATTCAATTTTTATGTGTTTTGCATGAAAAATTAGTTTAAAATCATCATTATTAATGTTATGAATACTCATAGCACATTAATTTGCATCTAATTTCTCTCTGTTCCCACGTTTTAAAACCATGACACCGTCATTTGAACTGATGTATCACAAGCACAAGCACCCGTTGCTGTTTGAATCTTTAGAGAATGCAAACGCGGGGGTTCACAATTTGCAAAACTATGTTCCGCTATACCGTCGTTTTTTTTCGTTGTCTGAAACCAATCACAACCACATCAATTTGAACCACCGGTATCACGTGGCGTCGTTTGCGGCTGGCGCAAACAAAAACACGGTGTCCGTCGTGCTTGAATCCACCGCCGATTCGGAATCGGCGCCGCCCATGAAAACTCCGGCATTCATTAAATATTCGCCCCTGTTGGATCCAATCAAGCATTTGTCCGGAAAGTACGACATGACCGCCGCCGATTTGCTTGCGCTTCCCAAATACGAGAGCGATGGCGGCATGGATTCCGTGCATCAGAAAAAAATGCACGACCCGAACAATTCGTCGTACGTGGATTCGTTCTTCACGTATCTCATCAGTCAGGTGTTGCACACTCACGGATTTGTGCACGGGCTTGATTTTTATGGGTCATTTTTGGCCAACCAAGATGAATTCACCGTGAACGTGTACGACGAGCTGGAGTATTTCAGCACGTGTGATTTTTTTTTGAAAAACAGGAACGAGCTGTTTCGGATGGACGAACCGTGCGGCGGGTTTGACTTTGACACCGGCAGATTCAATGCCACGCAAACATCCATGACGATTGGCGAAGACGTGCGCGTGGAGTCGCTGACATTGGAGGACACGGCATTTGACGGCGTGTTTGTGCCATCCAGCGCGGACACGCCGATGGCGGCGGCGGCATTGATGGAATTGGAAGAATGCGTGATTGCGGATCCGGACGATCAAGCACCTGTTTTTTCCGGGCAATCCGGGCAATCCAGGCGATCCAGGCAATCCAGGCAATCCGGCTCCGACAGCGACTCTTGCTCGTCCCGTTCGTCTGCGTCGTCGTCGTCGGACGAAACCGGGAACAGCGATAACCGCGATAACCGCGACAATCACAGTGACAACGATGACAGCAACAACCGCAGTGACAGCGATGACAGCAACAATCACAGTGACAGCGATGACAGCAACAGCAACAGTGACAGCGATGACAGCGACGACGAAGTGCACAATGCGCACATTTTCAATTTTCCCGTGCAAGCCATTGTCATGGAAAAATGCGACAACACGCTGGACAGCATCATGTGCGGCAAGAATGAACTCAGCGAACCCGAGTGGGCAGCCACGCTGATGCAGGTCATCATGGCGCTCACTGCGTACCAGCACATGTTTGCATTCACGCACAACGACCTGCACACGAACAATGTCATGTTTGTGAAAACCGATAAAAAGTTCCTGCATTATTTATACGGCGGGGTGTATTACCGGGTTCCCACGCACGGCCGCATCATAAAAATCATTGACTTCGGTCGTGCCATCTACAAATACCGGGGTCAGACGATGGTGAGCGACAGCTTTGACCGCACCGGGGACGCCGCAACGCAGTACAACTGCGAGCCCTACATGAACCCGAAAAAGCCGCGTCTGGACCCGAACCCCAGTTTTGACTTGTGCCGCCTGGCGTGCTCGCTGTTTGACTACTTTGTGGACGACATCCGAGACGAAGCCGAGTACGCCGCGACGCTGAAAGAAAGCCGGGCGGCCAGCATGATCGCCGATTGGCTGAAGGACGACAAGGGGCGCAACGTGCTTTACAAGAAGAACGGCGACGAAAGATATCCCGAGTTTAAACTGTATAAAATGATCGCGCGCACCGTCCACGGCGCCGTGCCGCACGAGCAACTGAGCAAGCCCATGTTTGCGCACTATGTGATTCCGTGCAAACAAATCAAGGGCAAGCCGCACATCATGGACATTGACGCGCTGCCGTGCTACGCGCAATTGAATTGAATTGAAACGAAATAAAATATCCAATATTTATAAGGGGGGGAAAAATGGATAGAAATTCAAACATGTCGGTTGACGTAAGCGGGTTGAGAGACTATTTGCACCGCATCAAGGACGACTACTAGTTAATGGTTAGTAGACTTAATAAAAATGTAGGAGGTTATTTTACATTTACATATTATATCTAAATAAAGTTATACTTTGCCATGGATTTTGTTTTAATATGGTAAACGACTTTTACGACTTTTACGACTTTTACGACTTTTATGACTTTTATGACTTTTGCGACTTTTGCGACTTTTGCGACTTTTTCTACCACCACCGCGATTATCTTCTTTAACTTTATCATGTAAAAGTAATTTTTTGCGGCGTTTTTGAATAGCACCGGGGTTGCCGCTCAAATCATCTGCATGGGCTTCGGAAAGTCGTTTTACAAGAAGTGACACAACAAATGAATGACGATGACCCCATCGTTTCGTTATAAAGGATGGAGTTCTACCAAGCAGTTCAAGTCTTTTACGGAGTGGTAATGAAAAATATGGGGTCACCATTCTCATACTGAGAAGCGCTTGTCTTTGTGCTCGCTTACACGCTTTTGGATCGGTTGTGTGCGAGCATATTACATGTGGAGCACGAATGACCTCCTCTACTATTTTTTCAAATTTACACAACTTGGCAGTATTGTCATGGCTGCCAGTCGCAAGATACGGCACAAATGGATGAAACGCGACAGAGGAAACAATGTCGCCGTGTCCTTCCAACGTGGAGACGCATGTCGCGGCACTGCAATCTGAGTTCAGCAGCCACAACTTGGCGGTATTGTCATAGCTGCTAGTCGCAAGATATGGCGCAGATGGATGAAACGCGACAGAGGTAACACTTTCGCTGTGTCCTTCCAGCGTGGAGACGCATGTCGCAGCACTGCAATCCGCGTTCAGCAGCCATAACTTGGCAGTACCATCACTGCTGCTAGTCGCAAGATATGGCGCAGATGGATGAAACGCCACAGAGGAAACAATGTCGCCGTGTTCTTCGAGCGTGGAGACGCATGTCGCAGCACTGCAATCCGCGTTCAGCAGCCACAACTTGGCGGTCCAGTCACTGCTGCCAGTCGCAAGATATGGTGCAGATGGATGAAACGCGACAGAGGTAACATCGAGGCTGTGTCCTTCCAGCGTGGAGACGCATGTCGCAGCACTGCAATCCGCGTTCAACAACCACAACTTGGCGGTCTTGTCACGACTGCCAGTCGCAAGATACGGCGCAGATGGATGAAACGCCACAGAAAGAATCCAGAAGCTGTGTCCTCGCAGCGTGGAGACGCATGTCGCAGCACTGCAATCCGCGTTCAGCAGCCACAACTTGGCGGTTCCGTCATCACTTCCAGTCGCAAGATACGGCGCAGATGGATGAAACGCGATAGAGGTAACCCAGCCGCTGTGTCCTTCCAGTGTGGAGACGCATTTCGCGGTCGCGCCGTCCGGTAGTGACAAGTCCCACAACTTGGCAGTCATGTCGCTGCTGCCGGTTGCCACGAAGCGTCCGCTTGGATCAAAAGCGACAGAGTTAACACCGCGGGTGTGTCCTTGCAAGACACTACATTCTTCTTCCATGAGTGTATCCATTTTTCAATGTTTGTATAATAATAATAAATAATTAAAATATTATATTATATTATAATATTTCAATTCATCATGTCCATCACGCCTTTTATTCCATATGGAACAGCTGAAACATTCGGTGCAGCAGCAGAACGTCAAGATAATGCTAACAAGAGGCTACTTACACAAAGTGGATATACAGCCTCAAAAAACCAGGGATTTCATAATGGAAGTGTTGTAGCGGATACTAAAGATGGTAGAACAGTTGTTTATAATGCGCAGGATAATGAATGGCGCCAAATAGGGAGATGGAGGGGGGGAGTGTATAAGAAAATTGCAAAAACAAGATGCGCCAAATGCGCCAAGAGTTCAAAAAAATGTAGATATTCACATCATAAAAATACAGCAAAACGTAGCCCCCGCCGAACGAAACAAAAATGAAGCATGCCGCCATTTTAATTTAAATGTATAATTATATGCCATTATATTATTGTATTGTTGTATTGCATATAATTAGAATCAATCATCGCCATGATCACGATTGCAATGAACGGCGGCCTCGGCAACCAGCTGTTCCAGGTGTTTGCCGCGCTGGGTGCGGCCATTCGCAACGGAGACACGTGTTACTTCCTTTACACCGTGAGAGATGCCAGCGGGAAACGAGGCGCGTATTGGAACACCTTGTTTCACGCGCTGAGACCGTTGACGGTGATTGCCACCCAGGCCAATGTGGCGCGGTTCATGCAGCTGCCGGTGCACCAAGAAATTGGTTTCAAATACACTCCGCTGCCCCGACAAACCGCCATGAATTCAACCCCTCTGAGGCTGGTTGGCTACTTTCAAAGCGACAAATATTTCGCCGACGTGCGAGACGAAATTTACGAAAAACTCCAGCTGCTGGAACAACAACGACACATTCGGGACATGTTTGCGGATAGCTCGTGGTTTTCGTGCGGGGCAGTCACCGTTGCGATGCACTTTCGCATCGGGGATTACAAGCACATCCAAGAAGCGCACCCCGTTTTGACGCTGGAGTATTACCGGCGGGCATTGCAACACGTCGTGACCAGCGTGCCATCGTCTGACCTGTATACCCCGGATAATGCGGCCGCGGGTGTCAAAATTAACGTGCTGATTTTCAACCAAGCGTGCGACAATGCCGTCATTTTGGATCACATGCGCGAACTCAAGGCCGACCCTGCATTTGCGAACCGGTGCCGGTTCTACAAGGTGCCCGACATGTTTGAAGACTGGAAACAGCTGATGCTGATGAGCGTGTGCGATAATAACATCGTTGCAAACAGCACGTTCAGCTGGTGGGGGGCTTATTTGAACCAGAATCCCGGCAAAATCGTGTGCTATCCGGGCACGTGGTTCGGGCCGGCATTGAAAAAGAACGACACGCGGGATTTGTTTCCCGACGGCTGGATTAAAATTTGAATAATTTTGAATGCATATTATCAAAAAAATTGAAACCAAGTCTCTCGCGCGGCTGCAATGATAATCAGACTCCGAACAACAACCGACTTACGCCCCCCCATCCCCATCCCGTTATGACAACCCGCCACTTATATGGATTATCGTATGCTCTCTGCAAAGAAAACGACGGAACGTATGCAGTGGGTCGGGTATTGAATGTGCCCGATGATGTGCCCGATGAATTTGATTCGGGGGCGAGTGACACGCCGATGCACTTGTGCGACCCGTCCAAATTGATCACGCAGCACCGGCTGGGAAACCACAGTCTGCCGCACCGCACGATTGACCCGGCCATGTATGACGAGTCCGAGATAGAATGGTACGGTGCCGGTGTTCTGCCGCCGCCACTCTACATGTGCTTCATCCTTGAGCGCAAGTGTTACCTGTGCGGCACCATGCAGGCTTCCAGCGATGACATCAGCGGGGAATGCACCGAAAATTTCAAAGAGGGGTACCGGTTCTGCACTGAGTGCGCCCCTTACTTCCGCCAAAATCTTTACAACAAACTGGCGCCCATTTGGCGGTTCCGCTTGGAATCGGAACGCGACAGCCGCCGGTCCCCCCTTTGGGTGCATCGGACCCGCCGCGATGCATCCGGCAAATCGGACCGCACGAATTCGGGGCGCCCATTCCGATACACGAAGTGGGTTGTGAGTTCATGGATTCCTCGCAAATACATGAACCGGCATGATCCGAATAACCATTTTGAAGAATATCTCGTTTGCGTGGAAGAATGGTTGGAACCCATGAGCAGAGCGGAACCCATGAGCAACGCGGAACCCATGAGCAGAGCGGAACCCATGAGCAAGGACGTGTCAGTCATGGACATCTTCTTTGCAAACCGGGGCTCACTGAATGACCCGAATTATGACCCAAACGTGGACGACCCGCTGAATCAAATCCGACACATGACGCTGGACGAAAAACGGGACATCATGCAGCGGGAATCGGCGCCGTTGTGCATTCAAGCAAGCGAGGTGTAATGGCCCTTGTTCATGTTGAATATATACCACGTGTTTGCCCATGTTGCGTTAGCGGCGGGAGTTCCAATGTACAGTTGATCCCATCCGATGCCGTTTGTATTTACCACATAAATATTTATTTTGTATAATTGTGCTGCCGCCGAAATCTCAATTTCGGTTCCATACGTGTGTTGTTTTTTCATCTCATATTCATAATCGTGCATGTAAAGGGTTCGGTAGTCACTCACAATGACGCCTCCGTTAATTGCTTCCCCAAACGTTTGCTGCGTGGATTGGATAAAAAATTGGTTCAAATGACGCATCACGTAATTTACAAGTTCTTGCCGCAAATCAAACGCAATTTTACGTAAATCCGAGTGGGGTTGGGGTTTTAGTTTATGCGCTCTTATAAGTGTTTCAGCCAGGCTGAGAAAAAGACAATCGCCCGCCCCCCCGTTGTCTATCACGTCAAACTGTCTGGATTTTATTTGATCCTGCAATTGTATCAACGTTGCAAACGAATTGCCTCGTCGTTCGTTGCGCGTCATTGGATTTCGCACATCGTCGTCACGAAGACACGCATCAATTGCCTTGGCAATGTCATTGTTGTATTTTTTCAACGCGTGCATTGCCTTGTTTTTGTCGAAGCCCATCTCAAGCAGTTGCTCCAAATCGGTCCGTGCAGACACGCCATGCGGGTTAAATCTCTGATTTTTAAATCCTTGAACCCCGTGAACCCCTTGAACCCCTTGAACCCCTTGAACCCATTGAACCCCTTGAACCCCTTGAACCCCTTGACCCCTTTGAAAATCTGAAATAAACCGGTCGGACATGACGCTTCTTGACCTTAGATCCGCGATAGACTCGTCCGAAAAAACTTGTCTGGCACGAGGAACTAGCGGTTCAATGACGGGTCTGGGTCTGGGTCCGGGTTCGGGTTCGGTGGGTCTGAAAAGAGGAACCAGCGGTTCAATGACGGGTCTGGGTTCGGGTCTGGGTTCGGGTCTGAAAAGAGGAACCAGCGGTTCAATGACGGGTCTGGGTTCGGGTCTGAAAAGAGGAACCAGCGGTTCAATGACGGGTCTGGGTTCGGGTCCGGGCTCGTTGGGCTCAGGATTACGAATGGGTGATTTACGGGCAAGTTTAAGAGTGCCATCGTGACGAGCGTCATGCGGACACTTTATGTTTTGGGCATTTGCTTTGGAAATCAAATGAGGGTATCGCTTACTCAACAAGGAATCCCGACGCATGAATAATTTGCAAAACATTGCATGCGATAATAGTGTGCCTTTTTTTCTCGTATTGAACAATTTGGCAAGCACATTGTTGTCCCCGTGTCTAACGAACCACGCGATTGGATCGCCATTTTTATCCCGTTTCAATTGCACATCTAGTCCCTTTGTCGTTTTCTTCCATGTTTTTCCCATTTTCACATATTCGCGGTTATTGTCCGCCGCAATGAACGGCTTAAACAAACCCAACCCACCCGTTTTGCGTTGGCTGCGATTATGCGCCGTATGCGTCGGTTTGTTGCATTTCACTGTGCGTTTGGCTCTGGTTGTGGTTGGCATACATATATTTATTATAATTATTATACTTATTATAAAATATAAAAGAACAAAATATTTTATTTGTGCAGTTGCACGATACTGCGAATGCCGTCTTCAAAATTAACGCGAACGTTCCAACCGAGCGCCTTCAGTTTGGAATTGCTGATGTAATACCGCTTGTCGTTGAACGGGCGGTCTTCCACGAATTCAATCCAGTTATTGTAAAGATCCTCCTCGCATTTGCCCTCGCATTTGCCCTCGCATTTGCCCTCTTTCATCAAGCGGATGAGCATGCGAGCAAGGTCCGCGATGCTATATTCCATCCCCTCGTCGCAGCCGATGTTGTAAATTTCCCCCACGGCTCCGCGCTCTAAAACAGTTATGAATGCCGAAGCCGCATCGCTCACGTGCAAGAACGCGCGCATGCACGACCCATCGCCCTGTATCGTCACCGGACGGTTTTCCAGCAACTGATGAATGAACCGGGGAATCACCTTTTCGGGATACTGCCCCGACCCGTACACGTTGTTCCCGCGGGTGATGATGATCGGCATTCGGAAACTGTGGTAATACGACTGCGCAATGAGCTCGGCCGCCGCTTTGGTGGCAGCGTACGGGTTGGTCGGGCACAGAACCGACTGCTCCGTTTTTTTCACGTCGTGCGGGTTCATCGTGGATTCGCCGTACACCTCGTCGGTGCTGACGTGGATGAACTTTTTGAGCCGGGGGCAATGCAGGCGCGCAGATTCCAGCAAATTGTGCGTCCCCAAAACATTGTCCATGGTGTATTCCAGCGCGTCCGTGAACGACGTTTGCACGTGCGACTGGGCGGCAAAATGCACCACGTGCGTGACGTCAAACACCCCGAACAAGCTGTCAATTTCGTCCTTGTTTCGCAGGTTGCACTTCACAAAAATGTAGCGCATGTCGCTGCGGACGTGGTCGTCCACGTTGTTCACATTTGCGCAATAATACAGCGCATCCGCATTGACGATTCGGACATGTTTGTATTGCCCCCATATTGCGTTTATGAAGTGCGATCCAATGAATCCAGCTCCGCCCGTCACCAACAGCGTCGTTGTATCGGCGTCTTCAATGCCGCCTTCAATGCCGCCTTCAATTGCAGCAAATTCGGGAATTGCATTGTTGTTGGGCGCGCGGGCGTATGTTTTCATGAGGGCTTCCACTGCATCCTTGATTGGCCTCACCTGCGGGAAAAGACGCTGCAACTCGTGCGTGTCCAGCCGGTTGTTGGATCGGCTGGATGCCAGAACGGCGTCTTGTTCCGCCAGTGAAAAATTGCGCCATTCAAAAGCGGGATCCACGTGCTCCTTGTACATGGCAAGGATCTCGTTGTGGCTGATGACGCCCGGATTGGTGAAATTCAGCGTGCCGACGTAGCGATTTTTCATCAGTTCCAACGCCATGGGCAGCAGCTCGGGCAGCACGGACATGGAGTTGGGAATGGAGCACACCTTTTCATAGTGCGTGATTTTGGTTATGAAGTTGCGCGGATGGTCTTCGCCCACAATGGGCATGCGAATGCGCAGGTTCAGAATGGCCTCAGAAAACCTACGGTTTTCCGAACCTTTCCCTTGTCCCCCTTGGTCTTGGCTCGGCTCTTGGCCTTGGCTCGGCCCTTGGCCTTGGCGCCATGCCATGAACCGGTCGGTGAACCCTTTCACAATGGAATAGCTGGACCCGAAAAAATTGGGCGCGTCCGTCTCTTTGAATGCTTTGGTCGGGTCGTTGAAAATGCAGCCGGTTCCCAGATACGTGTAATGGACGCCGCGATCCGCGCACAGCTGCGCGAGAATGATGGGCGCCATCAAATTGTCGCGCACATTTTCAACGAGTTTTCCCGGTTGTTCCAAATAATCAATGGTTGTGAATTTCTCTCCATGTGTGCGTCCCAAGAATGAAACGACGTGCGTGGGCGCAAATGCGTCTATTTCCTGTTCCAAGTCGGCAATGTGATCCAAATCCACGCGACTCGCTGCAACCCGGTGCGCGATGTTTTGGGTTGACGCGATTTGGACGAACTGTTGGCCAATCCAACCGTTGCCTCCAAAAATTAGTATGCGCATGATTTGAATAATTTGAATTTTAACATAATTATGGCGATTCATTTTAAATGCATATTTCGCATTTAGCATAAATATTTTATTATTACCATTATGCATATGCATTGATAAACAAAATTAGTGGCGTGGTTTGCAAAAATGACACATGGTCGCACGAACACGAATAAAGCGCGCAAGAAACAGCATGGTGGTATGAACCTTGCGCGTGAAATTAAAAAACACTTTATTACTAATGACATAGAATTTAATGAATTTAATGTACTTGCATTTTTGATTTCAAAATCTGACCCCAATCATGTTCGTATTGTGTGGGACGCAAGCACGTATTCATTTATTTTTGAACTAACATTGACTCCAGGCTTAAATTTATTAAACCCATTCGGGTTACCATTGGCTGAATCAGCGGATACATTTGCCGCATTTGCGGCTAGCACACCTGAACTTGGAACACGTGTATCAACCTTTTGTGCAAAAATATCGTTCGTGTGCGATGGGTCTAAGCTAACAAAGAGATATCATGGAGTAAACAAAGGCACCGTGTCATCTGCCAAGGCAACTAAAGAAGCGGACACTCAACGCATGTTATTTGAAGCGTTCGCTTGCCGCAGAACAACGGCCCCATTTGTGCCAGATGTGCTTGCTCATGCCATTTTAACAGGACCCACTTTTCAGGCCATTTTTGCACAAGTGTGTTCATCAACTGCTACTTCCGCCACACCAGGAGTTCTTGGCACGCCTAAAGAAATTTATGACTGGATTAATGCATGGACTGCGAGCAATGGAAAACTGGGGGTTGATGTCATTTTGATGGAAATAATGGATTTTGAACGCACTCCACCGGGTGTTTCCGGAACTCAGCCGTTTCAAATTATTCATTCATTGAGAGGACGACAAACAGAATATCAGAAGGCTGCTCTTCGCATGATGGCGAACATTGCATCCGTTAGAGGAAAAGGAATTATGCCACATGATTTTCATGAAGGCAATGGAATGGCAACAGCCGATGGTTTGCAACTTTTCCTAATTGACTGGGGAGGACTTTGGAACCTATTAATTCCAGAAGACTTTGCCAAAGTTTTAGAGTATTTTGCACGTATGTGTGCACGTGCGAAAACCACATCTGATGAAGAAGTCGCGTATGCAATGACAAAAACAACCGCCAGCAGTACTGACCTTGAAAAACGGGTTGCAAGATTTCCAAGTCTGGAAGATTTATGTGGATTTTTTCAACTTGATTTTGATGATCCGCCGGACCGCGCTAAAATTATAAGAGACTTGAACCAAATATTTGAAGAAGACTTGACGGGGTTTGTTGACTTCACGTGCGTTCCTCCCACTGTGCCTGATGTGCATAATGCATTGATGATGGTGGCATTCGTTGATTTCATGTCAAACCGAATGATATTTGATGATTATCCATATTGTCAATGTGGAGCTGTTTTGAAAGTTGTGTATCCAGACCATGTAACAATTAAAACCACCACCGGTGTTAAGGTTGACGCGTTTGATGATTTTAGAACTTTTTTAAAGACATATACAGTCGTGTCTATTCCTTCAAATACACGATTGCCAGAGGTTGTTGCTATGATAGAAGAAAATGTCAGGTTATGTCCTTCCGTATGTTCCGCCATGCAAGTGTCCGAGTTAAGACCTAGTTGGATGACCCAAGAGAGGCTAGCAGCAAAAGCAAGAAGAGCAGAAGAAGACGCAAAAACAAGAAGAGCAGAAGAAGACGCAAAAGCAATAAGAGCAGAAGAAGACGCAAAAACAAGAAGAGCAGAAAAACAAACAGAAAAAGCAAGAAGAGCAGAAAAACAAACAGAAAAAGCAAGAAGACTTGCACAATTAAGAGAAAAAAAAAGACTTACTACACTTGAGAAAGAAATTGTACAACAAGCACAACAAGCACAACAAGCACAACAAGCACAACAAGCACAACAAGCACAACAAGCACAACAAGCACAACAAGCACAACAAGCACAACAAGCACAACAAGCACAACAAGCACAACAAGCA